>Ga0102940_1000127_pt1 | contig 51730 bp, 38 predicted proteins | sample SalPonR2_C_D1_MG_FD_78215 | JGI IMG/M metagenome (GOLD analysis project Ga0102940, IMG submission 78215) | Salt pond soil microbial communities from South San Francisco under conditions of wetland restoration - Salt Pond MetaG R2_C_D1_MG | ecosystem: Environmental > Aquatic > Marine > Intertidal... | reverse complement strand
TGGGTGTTGGTGAAGGCCCTGCGGTCAGGAGAGAACCGGATCAGGTAGGCGCGATCCACGTCGCACCAGCGACCCACCCGCTCGAGAGTAGCGTTCAGCACGCGGTCCAGCACGTGTTCGTCGGTCTGCATGAATTCGCGCGAGGCCTCGACCATCAAGCGCTGCAGCCCGGCGCCGTATTCGATGCGCCGCTGGGCCAGGTGTTGCTCGGTCACGTCGAGCATGGCGCCGAACAACCGCGTTTGGCCATTCTCGTCCTGGACGACGTTGACCGAATCGCGCACCCAGACCACCGAGCCGTCCCGGGCCAGCATCCGGTATTCGACGGTGTGCGAGCGGCGCGCCCGCGCCTCGCGCCGGCAGTAGGACACCACCCAGTCGCGGTCTTCGGGGTGGATGTGGTCGGCCCAGAAGCGAGGCTCGGCCAACCAGGTTTCGGGCCGATAGCCCAGCACGCTCTCGACTTCCGGGCTGACGTAGGCGAAACCATCGTGGCCGGCACCGGCCTCCCAGAGCACCGCGGTGGTGGATTCGACCAGGGTCCGGTACATCGCCTGCTCGTGGATCTGCCGGGCCGCGTCCTCGCCCTGCCTCAAGCGTTCGCGGATCCGGAACAACGTCTCGCTGGACAGGCGGAAACTCATGGCCATCAAGGCCGCCAGGTAGAGGGTCAGCAAGGCGACCCAGGGCATCGCTTCGGGCTCGGCCAACAGCGCGAAGCGCACGATGAACGGGCCGAGGGTGGCGAACAGGTAGACCCAGGCGATCGGCCAGCTTCCCACCAGGTTGATGATGCCGCCGGCGGCGAGCCCGGCGATCGCGAACATCAGGTAGGACTGTTCCATGCCTGTGCCGGGCCGGTACAGGATCCACGCCGCCGAACCCCAGATCAGGCCGACCAGCACGACCAGTACGCCGAACACGGCGAGCCAGAGACCCGGTGCGTGGCGATGGGCACGCGAGCGTCGTACATGGAGCAGGGAGGCCAATCGGACCAGCGTCACCGCGGCGAACACGCTGGCCCAGAGCGTCAGCGGACCGTGCGGCCGGATCGGCAGGTGAACGTAGAGCAACAACCCCATGGCCAGGATGCTGAGTACGATCGAACTCGGCAGACTGGCATACAACGCCCTCACCCGTTCGACACGAGCGCGGTGCTCGAGCGAAGTCCGGGCGGGTTCCGAGGGCTGGGTCACGTGCGAGTCTCCGGGTCGTTGCTCGGCCCCCCCCACCCGGTGCAGCGGTCGAGCCGGCGGGACCCCTTTCTGGAAGGCTAGGTCATGGACCTGCAAAAGGCAACTGCGGCCCGGAAGCGGGGACCGCAGCTTTCCCGTTCGCGCTACGGGCACCCGGAACCGACCTGCAGCATCCAATGCGGGCGATCGCACCGGCTGATCGACCACTCCGCGGCGTGCTGCCCTGCATGGATCAAGCAGCCCCCACGAAAAACGGGAACCGCGCCCCGTAGAATCGGGCCATGACGATCGATACGCCTACCCGCGACCGGTCCCGCCACCTCGGTGTCGCAATCCTCGGCGCCGGGTTCGGCGGCATCGCAATGGCCGTCGAGCTCCAGCGACGCGGCCGCACCGACCTGAAGGTCTTCGAACAGGCCGGCGGCATCGGCGGCACCTGGTGGATGAACCACTACCCGGGCTGCGCCTGCGATGTCCCGGCCCACCTCTACTCGTTCTCGTTCGCGCCGAACCCGGACTGGTCGCGCCGATTCGCGCCGCGCGCCGAGATCCAGGCGTATCTCGAGCGCGTCGTGCGCGACCGGAACCTCACCGACCGAATCGAGCTCGACTGTCGGATCGAGCGCGCCTACTGGGATGAATCGGCGCGCCGCTGGGTGCTCGAGGACGCGCACGGGCGCCACTGGACGGCCGATGTGCTGGTCTCGGCGATCGGCGGGCTATCGCGGCCCGCCTGGCCTGAACTGCCGGGGCTGGACCGCTTTGCAGGGAAGATCGTGCATTCGCAGCAGTGGCCGGACGACCTCGCGATCGATCATCGTCGGGTCGCCGTCGTGGGCACGGGGGCGACCGGCGCGCAGATCGTACCGGAGATCGCGCCGAAGGTCGTGCAGCTGGATGTCTATCAACGTTCGCCGAACTGGATCCTGCCGCGTCCCGACGGGCCGATCCGGCCGTGGCAACGCGCGCTGTATCGACGCCTGCCGTGGCTTCAGAAACTGGTCCGTCTGTCGATCTGGTTCGGTTCCGAGCTGCGCGTGCCCGGACTGGCCTGGAGCAATCGACTGGCCGCCGGTCACCGGGCGCTGGCGCTGTGGCACATGAAGCGCCAAGTGCCGGATCGCGAATTGCGCGCACAGCTCATTCCGGACTTCGCGATCGGTTGCCGACGAGTCCTGCGGTCCAGCGACTACTATCCGGCCCTGGTTCGCGAGAACGTCGACCTCGTGACCTCACCGATTCGAGCCGTCGAGCCCGACGCCATCGTCACCGCCGACGGCACCCGCCGCCCGACCGACATACTGGTGCTGGCCACCGGCTTCCGCGCTACCTCGCCGGTGCCGGAAGGCTTGCTGACGGGTCGCAACGGGTTCGATCTGGCCACGGCCTGGGCCGAGGCGGGGCCGGAAGCCTGGCGCGGCGTCGCGGTCCACGGGTTTCCGAACCTGTTCCTGCTGATGGGCCCGAATACCGCGCTGGGCCACAACTCGGTGGTCTACATGATCGAATCACAGGCGCGTTTCGTCGCCGACGCGATCGTCGAGCTGGCCGCTCGAGGTGCGACCGCCGAAGTCCGTGCCGACGTCCAGCGCGACGAAAACGACCGGCTGCAGCGCAAGCTCGCGCGAACGGTCTGGAACACCGGCGGCTGCAGCAGCTGGTATCTGCACCCGGCCTCGGGACGCAATGCGACGCTCTGGCCCGGATTCACGCTCGACTATCGGAGGACGCTTCGTCGCTTCCGGCCCGAGGCGTTCGAATTGACGGCAGCGCCGAAGACCGACGCCGCCGATTGACCCGCGGTCGAGACGGGATTCGCCCCGGTCGCCGAACGCGCACATCAGGGCGTGTCGAACACCCGATGCAGGATGGTCGAGTAGGTCGCCGGGCGGTTCGAATCGTCGTAGCGACCCAGGATGTGATACGTCTTGCCGGCCTCGGCGACGACCTCGATCTTGTTATAGCCATCGGTCATCCGGCGCTCCGGCCGTCGGAAGCTCAAACCCTGCGGATTGATCACCTTCATGCGAACGGTGATCTCGTAGCGGCCGGGCTCGATCCAGAGCCAGTCGCGGTCGCCGACGATGGTCTGGCCGTCGATGGCGACGAAGCTGACTTCGTAGAGATCGCTGCCGGGGAAGCCGGGTGAGCCGACCAGTTGCGCGGCGTCGGGCCCGGGATCGGTCAGCGGAAGCGCGTGCGACGGCACGGTGGCCACGGTCAGCAGCAGCACCAGCAGGGCGGCAGTCGATGCCTTCAGGACAGGTGTCTTCATTCGGGTTCTCCTTTTAGGGGTGGCCTTCAGGATGCCCGGGCGAACACGGAAGATCGATGGGCGGGTCCGGAAATCGACCTGAAATCCACCTGAAACCGGGGCATCAGGGGTCGGCGGCACGCAATTCCGTCCAGTGCTCGGCGAGGTCGCTGGCCAGTGTCTCCGCGGCCTCAGCCGGCGAAATCGGCTGACCGGGCGGCGTCGACACCGTGGCGGCCCAGAGCACCTCGCCGCGCGGCAGACGTAGCAGGCGGGCCTCGATGCGCCAACCGCGACCCTGGCCGGACGAATCCGGTTCGGCGATCACGCTACCTTCCAGTACCAGCGATGCGTCCAGTTCGCGGGCCACGAAGGCGACGCGTTCGCGTCCTGTGAGCTGGCGACCGAGCGATGTCCGCCCGAGCAGCACCATCCCGTCGAGCTCGCGCTGCCACAATGCCGCGAGCAGCGTGTCGGCCAGCACCAGGTCCAGGTTGCCGGACCCGGCGTCGCCGAGCAGCTCGAACGGCACGACCGCGAGGCGCGGACTCGTCCGCGCGTTGTCGTCGGGCATCAACATCCACGCGGCGCCCGCCACGACGGCGCACAGCACGAGGAGTGCCCCGGCGAGCCGAACCCATCGGCGGTTTGCCGAAGGCACACCACCGTGGTCGGTTCCGAGCGCACCGTCGACGTCGACCGAACCGCGAAACCGGTAACCGCGGCGCGGAACCGTCTCGATCAGGTCGTCGGGCGCATCGAGCGACCGCAGCGCCTGGCGCAACTCCTTGATCAAGGCGGCCAGGCCCGCCTCGAAATCGACCACGCGGCCCTCGCCCCAGACCGCGCGGCACAGGGTTTCACGGTCGAGCACTTCGCCCGGGCGATCGAGGAAGGTGTCGAGCAGAGCCGCCACCTGCGGGCGCAAGGTCCGCGGCTCCCCGTCGCCGGCTCGCAGCGTGCCGTCGGACGGGTCGTAACGCAACCCTTCGAATTCGATCGTCGACATGAGGATTCCGCAGTCGGATACCTGACCATTGTCACCGGATTCGCGCACGGCGCCATGGAACGCGCCTGAATCTTCGCTGAAATCCCCGGGAGATGCCAACGAGCCGCCGCCGTGGAACGACCGAAGCTGCCGGGTACACTCTGCTCGAGTTTTCCTTCGAGGCCCGGCCATGTTCGCCCGAGTCGCACCGCCACTGTTCATCGCGCTTGCCGTCAGCTACTGGGTGACACTGTTCCTGCCGGCCTGGGCCGGCGAGCCGGTTCACAAGGCGCTGCCGATGCTGCTGGCGGCCTGGGCGCTGCTCGTCAGCCTGCCCGCGCGCGTCGGCGTGCCGATGGCGATCGGATTCGCGTTCTCGGCCGCCGGCGACGCCTTCCTGGCGGTCGATCGCCAGGCCTGGCTGCTGCACGCGCTGGCCAGCTTCCTGGTGACCCAGCTCGCCTACTCGGCCGCCTTCCTCCATCACGCGGTCCCGCTGCGCGAACGCCTGGCGCCGCGGCTGGCCGCGGTCGGATTCGGCGCGGCGATGCTGGCCTGGATGTGGGATGGACTCGGAGACTTCCGCGTGCCGGTCACCGTCTACGTGGCGGTCCTGGTGTCGATGACCGTACTGGCCGCTGGCGTCGGGGCGGGGATCGGCCGGGTGTTCGTCGGCGCGGCGCTGTTCATGCTGGCCGACTCGCTGATTGGCGTGAACCGCTTCGTCACCGAGTTCGAACACGCCGAACGCATCATCGTGGCGATCTACACCACCGGCCAGTACCTGATCTTCACCGGCGCGCTGGCCGTCTATGGTCGACCACCCGCCGGCGCCGCCCGCCAAGGAGAGCCCGAATGAACGCACCCGCCCTGTTCGCCGTCTGTCTCGGCGGCCGCGCGCCGCGCTGCAACATCGAACTGCACGACGTGGTGTTCGCCGCCGGCGAGTCCATCGAGGACATTCATCCGCAGCTGCTCGACCGCTGGTTCGGCGACCCGGAGCGCGTGCACGTCGATGCCTGGGCACGAGTCGAGACTGTACCGGGCTACCGCGTCCGGCTGGACCGTGTGGCGCCGACCGAAGGCCCCCGCCTCTACTTCGTCAACATCGGTGCCTACGCGCCCGGCGAATTGCTGGAACGGCACGCCTATGCGCTCTACGCCGGCGCGTCGGCCGGCGAGGTCAAGACCCGGGCCAAGGCCGAGCTGCTGCAGGGGCGCGACGAGGTCCACCGCGACGACCTGTACGACGTCGACGACCTGCTGGCCGTCGAGACGGTCGACGGCTGGCACGTGCACCTCGACCGCGACCCGGACACCGGCCCGCCGGAGGTCACCAACGGTTATTTCCCGATTCCGCGCAGGACCGTCGCGGCCTGGCGGGCGGCGCGCCCGTCCGGTTGACCGGCGACCCGGCGTTGACACGGCACGCGCAAGCTTGCGCGATGAAAAGTGCCCTGCCCTATCTGCTGCTGACTCTCATGACGTCCCTGCCCGACCCGTGCCCCGCCAACGACCGCCTGCTCGACGACTTCGCCGACACCGACGGCCGGTCGACGCTGGGCACCGAATGGCAGGGCTTCACCGACCGCGTGATGGGCGGGGTGTCGGACATGCAGGCCGGCTATGTCGACACCGCCGACGGCCCGGCGCTGCGGATGCGCGGCACCGTTCGGCTGGACAACAACGGCGGGTTCGTCCAGGTGCGGCTGCCGCTGGTGGTCGACGGCACCGCGCTGGATGCGTCCGGCGCGTCCGCGTTCGTGGTCGAGGCGCGCGGCGCGCCCGGGCCGTACTACCTCCACCTGCGCACGCCCGACACGCGCCGGCCATGGGCCTACTACCGCGCCCGGCTGGACGTCGGCGAAGACTGGCGGCGAATCGTGGTGCCGCTGGACGGTTTCGAGCCGGTCGCCACGCGCAAGCCGCTGGATCGAGCCCGGCTCGTTTCGCTGGGCGTGGTGGCCTACGGCGAGGAATTCGACGCCGATCTGACGGTGCGGCGGATCGAACTCAGGGCTCCGGCTGACAGCTCGGACAGCGATACAGCCGACGACCGCTGACCACGATCTTCTCGATCGCTCCGTCGCAGGCGAAGCAGGCCTGGTCGGCGCGCGAGAATACGTAGTGCCGGTACTCGCGCCGCGCCCAGCCGGCCCGCTTCAGCGCATCGGCCTGCGCAGGATCGTTGGTGATGCCGCCGGTCTTCACCGAGCGCCACATCATCGTGTGCACGGCCTCGGCCAGGACCTCTCGCTGCTCGTCGTCGAGGTCCATCGGCCGGTGCTTCGGCGACAGGCAGGCCTCGAACAGGATCTCGGAACGCAGGTAGTTCCCGACCCCGGCCAGGAACCCCTGGTCGAGCAGCAGGTGGCCGAGCCGGCGGCGGCGGAAGTCGTCGCGCCCCATCCACTCGGCGATCTCGTCGACCGAGGCCTTGCTGGACAGCACGTCGAGGCCGGCCCGCTCGAGAAACGGGTGGCTTTCGCCGGGCTCGATCCACTCGATTTCCGAGGCGCTGTAGAGCAGTGCGGACTTCGTCTCGGTCGAAAGCGCGAGCCGCAGCTGGCGCCCGGTGTCCGGTCGGCGGTCGGAGGCCGAGAACATCCACCGCCCGTACAGCTGGTTGTGCGTATAGACGCGCGCACCGTCGTCGAAGATCAGCATCAGCGCCTTGCCGAGCGTCGTGACCTTCGGCGGCGGACCGCCGACGCGCTCGGCCAGCGCGGCATCGACGTCATCGAACGCGCACCGGGCCTCGGTCAGCGGCTTGCGGCCCAGCGCACGCTGGATCCGGCGGGCGACGCGGAACATTTCGGGACCTTCGGGCATCGGTGTGAGCACGTGCGGTAAGGCGCGAATGCTAGCCTGACGGCATGCGATGGATCGTCAATCTTCGGGTTTCGGTGCTCGGCCTGGTGGGAGCCGCCGCGCTGCTTCCGGCGGCCGACCCGGTGGAGTTCACGCCCGACGATGTCGCCGGCTGGACGGAACGCGCGTTCGAGGGCGCGACCCGCTACACCGTGGTGCCGTCTTCCGCGACCGGCGCCGATCACGCGGCGCTGCATGCCGACTGCAGCGAGGCCACCGCGTCCGGCCGGCTGCTGGAACGCGAGATCGACCTCGAACGCACGCCGATCCTGGAATGGCGCTGGCGCGTGGACGGGATCTACGAAGGGCTGGACGAGGAACAGAAGAGCGGCGACGACTACCCCGCCCGCGTCTACGTCGTCGCGCGGCGCTGGCCGGCGTTCCGTTCGCGTGCGATCAACTACGTCTGGAGCAGCGCGCAGCCGGTCGGCACGACCTGGCCCAACGCGTTCTCGGACGCCTTCATGATGGTGGCCGTGCAGTCGGGTGACGACGAGCTCGGCGAGTGGATCACCGAGCGCCGCGATGTCCGGGCCGACTTCAAGCGCCTGCACGACCTCGATCTCGACACCGTCGACGCCTTGGCCGTCATGACCGACTGCGACAACGCCGGACAGACCGCGACCGCCTGGTACGGGCCGCTGCGGTGGCGTGCCGTGAGTCCCTCCGAGGAGTGATGCGCGCTCAGCCGGCGCGCCGGGCCAGCGCCGCCCAACCCACGGCCAACCACGCCAGCATCAGCGTGACGCCACCGAACGGCGTGATGTAGGTCAGCCCCTCGATGCCGGTCAGCGCGGTGGCGTAGATGCTGAAGCTGAACAGGACGGTTCCCGCGATGAACAGCCAGCCGGCGATCGCAAGCCGGCGCCGGGCGCCGGTCGGCAGATCGATCCAGACCCCCAGGCCCACCGCGAGCGCGGCCAGCGCGCCGACCTGGTGGTAGCGGATGGCGGTCATGACCCAGCGCCAGGTTTCGTCGTCGAGGCCCGGACGAAGCGCGTGTTCGGCGGCCGCGCCGATGGCGACGGACAGGAAGCCCAGCAGGGCGGCAACGAGAAGCAGTCGGTTCATGGTCGGGCTCGGCGGTGCGACGAAATCCGGATTATCCCGGCCGGCGGTCACCGCCGTGCCAACGCCGCCGGGCCGCCTGGACCGCCACGGTCACCAGCAGCAGCACGGACAGCAACGGAATCGCCTGCGTCACGGTCCACCAGGCGTCCGGTCCGTCGGTGAACGCCAGGCGGAGATTGCCGGCCAGCACGGCCGAGATCGGCAGCCAGGCCGCACCGGCGATCACCAGGGCCCAGGCCAGCCCCCGGGTCCAGCGGCCCCGGGCCCAGGGCAGGCCCAGGGCCGGCAGGACGGTCATCGAAACGGCGGTCGCCAGTGTGCCGAGCGGCAAGCCGGTCCCGAACGGATCGATCAGCAACCACTCCGTGCCCGTCGCCAGGCCGAAGACGGTGACCACCACGATCGTGAGCCCGACCAGCGATGCGGCAATGCCGGTCTTCATCGAAACCGGCTCCGGAAGATCACTTCGAAGCGATCCTCGAAATAGCCGTCGAACTGGTTGAGCACCAGGCCGTCGTATCCCTCGGCATTCAAGTGAAAGCAGTCGTCGCCGTCCAGCCGCAGCGCCTCGACCGGGCTGGGCAGCGCAAGGTCGCCGGGCGGGGTCAACTGGCCGGGCGGGATGCCGTCGGAGGGAAAACCGAACTGCGCCTGCATCAGGCCGAGATGGCTGACCTGGAAGACCCGCGGATGGGCCGCGGCCAGTCCGGCCATGGCCTGCTCGAACTCGGTCGACGCGGTATTGAGCTGGAGCGGATCGGGCTGGCCCAGGTCGCTCCACAGCGGCGCGCAGACGAACAACCCGATCACCCCGCCCAGCGTGTCGACGAAATTCGGATAGTCGTAGAAACTCAGCAGGATCTCGACATCCGGCCGCGCGTCGAGGATGAAACCGGTCAGCTGATCGAGGTCGGCGTAGACCCGGTCGGTCAGGACCTGCACCTGGCTCGGTGTCAGCGCGGTGCTCCATTCATTCAGGAAGTCGTTGCCGCCCAGCGTGATCTGCACGACGCCGATGTCGTCGCGCAGCGCGAGCTCATCGGCAAGCAGCTGCAGACGGCCCGGCTGGACCCAATCCGCTGCCGTCGTCCCCGACTCGGCCGTGGCCGCACCGTAGACAGCCACACCAGCCTGCCCGACCGCGTCGAAGACCAGTGCGTGCGCCTGGTCGTCCCACTGCTGTTCGGCCCAGCTGTCGCCGACCAGCAGCAGGCCGTCGACGGCGCGCGCGGCACCGGACGGCGCAGCGACGGCCATGACGAGGCCGAGGACGCACCACGACCGAACGGGTCGGCTCAGCTTCGTCATGCAGGTTCCATTTCACATGCGAGAATCCGATCGTACCCGACCGGCGAGGGTGCCGCGAGCGACAACGGTTCTCGGCTTCTGAGAACGGCCGACGTATCATCGAGGTCATGATCGCGCACCTTGACCCGTCGATGCTGACGCTGACGCCCACCGCTCGCCTCGCACGAGCCGAGCGGCAGCGGCTCGCCGCCGCGATCGCGGGCAGCGGCGAGACGGCCTGGCATACGCCGGAGGTCCTGAGCCTCGTCGCGTGGCTGAAAACGTTGCGCGATGAGGCGCTGATGTCGGGCGCCGTCGACAGCGTGATCATCGGCGACGACGCCGCGCGCGAACTGTGGCGCGAGGCGATCGACACCGAGGTCTTCGTCGGCGAGCCGCGCGTGGTCGAGCTGGCCCAGCGGGCCTGGCGGACCATCCACGAGCACCGGCTGGAATCTCCGGAGCGCTGGCCGGACCCGATGCTGTCGGAAGACAGCCGCGCGTTCCAGCGCTGGGTAGCCCGCTTCCGGACGGCCTGCCGCGAACGTGGCGTGGTCGACGAATGGTGCTTCGCCGCCACCCTGCCCGACCGGATTCGCGAACGCCGGCTGCCGCTGCCGGCGGCGATCCGGCGGGTCGGCTTCGAACTCGAGCCCGTGCCGCTGGTCCGGGCGCTGTTCGAGGCGCTGGCCGAGGTCGGCGTCCGGATCGAGGACGCGGAGGCGGAATCGGCCGCGTCCGTGTCGCCGAGCGTCCGCGCCTTCAGCGACGGCGACCGCGAGCTGCGCGCCGCGGCCGCCTGGGCGAGGGCGCAGCTGACCGAGCGGCCCGAGGGCCGGATCGGCGTCGTGGTGCCCGACCTGGCCGGCCGGCTCGGCCAGGTCGAGCGGATCTTCGCCGAAATCTTCGACCCGCCCGGCTACGCACTGGACGACCGCGGCGACGCGGCCTGGCACGTGTCGATGGGCCCGGAGCTGGCCGACTGGCCGCTGGTCGCCGACGCGCTGCTGCTGCTCGGGCTCCGGCCCGACCGGGTCGAGCAACCGGTGGCCGGTCGCATACTGCGCTCGCCGTGGCTGGCCGAGTCCGGCCGCGAGCAACGGGTGCGCGCCGGCGCGGAGGCCGACCTGATGCGCTGGGCGCCCTATGCGCTGACCGTGCACGAGCTGGTGTTCGCGCTGAAGACCGCCGGCGCGACCCACCTGGCCGAGGCGCTGGAGGCCTGGCGCGGGCTGCGCCTCCGACACGCCGATGCGGCCTGGCCGTCGACCTGGACCGAGCGCTTCCAGACCGAGCTCAGCGCACTGGGCTTCGGCCACGGGCGCGGCCTGAACAGCCGCGAATTCCAGGTGCTTCGGCGCTGGCACGAGCTGCTCGAAGCCTTCGCCGCGCTCGACGGCACGGTGTCCGGTCCGCTGCCGCGCGGCCAGGCCCTGGCCCGGCTGGCCGAGCGCGCCCGCGACGTCACCTTCCGCGAGGCCGATCCGGGCAGCGCGGTCGAAATCCTCGGCGTGCAGGAGGCGCTCGGCGCGCGCTTCGACGCCGCCTGGCTGACCACGCTGGACCGCGACACCTGGCCGGCGGCCGCGCGCCGCGACCCGCTGATCCCCGGCCCCGTCCAGCGCGGCGTGCCGGCCAGCACCGCCGACGGCTGCCGCGCCCGCGCGCTGGACGAGCTGGCCGGGCTGCAGCGGATCGCGCCCGAACTGTACGGCAGTTACTCGCTGGGCGAGGACGAGATTCCGCGCCGCTGCACGCCGCTGCTGGGCGTCGAGCCGAGCGAGATCGACGCGACGAACGAGACCGACCAGGTCGAACCCATCGTGCTCGAGACCGTCGACGAGGACCGCCATGCACCGGTGCTGCCAGGCGACGAGGTCGGCGGCGGCACCGCCGTGCTGCGCGACCAGTCGGCCTGCCCGTTCCGCGCGTTCGCCGTGCACCGACTGAAGGCGCGCGAGCTGTCGGCGCCCCGCCCCGGCCTGGGCGCACTGCAGCGCGGCCAACTGCTGCACTGGGCGCTGGAAGCCTTCTGGCGGCCGCTGCTGGATCGCGACGCGCTGGGCGCACTGAACGAACTGGATGCTGCCGAACGGGCGGCCCGGATCGAGGACGCCGCAGACGCGGCGCTGGACCGCTTGCTGGCCAAACACCGTCTGACACTGAGCCGGGCCGGCCGCGACCTCGAACGCCGCTGCACCGAGCGGCTGCTGGACCGCTGGCTGGACCTGGAGCGCGCCCGCGGGCCGTTCGAGGTGCGGGCCCTGGAGCGGAAGATCGCGATGCGCTTCGGCCCGCTGACGCTCTCGGGCACGATCGACCGCATCGACCGGACCCCGGCCGGCCCGGTCGTGATCGACTACAAGACCGGCGCCCGCGGCCGCAACGCCTGGCGACCGGATGCCCGCATCGACGACCCGCAGCTGCCGGCCTACGCGCTGTCGCTGGACGATGCGCCCGCCGCGCTGGCCTTCGCCCGGCTGCGACCCGACGACCTCGGCTTCGACGGGCTTGCCGGTGGGGAAGTCGGCATCGACGGAGTGCCAGCGCTGGACGGCCTCCGCGGCGCGTGGACGGGCGTCGATGATTTCGACGCGCTGCTGGCCGACTGGAAGGCCGCGCTGAATGCGCTGGCCTTCGACTTCGCCGAGGGCAGGGCCGAGGTCGACCCGCGCGAACCCCGGGTTTGCGGCCATTGCCACCTGCACGCGCTGTGCCGCATCCACGAGCGCGACCCGCTTGCAGAGACCAGCGCCGAGACCGCCGCCGACGCCGAGGGCAGAGAATGAGCGACGCCGCACAGCGCCGTCACGCAGTCCGCCCCGACCGCTCGGTGATCGTCCAGGCGCCGGCCGGCTCGGGCAAGACCACGCTGCTGGTCGAGCGCTTCCTGACCCTGCTCGAAACCGTCGAGGCGCCGGAAGAGATCCTGGCCATCACCTTCACCCGCAAGGCGGCGGCGGAGATGAAACAGCGCATCCTCCGCGTGCTGGAAGCCGATTTCTCCAGCAGCGCGCCGCACGAGCAGGACCTGTTGGCCTGCGCGCAGCGGCTGCGGGATCGAGTGGCGGACTGGGACCTGCTGGCCAATCCGCAGCGGTTGATGATCCGCACCATCGACTCGTTCAGCCACTACCTGGCGCGCAGCATGCCGGTGGCCAGCCGGCTCGGACCGGTGCCGGCCCCGGCCGAGGACACCCAACCGCTGTACCGCGAAGCCGCCCGCCGGGTGCTGGACCGGGCCGGTGAGACGGACGGGCCGCTGGGCGGCGCGCTGGACGCGCTGCTGCTGTGGCGCGACCACCGGACCCAGGATCTCGAGGACCTGCTGGTCGACCTGCTGAAGCGTCGCGAGCAGTGGTTGCGCGCGCTGACCGTGACCGCGCCGGAGCGCGGCGCGCTGGAAGGCGTGCTCGACGACCTGGTGCGCGAGCGGCTGTACGCGGCCCGCCAGGCGCTGGAGGATGCGCTGGCCGCGGCCGGAAGCTCGCCGGACGAACTGGCCGGGCTGCTCGATTTCGCGGCCGGCCAGCTGCGTGCGGCAGACAGGAAGTCGCCGCTTCGCGAATGGCCCGCGGGTGGACTGCCCGGGGCCGATCCCGACGCGATTCCGGCCTGGCGGGCGCTCGGCGAGGCGTTGCTGACCCGGGCCGGGACCTGGCGCAAGAGCGTCACGGTCGCGACCGGCTTTCCGCCGAAAACGCCGGAAAAGGACCGGATGACCGCGCTGCTCGAAGCGTGGGCCGACGACGAGCTGCTGGCCGGGCGGCTCGACGCGACGCGCGCCCTGCCCGCACCGCACTACGCCGACGACGAATGGGCCGTGCTCGATGCGCTGATCCAGGTGCTGCGCCAGGCCGCCGCCGAGCTGGCCGTGGTGTTCGCCGAACGGGCGCAGACCGATTTCACCGGGCTGTCGGGTGCGGCGCTGACCGCGCTCGGCGACGAGGACGCCGGCTATACCGACCTCGGCCTGTACCTCGACCGCCGCATCCGGCACATCCTGGTCGACGAGTACCAGGACACCAACTGGGCACAGTTCCACCTGCTCGAGAAGTTGACCCACGGCTGGGAGCCCGACGACGGCCGCACGCTGTTCGTGGTCGGCGACCCGATGCAGTCGATCTACCGGTTCCGCGAGGCCGAGGTCGGACTGTTCATCCGGACCCGCGACCGCGGCATCGGCGAGTTGCAGCTCGACGACGTCCGCCTGAGCCGCAATTTCCGCTCGCGGGCCGAGGTCGTCGACTGGGTCAATGAACGGCTCGGGCCGGTCTTTCCCGAACACGAAGACATCGCCGCCGGCGCGGTCGCCTACGCACCGTCCGAGGCCGGCCGCGCCGCCGGCGGCAGCGTCGAACTGCACGCCCTGCCCGACGACGCGGCCGAAGCCGAGCGGGTCGCCCGGCTGCTGCTCGACGCGATCGAGGCGCATCGCGGCGAGAAGGACTGGAAAGCGGCGATCATCGTGCGCTCGCGCAACCACCTGCGGGCCATCCTGCCGGCACTGAAGCGTCACGCCCTCCCGTTCCGCGCGGTCAAGCTCGACCCGCTGGTCGCGCGTCCGGTGGTCCAGGACCTGCTCGCGCTGACCCGGGCGATCCGCCTGCCGGCCGACACCGCCGCGCTGCTGGCGGTGCTGCGCGCGCCGTGGTGCGGGCTGCAACTTGCCGACCTGCACCGGCTGGCCGGCGACGGCGGCGATCCCCACGACGCCGCGGCCCCGGCCCGACTCGACGGTGACGCGCGCGATCGGGCCGAGCGCGTCTACGACGCCCTGGCCCGGGCTCGCCAACGCATCGGACGGCGGCCGCTGCGGGCGCTGGTCGAGGGCGCCTGGCAGCGGCTCGGTGGCCCGGCCCTGCTGGAACGCCCCGACGGCGACCGCGCCGACGCCGCGCAGTACCTGGACCTGCTCGATGCCGCCGATGCCGACGGGCTGCTGGACGATCTCGCCGCCTTCGAGGAACGTCTTGCGGCCGCGTACACGGCCGGCGACCCGCCCTCGGACAAGGTGCGGCTGGAAATCCTGACCATGCACGGCGCCAAGGGCCTGGAGTGGGACCTGGTCGTCCTGCCGCAATTGAATCGCGGCACCGGCGGCGGCCAGCACGACCTGCTGTACTGGCTGCCGCTCACCCGGCCGGATGGCGACGAGGCCGTGCTGCTGGCGCCGTTGCGCGCGGCCGACCAGCCCGACAACACAGCGCTGATCGACCTGATCCGGAACGAACGAAAGCTGCGCGAGGACTACGAGAGCCAGCGACTGCTTTACGTGGCCGCGACCCGGGCGCGCGAACGGCTGGTCCTGACCACCGCGCTGGATCCCGAGCGAAGCGGCGGGCCGAAGCCCGGCCGAGGCACGCTGCTGGAGCGCCTGTGGCCCGGCTGCGGGTCGACGTTCCTCGAGGCGCTGGCTGCGGCATCCGACACCTCCGAGGCGACCGGCAACGCGTCCGAACCGGCGCGTGCGCCGGACCTGAAACGCGTACCCGCCGAATGGCGGCCGTCGCTCGGTGCGCGCATGGCCTGGTCGCCTCCCCTGCCGCCGCGCGAGCGCGAAGTCGAGATCGAGTTCAACTGGGCCGGCGCCGAGGCGCGCCGCACCGGCGACGTGCTGCACCGACTGCTCGAACAGGTCGGCCGGGTCGGCGTGGAGGATTTCGACGACGACGCCCGCGCCGCACTCGTCGATCGCATTCCCGCCCTGCTGCGTGCGCTGGGAACCGGTCCGGAGACCCTCCCGACCAGTCGGGCCATGGTTCGCGAGGCGTTCGAACAGACGCTGGCCAGCCGGACCGGCCGCTGGATCCTCAGCGGCCGGCACCGCGAACACGCCTGCGAACTGCCGCTGACCGGCGTCGTCGACGGCCGCCTGGTCAATGCCATCATCGACCGCACCTTCATCGATTCCGACGGCACGCGCTGGATCGTCGACTACAAGTCCGGCTACCACGCCGGCGGCGACCTGGAAGGCTTCCTCGGCGAAGAAGCAGAACGCTACGACGCCCAGCTCGGCCTGTACCGGCGGCTGTTCGAGCAGCTCGGCGAATCCGACATCCGGACCGCGCTGTATCTGCCGCGGCACGATCGGCTGGTCGAAACCGGCTGAGCGGGCCGGATTCTCAGGGCCTTGTAAAAAGCATCTCTCGCAGAGACGCAGAGGCGCAGAGAAACGCCTTTCTGGTGCGATGCCGATCCGGATCGGCGCCCTGGAGAACGCCTTTCGAGGATGGCCGCGATGGCGCAAAGGGGCGATGACCGCGAAGAAACCCGAAACGAAAGAAAGAACGCGCTGCTTTCCTTCCATCTCGAGCTCTTCTCTGCGCCTCTGCATCTCTGCGAGAACAGGCTTTTCTGTGGTTTCCCGCTTCTGCGTTTCTCCGCGTCGCTGCGCCTGCGTGAGGACCGCTTTCCGCCCACGGTTCAGGAGGGATTCAGGCGAGCGAAGGCAGGCTACGTCCAGACCCCTCGAACCGGAGACCCGTCATGGTCCGTCGACTGCTGATCATCGTTCCCGTGGCCGCCGCGCTGTTCCTGAGCGGCTGCGCCTCGACCCAGGGCCCGCGAGAGCAGTCCGGCATGGCCATCGGTGCGGCGATCGGCGGGCTGGTCGGGGCCGCGGCAAGTTATTCGCGGCACGACGACTACTATCACGGCGGCGACGGGTACAGCACCGCGGCGATCGTGCTCGGCGCGGTCGCGGGTGCAGCGATCGGCGGCGCCATCGGGCGCGAGATGGACGCCCGGGACTACGCCTACGCCAGTTACGCGATGGAGAATTCGCGCACCGGCGAGCCGACGACCTGGCACAACCCCGACACCGGCTACGACTACCGGATGACCCCGACCGAGACCTATTACTCCAACGCCGGGCCGTGCCGCGAATACGTCATGGAAGCCGAGATCGGCGGCCGTCCCGAGACCGTCTACGGCACCGCCTGCCGCCAGGCCGACGGCAGCTGGAAGATCGAGGATCGTTGAGCCGGGCCTGACGGTTCAGGAACGCGTCGGAAAAGCGGTTCTCGCAGCGACGCAGAGGTGCAGAGAACGGCTTTTCCTGGTGCGATGCCGATCCGGATCGGTGCCTTGGGGAGCGCCGTTCGAGGTTGGACGCGAAGGCGCAAAGGGGCGACGACCGCGAAGAAACGCGAAACGATCAAAAGAACGCTGTGCTTTCCTTCCATCTAGAGCGTTTCTCTGCGCCTCTGCGTCGCTGCGAGAACAGACTTTTCGCTATGGTCCCGTCGGCCTTGACGTCGAGTGAGCGATACCGCAGCCTCTGGGGCCAAGACCCTATCGAGACCGCCCATGTCCGCCGACCGCGACCCCTTTCTGACTGCCGCCATCGAAGAAGCCCGGGCCGGTCGGGCCGAGGGCGGCATTCCGATCGGCTCGGTGATCGTCCACGACGGCGCGATTCTCGGCCGAGGGCACAACCGGCGGGTCCAGCAGAACAGCACGGTGCTGCACGGCGAGATGGATGCGCTGGAAAACGCCGGCCGGCAGCCGGCTTCGGTGTACCGGCAGTCCACGCTCTACACCACGCTGTCGCCGTGTCCGATGTGTACCGGCGCGATCCTGCTCTACGGCATTCCGCGCGTGGTGATCGGCGAGAACCGCACGTTCATGGGCGAAGAGGAGTTGCTTCGTTCGCGCGGTGTGACCGTCGAAGTCGTAGACGACGCCGAGTGCGTGGCGATGATGGAAGCCTTCATCCGCGACTGCCCCGAGCTCTGGAACGAAGACATCGGGGTATAGGAACAGGGACGAGGAGAAAGGGGAGAGGGACGAGTGGATAGCGCTGGGATCGACCGCCGAGGCTCAGACATCCGGACCAGCCCCTCGTCCCTAGTCCCTGACCCCTGATCCCTGGCCCCTCGACGAGCTACCAGCCCCGCGTGCCCGGGCCGCCCTTGAACGGCCCCTTGACCCAGCTCAGGATCCAGCCGCCGTAGAAGTCGCCTTGCTGCGGCGTGACCTGCTCGCCGGCGACGAAACAGGCTTCGACCTTTCGCGCATAGAAGGACACGTGGTCGCGGATGCGCTCGTCGCTGGGATCGGGATAGGCCCAGCAGGCGTCCCTGACGAGACCGTCGGCGGTTTCCAGGTCCCAGTAGCGCGCCTGGCCCTTCCACTCACAAAAGGTCCGGGTGCGGCTGGGGACCAGCTTCGAGAAGTCGACGTCGTCGGGCGGGATGTAGAAGCACGGCGGGTGCGAGGTTTCCAGCACGCGCAGCGCGGCGGTGGTCTCGGCGAGAATCCGGCCGTCCTGCTCGACCCGAATCGGCCAGTCGATGACCTCGATGCGCGGCGGACGCGGATAGTCCCAGACCGATTCGGACTCGGGAAGCGAGCAATGCGAACTCATCTGCGTAGCGTAGATTCAGCCCGTCAAATGGTTGTCATCGATCGTCCGGGGCGTCCCGGGCGTTCGGGACGTCCGGCACATGGCCGCGATGCTGCCCTCGTGCATACTTCGGGATCGGAATTCGTCCATGACCCCGTTGAAAGGAACCCGCGATGCGCCTGATCCCGCTGCTGTCCACTACCCTCCTGACCGCCTTCGCGACGATGGCCTTCGCCCAGGACGCGCCCTCCGACATCGACCGGCCGGTGCTGCAGACCGTGGACGGCGCGTTGCCGGCGCCGGCGGAGGGGGCGTCCGGGGAGTTCGAGTGGCTGCGCCGGCCGGACTTCGAGTCCGTGATCTGTCCGTTCCGCGACGCGATCGACTACGACCCCGGCGATCTCGAGTGCGGCCTGATCCGGGTGCCGGAGAATCGCGAAGTCGACGGCAGCCGGACCATCGAACTGCTGTTCGTGAAGGTCAACGCCACCGGCGAGGACAGCGACGGCGAACCCGTCGAGGTGCGCGACGATCCCGTGCTCTACCTGACCGGCGGTCCTGGCGTGACCGTGCAGGGGTATGCCGAACGACTGAAGGACCATTCGATTACGCACAAGCGGGACCTCTACATCCTCGAGCAACGCGGCATCGGCAACTCCGGCGATTTCTGTCCGTTCTGGGGCGGCCGCGACCGCGCCTCGCGGATTCACCCGGACTACGACGAACGCCAACGCGCAGCGCTGGAGGACGGCCGCGCGTGCATCGAGCGGGCCCGCGCCGCGGGCGTCGATCCGACCGGGTATCACACCTTCGAGAACGCCCGCGACGTCAAGGCCCTGCGGATGGCGTTGGGCCTGGACACGTGGAACGTCTGGGGCATTTCCTACGGCTCGGTGCTTGGCCAGGCCGTGCTCGAAGTCGATCCGGACGGCACCGAGGCGATGATCATCGACGCCATGGTGCCGCTGGACCTGAATGCGCTGATGCGCCTGCCGCACTGGTACGCGCGGCTGCTGGACCGATTCTTCAGCGCTTGCGCCGAGCAGGACGACTGCGCCGACGCCTACCCCGAACTCGAAGCGCGTTACCGCGACGCGATCCAGGCCATGCTCGACGAACCGGTCGAGGTCGAAGTGCCGGCCGGCGAGGTCTATCCCGATGGACAGGCCTTCATCTTCGCCGACGTGATCGCCGGAATTCCGTTCGGGCTGTCCTACGAACAGAGCACGCACGCGGCGGTTCCCGCCATCATCGACGGCCTGGCCCGCCAGGTCGAACGGAACAACACCGAGTTCTTCCGGGCGATCGCGCTGGCCGACGGCGGCATGGGCGTCTCGGTCAGCATGGGCATGGCCGCCAGCGTGCGCTGCCTCGACGGCTACTTCGAAATGAACGCCATGGAGGCCCCGCGCGATCTCGAGGAGCATCCGCTCTACGCCCGCGCCTTCGGCACGGGACCGGTCACCGACGAGTCCGCCGCGCTGTGCCGCGAGCTGGGCCTGGACCCGCGCGATCCGGCGCAGTACGAGATTCGCGATACCGAGGTCCCGCTGGTCATCGCCAACGGCGCCTGGGACCCGATCACCCCGCCGCCGCTGGCCCGTTACGTGGCCGAAAAGATCCCGTCGGCGCGTTACGTCGAATTCCCGCACGCCGGCCACGGACCGACCCGGTCGATCGACTGCGCCGGCGACTTCATGAACGACTTCTTCGACGACCCCGGCGCCGAGCTGGACATGGACTGCGTCGAGAACGGCGAAGAGGCTGCCGACTACATCACCTCTGTGCTCGAGACCGACGCGCTGCAGCGCGCGCTGATCCTGGCCGAAACCGGTGAGGAAAAGACCCTGGGCGTTCACCTGGCCTGGGTGGGCGCGTCGCTGGCCATCACGCTGGGCGGCCTGGTGCTGATCCCGGGGGCGGCGGTCACGCGCCGCTTGAACGGCGAGCCGACCCGGCGCTGCGGCAAGGCACGACTGATCGCCGGCCTGGCCGCGCTGGCCGCGGTGCTCTACGCCGCCGGCCTGGGGATCGGCGGGGCAATGGCCGCCAACGTCACACCGGCGCTGCTGCTGTTCGGGCTGGTCGGCCCGGCGCCGTGGATGGCATGGTTCGGTCCGCTGGCGGCCCTGCTCGGCCTGTGGGCCCTGGTCCGGACCCTCGGCCAGCGCAGCCGCATCGGCAAGGCCACGGTGACCGGCCTGATGCTGGTCGCCCTGGCAGCGATCAGCGTGGCCGTGTTCGGTCTGGTCTGGGATCTCTGGCCGTTGATCTGAACGGCTGCAGCGGCGAGGCTCAGCCCGCCGCTGCGTTCAGTCGTTCGACGACCTGCCCATGGCCGCGCTGCGCGGCCCAATCGACCGGCCGCTGACCTTCGGCGTCGGCCCGACCGGGATCGGCACCATGGTCGAGCAACGCGTCGACCGTGTCCAAGTGGCCGCCGGCCGCGGCGTGGAGCAACGGCGTCCGGCCACGCCGGTCGGCCGGATCGACGCCCGCCCCGGCGTCCAGCAGGCGCCGCACCGCGTCGGCATGCCCGTTGCCGGCCGCCCAGTGCAGGGCCGTTCGTCCTGCCCGATCCACCGCATCGGGCGCGGCACCGGCGGCCAGCAGCTGATCAACGGCCGCCCGATGATCGCTCCAGGCCGCCCCCATCAGGGCGGTGAAACCACGATGGTCCGCCGTGTCCAGCGAGGCGCCCGCCGCGATCAGCGCATCCAGCGCCGCGGTTCGACCGTTGCCGGCGGCCATCATCAATGCCGTCAGTCCCCGACGATCGGATGCATCGGGATCGGCTCCCCGGACCAGCAGATCTTCGATCAACAGCGGCTCGTTGCGGACGGCCGCATACATCAGCACCGACCAACCCGCCTTGTTGCGCAAGCCCGGATCGGCGCCTTCCTCCATCAAGCGACGCGCGATCCCGAGCTGATGCTTATCGATCGCGGTCATCAACGGCGTGACACCGGCCGCATTACGAAGATCGACCTTCCCACCGGCGGCCAGCAGCAACTCGACCGCAGCCCGACTGCCCTTGTGAATCCACAACTGCAGCGCGCCCATACCGCTGTTGTCGAGCCGCGCGTCGGGATCGGCGCCCGCGGCCAGCAGCCGCTCGAACGCGCCGAATTGCGCGCTGCCCGCCGCCAGCAACAGCGCCGTTGCGCCGTCCGGGCCGGGCTGATCGATCGGCGCGCCAGCCGCCAGCAGGATATCGATGACCGCGGTCTGTCCGAGCATGGCAGCCCGGCCCAGCGCATGATTGCCTCGCCCATCCCGTGCGTCCGGCGACGCACCGGCGGTCAGCAGACGCTCGACGGCGGCCGCCCGGCCACCGGCCGCAGCCAGCATCAGTGCGGTGCGGCCTTCCGCATCGGGTGCATCGACGGCTGCCGGCTGGTCCAGCCGGGCTTCGATCGCGGCCAGATCACCGGTCCGCGCGGCGTCATGAAGGGTCGGCGGCGCCTCCGCAAGCCGCGCGCGATCGTTCGGCGGCGTGACGGCGCAGCCGCCCAGCATCGAGACGAAAAGAACGACAGGAAGGAAAGCAGCGGACTTCGGCATGCAGGCGACCTCCGGGCGGCGCACTCTTGGGCGATGATTCAATAAGGTGCGGCCCCGGGAGGGCCCGGGGCCGCAAGACAAGGGCCGGCATAGTGCCGACCCCCGAGGGCTCGGTTCAGGGCGACTCGAAGCTGTCGGCGAAGATCACATCGGCGAGCTCGCTGGTCACGAGGTAATCCTCCACCTCGCCGTCGTTGGCCGGCCCGGTCACCCCCAGACCGCCGGTGCTGCTGATGCGGAACCGCGCGTAGGTCTCGACGAAGCCCGCATCGACGGGCACCGCGAAGCTCAGGGCGTTGATGCCCGTGACCACCGGCTGGCTTGCAAAGATCTGTTCGCCCGGATCGTCCCAGTCGCCGTCGGCGTTGAAGTCGATCCAGGCGTCGACGAACCCGGGGCCGCTGGACGCAATCGAGACCGGCGCACTGGTTCCGGCCGCGATACCGCCGGTGAACGTCACGCCGTCTTCGTCGTCCAGCAGCCCACCGGCGTCATCGCCCAGCGCATCGGCGCTGGGCTGACCGTCCAGCTCCGGGTCGGCATCCATGCCCAGCGACAGATCGTTGAACCCGTCGACATCGAGATCGACGAGCAGATGACGGGCGCCATCGTCGGCGAGCAGGGTCGGATACGGCATCGGCGCGTCGCCGAAGTCGGTCGGATTGTCGACCCGGTAGGCCACCCGGATGAAGGTGGTCCGCAGCACTTCGGCCTTGCGCTCGCCCTTGAGATAGAACGCGATATCGAAGTCCTCGGTCAGCGGTAGCCCGTTGACCGAGATGCCGCTGCCCGGCGCGGTCTGGTTGGCGTTGCGCTCCGGATCGACCCAGTTCAGCGTATTGGCCAGCGGCGAGACCGCGAGCAGGTTGCCGTACGGGTCGAAGACCGGATCACCGTTCTCGTCACGGGCCGGGTTGATCGGCACGCCCTGTCCGTCGATCAGGAGGTTGTCGCTTTCCCAGTCGAGCAGGTCGATGGTGGTCACGGTCGGCTCGCCGACGTCGTACTTGATGTTGTTGGACTGGAACGGCGTCGGACTGCACTCGATCAGCGGAATCTCCAGGCCCGGGATGTCCTGGCCGAACTTGTTCGATTTCAGCCGCCAGCGCGGGCCCGACATGACCGAGCGCAGCACACCGCCCTCATCGTCGACGATGTCGCGCTCGTAATCTTCGAACGGATCGCGGTTGATCGTCGTGTACCAGGCGTTGGTAAAGCCTTCGACCAGGTCGGCCGAGTACTGGGTCGGGTCTCGTTCGATCGGCTTGCCGCCGATGCCGCTGTCGTTGCTGTCGAGCGCGGTCGGGTCGGCCCACGGTGCGCCGGTGAACTCGTCGAGGTAGTTCTTGAAGTAGGTGCCGATCGGCAACGGATCCGGAATGATGTCCGTATCGCCGACGATCGAGTCGCCGTCACCCTCGAAACAATCCCGCGCCGCGACCCATTCCTCCTCGTTGATCTCGGTCAGCGGATCGTCGGGGCCGACCACGATGTATTCCGGCAGACGCCCGGTGGCGCCCTCGTTCTCGTAGTCTTCCGGCCGGATCTGGTCGTTCGGGTTGTTGCTGATGTTGTGGTCGGTGACCAATTCAGCCGACACCACCTCGTAGCCGACGCCCTGTTTCCAGTCCTGCGGCAGCGGGATGCGGGCGTAGAGCCGAACATCGGTCGGGCGCTTGACGATGCTTCCCCAGCGATACAGCGGCTTGCCGTCGTCCTTCTTGGTGATCGAATAATCGCTCGACAGCGCGATGTCGTCGAGCACCGAAGACTCGTTCGGGGTCATGCCCGGCGAACCGTCGGGCGCCGGCTGCAGCGGGACGCAGCCGACCGTGGGGTCAAGGCCCGCACAATCGTTCTGCACCACGCCGTCGACCACTTCGAAAAGCTCGTTGTCCAGGGGCGCACAGGGCGGCACCACGGTATCGGTGTCCGGGGTTCCCGGATCGAAGTCGTCGTCGACCGGAACGTCGAGCACAACCGGCACGGTTTCACCGGTTTCAGGATCGAAGTACCGGTACGGAGTGGTTTCATAGCAGCTCAGCACGTGCTCCATGACCACGTAATGCTCGGTGGAACACTTGACGTCGTTGGCGCCCACGCCGCGGCACCAGGTGCCCATGCCCGAGCGCGTCTTGAACCGCTTGGTCTGCGCGTTCGACACCGCCAGGCCGACCACGGAGCCGGCATCGGTGACGTTGGCGACGAAGCCTTCGGAGAACTCCGGATCGACGACGTCGTCGAGATCGGCGGCGCCGACGAAGTCGGAGACCTTGAAGCCGAATTCGCTGTTGACCGGATAGAGCGTGAGCCCGGTCCGCTGATCGACGACCGGTTGCGGTCCCTCGGGCGGGCACGGAACGCCGTCCGGCAGACCGCAGACGAAGCTGGGATCGTCGGCGTAGGTCACTGCGTCGAAGCCGCGAATCACGTCGTCGATCGAGAAAACGTGGACCGGCGATTCATACCAGACGAGGTCGATGGCCTGCGCGGCGGGCGCGGCCAGCACGGCGCCGATGGCGGCGGCCAGGGCGGTCGCGCGGAAGCCCGGCGAGCGATCGGTTTGCTGCTGCTTGATGATATCGAACGATTTCATGGCGTCACCCCGCTGTCATCCCATTCCACGTCCAGCGTGGCCGAATAGACCACGGTCGGCTTTCGATCGCCCTTGATGTAGACGGCCAGGTCGAACTGGTCGGTCAGCGGCAGTCCGTTGATCGAGGTGCCGTTCGGCTCGATGACCGTGCCGCCTGCACCGACGTTGACGAAGTTCTGGCTGGCGTCGACCCAGCCCGCCGAGCTCAGCAACGGCGAATCGTCGGCAATGCCGTTGCCGTTGGCGTCTTCGAAATCGAGCAGATTGATGACCGTGGTCGCGAAGGCCCCGGTCTCGTACTTGATGTTGTTGCTGGAAAACGGGAGTTCGCTGCATTCGATCAGCGGAATCTCCAGGCCCGGGATGTCCTGGCCGAACTTGTTCGCCCGCAGGCGCCAGCGCGGCCCGGACACGAACTCGCCCAGCGCGGCGTTGGGCGTCAACGAGCCGACGTAGTCCTGGATCGCCGGATCGGGATCCGCGTCGTACGACCACTCGAACGGGTCGCGGTCGATCGACGTGGCCCAGGCGTTGGTCAGGCCCTCGGCCAGGTCCTCGACGCGCTGCGCGCGCGGGTCGGTCGACGGCGTGTAGCCGGTGAGATTGCGAAGGAACGTGCCTTGCGGGATCCGCTGCGGATTGCTGCTCAGCCGGCGAATGTCGCCGTCGCCCTCGAAGCAGTCACGGTCGCTGATCCAGCTGCCGTCGGGCTGCACGACGTGGCCCGGCTTGCGCCCGGTCGCGCCTTCGTTCTCCATGTCCTCCGGCCGGAGCTGGTCGTTGGGATTGTTGGTGATCCAGTGGGTGACGGTCAACGTGGCCTCGGTGACCGGAAAATCCGCTCCCGGATCCTGCCAGGCCACCGGCAGCGGCATCTGCGCATAGAGACGGATGTCGTTCGGTCGCTTGACGAACGAGCCCCAGCGAAAGAGGAATTTGCCGTCGTCCTTGAGCGTGACCGAATAGTCCTCGCCGACCGCGACGTCGATCAGGTTCGACTCGTTGGGCTCCATGTCAAGCAGATTGGTGACGCCGTCGGGCAGCGTCAGGTCGTCGAAGCTGTTGAGTTGATTGTCAGCGCAGGTGAAGACCGGATCGCCGGTCTCCGGATCGGTCAGCACCGACTGCACCCCGGTGTTCGGGTCGGCATAGAAGTACGGGATCGTTTCGTAGCAGGTCAGCACGTGCTCGAGCACCGCGAAGTTCTCGGTGGAGCACTTGACCGAGGACCCGCCCATACCGGCGCACCAGGTCCCGGCCGGCTTGACGGCCTTGAAAGTATCGGTCGCGGCATTGGAGACCATGACGCCGGTCCCGTTGCCGTCGATGTGATCACCGATGAAGCCCTCGGTGTAGATGCCATCGAGCTCTTTCTGGAAACCGCCGACGAAGTCGACGACGTAGAACCCGAACTCGCTGTCGATCGGATACAGCATCGTGCCGTCGATCGTTCGTGGCTGCGGACCTTCGGCAGGACAGACCGGCGCGCCCGGGGCGTCGCACAGAATGGCGGGGTTGGTGGCGAAGGTCGAGCCCGTGGCGAAATCACCCTGGACGTCGAGAATCGTGAAATCGTGGGTTACGGTGTAGGTCGCAGCATGGGCGCTCAGGCCCAGGCCGGCCAGTAGACCTGCCGCTATGCGGCAAATCACCGGCGACGCCGCGACAGCTTGCTGTCGTTGAATCATCGCTTGACTACCCTCCCGAATGAGTGGAGCCGGTCGTTGCGTCCCGGCGGATGGCGATCGAGCGCCTCGTCGCCGTGATGCCCCCGAACAATCGACACGACACAGTTTTCAGTGCCGGCCGTGCCGATTGATAGCTTGCTCATTCAGCCTTCACTAATATTTGACGGATGTCAATTTATTTCACATCCGTAAATTTTTCCGGAAAACAGGCGAGGGGAAAGGCGGGCAGGGTCGGCGTCACTCCTGGCCGGCAGGGTCGGTGCTCAGGCGGTCGGTTTTCGGAGAAATCGTGACCGGGCCGCCGGCGCCCGGCGAGGCGGCGAGTTCGACGCGGTTGCGACCGCCCTGCTTGGCCCGATAGAGCGCCCGGTCGGCGCGCGACAGCCAGGTCGGCCAGTCCTCGCCGCTGCTGAGCATGGCGACGCCAGCCGAGAACTGAAGCACCTCCCCGCCGAAGGCCAGCCGGCCGCTGACGCGCTGGTGCAAGCGGCGAACGACCCCCTCGACATCATCCGGATCGTCGCCGCGCAGCAGCACCACGAACTCCTCGCCGCCGAAGCGATAGAAACCGTCGACGGAGCGGATCGCGGCGCGCACCGCATCGGCAAAGCCCTTCAGCGCCTCGTCGCCGGCTTCGTGGCCCTGCTCGTCGTTGATCCGCTTGAAGTGATCCAGGTCGATGAGCACCAGCGCGAAGGCCTGGCCGGTCCGGCGGTGCGTTTCCAGCGCGGCGCTCAGGTCCTGGCGCATCTGCCGCCGGTTGCCGGCGAAGGTCAGCGGGTCCTGCAGGGCCAGGGTCATCAGCTGGTCCTGGTAGCTCGCCAGGCGATGGGCGAAGATCCAGGCGAAGGTCGTGACCAGCAGCGCGGTCACCATGTAGGTCACGCCCTCGAGGATGGACTCGAACAGGCTGGTTTCGAAGATCAGGATCGTCATCAGGATCAGGTTCGCGGCAAGCGCGAAGCGCCGCGAGGTCAACAGGAAGTTGACCCAGAACACGACGTAGCCCCACAGGATGCCGGTTCGCCCGAACATCGCGGTCGACGCGATGCAGGCCACGACCGTGACCACGCAGAAGAAGATCCCGGCACGACGAGTCTCCCCCGAACGCAGCGCGTAGACCAGCACCAGCAGCATGCTGATCACGATCATCAGGTTGACGGTGCCACCGAAGTAATAGCCGAAGACGTAGCGGTAGATCACGAACCCCGTGACCACCGATGCGGCAAGCAGCCCGAACAGCACGATCATCGAGAACTGGTAGTCCTCGCGGAACTGCTGGCGGACACGGCTCCAATCGAACCCGGTGCGGATGGACGACATCGAAGCGACGGCCTCGCCTCCCGGAAACCGACCTCCAGTCTACGGCAGGCTGTCCCGGTCCGCTACGGCGAACCGACGCCACGGATGCGCCGGAACGCGGAACGTGCAAGAATCCGGCACGGGGGATTCACACACCGGTTCGAACCTGGGACTTGCCATGAACATCGTCATCCGCGGCCTTGCGCTGGCCGCCCTTCTGCTCGGCGCGAGCGTTTCGGCGACCAGCCCCGAAGACGCCGCCCTGCAGGCGCTGACCGAACGGGCCTCGAGCCTCGGCCTGCGTTCGGCCGATCTCACCGATGTCCGCATCCGAGACAGCGTGCCGACCCGGCACAACGGCGTGACCCACGTCTGGATGCAGCAGTACATCGACGGCCTGCCGGTCGCGCTCGGCGTCGCCAACGCAAACGTGCTGGCCGACGGCCGGATCGCCAGCCTGAACAGCCGGATGAGCGCCGAGGCGGGGTCGCGAGCCGCGAACCGGATGCCCACCCTCGACGCGATCGGCGCAGTGATGCGCTATGCCGCGGTGCGCGAACTCGACACCCGCGTGCCACCGACGGTCGTCGATCGTCGCAGCGCCGGGGACCTGGCGCTGGCCGGCGGCACACTCGCCGACGGCACCATCCCGGCCAGGCTCTCCTGGTACGACCACAAGGGCACGCTGCGACTGGTCTGGGACATCGCCGTCGACGAAGCCGGGCGCCCGGACTGGTACAACGCGTTCGTCGACGCGCACAGCGGCGAGATCCTGTTTGCCGTCAACTGGACTCAGGAAGTCCGCTACCGGGTATTTCCCGAACCCCTGGAGCACCCGGGCGAGGGCCCCGACCAGATCGTCGTCGATCCGCACGACCCGACCGCCTCGCCGCTGGGCTGGCACGACGACGGCAGCCAGACCTACACCGACACGCGCGGCAACAACGTCCGCGCGCAGGACGACCTGGACGCCAACAACGCCGGCGGCAGCCGTCCGGACGGCGGCACGGCGCTGGTGTTCGACTTCCCGATCGACCTGGAAACCCAGCAGCCGATCGACTACCTGGACTTCGCGATCACCAACCTGTTCTATTGGAACAACCGCCTGCACGACGTGCTGTGGCACTTCGGCTTCGACGAACCGGCCGGCAACTTCCAGGTCGACAATTTCGGCAACGGCGGCAACGGCGGCGACCTCGTGATCGCAGACGCCCAGGACGGCTCAGGCACCAACAACGCCAACTTCGCGACCCCGCCCGACGGCTCGCCGGGCCGGATGCAGATGTTCCGCTTCACCGGCTCGGCGCCGCCGGTCGTGCAGATCGAGGCGCCGGCGCCGAGCGCCGGTGACTATCCCGTCGACGAGGCCGGCTTCGGCGGTGCCGTCGACGGCACCGGCGCCGCCGGCACGCTGCAGCTGGTCGACGACGAATCGGCCGCGCCCGAACAGGGCTGCGGCGCGCTGCAGGGCTTCACCGCCGGCCGGATCGCGGTGATCCGCCGGGGCGGCTGCGAGTTCGGCCTCAAGGCGCTGAACGCCGAGCAGGCCGGCGCGGTCGCCGCGATCGTGGTCAACAACGACGGCGGCAACGGCACGATCACCATGTCGCCCGGTGCGGTCGGCGGCCAGGTCACGATTCCGACGGTCATGCTCGGCAACCAGGACGGCGATACCGTCATTGCCGATCTCGGCGGCGGTGTCACCGGGCGAGTCTTCGACCCCGGCGGCGCCGATCTGGACCGCGACAGCGACCTCGATGCCGGCGTGATCGCGCACGAATACGGCCACGGGTTGTCGATCCGGCTGACAGGTGGACCGTCGAACTCCTCGTGCCTGTTCGGCAGCCAGCAGGCCGGCGAGGGCTGGAGCGATTTCCTCGCGCTGTGGTTCACGGCCAAGCCCGATGACCAGGCCAGCGACCTGCGCGGCGTCGGTGGCTACGTGACGTTCCGGGAGAATATCCCGGGTGCGGGCATCCGGCCTTGGCCCTACACGCGCGATATGTCCGCCAACCCGTCGACCTACGAATCGATCGACTCGGTCAGCGTTCCGCACGGCGTCGGCACGGTGTTCAACACGGCCCTGTGGGACATGTACTGGAACCTCGTCGACAAGCACGGCTTCGACCCGGATTTCATCAGGGGCAGCGGCGGCAACCAGATCGCCCTGCAGCTGGTCGTCGACGGGCTGAAGCTGCAGGGCTGCGGCCCGACCTTCCTCGACACCCGCGACGCCATGCTGCTGGCCGACGAGATCAACAACGGGGGCGCCAACCAGTGCGAGATCTGGGAGGCCTTCGCCCGCCGGGGCATGGGCGAGGATGCCAGCGACGGTGGCGGCTCGACCACACTGAACGTCAGCAACGGGTTCGCCCTGCCGCAGGTCTGCGGTGAAAATTTCTTCAGCGACGGGTTCGAAACCCTGCCCTGAGGGCCGGCGATCATCCCGGCCGTAACGGTCCGGGCATGGCCGGTGCGACTCAGGAGCCCATTCTCAGCTTGAGGAAGGCCCGGGCGCGTGTCCAGTCGCGGGCCGCCGTGCGCGGCGAGATGTCCAGCATCTCGGCCGCCTCGTCCATCGACAGGCCGCCGAAGAAGCGCAGCAGCACCAACGTCGCGGCCCGTTCGTCGACCGCCTCGAGCTCCCTCAGCGCCTGGTCCAGCACCAGCACGTCGTCGGGCGAGTCCGTCTCGAGATCCTCGACCCACGCTTCGATCAACGGCAGTTCGGCCTCGCGATCGCGCCGGGCCGCGCCCCGGTAGCGCGCGTAGTCGACCAGGATCTGGCGCATGGCCAGCGCGGCGGTGCGGATGAAGTGCTCGCGGTCGCGGAACGCGGTATCGCCGGCATCCAGCTTCAGCCAGGCCTCGTTGACCAGGGCGGTGGTGTTCAGGGTGCGCTGGGGATTGCGCGAACGGGCCTGGCGGGCGGCGCTGCGCAGGCTCCGGTACAGCTCCGCGAACGCCGATTCATCGACCGTGTCCGGCAGCACTGAACCCGACGTGCGGGGCGGAACGTCTTCGGTCATGGCAGAGAATCCCGGGCGCCCTCGTTAGTCATGTTCGAACCGCCGTCGAAGGGGGCGCGCCCCCTCGACGGCACCGATTCGCTTTCCGACCGACGATACGCGAGGAACATACCATGAACGCACGCCGACGCCTTTTCCGAATCTGTTTCCCGATGGCCTTCGCCCTGCTGGCGCCGGTCGCGAACGCCAGTGACGGGGTGTTCGAGATCAACGCCGACTGCGCACAGTTCGGCTGCTTCGACGGCGACACCGCCGGGTTGCCGGTCCAGATCGTCAATCCGGGCAGCTACCGGCTGACCGGCAACCTGACCACCGCCAGCACCAGCCAGACAGTGATCGACGTCAACACCGACGATGTCTCGATCGACCTCAACGGCTTCGCCCTGCGGGGACCGGTCAGCTGCTCGGGCGCGACCGTGAGCTGCAGCGCCAGCGGAACCGGCGACGGCATCGACGCCGGTGCGCGCAGCAACATCCGGATTGCCAACGGCACGATCAGCGGCATGGGTGATGACGGCGTTCGCGTCGGCCGCGGGGCCTGGCTGGAAGAACTGACCATCGCCGAGAACGCGGGAATCGGCATCGAAGCGCTGAGCCCCGGTGCGGTGCTGCGTCGGCTCAGCGTCCGCGAGAACGGCGGCAACGGCGTCAGCCTGGGCTTCGGGTCCAGCTACATCATGGACAGCGTCGTGTACAACAACGGCAACCAGGGCGTGGCCGGCGGTTTCTGCGGCAACGTACTGATGTCGGCCAACGACGGCCCGGACAGCTGCGTCGCGATCGCACCGAACCGGTGCGACACGCCGACCGACTGCGACTGAGCCATGGCCATTCAACGCAAACTTCCCTGCGCGGCGTGGCTGTGCGCCTGGCTGCTGGTGCCCGGACCTTCCGCCGCCCAGGTCGACATCGACGAATACTGGCTGTCCGCCGACACCAATGTCCGCATCCCGTTATCCGACGGTTCGGGCAACGTGCTGGCCGATGACCGGTCGACCATCATCGTTCTGCCGGACGGCACCGGTGACGCACAGGCACCGAACGTCATCTTCGATTTCGACGGGGTCGACGTCGATGCATTTCACCGCACATTGAGACAGACCTCGTTGGACACGGCCCGAGAGATCGACGGGGTGCTGGTCCGGCCCGGAGACGTCTTCTACATGTCCGGCAGCACGCCGATCATCACCTTCGACGCGGCGGCCGCCGGCATCCCCGACGGCGTGAATCTCGACGCCGTCACGGTCGACCCGGACACCGGCCAGCTCGTCGTGTCATTCGACCGCTGGTTCCTCGAACCGACGTTCGGCTTCGTCCTGCCCGGCGACCTGGTGACGGTGACCGCCGGCCAACTCGACGCGCTGGCGTTCAACGGCACGCGACTCGGCGACGGCGTCAACCTCGACGCCGCGCATCAGCTCGACGCCGAGCGCTTCCTGATCAGCGTCGACGTGGACGCCTTCGTTCCCGGCGGCTCCGGCGCGTTGACCATCCGCGACCACGACATCGTGCTGTTCGAGCCGAGCGCACCGCGGGGGGTGCTGGGCACCTTCACGCCGCTGCTGTCATTGGCCGACGAATCGCATCCCTCCTGGATCGCGGCGGATCTCGATGCGCTGTGGGTCGACCCGGCGCCGCTGGGCGGCGAAATCCGCGTTGTCGATACCTTCTTCGAGGCGCAGGAATCCAGCGGAACGCTGTCGCTCCGCGTCGAGCGGGTCAACGGCAGCGAAGGCCCGGTCGGCATCTTCCTCGACGCGGTCGCCGACACCGCGACCGAGGGCGCGGACTTCTCCGGCGATATCAGCTACACCGCGCTGTGGGCCGACGGCGAGGCGGGCGTCCGGACGATCGAGGCCGTCGACATCCTCGACGACGCGCTGGAAGAGCCGTTCGAGCGATTCAGTATCGTAGTGTCGATCTTCAGCGGCGATGCCACGGTCGGATCGCCCGACCGGGCGACGGTCCGCATCATCGACAACGACGGCGACAACCTGTTTGCCGACGGCTTCGAGACCTGAGCCGGGCCCCGGGCCGGGTCAGGCCGGCTCGGGCGCGTCCTTCAGCGGGTGACCATCCGGCAAGGCGGCACGGTCGGCCTCGCTCAGCGGCGTGACCGCCCGGCTCTCGTCGAACCAGATGTACTCGTCGAACTGACGGGTCAGCCCGGCACGGAAATAGTGGCTCACGCGCTCGGTTTCGGGCCGGTAGACCACGCCGATCGCGCGCTGCAGCCGGGGTGTCCGCAGGCCGTCGTTGAGTAGTTCGGAGCCGGCGTGCCGGATCGGCAGCATCAGGCACTCGGCGCCCGCCTGGTGGAAGACGTGTTCATAGCTGTCGGGCAGTGCCGGCCGCACCTTCCTGACCTGCATCGGCTCGTCCCAGTTCGACGCCGCCGCGACGGTGCCGTGGTCGGTGCCGAACCCGATCAGGTAGGCCCCATCTCCCCAGGCCTGCCGCGCCAGCTGGCCGATGTTGACCTCGCCGCGCATGCCCACCTCGGTGGCCGAGGCATCGCCGATGTGCGAGTTATGAGCCCAGACCACCGCCTTCGAATCGGGTCCACGATGGTCCAGCACGCTTTGCAGGGTCTCGAACATGTGGCGGTCGCGCAGGTTCCACGACTCGCGCGAGCCGTAGTACATGACCCGGTAGTACCGCTCTGCGGCGCGCACGACCTGCGCGTTGCGCTCGCTGTCGAACAGGGCCTCGCCGTCGGCCCGACGATAGTCCAGCCGATGCGCCAGCAGTTCGGTCAACGTTTCGACGACCTCGTCCTCGCAGTCCTCGCGTTCGCCAGCGACGGCAGCCCGGCCGTAGACCGCCGGATCGCGCTCCCAGGGCGAAAAGCAGGCATAGCGCTCGCGGGCCCGCCGGGCGGCGGCGGGATCGACGCGGTCGAGATACTCCAGCACAGCGTGGATCGAGTGGTTCAGGCTGTAGAGATCCAGGCCGTGGATGCTGGCGCACTGACCGGGTTCGGATCGGCCCCGGTTGTAGTCGGCCAGCCAGTCGATGAACGCCAGCGTCTCGCGATTGCGCCACATCCAGACCGGGAAGCGCGAGAACGCCGGGGCCGGGAGATCCGGGCCGGTCCAGCCGCGCACATGGCGGTCCAGCATCGCGCTGTCCGGCCAGTCCGCCTCCAGCGCGACGACGTTGAAGCCGCGCTGCTCGATCAGGGCACGGGTAATCCGGGCCCGCATGCGGTAGAACTCCGACGTGCCGTGCGTGGCCTCGCCGATCAATACCACGCGGGAATCGCCGGTCCGTTCCAGCAGCGCCGACAGGTCGGCGGTCTCGACATCGTCGAACGGCTCGGCCGCCTCGTCGATCCGGTGGGCGAGGTGCCGGCGGCGGATCGAGAACCCGGCATGAGGCGGCGGCTCGGGCGTCGGCTCGCCACCGGCCCGCCAACCTCCGCTGCCGACCAGCGGCACGAACTGCACGCGCCCCAGCGAATCCTGCTCGAACTCGTGCTCGCCGACGCGCCGCACGCGCAGCAGTTCCTGGCTGTGGGTGCGGTCGCCGACCGGAATGACGATCCGGCCGCCGATCGCCAGCTGACCGAGCAGCGTCGGCGGCACGTCCGGGCCGCCGGCCGAGACCAGGATGGCGTCGAACGGCGCGTGGACCGGCCAGCCCCGGGTGCCGTCGCCATGCATGACCTCGAGATTGTCGTAGCCGAGCTTGACGGCGCGCGAACGCGCCAGCTCCGCGAGCTCTTCGTGATATTCGATCGCGTAGACGTTCGCGACCACCCGGCTGAGCACCGCAGCTGCATAACCGGAACCGGCGCCGACCTCCAGCACCCGGTCGCCCGGCTGGAGCGCCAGCGCCTCGGCCATCAGCGCAACGATGTAGGGCTGTGAGATCGTCTGCGCCGCTTCGATCGGCAGCGGCCCGTCGCGATAGCTGAACTCGCGGTACCCCTCCGGCACGAATTCCTCGCGCGGCACGCTGCGCATCGCCTCGAGCACCCGCTGGTCGCGAATGCCGCGGGCGACGAGCTGCTGCTCGACCATGGTGGTTCGTTCACGTTCGAATCGAGACATGACTCGGGTCCTCCGGTACCAGGCTGGCCGCCAGCATGACGGCGTTGATTTCGGAATGTTCGGTCCAGGACGGGGCCGCCCGGTTCGCGGGATCCGACCAGAACACGGCCAGGTCGGGCAACGAGGCGGCCGATACGAGCACCGCCTGCGCGGCGCGTTCGACGCGCGGTCGGCATTGCGGATCGGCGGCGATACGCTCGACGGCGCGAAGGCCGATCTCCAGGCCGAGTTCACGGAACGCCAGGCGCTGTCCGGCCGGCGCGTCGTACGCCCGCCCGGCGAGCCATGCCCGGAGTCCGGGCAGGGAAGCGTGCAGCAGGTCGTGGACATCGGCAGCCGCACCGGCATCGCCGGGCCGCCGGTCGAACCAGCACCGGGCCGCCGCGTTCAGCAGCCCGCCCAGCCCGAGCGGATCGGCGGTCGGCCAGGCCGCCCGACGATCGAGCGCACGGTAGGTCGTAACGACGGCGGTGAGCAATCGACGCTCGTCGTCCGAGGCGAACGGCGAACGGGCCAGTTCCGCGGCCGTGGTCCAGCCGTCCAGCGGATCGTGCTGACCCATCGACGCCACCAGCACGCGGTCGAGATCGACGGAGCGCTTCCAGACCATGCGCTGCGGCCGACCGTCGTCGTCGCGCTCGACGAACGCGAGTCCAGCCCGGCACAGCTCCGTGGCCCAGCGGTGGGGATCGGCGTCACCGGTCGCGCCGGCGAAGCGCTCCAGCGCGTGCATCCAGCGGGTCAGGTAGTGGAAGTACTGGCCGTCGCGCTCCCACTCGAGCCGGTCATCGCAGGGCTGACCCGGGCCACGCTCCGGCCGCGGCTTGCCGATCCGCAGTCCACTTCGAGTCGGATGATCGGCGTGATTCGCCTCGTTCCTGCCGCCCAGCGGGCGTCCGCGCCGCTCGCCCGCGGCATGCCGACCCAGCACTTCGTGGACCTGAACGATCAGCGCGCGTGCGCGATCCAGGAACCCGCGGTTCGGCCGGCGGCGATCGAGCGAAAGAAAGGTGCAGACGGCGAATGCATCCGTCCACAGATATCTGGCCGGCGGCGCATCGCCGACGAGTCCGGTGCGCGTGGCGAAGGACTCAAGAAGCGCAACTGCAGCGGCTTCGCGATCCATGTCCGGCGCTCGTTCCTGACCGGGATGACAGCCGATCTGATCGGTTCGTCTTCTAGGCTACGCGCCTGAACTGGATGCAGCAAGAGCGCTGGCGGCAGCTGCCCGTGGAGCGCTGCTTGCGCTGGAATCGCTCTACGGCCTCATGCCGCGGACGTTCATCTCGACGAAGCGCTCCGGACCGATGAAACCGCCGCCCCAGTATTCATCGAAGTCCGCGGTCGGCGCCTCGGCCTGGATCGCTTCGAGATCCAGGCCGGCGTCGAGATGCGCACGCAGGCGCTCGTGGACCGTGGCCAGCATGTCGCGATAGCGCGCCAACTCGTCGCGACCGATGACCGGCCCGCCATGGCCGACGATGATCCGCGTGGCGTCGCCGGACAGCGCCAGCATCCGGTCGACCGCCTCGATCATGCCGTCCAGGCGGCCGCCCGATCCGTAGTCGATGAACGGATACATGCCGTAGAACACGATGTCGCCGGCGTGGATGACATCGGCTTCGCGCAGGTGGACGATCGCATCGCCGTCGGTGTGGGCATGCGGGAGGTGGATCGCATCGACAGTGTGTCCGCCGAGGTGGAAGGTGACGCGGTCGTTGAACGTCACCACCGGCAGCGCGCCGTCCGGCGCCGGCGGCACTTCTCGCTCGAAGAAGGCCATGAATTGACCGGTCGACAAACGCTGGCGGACGTTGTCGTGGGCAACGACCAGCACTCCGGCCTCGGCCAGGTTCTCGTTGCCGCCGGTATGGTCGCCGTGCCAGTGGGTATTGAGCACGAAACGGATCGGCCGGTCGGTGATCGCGGCAACCGCCGCCTGGATGCGCTCGGTCAGCGGTGCATACTGGTCGTCGACGAGGAACGCGCCCTGCTTGCCGACCACCAGGCCGAGGTTGCCTCCGGCGCCCTGCAGCACGTACACCCCGTCGGCGACCTGACTGGAACGGATCTCGACGGAGGCGAAGTCCTGCGCTGCAACGGGTCCGGCAATGAGTGAAGCCAGCAGCGCCGCCAGTGCGGCGAGCGGGCATCGGAACGGGGGCCTGGATTTCATCGTGCGATCCTTCCTGGTGGATGGCCCGAGGATACCTTCGAGCCGGCGTCACTGCGGGAGTGGCGAGCCGGCCGGGCGGCAGAGTAGTATCGAGGCACAGCATGCGGTTTCGCGGAGTACAGCATGGCCCGACAGGCCTTCCTCGAGAGCTTTTCCGGCCGCGGACCGGGCCAGCGCTTCGACCTGGTCCGGTTCCCGGCCGAGATCGGCCGGCACCCGGAGTGCGCGATCACGCTGAACGTCGAACGCGTGTCGCGCCGCCACGCCCGCATCGATCGCGGCGGCGACGGCCGGCTGCAGGTCACCGATCTCGGCAGCACGAACGGCACCTACCTCAACGGCGAGCGCCTGTCCGGTCCTGCCGAACTGGTCCACGGCGACGTGCTGCACATCGGCGACCAGGAATACCGCCTGATCGAGGTCGATGTCGATGACGGGCCTGGTCTCGAAGACGCGACGCGAATCGGTATCGCCACGCTGCCCAGCGACTTTCCGACCCAGGCCCGGGAATTCAACGAACTGCTCGAACAAAAGCAGGTCTGCGGTTTTCGCCAGGCCATCGTCCACGCCGACGGCTCGCCGTTCGGCTACGAACTGCTCGGCCGCGCCACCCATCCCGGACTGGACGCCGGACCGGGTCCGATGTTCATGCTGGCCGAGGCGCTCGGCGAACAGGTCCGGCTCAGCGAACTGCTGCGGCGTACGGGCTTTGCCGAAGCTGAAGCGATCGGCCTGACCGCTCCGCTGTTCTTCAACACCCATCCCGAGGAGTGCAGGGACGACGATCGGCTGCTCGACGAACTGGCCGCGCTGCGCGAGGCCCATCCGACGCTGACGCTGGTGTTCGAAGTGCACGAGGCCGCGGTCACCGACCTCGAGAAAATGGCCCGGATCCGCGACCGGCTGCGGGCGCTGGGCATCCGGCTGGCCTACGACGACTTCGGCGCCGGCCAGGCGCGGCTGCTGGAGCTGATCGAGGTCCCGCCCGATGTGCTGAAGTTCGACATCGCGCTGATGCGCGGCCTCGACGGCCCGGACTCGCCGAAATACCGCCTGCTGCAGACGCTGAACGGAATGATCCAGGACCTCGGCGTCGAGACCCTGGCCGAGGGCGTGGAAACCGAAGCCCAGGCCGCGGCCTGCCGGACGCTGGGCATCGACTACGTCCAGGGCTTCTTCTATGGCCGGCCCGAGCCGCTGCTCCCGGCCGCTGCCGACAGCTCGGCCACCACCGACTGACTCAACCGGCCGCTGCCGCTGCGCCGGCGCGCAGCGCGCGCAGCCTCGACACCACGTCCCGGGCCACGCTGCGCGTTGCATCGCGCGCCTTCTCGTCGGCGTTCAGCCCGACGTACTCGAGTTTCTGCCGGACGATCGGCCCGAGATTGCGCCGCTCGTGCAGCGAGACCACCCGTACCTGCAGGTTGGCCAGGTACTGGTAGTCGGTGCGGCCGTAGAACTGCAGCTGGCGCTCGCCGGTCGGCACCACGTCGGCGAACACCAGGATGTCGGCGCCGGCGTCGAGCGCGGCGCGGACGATGTCCGGCAGCGTCTCGGCGTAGGCCATCCCGTCCATCAGGTCCTCGTCCATCAGCTCGAACGAGGCGCGATCCAGGGCCTGCTCGAGAAACTGCTCGATCGGCTCGGCCACCGCGGGATCGCCGGAGGCGACGACCAGCACGCGGGGTGCGGCGGGGTTCCAGACCGGCTCCGGCGGCGCCGTGGCTACGCGCGCAACGGCCCGCTCGGGATCGAGCACCGGCTCGCCGAGGCCGGCCGGCGGCTGCTCGGAGGCCTCGGCGGCCGATGCCGCGCCGCTCGCGGTCGATTCGTCCCCCGGATCGCCATTCGCGTCCGTGGCGTCGACGACGGCCACGGCGTCGAGCTCCGAAGAGTCCGCCGCCTCGGACGACGCCTCGACGTCGAACCGGAAACCGGGCGCCTGCCCGGCGGCGGCGACTGCATCGTCGACCGGGCCGCCTGCGGATCCGTCCGCCGGCCGCGCCTGCAGGTTCGCCACCGATGTCGCGCGCGGCTCGGACACCCGGCCGGATGCAGACGCATCCCCGGCGTCGACCACCGCGTCGACCGCCGCCTCGACCGCGGCCGGGCCGGGTTCCGGGGCGATCGGTTCGCGCAGGCCCGGATCCGGCAACTCGTTCACCGCGCGGCCGGCGTCGGCGACGCGGTTCGCCGCAGCGTCGTCCTCGGCGAACCAGTTGACCAGGGGCCGCTCGCTGCCGGCCAGCAGGTACCAGGTCGACGCGCCGGCACCGCCGACCAACAGCAGAAGGAACAGCGCAGCCACGGCCAGGCCCTTTTTCGAGCCGCCGGTGTCCAGCGGCTCGGTCCGCGCCGCCGGGGCGCCGACCTGCACGGTCGGCGGCGCATCCGGACCCGGCACCGCGGCGGTCGCGGCCAGGGTCGGGGCGTCCGCGCCCCGATCCGACGCCGCTGCGCTGCGGCCGGTTTCAACGGCCTCGTCGAGGACCACGTCCTTGGCCCAGCGTGGTTCGCGGCCAGCCCGATAGTCCTCGATGTCGCTGATCAGTTCGTTGCAGTGCTGGTAGCGCTTCTTCGGCCGCTTGGCGATCATCTTGGCCAGGATCTTCTTCACGCCCTCGTCGACGTTCGGGTTCAGCTCCTTGATGTCGGGAATCTTCGCCTCGACGACCTTGGTCATCATCTCGAACGGGCTGTCGGACTTGAACGGCGTGTCGCCGGTGAGCATCTCGAACAGCACCACGCCGAGCGAGAAGATGTCGGAGCGCTGATCGACATCCTGGGAGAGGCAGACTTCCGGCGACAGGTAGTTCGGCGTGCCCAGCCCGATGCCGGTGGTGGTCAAACGGGTCTCGGCGTTCTCGTCGCGGGCAATGCCGAAATCGACGACCTTCACACCACCGTACTTGGTCAGCATGATGTTCTCGGGCTTGATGTCGCGATGGATCACGCCCTTGTCGTGGGCCGCAGCCAGGCCGCTGGCGACCTCCTCGAGAATCTTCAGTGCCCGCGCCGGCTGCATCTGGCGTTCGCGCTGGATCAGCGCCTTCAACGAGTCGCCCTCGACGAACTCCATGACGAAGTACGGCTGGTCCTCGTGGCGATCGACGCGGAACACCTGGACCAGGTTCGGGTGATTCAGGTCGGCGACCACGCGCGCCTCGCGCATGAAGCGCTCGGCGACCGCGTCGTCGTTGACCAGCTGGTTGCCCAGCATCTTGATCGCCACGTTGCGCTGCAGGCTCTCCTCGCGCGCCATATAGACCACGCCCATCCCGCCGCGGCCCAGTTCGGAAATGATTTCGTAGTCACCGATCTTCTTCGCCATGCCACCCTCCCGACGGCTAGTGCTTGCTGCCCGCGCTGCGGGTCGTTTCCATTCTACGCCCGACCGGCTTTTCCGATCGTCGGGGCCCGTGGCGTTCCATCGGTTCTTCGGAGGATCGCGCCGGACTCACCCCAGCGTGCGGATGCAGTCTCGCCGGACCGCGCTGAACCCGGCCTGAACGATCCGATCCGGTGCGGCCGATGAATCGGCAATGGAATGGCGACACGGTTTCGGCTACATTGTCCGGCGCTAGGTTTTTTTGCCCTCCATTCCCGCGCGAAAGGGTCCACGAATGCTCAGACATCTCCCCTTGACCGTCCTGTTGCTGACGGCAGGCACGGCTTCCGCCGACGACAGCTGGCTCCGGATCGACCGTCCCAGCGAAGCGCAGCGTGCCGCAGCGCCCGCAGACGCCATCGACTACGGCGGTTTCCTGTGGCTGCCTGCCGCGCAGGCGCGCGGCGTGGAGCGCCTCGATCCGACCCGGGTGCGCGCCGTCGAGCGGCCGTTCGACCTGCGGATCGACCACCAACGGGTCGATCCGCGCGAAGCGTTCAGCGCCGACGCGACCGGGCTGATGCGCGGCACCGGTTCGAACGAAGCCGACTTCCGCTTCGTCCAGTTCGAAGGGCCGATCAAGCCGGCCTGGCGCGAGGCGCTGGCCGCGGCCGGTGCCGTTCCGGTCCAGTTCCTGGCGCCGTTCGGCTACATCGTCTGGGCCGACCCGGCCGCGCTCGAGACCGCTGGCGCGATGAAGCACGTTCGGTTTGCCGGTGAGTTCCCCCCCGTTCTGCGCATCCCGATGCAGGCCCGGACCACGCCGGACCCGCATCCCCACGCGATGGCCCTGGTCCACGCCGGCACCGCCGACCGGGTGATCGAGCGGCTGCGCCAGGCCGGCGTCGAGGTCGTCGGCGACGCCCAGCGGATCGACGCCCACCTGGCCGCCGTACAGCTGCGCGCCGTTCCGACCACCTTTGCCGCCCTCGCCCGCATCCCGGGCGTGCTCACGGTCCAGCAGATCGGCCAGGACGCCGGCCCGCGGGGCGAGATGAGCAACCAGTCGGTGGTCGGCGGCTGGACGCTGGACGCGATGGACAACCGCGTGCTGGAGCCCGGCTACCTGGACTGGCTCACGCCGACCGGGCTGGCCGGCAGCGGCGTCGTCGTTGGCATCGTCGACAACGGCATCCAGCAGACCCACCCCGACCTGGTCGACAACATCGGGACATGTGCCGGCAGCGGACCGAGCTGCGGCAACGCCAGCGGCAGCCACGGCACGCACGTGGCCGGCGCGGTCGGTGGGTCGGGCAGCTCCGGCGTCGTCGACCCGGCTGGCTTCCTGCGCGGCCAGGGCGTCGCGCCCGGCGTGACGCTGGTCGAGCAGCTCTACGGGCCGCTGGTCGGCGGTGGTCCGGGCGGAATGGTGCCCAACGGCATGCTCAGCATCTATCGCGACTCGGCCGACTCCGGCGCGCAGCTGACCAACAACTCCTGGGGCCCGACCGGCAGCCCGCAGGGCTACGACATCCCGACCATGGAGATCGATTTCATCAGCCGCGACGCCGACCCGGACACGCCCGGCCAGCAGCCGGTGCTGGCGGTGTGGTCGATCATGAATGGCAATGGGGACGACTTCGGCAATTGCGCACCGAGCTCGCTGGGTTCGCCCGACGAGGCCAAGAACCTGTTCGCGGTCGGCTCGACGCGGCTGCAGACCGGGGTCGGCGTTCATACCGCCGACTTTTTCAGCGTGTCAGGCAACAGCGGCCACGGCCCGGCCTGCGACGGCCGCCTCGTACCGCACATCGTCGCGCCCGGCTGCAACACCGACTCGCCGAACAGCGGCACCGGCTACGGCCTGGCATGCGGCACGTCGATGGCCTCGCCGGTCGTGTCGGGTAGCGTGGCGTTGTTCTGGCAGCAATACCGTGACGACTTCGGCAGCGAGCCGAGTCCGGCCCTGGTCAAGGCCGCGTTCACGCCGATCGCATCGGACCTGGTCGGCAACAACGACGCCGATGGCCAGGAACTCGGCCACCGTCCCGATCGCAAGCAGGGCTGGGGCCGGCTGGACCTGGACGCGGTGATCAACCCGCCGCTGGAACGGCGGTTCTTCGACCAGCAGGTCGTGCTGACCGAGAGCGGCGAGTCCTGGTCGGCGCTACTGGAGCCGGCCGATCCGGCCGAGCCGGTCCGCATGATGCTGGTCTGGACCGACGCTCCCGGCCCGGGGACCGGCGGAACCACTGCGGCCTGGGTCAACGACCTGGACCTGTCCGTCGACACCGGCACCGGCAGCTACCTCGGCAACGTCTTCGGAACCGACGGGTTCTCGACCAGCGGAGGAACGCCGGATGGCATCAACAACATGGAAGGCGTGTTCCTGCGCGCCGACCAGGTCGCCGGCGAGCCGTTCACGGTGACGGTGCTGGCGGCCAACCTCGCAGAGGACGCACTGGACGTGTATGCCGCCCCGCCCGGCCCGCCGCGCCAGGACTTCGCGCTGGCCTGCTACAACTGCCGCGACGTCCCGCTCAGTGAAGACCTGTTCATCGACGGCTTCGAGACCCCGACACCGCCCTGATCGGGCAGGCGGTCCATCGCAGCGCGGGCCTTCCCGCGGCTGCGGCCGCTTCATAATGAGCGGGAACCCGCACCGGGAGCCCGGCCACCATGTGCTCCATCCTCGGCTTTCTCGACCGACCGCCAGGCGACGCCGACCTGCGCACCGACGCACTGGCCCGCTCGAAGCGCCAGCGCCACCGCGGACCCGACTGGTCCGGCGTCCATCAAGACGACGGCGCGCTGATCTGCCACGAGCGCCTGGCGATCGTCGATCCGCTGAGCGGCGCGCAGCCTCTGTATTCGGACGACCGTGCGCAGGTGCTGGCCGTCAACGGCGAGATCTACAACCATCGCACACTGCAACAGCACCACGGCGTCGGCGATGCACTGCAGACCGGGTCGGACTGCGAGGTCATCCTGCCGCTGTACCGGCGCCTCGCACCTGCCGAGCTGTGCCGCGCGCTGAACGGGATCTACGCCTTCCTGCTCTGGGACCGCGCCCATGACGATGGTCGCGGACGTTATCTCATCGCCCGGGACCCGATCGGCGTGATGCCGCTTTACTGGGGGCGGGATGCGGAGGGCCGGCGCATCGTGGCCTCCGAACTGAAGGCCCTCCACGACCTCTGCGACGACGTCGAGGCGTTCCCGCCAGGCCACGTCTATGACTCGGCCAGCGACTCGCTGACCCGCTTCTTCGATCCGGCCTGGCGCCGCCACGTGCCGTCGAATGAAACCCGCCCGCCGGCGATCGACGAAGAAGAAGCCGCCGTGGCCGCCCTGGCCGAGGCGCTGGAATCGGCGGTCACCCGTCAGCTGATGTGCGACGTGCCCTACGGCGCGCTGCTGTCCGGCGGACTGGACTCGTCGATCATCGCTGCGCTGGCGGCCCGCCACGCCGCGCGCCGGGTCGAGGCCGACGAGACCGAGCCGGCCTGGTTTCCGCGCCTGCACACCTTTTCGGTCGGCCTCGAGGGCAGTCCGGACCTGGCTGCGGCGCAGTTGGTTGCAAACCACATCGGCTCGGTGCACCACGGCTTCACCTACACGGTCCAGGAAGGAATCGATGCGCTGCCCGACGTGATCGCGCACCTCGAAACCTTCGATGTCACCACCATCCGCGCTTCAACGCCGATGTTCCTGATGGCGCGCCGGATCAAGGCCATGGGAATCAAGATGGTGCTGTCCGGCGAAGGTGCGGATGAATTGTTCGGCGGCTACCTGTATTTCCACAAGGCGCCGGACGCAAACGCTTTCCATGAGGAAACCGTCCGCAAGGTCGACGCCCTGCACAAGTTCGACTGCCTGCGCGCCAACAAGTCCACCGCCGCCTGGGGCGTGGAGGCGCGCGTGCCGTTTCTCGACAACGAGATCGTCGAGGTCGCGATGCGGATCGACCCGCAGCTGAAGATGACCGGCCCGGACCGGATGGAGAAGCACCTGCTGCGCCGTGCCTTCGCCCACCTGCTGCCCGAGTCGGTGGCCTGGCGGCAGAAGGAACAGTTCTCCGACGGGGTCGGCTACGGCTGGATCGACGCGCTGCGCGACCACGCCGAACAGCACGTGTCCGACGCCGAGTTCGCCGATGCCGCGACGCGGTTCCCGATCCACCCGCCGGCGACCAGGGAGGCCTACCTGTACCGCTCGATCTTCGCCGACCTGTATCCGTCCGACGCCGCGGCCCGGACCGTGCCGGGCGGCAAGTCCATCGCCTGTTCATCGGAAGCCGCGCTGGCCTGGGACCCGGAGTTCGCCAACCGCGCCGACCCGTCGGGCCGGTCGGTGGCCGGGGTTCACCGCGGCGGCTGAACCGGTTCCGGACCGGCCGGATCGCGGGTGGCCGAGTGGCCGAACGCGACCCCGGCCTGGTGCACGCCGCCGACCAGGACCGCCAGCGCCAGCGGCCACAGCACCGCCGGGTGGAGCCGTTCGCCGGCGCCGGGCCCGAACGCGACCAGCACGGCGCCGAACATGATCAGCACCGTCGCCAGGAGCGCCGCACGCCGTCGCGAAGGTGACGTGGCCGCCGAGTACCGCTCCGTCGAAGGCAGGGGCTCCAGCCGGCCCTCGTGCCGCGCCAGCCAGGCCCGGTCGGCGAGGTTGCCGAGGTAGGCCCAGGCCAGCAGGACCGACCAGAACAGCAGCGGCTGCCCGGTCAGCGTGGGTTCGACCGAACCGCACAGCACCGCCAGCAGGACGGCGAGCACCACGAGCTTCGCCCGCTGCACCCGGTCCCAGGCCGCCATCACCGGCCCGGCGTCGCCCGACACGCGATACGCGGCCGGAACCAGGTCGTGCACGACCAGCCGAGGATGGTGTGTCGGTGCGGTCGGCTGCATTCGCGAATCCGGTTCGGGACCCGTCATTGGATGACCCCGCGGCGCTCGCGCCGCACCCGGACGTGCCGGGCCAGCTTCGGCAGGCCGTCGACCAGCATCCACGCGATCACCGCGATCGCCACCAGCGGATGAACCAGCGGGTCGGCGCGGAAGCCCTGCCAGGCCATGAAGACCGCCGCCAGCGCCCCGGCAACGGTCAGCAGCCCGACCCAGGCGACCGACTGCTCCAGCGCGCGGGCGTCGCGCCAGGCCTCCAGCGCTCGATCGTGCGGGTCCACCGCCTGCAGCGACGACGCGTGCTGCGCCGCCCAGCGCTCGTTCAGGGCGCGGTTCAGCAGCCATCCGATCAGCAGCACCAGGCCGCTGAACAGCGGCGCCCGGGCCAGCTCGGTAAACGGGATGGCCAGCCCGGCCGCCAGGGCCGCGGCCCCGATGAGCCAGCCGCGGGCGGTCTCGAGCCGCCGGCGCGATTCCACGATCTCGTCCCAGTTGCGGATCACCCGATAGGCCGGCCCTTCGCCGAACCGCGGCACGATCATTCGCAGTTCCTCGATCATCACCGCCGGCGGCGTCGTGGTGGGGTCACTCATCGCTCGAGCGGCTCGCCCACGCGGCGACCCACTTCGGCCGACTCGCGTCTGCGCCGGACGACACAGACCCACAGCGCGGCGACGGCCTCGCCGGCGAGCAGCAGGGCCAACGGCCCGACCGTCCAGGGCCAGGACGTGATGCCCGGACCCATGAAGAACGCGATTCCGATCATCAGGGCCGCCGTGGACATGAACAATGCGTGCAGCCCCACCTGGAGCGCCGTGGCGTGGCCGTGCGCGACATCCAGCCGGGCGCCCACGCCGAGCGAGCGCATCGGAACGCGGGCCAGCTCCTGTCGATGGCGGCTCACCCACCACCACGAGGCCAGCCCGCGCGCCAGCAGCACCAACCCGATCAGGCCCCAAAACAGCAGCGGCTGATCGAACAGCACCGTGCTTCCATGCCGATCCGCGCTGATCGCGCTGACGATGATGACCACCGGCGCGACGGCAACGGTTGCGCCGAGCTGCCAGAGCGAACCTTCCCGACTCCATTTCCGCCGCATCGCGCCCGATGCATTCCGGAACCGGTAGACCGGGGCGAACCCTCCGAACGGCAACAGCCAGCCGTCGGGATCGAACACGCGCGATTCGCCGCGATTCGTGTGTGCTTTCACTTGCTGGAATCCCCATTCCGTAACGCCGCCGACAGGATACCCGGCGGCACGAATCGGCTCAAGCCCGATTCGGGGTCAGGATTCGAACCCGTCGGAGAACACCGATGCGACGACCGGAACGATCGCTTCGGGCACCAGCCCGACGCCATAGATCGCATTGCCGCAGCTCTCGGTGTTCGCGCAGGAAAAACTGATCCAGCCGAAATTCTCCGACCAGGCGAATCCGTCGATCAGGCCGGATTCGATATCAACGAACAGGCCGTAGTCGACCTGCGCGCAGCTGGCGCTCGTCCGACAGTGCGCGGTGATCCAGCCGGCGTTCGGCGACCACAGCCGCCCCACCAGGCGCAGCAGCTCCGGCTGCTCGGGGATCGGCTCCAGGCGCAGACCGTACTCGACGCGGCTGCAGCTCGCCGTATTGAGGCAATGCGCGCTGATCCAGCCGACGTTGGCGGCGTACAGCCAGCCGCGAATCATGCCGTCGGCGGCGTGCAGCCCCGGGCCGTCGGCGCCGAGCGGGCGCGCGTCCAGCCAGCCGGCGTTGGGCGCGAAGGCCCATCGCTGGCCCGGCTGCACGGTCTCGGCGGCGGCGGTGCCGGTCAGGACCAGTCCGAGCACCAGTGCAGCGATCCGGAAACATCCAGCGTCGTTCATCGCTACATTCTCGAATCGTAGGCGTCGCAACCGAAGTTGTTGGCGCTCGAATTGGATCGGGCGATGGATTGCGTGACCAGCCCTTCCGACGACAGGCAGCGGAATCCGAAGGTGTTGTAGTGCGACAACGAGCGCGACGCCGCGGAACCGGGACCGAGATAGACGCCGATCACGTTCTCGACCGCCCGAACATCGGCGATCAGGGCGGTCGCACCGCCGACCCCGATGTTGCCGTTGTAGGAGAACTCGCCGCCGGAGACCCGGATCGCTTCGCAGAAGGCACCGCTCCCGGCGTTGTTGACTGCATTCACGTCGATCAGGGCGATCGGGCCGTTGTTCGGACAGTTGATGCCATCACCGTCGGCATTGCGGACCGTACCGTTGCGCACCGTGACATGCGCGCCCTCGATCCGGATTCCATCGCCGTCGAACACTTCCAGGTTGCCGCTGACGGTGAAGCCGTTCAGATCCAGCGTCACGTAGCTGGCGGTGATGCGGATCGCAGGCTGGCCTTCGAGGGCGACCACGTCCTCGGCCAGGTAATACGACCCGGGCAGGTCGATGACCAGCGGCTGGATCACGTCGGGGTCGAATCGCAGCGCGCGGCGCGGCTCGATGTCGCCCAGGGTCTTGAAAGTCGGCCCCGGCGGGCCCGGCGGCTCGAGCGGGCCGGCCGCGACGGGCGTGCCGAACAGCAGACAGGCGATGCAGAGCAACGCAGCGCCGGCGGGCGGCTGGATCGTTCGGACAGGATTCTTGATCATCTCGGACTCCGGAAATCGATGTGAGGACACTCTCGACAGAACAACACGGATTTCTCACCCCGATTCGATCAGGCGGCGTCCGGGCGGTCGCCGACACGGTGTCCGGACCGCTTCACGCAGGCCGCGAGGAATTCGCTATGCTGGAAAGCCGCCATACGCTGGAGTACGGTCGTTGGCCACGTTGTATCACCCGGATTTCGAACACGACGCCTGCGGCTTCGGGCTGATCGCCCGTCTCGACGGGCGGGCCGAGCACCGCACGGTGGCCGACGCGGTGCAGGCGCTCAACCGGCTGACCCATCGGGGTGCCGTGGCGCCCGACGGCAAGACCGGCGACGGCTGCGGCCTGTTGATCGGTACGCCGCACGCGTTCCTTCGCGCGGTCGCCGCCGAATCCGGTCTCGAGCTGCCCGAGCGCTTCGCGGTCGGCCAGGTGTTTGTCGACCACGAGGACTGGAAGGCCGAAGCCCAGCGGGATCGTCTCGCCGACGCACTGGCCGAGCGCGGACTGGCCGTGGCCGGCTGGCGCGAGGTGCCGGTCGATCTCGACGCACTGGGCGAAACGGCCCGCGCCACCTGCCCGCGCATCGAACAGGTGTTCGTGGCCGCGCCCGACGAGGTCGACGACGCCGAACTGCAGCGCCGGCTGTTCATCGCCCGTCGGCGCACCGAGGCGGCGACCGATCCGGCCGAGGCGTTCTACATCGCATCGCTATCGGCGACCACGCTGTCCTACAAGGGCATGGTGATGCCGGAGCACCTGCCGGCGTTCTTCCCGGACCTGGCCGATCAGCGGCTGGAGACCAACGTCGCGCTGTTCCACCAGCGCTTCTCGACCAATACCCTGCCCCGGTGGCGGCTGGCCCAGCCGTTCCGGATGCTGGCCCACAACGGCGAGATCAACACCATTCGCGGCAACCGCAACTGGGCCCGCGCGCGCCGCCACCTGCTGGCCTCGCCCGAGCTGCCCGAGATCGCCGAACTGGACCCGCCGGTCGACCTGCACGGCTCGGACTCGTCGTCGCTGGACCAGATGCTCGAGCTGCTGGTCATCGGCGGCATGCCGCTGCCCCAGGCGCTGCGAATCCTGATTCCACCGGCCTGGCAGACCGCCGACAACCTGGACGCCGACAAGCGCGCCTTCCACGAGTACTTCGCGTTCCACCAGGAACCGTGGGACGGCCCGGCCGGGCTGGTCATCACCGACGGTCGCTGGGTGGTCTGCGGGCTGGACCGCAACGGCCTGCGGCCGGCCCGCTGGACGCGCACCGCCGACGATCGGCTGATCGTCGCCTCCGAGACCGGCGTGGTCGACGTGGCCGTGGAGGATGTGGTTGCGCGCGGCCGGCTGGGACCGGGCGAGCTGCTGGCCGCCGACCTGGTCGAAGGCACGCTGGAAAACGCCGCCGAGATCGACGAGCGTCTGAAAATGCTGAAGCCCTGGCAGGACTGGCTGAAGGCCGGCGTGCGCTACCTGGACTCCGAACTGGTCGACGTGCACATGGCCGCCGAACCGTTCGACGCCGACACGCTGGCGACCTACCAGAAGATGTTCAACCTGTCGCGCGAGGAGCGCCGCGAGGTCGTCCAGGTGCTGGCCGAGACCCAGTCCGAAGCGATCGGTTCGATGGGCGACGACACGCCGATGCCGGTGCTGTCGACTCGCATCCGGTCGCTGTTCGACAGCTGTCGCCAGCAGTTCGCCCAGGTCACCAATCCGCCGATCGACAGCTTGCGCGAACGCGTCGTGATGTCGCTGGAGACCGGCCTGGGCCGCAAGGGCAACGTGTTCGACCCGACGCCCGAGATGGCCGAGCGCGTGGTGCTGAACTCGCCGGTGCTGTCGCAGCGCAAGCTCCGCCAGCTGGTCAACACGCCGCAGTTCGGCCTGCCGTCGGTCCTGCTGGACCTGAACGTGCCCAAGGACATGCCGCTGGACCAGGCCCTGGAGGATATTTGCCGGCGCGCCTCCGAGGCGGTCGACGACGGCAAGCTGCTGCTGATCCTGTCGGACCGCTACCTCGAGAAGGGCAAGCTGCCCATCCACGCGCTGCTGGCCACCGGCGCGGTTCACCACCACCTGCTGACCACCGGTCAGCGTACGGGCTGCAACCTGATCGTCGAGACCGGCACCGCCCGCGATCCGCACCACTTCGCCTGCCTGATCGGCTTCGGCGCCACGGCGGTGTACCCGTATCTGGTCTACCAGACGCTGCAGGACATGGTCACCGCGGGTGAAATCGAGCACCCGGCCGACCACGCCCTGCAGCTGGGTCGCGCGTACCGCAGGGGCATCCGGAAGGGCCTGTTCAAGATCCTGTCCAAGATGGGCATCTCGACCATCGGCTCGTATCGCGGCGCTCAGCTGTTCGAGCTGGTCGGGCTGGACGACCGGGTCGTCCAGCGCTGCTTCCCGGGCGCGGTATCCCGGCTCGGCGGCGCGACCTTCGACGACCTGTGGACCGACCAGAAGGCGCTGGCCCGCTGGGCCTGGGACCTGCGCATGCCGATCGAGCACGGCGGGTTGTACCGCTACGTGCACGGCGGCGAGTACCACGCCTGGAACCCCGACGTGGTCACCGCACTGCGCACCGCGGCGCGCACCGGCGAGCGGGCCGACTACCAACGCTACAAGGCGCTGGTCGAGGGGCGCGAACCCTCGATGATCCGGGATCTTCTTCGATTGTGCAGCGATCGTGCTCCGGTCGCCATCGATGAGGTCGAGCCGGCAACGGCCATCGTCAAGCGTTTCGACTCGGCGGGAATGAGCCTCGGCGCGCTGTCCCCGGAGGCGCACGAGGCGCTGGCGATCGCGATGAACCGGCTGGGCGCACGCTCGAATTCCGGCGAGGGCGGCGAGGACCCGGCCCGTTACGGCACCGAGAAGGCCTCGAAGATCAAGCAGGTGGCCTCCGGGCGCTTCGGCGTCACGCCCGACTACCTGGTCTCGGCCGAGGTCATCCAGATCAAGATCGCCCAGGGCGCCAAGCCCGGCGAAGGCGGTCAGCTTCCCGGCCACAAGGTCGACGGCCTGATCGCGCGGCTGCGCTTCGCCACGCCGGGCGTCGGCCTGATCTCACCGCCGCCGCACCACGACATCTACTCGATCGAGGACCTGGCCCAGCTGATCTACGACCTCAAGGAGGTCAATCCGGCGGCACTGGTCTCGGTCAAGCTGGTCGCCGAGCCCGGCGTCGGCACCATTGCCGCCGGCGTGGTCAAGGCCTATGCCGACCTGATCACCATCTCCGGCTACGACGGCGGCACCGGCGCCAGCCCGCTGACCTCGGTCAAGTACGCCGGCGCGCCGTGGGAAACCGGCCTGGCCGAAGTGCGGCAGGTACTGCGCGCCAACGGGCTGCGCGGCCAGGTCCGGATCCAGGCCGACGGCGGCCTGAAGACCGGCGCCGACGTGCTCAAGGCCGCCGCGCTCGGAGCCGAGAGCTTCGGCTTCGGCACCGCGCCGATGATCGCGCTGGGCTGCAAGTACCTGCGCATCTGTCACCTGAACAACTGCGCGACCGGCGTGGCCACGCAGAACGTCACGCTGCGCCAGAAGCACTTCGTCGGCCTGCCGGACATGGTCGTGAACTACATGCTCGGCGTCGCCGAAGACGTCCGCGAAGGGCTGGCCGCGCTCGGCCTGCGGACGCTCGACGAACTGGTCGGGCATACCGAATACCTCGAACACATCGAGGGGCTCACCGAACGCCAGAACCGGATGGACCTGGCGCCGCTGCTCGACGACGGCGAGGTATCCGGCGACGTGCCCCGGGCGTGTCGGGTCGATCGCAATCCACCGCACGACCCGGGCGCCCTGGCCGCCCGCATCGGCGCGGCGACCAGCACCGCCGTGGCGTTCGGATCCGGCGGCACCTACGAGTTCACCATTCGCAACCACGACCGCTCGATCGGCGCCCGGCTGTCCGGCGAGATCGCGCGGCGCCACGGCCCCGACGGCCTGCGCGACGACCCGATGACGCTGAATCTCACCGGCACGGCGGGCCAGAGCCTGGGCGCGTTCAACGCCGCCGGGCTGCTCATCGAGCTGACCGGCGAAGCCAACGACTACGTCGGCAAGGGCATGGCCGGCGGCCGGATCGTGCTGCGCCCGCCCCAGGGCATCCGCTACACGGCCCACGAGGCTCCGATCATGGGCAACACCTGCCTGTACGGGGCGACCGGCGGCGAACTGTACGCCGCAGGGACCGCCGGCGAACGCTTCGCCGTACGCAATTCCGGTGCCGCAGCGGTCGTCGAGGGAACCGGCGACCACGCCTGCGAATACATGACCGGCGGCGTGGCCGTCATCCTCGGCCGCACCGGCATCAATTTCGGCGCCGGAATGACCGGCGGCTTCGCCTACGTGCTCGACCTCGACCGCGGCTTCGTCGACCGCTACAACCACGAGTTGATCGACATCCATCACATCGAGCCGGA
>Ga0102940_1000124_pt1 | contig 52164 bp, 58 predicted proteins | sample SalPonR2_C_D1_MG_FD_78215 | JGI IMG/M metagenome (GOLD analysis project Ga0102940, IMG submission 78215) | Salt pond soil microbial communities from South San Francisco under conditions of wetland restoration - Salt Pond MetaG R2_C_D1_MG | ecosystem: Environmental > Aquatic > Marine > Intertidal... | reverse complement strand
GGTCGGCGGGGCCAAGGTAAAGGCAGATGTCGGAACGTCTCATCCGCCGATCATGTCACAACCGAGCGGCTCAGGGAATCCTATGTCAGGCGTGGAACACTAGTTGAAACCGTTATTCGAGCCAATCTTGATGATTGGAATGCGACCAAAATTGCTACTGATTGGCGCGAATTCACCGATCAGATCACCGCTCGCACCACAGCTTTTCAAGTAAATACGTCACCAGAGGCTAGTGGTAATGAACAGTATAGGAACCCATAATGTCTGCGCTCAATATCAAGAAAGGCTCCACGAGCCATTCCGCCTACAACCTGCGGCCCACCTTCTCGGACACCGAGGAACGCCACACCCTCGCCGTTCTGGTCGAGAACGAGCCGGGCGTTCTGGCCCGTGTCATCGGGCTGTTCTCGGGGCGGGGCTACAACATCGAGAGTCTGACCGTGGCCGAGGTGGACCATACCGGGCACCTGAGCCGCATCACCATCGTCACCACCGGCACGCCGCAGGTCATCAACCAGATCACCGCCCAGCTGGGCCGGATCGTTCCGGTCCACGAAGTCCATGACCTGACGGTCGAGGGCCGCAGCGTCGAGCGCGAACTTGCGCTTTTCAAGGTGACGGGCAAGGGCGAAGACCGGGTCGAGGCGCTGCGCCTGGCGGATGTCTTTCGCGCCAGCGTCGTGGACAGCACGCTCGAAAGCTTCGTCTTCGAGATCACCGGCACGCCGGAAAAGATCGACGCCTTCGCCGACCTGATGCGCCCCATCGGCCTGGTGGAAATGGCGCGCACCGGCGTTGCTGCCCTGTCACGCGGCGCAGCGTAACACGTCCACCTCCTGTCAGGCCCGAATTCCCCCCGCATGTCGCGGTGAGAAAAGCGCATGTCGCTGGGATAGCGGCGCACGCCGCCCCGCCGAGCTATCGTGACGCACGATCCGACGACAGGAGTGTGCCCGATGGCCAAGGATATCGAGCTTGACGCGCTGGATGCGGTACGCCGCCCCGTCGCCAGTGCCAACGGACTGCCCAACGCCCATTACACGGACCCGGACATGTTCCGCACCGAGGCGCAGGCCCTGCTCATGTCGACTTGGGCGGGGCTGGCCGTCACCGCCGATGTCCCCGAGCCGGGCGACGCGGTGCCCATGGATTTCCTCGGGATGCCGCTTCTGCTGATCCGGGACAAACAGGGCGAGGTCCGCGTGTTTCAGAACATCTGCCGCCACCGCGGCATGATGCTGGTGCCCGAGCCGCGCAAGATCGAGGGCGCGATCCGCTGCCCCTATCATTCCTGGTGCTACTCAACCGCCGGACGGCTGGTCTCGACCCCCCACGTGGGTGGGCCGGGCCACAACACCCACGACGCCATCGACAAGGACACCCTCGGGCTGATCGAGGTGCCCAGCCACATCTGGCGCGAGGTGGTCTTCATCAACGTCGACGGCACCGCCCCGCCCTTCGAGGAGGTGCACGCCGACCTGATCGCCCGCTGGGCCGAGCATGACAAGCCGCTCTATCACGGGGGTGCCGACAGCACCTTCGTGCTGGACGTCAGGACCAACTGGAAGCTCGCGGTCGAGAACTACTGCGAAAGCTACCACCTGCCATGGGTCCATCCGGGCCTGAACAGCTATTCGCGGCTGGAAGACCATTACAACATCGAGGCCCCGGGGCATTACTCGGGCCAGGGCACGCTGGTTTACCGCCAATTGCGCGGGGTCAACGAGGAAGTCTTCCCCGATTTCGAGGGCCTGTCGGAGAAATGGGTCGAGGGCGGCGAATACGTGGCGCTCTATCCCAACGTGCTGCTGGGCGTGCAGCGCGACCACGCCTTTGCCATCGTGCTGGACCCCGTCGCCCAGGACCACACCCGCGAGCATATCCACCTGTTCTACGCGACCCCTCGGACCGACGAGGGGATGCGCGCCAAGAACGCCACGCTGTGGAAAACGGTGTTCGAGGAAGATATCGGCGTCTGCGAGGGCATGCAGCGGGGCCGCAGCGCGCCGGGCTTCGACGGCGGCCGCTTCAGCCCGGCCATGGACAGCCCGACCCACTGCTTCCACGACTGGGTGGCGATGAGGATGCAGGGCCATGGCTGATCTGGCCCGCCGCCTGCTCGACGCGCACGCCCGCGACGATCGCAAAGCGCTTGTCGCGCTCTATGAAGAGGCCGCGAATTGCGCCAACGACCTGGACGCGGCCTGCTTCTACCTGACCCATGCCTGGGTCTTCGCGCTGGACGCGGGCCACTCGGCCGCCGATGCCCTGTATGACCGGCTGCACGGGCTGGGCCGGGCCTGATCGCCCCTTGCGCCCCGGGGCTGCCGGGGCGACAAGGATGCAATGACCGACACACCCCGCAAGATCATCATCGACACCGACCCCGGGCAGGACGACGCCGTCGCCATCCTGCTGGCCCTTGCCGCGCCAGAACTGGAGGTTCTCGGCCTTACGGCGGTGGCCGGCAATGTGCCGCTGGAGTTGACCCAGACCAACGCCCGCAAGGTCTGCGACCTGGCGGGGCGACAGGATGTGCCGGTTTTCGCCGGCTGCGACCGGCCCCTGGCGCACAGCCTGGTCACCGCAGAGCATGTGCACGGCAAGACCGGCCTGGACGGGCCGGACCTTCCCGACCCCGCCACCCCGCTGCAGGAGGTCCACGCCGTGGATTTCCTGATCGAGACCCTGCGCGCGGAACCGCCCGGCACGGTCACGCTCTGCCCCATCGGGCCGCTGACCAACATCGCGACCGCATTCCGGCGCGCGCCAGATATCGTTGACCGGGTGCAGGAAATCGTGCTGATGGGCGGCGCCTATTTCGAGGTGGGCAACATCACCCCGGCGGCGGAATTCAACATCTACGTGGACCCCGAGGCCGCCGAGATCGTGTTTTGCTCCGGCGTTGCGCTGGTGGTGATGCCGCTGGACGTGACCCACAAGGCCTTGACCACGCCCGATCATATCCGGGGCTTCCGCGAGATGAACACGCCGGTCGGCGATGCGGTCGCCGCCTGGACGGATTTCTTCGAGCGTTTCGACAAGGAAAAATACGGGCAGGAGGGCGCGCCGCTACACGACCCCTGCACCATCGCCTGGCTGTTGGCACCGGAGCTTTTCTCGGGCCGTCACATCAACGTGGAAATCGAAACCGCGAGCCCCCTGACCCGCGGCATGACCGTCGCAGACTGGTGGCGCGTGACCGACCGGGCGCCGAATGCGCTGTTCATCGGCGACCTTGACGCGGACCGGTTCTTTGCGCTGCTGACCGACCGGATCGCGACGCTGTGAGCCGCGCGCGCGCCCTGAACCGAGACGGGCCGGGCAAATGACCCAGCTTCACCTGTGCGGCCCCGAGGACGCGGAGAAGCTGATGCCGTTGGTCGCCGCATTTCACGCAGAGCAAGGGCTTGATACCGACGATGCACAGCGCGACCGGGCGCTGCGGCCCCTGCTGGAGGGCACGCCGCTGGGGGCGGTCTGGCTACTTGGCCCGCGCCGGGCGCCCGTGGGCTATGTCGCGGTCAGTTTCGGCTGGGCCGTCAGGACGGGCGGCATCAACGGTTTTCTGGACGAACTCTTCGTGCGGCCGGCCGTGCGCGGGCGCGGATTGGCGACCGAGGCACTGAACGACCTGGCAACTGCGCTGCGCGGAGCCGGCGTGACCGCCCTGCACCTCGAGGTTGACCGCGAAAACGAAACCGTCCAGCGCTTCTACGGCCGTGCGGGCTTTGTCCTGCGGGGCCGCAACGCGCTCATGTCGCGCAGGCTGTGACCCCGCCCGGTCAGGTGGCCATTGCGACCACGATCACCATGATGATGGAATAAAGCGCGATACCGCCCCCGATCAGCGCGATGTGCCAATTCTTGAAGACGCTCGCCTTGGCCATCTGCCCGGCCTGGTAGATCAGGTCAGGCCACGTGTAGCTGACGAAATCGCCTTGGGTGAAGACGGCCTTGATGCGGCCCTCGTCGTCCACCACGGGCAGGCGGCGGAACCGTTCGTTCGACATGATGCGGAGCCAGTCGACCACTTCGTCGGTCTCGTGCGCCACGCGCGGCTCGGCCGTCATGATCTCGGACAGGGGGGTCTTGGCCGCGTCGCGCCCGGCATTGACGATCTTCTTCATGATATCGCGTTCGGTGACGATGCCGATCACCTTGTTGTCGCCATCCACGACAACGACCGAGCCGTAGCTCTTGTCGGACATGGCGGCAACGGCCTCGGCAGTCATGGTCTCCGCCTGAAAGGCCAGCGGCCGCGGCTTGCTGGCGAACTCGGGACGATCGCGCAGCGCCATCCGGCTGCGTGTCGATGCGGTCATTGCGCTACTCCTGTTACCTATTGTCGCAGAAAGACCTAAAACGGGTGGGATCGAAGGCAAGCAAAGCGACATCAAGGGGGCTTTTCCGCGTGCCTTTCCCGACCTATCTAAGCAGCATGGGCCTGCAGATTCCCTTCGACAACACCTATGTCACCCTGCCCGAGCGGTTCTACACGCGGCAGGGCGCCACGCCAGTGCGCGATCCGCAGCTTTTTGCCTTCAACGCGCCGCTGGCGCAGGCGCTGGGCATGGACGGCACCGGGGACCGGGTCGAGCTGGCCCGGGTCTTCGCGGGGAACACCGCGCCGCCGGGGGCCGAACCATTGGCCCAGCTCTACGCCGGCCATCAGTTCGGCGGGTTTTCCCCGCAGCTTGGCGATGGTCGTGCGCTGCTGCTGGGCGAAGTCGAGACAGCGCAGGGCCGCTTCGACATTCAGCTCAAGGGGTCCGGCCCCACGCCCTATTCGCGCATGGGCGACGGGCGCGCCTGGGTCGGGCCGGTAATACGCGAATACCTGATGTCAGAAGCCATGGCCGCCATGGGCGTGCCCACCACGCGGGCGCTGGCGGCCGTGACCACGGGCGAGCCGGTGCTACGCGAAGACGGGCCGATGCCCGGCGCCATCCTGACCCGCGTGGCCGCAAGCCATATCCGCGTGGGCACCTTCCAGGCCTTCGCCGCCCGGGACGACCGCGACGCGCTGCAACGGCTGACAGATTACACCATCGCGCGGCATTTCCCGAATGCGGACGGGCCGATGGGGCTGCTGCAGGCAATGATGGAGGTCCAGGCCGACCTGGTGGCGCGCTGGATGGCCATCGGTTTCATCCACGGGGTCATGAACACCGACAACGCGGCCCTCTCGGGCGAGACGATCGACTATGGCCCCTGCGCCTTCATGGATCGCTATCACCCCGACACGGTGCTGTCGTCCATCGACCGGCAGGGGCGCTATGCCTATTCCAACCAGCCGCCAATCGCCCATTGGAACATCGCGCAGTTCGCCAGCGCCCTGGTACCGATCATGGGCGACGAGGACGAGGCCGTTGCGGAGCTGACCGAGGCGATCAAGGCCTTCCCGCCACTTTACGAGGCCGCCTGGCTGCGCCACTTCGGGGCCAAGTTCGGCCTGGCCGACGCCACCCCCGACGACCGCCCGCTGATCGAGGCCTTCCTGACGCACATGGCGCACGAGGGGCTGGACTTCACCAATACCTTCGCCGCCCTGCCGACGGTGCCCGAAGGTATGGAGGACTGGGCGCGGCGCTGGCAGGCTCGCTTGCCTGACATGGACCTTGTCGCGCGCACCAACCCGCAGGTCATCCCGCGCCTGCACCGCATCGAAGCGGTGATCGCGGCGGCGGTAGCTGGCGATTTCGCCCCCTTCGACGAGATGCTTTCGGTCGTGACCGCCCCATATGCCAAGGCCGATACGCGCCATACCGCGCCGCCCGCCGAGCAGGAGCGTGTCACGCGGACCTTCTGCGGGACCTGAGCAGAGCAGGCCGCGGCGGCCCCTTGGCGCTGACCGGACATCATCCGCACGCGTGTGACCCCGTCACTCGGCAAGCATCCAGTCGCCCTCGGGCCAGAAGGCATGGAAAGCGAAGGCGAACATCACGTCATGGGCCACGTCAGCGCCCTTTCCGTCGCGCACCCGCACGGTGCCGACGTCGCGGGCATCGGCGATCCGGGCAGTGTCCAGCGCCGAGGCCTGTCCCGCCGACCATGACAGCACGTAGCCCGCCTCTTCGATCCGGCCTTCCTCGGACAGCCGCGTCAGGGGCCACGCCTGCCCCGCGATGGCCACGACGCGCACCAGCGGCGGGATACCATGTGGTGGATTTTCCCCACGGTAGAGAAAGGGCCTCTGGGAGCTGTCGTATTTGACGTAGGGGTTGCGCCCGTAATCGCGCGGATGGCCGGGTTCGGCCATCACCAGACCCTCGGGATTGCGGGCCGTGAACTCCTCCCAGCTTTCCATCCAGGTCGGCAGCCGGTCCAGCTCCGTTCCTGTCAGATCGCCCACCACGGCCTCGCCGATGGCCTGTTGCCACCAGCTTTCGGTCTGACGGTCGTACATGATCATGTCCGAATGACGCAGCTTGCCCGAGACGCCGAATTCCAGCACCCGGCCCTCCACGCGGCGATCGAAGGTGATGCCGGAATTGCACAGCGGACAGAAGGTCACGGCGATCAGCTCACCGCCGACCGTGTCGTTGACGATCTCGTGCCATGTCAGGTAGCGGATCGGGTAGGCGCGCGGGGTTTCGCCCGCGATCTCGACGGTGATGACCGGTTCGCGCCCGTCGATGCGATCCTCCTCGGCGGCGGGAATGAATTCAGGATCCGTGAGCGCCGGAATGCCGTCCTTGGGCGGACCGCCCGACATTATTTCGGACCAGTCGTCGATGACGGTGGTCTGGAAGTCCGTATCGGGCCATTCGCGCGCCCAGGCCTCCGGGTTGGCCGCGGCGGCGCTGGCGAAAACGGTCAGGGTCAAGGCAAGGATGATATTACGCATGGGGCCGTCCTCCTGCCCCTACTCTGCCCGGGCCGGGCCACGCGGCCCAGCCCCCCTGACCCGAACGTGATCGGATGTCAGTCGGTGACACGCACCTGCGCCATCCAGTCGGGTTCCCCGATCACCGCGCCGTTGCGGCCTGCGCCGCGCTTGATGGCATCCACCACGTCCATGCCCGCGGTCACCTCTCCGACGACGGTATACTGCCCGTCCAAGTGGGGTGCGGGGGCGAACATGATGAAGAACTGGCTGTTGGCGCTGTCGGGATCGGCCGCCCGGGCCATGCCGACCGTGCCGCGATCAAAGGACACCTCGTCCGAGAACTCGGCCCCGAGATTGCCCATGTCCGAGCCACCGGTGCCGGCGCGGCGCATGTCGAAGCCGTCGGCCGCACGGTCGCCGTATTGCACGTCGCCGGTCTGGGCCATGAAACCGTCGATCACCCGGTGGAAGACCACGCCGTCATAGGCGCCATCGGCGGCCAGAGTGGCAATCCGGTCGGCGTGGGCCGGTGCGGTCTCCTCGAACAAGTCGATGGCGATGGTGCCGTTGGCCTCGCCCGCGACGTCGATTTCCAGCCCCGTGGCGGCGGCCTGCGTGCCCGTCAGGGCCAGGACAAGGGCGAGACTACGCATCGGCGGCCACCTTCACGCTGACCATCTGGTCGGGATCGCGGGGCGGCTCGCCCCGCGTGATGCCATCGACCAGGTCCATGCCCTCGATCACGCGGCCATAGACCGTGTATTGACCGTTGAGGAAGTGATTGTCCTTGAAACTGATGAAAAACTGAGAATTGGCCGAGTTGGGGTTGGCCGCGCGCGCCGCGCCGATGGTGCCCCGGTCATGCGGCAGCTTGGAAAACTCCGCCGGAAGGTCGGGCTTGTCCGATCCGCCGGTGCCCGCGCGCGACGGGTTGAACCCGGTGTTGGTGTTGCCGAACTGCACATCGCCGGTCTGGGCCATGAAACCGTCGATCACCCGGTGAAAGATTACGCCGTCATAGGCACCCGCGCGGGCCAGTTCCTTCATCCGTTCGCAGTGCTTGGGCGCGACATCGGGCAGAAGCTCGACCGTGACGGTGCCGCCTTCCAGTTCGATGAGGATCGTGTTCTCGGGGTCTTTGATCTCGGCCATGCCGTTCTCCTTGGCTGTCTGTCAGCCGCAACCTATGCCGCCCCCCGGCCCTTGCCAAGCGCGCGCTTGACGCGCGGGGTGTAAAAGCACAGACACGGGGCCGACCAAGACAGGCGGCAAAAGGGGACCGGGATGCGCTGGAAGACGCTCGACGACATGGACCTGGACGGCAAGACAGTGCTGACCCGCGTTGATATCAACGTGCCGGTCGAGGGTGGCCGCGTCACCGACGCGACCCGGATAGAGCGGATCAAGCCGACGGTAGACGACATTCTTGCCAAGGGGGGCAAGCCGGTTCTGATGGCGCACTTCAGCCGGCCCAAGGGCCAGCCCGACCCGGAGATGTCGCTGCGCCACGTCCAGCCCGCGCTGCAGGATGTTCTGGGGCGGGACGTCACCTTCATCGAGCGGGCCGACCGCGGCACGATCGACGCCACCGCGGGCGTGATCCTGCTGGAAAACACCCGTTTCAGCCCGCAGGAAACAGACAACGACCCGGAAATGGCGCAATTCCTGGCCGGCCTGGGCGATGTCTACTGCAACGATGCCTTTTCCGCCGCCCACCGCGCCCACGCCAGCACCGAGGGCGTCGCGCACCTGCTGCCCAATTGCGCGGGTCGCCTGATGGCGCAGGAACTGGGTGCGCTGGAAAAGGCGCTTGGCCATCCCGACCGGCCCGTGGTGGCCGTGGTGGGCGGCGCCAAGGTCTCGACCAAGCTGGACCTGCTGGGCAACCTGATCGGGCGCGTGGACACGCTGGTGATCGGCGGCGGCATGGCCAACACCTTTCTTGCCGCCCGGGGCATCGACGTGGGCAAATCGCTGTGCGAGCACGACCTGGCCGAGACCGCCCGCGAGATCATGACACGGGCCGAGGCCGGAGGCTGCACGATCCTGCTGCCCTCCGACGTGGTCGTGGCACGCGAATTCAAGGCCGGCGCTGCGCACGAGGTTGTGGCCGCCGAGGCCTGCCCGGCGGATGCCATGATCCTGGATGCCGGGCCCGAGGCGGTCAGGGCCGTCATCGCCGCGCTGGAGCAGGCGAAGACACTGGTCTGGAACGGCCCCCTGGGCGCCTTCGAGATCTCCCCCTTCGACACCGCCACGAACGCCGCCGCCGCCCGCGCCGCCGAGCTGTCCAGGGCGGGCAAGCTGGTCTCGGTCGCCGGGGGCGGCGATACGGTCGCGGCCCTGAACAAGGCCGGTGCGGCCGGAGATTTCAGCTATATCTCCACCGCCGGGGGGGCCTTCCTGGAGTGGATGGAGGGCAAGACGCTGCCCGGCGTCGCGGCGCTTGAAGGCGACTGACGCCGTTAGCGCCACCATGATTGCCGGGGCTTTGCGCCCGGCGTAGAATCTTGACGAGTACAGACAAGACGGAGCCGACCATGACCGACAAAGCCCAAGCCGACCAGATGCGAAGTGCCACCGGCTTCATCGCGGCGCTGGACCAGTCGGGTGGCTCCACCCCCAAGGCCCTTGCGCAATACGGCGTCGCAGAAAACGAGTATTCCGGCGAGGCCGAGATGTTCGACATGGTCCACGCCATGCGGTCGCGCATCGTCAAGTCGCCCGCCTTCAGCGGCGAGAAGGTGATCGGCGCGATCCTGTTCGAGATGACCATGGACCGCGAGATCGACGGCATCCCGAGCGCGCGGTTCCTGTGGGAGCAGCGCGGTGTCGTGCCTTTCCTGAAGGTTGACAAGGGGCTGGAGGAGGCAAGCAATGGCGTGCGCCTGATGAAGCCCATCCCGACGCTGGATACCATGTGTGAACGCGCGGTGGGTCACGGGGTCTTCGGCACCAAGATGCGTTCGGTCATCGACGCGGCCAATGCAGCGGGCATTCGCGCCAACGTGGCCCAACAGTTCCAGTATGGCGAACAGATCATGCGCCATGGCCTCATGCCGATCCTGGAACCCGAGGTGACGATCTCGATTTCCGACAAGGCCGAGGCCGAGAATATCCTTATGGACGAGTTGCTGTCGGGTCTCGATGCCCTGCCCGAAGGCCAGGAGGTCATGCTGAAACTGTCTCTGCCGACAGTGGCGAACCACTACAAGCCGCTGATCGACCACCCCAAGGTGATGCGGGTTGTGGCGCTGTCGGGCGGTTACGGCCGCGACGAGGCCAACGCGCTGCTGGAACAGAACCACGGCATGATCGCCAGCTTCAGCCGGGCGCTGGCCGAGGGACTGTCAGCGCAGCAATCCGACGCGGAATTCGACGCCACCATCGCCGCCTCGATCGACAGCATTTTCCGGGCCTCCAGCACCTGAACGAAGCGGTTGCCGTCGCGGCACGCCCGCCCGGGCGGGAAAAAGGGGATTCACAAAGCGAATCGACTGTGCGAATCTGTTTTCCAAGCGGGGCAGGCTGACCCCGCATCGACGAGGCAGACATGACCACACGCAGGCGCGCGCCCCTGGGCGCTATCCTCTATTTCACCGGGCTGTTGCTGCTGGGGCTCTATTTCACCTTTGCCGCCGTGCAGGGGGATTACGGCGTGTTCAAGCGTGCCGAGATCGAGGCCGAGGGTGCCGACCTGACCGAGCGCCTGGCGGTGCTGGAGACAGAGGTCGCCCGGATGGAAAACCTGACCCGCCGGCTCTCGGACAGCTACCTGGACCTGGACCTGCTGGACGAACAGGCCCGAGAGGTGCTGGGCCTGATCCGCGCCGACGAGATCGTCATTCGCTGAGCCCCGGGGTCAAGCCATGCGCCCCGCGCAAGGCGGGGTTTCGCGCCCCGGCCCCGCGCCCCCACATTCCCGGTGGATTTTCGCCAGACCCTCTTGTAGGAATAGTTTAATACTAAACTATCCGCTCTGCGTCAGGGGGAGGATCCATGCCTGCGAAGAAGACCACGAAGAAACCCAACGTCTCGGCCGAGGCCCTTAAGGCCTATTACAAGGACATGCTGCTGATCCGGCGATTCGAGGAAAAGGCCGGCCAGCTTTACGGGATGGGCCTGATCGGCGGGTTCTGCCACCTCTACATCGGCCAGGAAGCCGTCGTCGTCGGCCTGGAGGCCGCCGCCGAGGAGGGTGACAAGCGCATCACCACCTACCGCGACCACGGCCACATGCTGGCCTGCGGAATGGACCCCAATGGCGTCATGGCAGAACTGACCGGCCGCGCGGATGGCTATTCGGGCGGCAAGGGCGGCTCGATGCACATGTTTTCCAAGGAAAAGGACTTCTACGGCGGCCACGGCATCGTCGGGGCCAACGTCCCGCTAGGCGCGGGGCTGGCGTTTGCCGACAAGTACAACGAGACTGATCGCGTGACCTTCACCTATTTCGGGGACGGTGCGGCCAACCAGGGCCAGGTCTACGAGACCTTCAACATGGCCGCCCTTTGGGAGCTGCCGGTCATCTTCGTCATCGAGAACAACCAGTATGCCATGGGCACAGCGCAGCAGCGCTCGACGTCCAGCGCCGACCTTTACAAGCGCGGCGCCGCCTTCGGCATCCCCGGCGAGATGGTCGACGGCATGGACGTGCTGGCGGTCAAGGAGGCGGGCGACAAGGCCGTCGCGCACTGCCGCGCGGGCAAGGGACCCTACATCCTGGAAATCAAGACCTATCGCTACCGCGGCCACTCCATGTCCGACCCGGCGAAATACCGCACCCGCGAGGAGGTCCAGAAGATGCGCGAGGAACGCGACCCCATCGAACATATCCGCACCATGCTGCTGGAGGGCGAGCACGCCACCGAAGAGGATCTCAAGGCCATCGACAAGGAGACCAAGGAGATCATCAACCAAAGCGCCGAGTTCGCCAAGGAAAGCCCCGAACCCGATCTGGACGCGCTCTGGACCGATATCTACGCGGCCGAAATTCCGCAGGAAGCCTGAGGGAGGATCACAGACATGGCTACCGAAATTCTCATGCCCGCCCTCTCGCCCACCATGGAGGAAGGCACGCTCGCCAAGTGGCTGGTCAAGGAAGGCGACACCGTCAACGCCGGTGATATTCTGGCCGAGATCGAGACCGACAAGGCCACGATGGAATTCGAGGCCGTGGACGAGGGAGTCATCGGCAAGATTCTCGTCGCGGAAGGCACCGAGGGTGTCAAGGTCAACGCTCCCATCGCCATGATCGGCGAAGAGGGCGAGGACATGGACGCAGCAGCCCCGAGCGGGGCTGAAACGCCGGCGGCGCCGGAACCGGACCAGGCCGCCGCCCCGGCCCCGGCCCCGGCCAAGGCCGCGCCCGCAGCACCCCAGGCCGACCAGAGCCCCGACTGGCCCGAGGGCACGGAAATGACCACCATGACCGTGCGAGAGGCGCTCAACACCGCCATGATCGAAGAAATGGAGCGCGACAGCGGCGTCTTTCTCATGGGCGAGGAGGTTGCCGAATACGAGGGCGCCTACAAGATCACCCAGGGATTGCTGGACAAGTTCGGCCCCAAGCGCGTCGTGGACACGCCGATCACCGAGCATGGTTTTGCCGGGATCGCGGTGGGTGCGGCCTTTGGCGGGCTCAAGCCCATCGTCGAATTCATGACCTTCAATTTCGCCATGCAGGCAATTGATCAGATCGTGAACTCTGCGGCCAAGACGCTCTACATGTCCGGCGGTCAGATGGGGGCCCCAATGGTCTTTCGCGGGCCGAACGGCGCCGCCGCCCGCGTCGGCGCCCAGCACAGCCAGGACTATTCCGCCTGGTACGCGCATATCCCCGGCCTGAAGGTCGCGATCCCCTATTCCGCGGCCGACGCCAAGGGCCTGCTGAAATCCGCCATTCGCGACCCCAACCCGGTGATTTTCCTTGAAAACGAGATCCTCTACGGCCGCTCCTTCGAAGTTCCGGTGCTGGACGATTTCACCCTGCCCTTCGGCAAGGCCCGTATCGAACGCGCCGGGTCGGATGTCACCATCGTCTCGTTCGGCATCGGCATGACCTATGCCATGGAGGCCGCCGAGAAGCTCGCCGAAGAGGGCGTGCAGGCCGAGGTCGTCAACCTGCGCACCCTGCGCCCGCTGGATTACGACACGGTCCTCGACAGCGTCCGCAAGACGAACCGCATGGTCACCGTGGAAGAGGGTTGGCCCGTTGGGGCCATCGGCAACCACCTTTCGGCCCATGTGATGACCCACGCCTTCGACTACCTCGACGCGCCGGTCCTGAACCTCTGCGGCAAGGACGTGCCGATGCCCTATGCGGCCAATCTCGAACGCCACGCCCTGGTGACCACGGACGAGGTCATCGAGGCCGTGAACCAAGTCACCTACCGGTAAGGAGCGTCCCGATGGCAACCGAAATACTCATGCCCGCCCTCTCGCCCACCATGGAGGAAGGCACGCTCGCCAAGTGGCTGGTCAAGGAGGGTGATACCGTGAATGCCGGCGACCTGCTGGCCGAGATCGAGACCGACAAGGCCACGATGGAATTCGAGGCGGTGGACGAGGGCGTCATCGGCAAGATCCTCGTGGGCGAGGGCACCGAGGGCGTCAAGGTCAACACCCCCATCGCCGTGATCGGCGAAGAGGGCGAGGACATGGCCGATGCCGGGACCGCATCCCCGTCGGCCCCGGAGGCCAAGGCCGACGCGGGCAAGGAGGCGGCCGCCCCGGGCGGCTCCGACGCGCCCGACACCCCTGCCCCCTCCGAGACCGCGACAGCCGCCCCCGCCGCCCCGGTCAAGGACGGGACGCGCATCTTCGCCTCGCCTCTGGCACGCCGCATCGCCGCCGACAAGGGGCTGGACCTGACCCTGATCACCGGTTCGGGCCCGCATGGGCGCATCATAAGGGCCGACCTGGAGGGCGCGCAGCCGCAGGCGAAAGCCGAAAAGGCGCCAGAGACCGCGGAAAAGGCCACCGCCGCTGGCGCTGCCATGCCCGCCGGGCCGGATGCCGCGGCCCTGCGCAAGATGTTCGAGGGGCGCGACTACGAAGAGGTCACGCTCAACGGCATGCGCAAGACCGTCGCCGCCCGCCTGACCGAGGCCAAGCAGACGGTTCCGCATTTCTACCTGCGCCGCGACATCGAGCTGGACGCGCTGCTGGAATTCCGCGGCCAGTTGAACAAGCAACTGGAATCCCGCGAAATCAAGCTGTCCGTCAACGACTTCATCATCAAGGCCTGCGCGCTGGCGCTGCAATCCGTTCCGAATGCCAATGCCGTCTGGGCCGGCGATCGCATCCTCAGGCTCAAGCCGTCGGACGTCGGCGTCGCGGTGGCGGTGGATGACGGTCTTTTCGTTCCCGTGCTCAAGGATGCCGAGCAGAAATCCCTCTCGGCCCTGTCCTCGGAGATGAAAGACCTGGCCGGTCGCGCGCGCGACGGCAAGCTCGCCCCGCATGAATACGTCGGCGGCAGCTTCGCGATCTCGAACCTCGGGATGTTCGGGATCGAGAACTTCGACGCGGTCATCAATCCGCCGCACGGCGCAATCCTGGCCGTGGGCGCGGGCGTCAAGAAGCCCGTCGTGGGCGCCGACGGCGAACTGACCACCGCGACGGTCATGTCCACGACGCTGTCCGTCGACCACCGGGTGATCGACGGCGCACTTGGGGCCCAATTGCTGGCCGCGATCAAGGAGAACCTCGAGAACCCGATGGTGATGCTGGCCTGACGGTCGGCACCCCGCATGTGAAAGAGCCGTACCCGGATCCGGGCGCGGCTCTTTCGTTTTTGGCCACCATTTCGCCGGAACCGCGCCGATGCAAGGCGCCGCTGGCACTCCATTTGGCAAGCGCCTGATCTGGCGCAAGGTTTGCGACGCCAGCCCTGTCTAGAACAAGCCCGAAACCAACAAAGGATTCCCCCCATGAACTGGAAAGACGACCTGCGCCACACCACCGGCATCCTGCGCCCCATGCGCGCCGAACAGGCCGATACGGCACAGGGTTTTCATGCCCTGCACGAAGCCGCCCTCGCCCCCGGCGCCATGGCCACCAAGGAAAAGGAGCTGGTGGCGCTGGCCATCGCCATTTCCAAGCAATGCACCGATTGCATCGGCTTTCACATCAAGGCCGCGATCCAGGCCGGGGCCAGCCGCGACGAAGTGGCCGAGACGGTCAATGTCTGCGTGCTGATGAACGGCGGACCGGGCTACATGTAGGGCGCCAAGGCCATGGAGGCCTACGACCAACTGGCCTAGAGCACTGCGGCCAGCACCAGCCCCGCCAGAAGCCAAAGCCAGGCCAGGCAGGCCAGCCAGAACAGCACCCGGTCCAGCCCGCCGCCATGGCTGTGGTCATGCTGATGACCATGGCCCCGGCGCCTCCAGGCCAGCCAGCCGAACGCGGCGGTGATCGCCCCGAAGACGAGGTTGAGCCAGAAGGTGTAATCCACTGAGAACCGCTCTTCCGGGGCACGGCGGCTGGCGGCCCCCGCCTCGGGGACCATGTCCAGGGCGTGAAAGCCGTAATGCAGAACCAGCGCCACCGCGACCAGCGCCGCAAGGAACACCGCCGCGATATAGAGCGCCATGCGCCAGCCGTAATAGGTCGCGTGCACCCGGATCACCGGAAATACCACCAGGTCGGAAAAGATGAAGGCCAGCACGCCCGCCATGCTGACCCCGTTCGCGAACAAGAGCCCGGCCAGCGGGATGTTCCCCATCGATCCGATGAAGGTGAAGAACGCGGCGACCGGTCCGATCAGGGCATCGCCGAGGACGGCCAGCGGCCCGGCCCCCGCGCCGCTGCCGGGAAACAGCCAGGTGAAGAACTCGGCCGGGACGACCACGGCAATGATCCCGGCCAGGGTGAAGCCCACTGTCACGTCCTTCCAGACCATGTGCCATTCGCCGAAATAGCGCCCTGCGAGGTCCGACCAGACCGCCCGGCTCTTCAGCAGGTCCGCGGGGTCGGCGTCGGCCTCGTCCGTGTCGGCCTGCAAGCGCTCGCGCACCGCACCGATCAGGCGCCGGGGCCGGGTCAGGGCAACGATGCCCCACATGGCCAGGATCAGCAGGAGCCCACCGACATATTCGGCCACCACGAAGTGCCAGCTCAGGAAGACCGAGATCACGATGCCCAGCTCGATCACGAGGTTGGTCGAGGACAGAAGGAAAGCCATCGCCGGAACGAACCCCGCCCCCTTGGCGAAGAGCGCCCGCGTTGTGGCCAGCGCCGAAAAGCTGCAGGAGGAGGAAATGAACCCGAAAAACGTGGCCAGCGCCACCGCGCGGGCCTGCTTGTCGCCCATGGCGCGGCGCATCTGGGCGCGGCCCACGAACAGCTGGATGGCGGAACTGATGACATAGCCGAGCCCGAAGGCCCAGAACGCCATCCAGAAGAACCCGGCACTGGTCAGCGCCGCATCCGCCCAGAGCGACAGGAACCCGGCCGTCAAACCGTGTGGGGCAGATGGTTGGCCATCACGGCCCCGATTTCAGGATCTGGTCCATGGTGATCGCGGGCTGGGCACAGCCGGCCTCGCCCACCACCTTGGCGGGCACCCCTGCCACGGTGGTGCTCTCGGGCACGTCCGACAGAACGACCGACCCGGCGGCAATGCGCGAGCAGCAGCCGACACGGATGTTGCCCAGGACCTTTGCGCCGGCCCCGATCAGCACGCCGTCGCCGATCTTGGGGTGGCGGTCCTCCTCTTCCTTGCCGGTGCCGCCGAGCGTCACCGAATGCAGCATGGACACATTGTCGCCCACCACGGCCGTTTCACCGATCACGATGGAATGGGCATGGTCGATCATGATGCCGCACCCGATCCGCGCGCCGGGGTGGATGTCCACGCCGTAGACCTCGGAACTGCGCATCTGCACGAAATAGGCAAGATCGCGGCGCCCCTGGGCCCACAGGTAATGCCCCAGCCGATAGGCCTGCATGGCCTGAAACCCCTTGTAATACAGGATCGGCTGCAACAGCCGGTGGCAGGCCGGGTCGCGTTCGTCGATCGCGGCCAGGTCCGCACGCGCAGCCTCGACCAGCCTCGGGTCGTTGGCATAGGCCTCCTCGGCGATCTCGCGCAGCAGCACCATGCTCATCTCGTTCGAGTTCAGCTTTGCCGAGAAGCGATAGGACAGCGCCTTTTCGAGAGTCTTGTGGTGCAGCACGCAGGCATGAATAAGCCCGCCCATCAGCGGTTCTTCCGCGATGGCCTTTTCGGCTTCGGCGGTGATCCGGGCCCAGACCGGGTCGAACTGGGCGAGATGCGGTTGCGGCTGTGCCATGACGGGCCTCCTTTTGTCCGGGTGCTAACCCAGATAGGGTGCATTGGCCAAGAACAAACCCGTGATTGAAAAGGTCACGAAAATGGATGACCACGACATCGCCGAATTGAAACAGGCGCTGGTGGACCGGCTCGCCGCGCTTGACGAGGAAGACGCGCGGGGCACGCAAGGTCAGAGGACCGTGGACCTGGACCAGCAGGCCGTGGGCCGGCTGAGCCGCATGGACGCGCTTCAGAACCAGGCCATGGCCAAGGCCCAGGCCGCGCGCCGCGCGGGCGACCGCCGCCGGGTTCTGGCCGCCCTGGAACGAATGGATGACGGCGAATACGGTTATTGCACGGACTGCGGAGAGGCACTGGCGCCCGCGCGCCTGCGCGCCGACCCCACCCTGCCGCGCTGTCTTTCCTGCACCCGCGGCTGACGCCGCGCGCTCCGGGCCGAGTCCTGCCGCCAGTCCTCCAGGGCCTGCAACAGCACCGCGAGCGCGGCACGGTACTCCGCATCGCAGGCCCGCCGATGGCCGCTGCGCCGCCAGGCCATGGCCTCGGAGGCGAGCGAGCCGCAGCCGCGCCCGGCCACTGGGCGGCGCAGGCGCTTGCGCACCCGGTCGGACAGATGCGCCGCCGCGACCAGCGCTGCGGCCACCCCCGGCCAGTCGGCCCTGGGCCGGGCCAGAAGCACCCGCACCCCCGCGTCCAGGTCGTGCCAGCCCGGTTGCCGCATCACGGGGTGACGGTCAGGCGACGCGCCGGGCCCGGGCCGTATCGGTCCGAGACCTGCGCCACGGATATGGTGACGGCGCCGCTTGCCCCGTCGCTGGCCTGCGCCGCGGCACTGTAGGTCCAGTGCGGGGTGTCGCGCGTGACCTCGCGCAGCAGGGTCTCGCCAGCGCGGACCTGCACGCGGTAGCACTCGTTCGCCTCGCCCAGGGGCACCTCGTCCCGGTCCCAGCTATCGCCCTCGATCCGTGTGCGACGAACCCAGGTGAGCGCAAGGTCGCCACCGGCTTTCGCGGCGCGCAGATGCGCCACCGGGTAAGGCCGCAGCCCGTTGCCGCGAAACGTCTCGCGGCGATACTGGTAGCTGGGGTCGGAAATGGGCCGCATCGCCGGGCCGTAGCGGTAGTGCCGCAGGGTGCCGCGCGCGGCCGGCGCCAGCGCGATCTGTCCGGGTGTGCCGTCCATCAGCACGAAGACCGAACCGACAGGCCAGGTTTCAGGCATCAGCCCGTCGCTGCCCGCCTGGCCGCGCAGCCGCAGGCGCAGGTCGTATGTCCTGTCGCCCACCAGCGTGGCCTCGGCGAACTGGAAAAGCTCCCAGGTGTCCGCGGTGCCATCGCCAATGGCGGCCAGGTTGCCGCCGCCCAGCACCTGGGCCTCGGCGAGGCTTTCCAGCGCGCCGCGGATCAGCCGCACCCGAAGCGCTGCGCCCCGGTCCCAGGTGCCGGGCTGCGCCGCCGCCATGGGTGTTTGCGTCACGCCGATGACCGCCGGGTGGTGCAAGACCCGTTCCAGCGCATACCCTGCGTCCTGGTCCGAGGCATGCAGCGCCACGCTGCCGGGCCAGGGCAGGCCGCTGACGGCGGCATGGGGCGCGAGTTCATCCTCGTCACCGCGCATCAGCGGCAGGTCCATGAGCATCAGTTCCACCGGGATCGGAGCGACATGGGGTTTCAGCACCGGCGCGCTGCCCGGCACCGGGTGACGGTCATGGACCGAGGGATCCACGCGCACCGCCTCGAGCACCTGCCGGTCGGTCTGTTCCGACAGGTCCACGCGGTAAAGCCCGCCGCCCTGCCCCGCGGGCAGGCGCAGCACGTCGCCGGGGCCGAGACCTGCACGCGAGGGCGGCAGGGCAAAGCGCGCCGTGTCGCGCGCCAGCCGCGCCTCGGCCAGCCAGCGTTCGGCGATGCGCAGACCCTCGCCGCGGGTCAGCGCCAATGACAGTTCCGAACGCGCGGTGGTCGGCGTGGTATCGCCCGGGTATATCGCCTCGGTGGCGCGCACCTCGTAGTCACCGTCGGCCTCGACATGGGACAGTTGCACGCGGCCCACGACCTCGGGCGCCTGGGCACGGGTCAGTTCGATCGCGCCGGGATCGTCTGGCGAGACGGCGAATTCACCGCCCGCAACTTCCGCATCGGCCCGGCCCGTGCGGTGCCGGAAGACCAGCCGGCCGTCCCGCTCGATCGCGTCGAAGCCATAGGCCAGCATCAGCGGTTGCAACGCCGCACGGCCGGTCTCCACATCCGGCAGGCTGTAGCCGCGCACCACGCCAAAAAGCCGGCCGACATCGAAATGCACGATCCCCGCGCTGGTGCAGATCTCGGCCACCACCGCGGCAAGAGACCGCGCCGTGACCCGCCCGTTGATCCAATGCCCCAGCGTGTAGTTCACGGAATCCGACCACAGGTCGGCCCGCCCCGGAAAGGCCGGATAGGGCCGCGCATCCCAGGCCCAGACATGGATGTGGCCGGTGTCGACCATGGGCTGGCCGGTCACGGACGAGACGGGGTTGCCCGCCTGCGATCCGTAGTGATCCTGAAGAACCGTGAGATACTGACGTTGAATGAAGTCGTCGCGCACCCCGGTCGAGGCCCGCGGCAGCCCGCTTTCCGAGGACTTGGGATCGACGAACTTGTTGGGCTGGTTGGTGCCCTTGTCCACGGCCGGGCAGCCGATTTCGGTAAACCAGATCGGCTTGCCCTCGGGCTGCCAGGCGGTGGGCGTGGCCTGGCGCGTGCCGCCGATGCGGTTGTAATGGGCATTCTGCCACCAGCCACGGATGTCCTTGGCCCGCCAGAGCCAGGGTTCGCCCGCGCCGTCGGTGATGGGCGTGCGAATCTGTGCCGCCTCGGCCTCGGGCGAGTGGTAATACCAGTCGTAGTGTTCGCCGCCCTCGATCCCGGCGCGCAGGTAGTCGGGGTTGTAGATGCTGCCCCAGTGGGCATCGGCGTGGTCGTCGCCCTCGCGCCAGTCGCTCAGCGGCAAGTAGTTGTCGATGCCCACGAAATCGCACTCGGGATGCGCCCAGACCTCATCGAGATGGAAATGCTTGTCCGCCGTGCCCGGCGGCTGGTAGCCGTGATACTCGCTCCAGTCCGCTGCATAGCTGATCTTGCAGTCGGGACCGAGGATCGCGCGCACCTCTTCCAGCAGCGTCACCAGGCCCGCCACGAAGGGAAAGCCACCGGCGCCGCGGATCTGTGTCAGCCCACGTAACTCCGAACCCAGGAGGAAGGCATCCACGCCCCCCGCCGCCGCGCAAAGATACGCGTAATGCAGGATGAAGCGACGATAGGACCATTCCTCGGGGCCCGCATACACGACTGTCCCATCATGCGCCGTGAAATCCCCCGGCTGCGCTTGGCCCAGAAACGCCGCAACTTCTGCCTCGGCCTGCGCCGTGCCGTCCGGGCTGCCCTCGACCCCGGCGGCCAGGCTCGCCGTGATGCGCCCGCGCCAGGGCAGGTGCGGCTGGCCCTCGGCACCGGTCCAGGGGTCGGTCAGTATGTTGCCCGCGACCTGGTCCATCAGGATGAACGGATAGAAAACCGGCGACAGGCCCCGCTCGCGCAGCGCGCCGATCGCCTCGATGACCGAGGCATCGGCAGGCGTGCCACCGTAAAGCTTGGCCCCGTTCTGAGCGGCGACCTGGTGCGCCTGGGCGCGCGTCAGACCCGAGACCCGCCAGGGCATCCCGGCGCTGTCGGCCTCTTTCTGGTCCACCTTGGGGCGCAGGTCACAGGTGGCACAGCGCAGGTCGCTCCCGAACCACGACACCACGAGCGCGGCCGAGCCGCAGCCGGGCAGTTCGTCCTTCAAAGCATCCAGCGAAGTGACGAAATCCGTCCGACCCGAGGCTGCGTTGAGGTTGGCCGCCGCCCGGTTCCCGAAGCCGTGATCGAGATAGACCGGTGTGGTCGCCAGGGCATATTCCCCCGTGCCGGGGATCATCGAGACCGCGCGGATTGTCTTGTCGATGCCCGTCCCGGGGCCGCTGGCCTGATCCGGGCGCATGACCTCGAAGTTGAATTGCGGCACCCGGTTGCCGAACTGGCCCAGCGGAAGGTCCTCCATCACCACGTAGGCCGTGCCGCGATAGGCCGGGGCCATCCCCGCACCCTCGACCGCCTCGATCTTCGGGTCGGGCAGCTGGTCCGGCGTGCCGCGGTGCAGCCGCATGTTCAGGTGCTCGGGGGCGACCTCGCGCCCGTCGGCCCAGACCCGGCCCACGCGCGCCACCTCGCCCTCGCAGAGCGCGACGGCCAGGCTGATGGAGTAGCTGTATTCTGTCGTCGCGGGTTGCGGCGCCCCGCCCTTGCCACCGCCTGAACGTTCGCGGTGCTCCCGGAACTCGGTGGCCCAGATCACCTGGCCGGGGATGCGCATCCGTCCGTGCAGCTGGGGCACGGCCGTGCCCTCGCTGGCCCCTGTCAGGCGCAGGCGATCCAGGCGGCCCACCTCGACCGGCTCGCTGCCTGCCCCCAGCAGGCGCTGGTCGATCATCCGTCCCACCGTGGCGCCGACAGCGCGCCCGATCACCGCGGAGCTCAGCCCAAGGACCGAGCCACCGATGGCCCCGCCAGCCGCCATCCCGGCGGCAGAAAGTACAATCGTGGCCATGGACTACTCCTTTTCAGTGAGAGGGGGAAAGGCGAAGGCGGCCACCAGCCGCCTGCGCCATGGGGCCGAAAGATCGGAGTCGATCACCCCGTGTCCCCGGTAGGCATGCACGAAGCGCGGCCGCGCGCCATCGGCGACCATCAGACCAAGGTGCTTGGCAACCGCGCCACGCCGCATGCGGAACAGAAGCACATCACCCGGCCGCGCCATCGCAGGGGGCTTGCGGATCAAATGGACCTCCAGCCCGGCGGCGAGGAGTTCCCGCCCCTGCGGTTCGGACCAATCCCAGGTATAGGCCGGCACCGGCAGCGGCGGAGTGCCGCTGTGCTCGGCCCAGACCCCCCGGACCAGGCCAAGACAGTCGCAACCCACGCCGCGCAGGCAGGCCTGGTGGTGATAGGGCGTGCCGATCCAGCCCCGCGCGATCTCGACCAGCGCAGTCATGATGGCAGACCCGAGTGTACAGGAGTCAGGCTTCCGCCGCCGTTGCTCTCGCCTTGGCGGGGCACCCGCATGAGCCAGTCTTCACCCGGAATATGAGGAAAGCCCTGGAAATTTATGAAATTGCTGAATTTGAGGCGGCATGTCTTTCTGCGTTTGTCACAGCCGGCCACGACGCGCACCCGGTCGCCAGGCCCCGGCGCCGCCCCCAGTGGCGCCCAAAGGGCCACCGTGCGCGAGCCATCCTCGGCAAAGGTGTCGTGTTTTATGTGCTGACACAGGCCCGCCGCGGGGCCGGTCAGAACCTCCAGCGTGCCGCGGGTGAACCAGCCAGGTTCATAGGCGTCCAGCCCGTTGAACCACAGCACCCGGGCCCCTTCAACGCCCGCAACTTCGGCGTGCGCGGAATAGGCCGGGTCAGACAGGTCCACCCGGCAGCGCGCGTCCCCCAGCACGGCGCTGCACGGCGCCTGGTAGACACGCCCCTGCGGCTGGTTGAGGGCCTCGGTCAGGCCGCGCAACTCGGCATGAAAGGCCCCGGCCTGGCGGCGAACCTCGCCAAGATGCCCGCGAAACCGCAGGACGCGCTGGGTCGGGTCCGCCCAGTTCACCTGCCAGAGCCGCAACTCGGCCCCGTCATAGCGACCGGCCTCGATGTCGGTCTCTGTGATGGCGGCATCGCTGAGGGCGCCCATGGCCTCGGTATTGTCCACCGACAGACCCGTACCCGCCATGACCGCCCGCGCGGTCAATCCAGATTGCGCCTTGAAATCAATACCCTCAAACGCAATGCTCAGGTCGTGATCGGTAAAGCCATGGGTCACGCCGTCGACCCGCGTGATGGCCCAGCAGCGACATAGCGTCGTCAGGCCCGTTTCCAGGTGATCCGTCAGACCGGTCATACGCGCACCTCGACAACCGGCACCTCCGGCACCTCGCCGGCCTGGAAATTCGCGACGCTGGTGCGGATCTGGTCGATGTCGAAACGCACCGGGACGTCGAACTCGAACCCCGCCGTGACCTCGGCCTGAAGATCCGGTGGATGGCCAAAGGTGATGACGCCCGTGGTCACGTCGATCTCGTAGTCCACGCCCTGCTGCACCGGGTCGCCGCTGACCTGGACATGCACGCGGCCCGCCACCGGCTTGGCAATCGGGCGGAAATAGCTGTGCTCACCTGAACGATATGTTTTAACGAGCTGAAAATCCTTGCGACTCTCGTCACCCATGCCAAGAAGTTGATCGCCGTCGACGACCCCCTGCGAGGGCGGCGACGACTTGAAGTCGCCCCAGTCCTTCCAGCGGAATCCATAGAGCTGCCCCCGGCGTGCCTCGAAGAAGTCCACCAACGCGGCCACGTCATCGAGCGAGCGCAGCCCCATCCCCGCATCATAGCGGCGGCGCGAATGCGCCCACGGCGTGTTGCGCTCCTCGAAGCCGTTGGCCAGCGTGACCACCTCGGTGCGCCGTTCCGGCCCGCCGATCGAGCCGAAGCTCAGCGAGGCGGGAAACCTGATCTCGTGAAAGTTCATTTCTCGACTCCTCAGCGGTTGCGTTGGCCGCGCGCCACCAGCCGCGACATCCGCGCGGCGATCTGGCCCTGGCTGCGCTGGAATCCGGCCACGTCCGGGGTCGTGATGTTCATGGTGACGTTCACCGGGCCACCCCCCTGGCCGCGCACGCCCAAACGCCCGTCGCTGCCACGGGCCAGCGGCATGATGGCCTCGGGCCCCGCCTCGCCCATCAGCCCGGTGCCCCCGCGCATGGGAAAGGTGGTGGCCCGATCAACCACGCCACCGCGGGCAAAGGGCAGCACCCGCCCGTTTGACAGCGCCCCGCCCTTGGCAAAGGGCATCATCCCCGAGACCAGCGAATTGACACCATCGGCCAACATCCCGCCGAAATGATCGGTCACCGGCCGCATCGCGTTGTTGTAGACGGTTTTCGACATGGCCCCGGCCACGGTCGACAGCGCATCCGACAGTTTCATGCCGTCGAAGACCAGCCCGTCGAAGGCACGGCGCAACCCGCCGGAAAAGCCGCGCTCCAGCTTGCCCAGGTCGCGGGTCGTTTCGGTCAGGGTCGATTGGGTTGCCCGCAACTGCCCCTCGAAGGCATCGGTCAGCGTCGTCACCGTGCCCAGTGTCTGTTCCAGCGCGCGCGCCTCGTCTTCAAGCGCTTCGAACCCGTCAATCTCGTCCATCTCTCGCTCCTTCATCCGGGAAGGCCCGGCTCAGTTCCTCAAGGCGTTGGCGCGCCATGGGCGCGGCGGCGGTGTCCACGCCCAGCATCAACCACAGCTCGGCCGGGGTAAGGGCCCAGAACTCGGCCGGGCGCAGTCCAAGGTGCCCCAGTCCCCCGCGTAAAAGGGCGGCCCAGTCCATGCGGTTACTCCGGCACCGCAAAGGCACGTGCCAGAAGCTCGGCCGCGACCTGCGCGGCCCGCACCAGTCCGCCCTCGATCTCGGCGCTGACCAGGTCGCGCGGGCCGCCTTGCCAACCGCCACCACGCAGCCCGGCCACGATCAACGCCAGCACGTCCCGGCTGGAATAGCGGCCTTCGTCGAAGCGGCGCACCAGGTCGGGCAGGCTCTCGCCGCCGAGGGAATGCTCCAGTTCGGCCAACGCCCCGAGGGTCAGCTTGCAGAGGTGTGCCTGCCCGTCGATCACCAGCGCCACCTCGCCTGCCTGCGGGTTGACCATCACGGCAGCGCCGTGAAATCGACCGGGCCGGCCGAGGCCAGCGCCATCTCGTAGGTTGCCTCGCCGTCGTGACTGCCGGCATATTCGATAGATCCCACCTGGAACCGGCCCTGCACGGTGCCGAAATCGGGAATGATGACCTGGAATTCCGGCGTCTCGCCGTCAAAGAAGATCTGGCGCACCCGCTCGTCCGTGGCCGCGTCGCGGAAGACACCCGAGCCGCTGATCTCGGCGGTCTTGACGCCCGCCCCGCCCAGCAGCTCGCGCCAGCCGCCTGTGCTCTCCATGCTAGTCACATCCACGCTCTCGGAATTGAAGGCGATCCGCGTGGCGCGCAGACCGGCGGCGGTATGAAACTGGCCATCGCCGGTCATGTCGATCTTGATGAGAAGGTCCTTGCCATTCTGGGCTGCCATGTGTCTTGCTCCGATGAGTTGAAAATCAGCTGTCGTCCACGCGGGCGCGGAAGGTCAGGTCGATGCGGCGCTGGTCGCCGGGGCGCAGGCGCCGGGCGCGGGCCTTGGCAAAACGAAGCGCCACCAACCGGCCGCGGTTCAGCACCAGCGGCGCGTCCACCAGCGTATCCGAAACCGCCGCGGCCAGCGCCTTGGCCTCGGCAAAGCCCGCGGCCTCGGTGATCACCGAAACCGTGAAATCATGCGTCGCGCCCTGGCCGGTCTGGTCGGAGGCGTCGCGCACCCGTTCCGGCCCCAGCGTGACGTAAAGCGCCGGTTCCGGCCCCGCGGGCGGCGCGTCGAAGATGTCGCCCCCAGACAGCGCGGCGACCTCCGAATTGCCTGCCAGCGCCTGGTAGACGGCCGCCTGCAGGGCGGCGGAGACGGCATAGCTCATGCGATCACCTCTTCCTCGGCGTCGGCCACAAGGTAACGGCCGTCGGCGTCGTCCTCGGTCACGGCCAGGATGCGAAGAACCCGGTCGCCCTCACGAAACCGCTGACCGGCGACCGGGCGCGACGGGGCGCCAGACGGTGCGGCCCGCAGGGTGACGCGATAGCGCACCCGCGACACCGCCATCGCCGCGCCCGAGGTCTCGCGCCCGCTGCGCGACTCGACCTGCGCCCAGAGCGTGCCAAGCGCGGCCCAGCTTTCGGTAAAGCCGCCCGCGCCGTCGGCCAGGCTTTGCGGGCTCTCCAGCACAAGGCGCCTGTTCAGACGAGGGGCCATCACACCACCCCCCGGCCCAGGCGCAGGCTGCGGTAGCGTTCGATCAGGGCGCTGACGCCGAAGGGCATGCAGCCGCCATCGTACTGGGTTTCAAGCCGGTATTCGTAGTAGTGCGCCGCCAGCAGCATCACCGCCTGTTGCAGGTCGCTGGGCAGGTCCGACCAGTCCGGTCCGAAGCCAGCGAGAAACCGCAGCCGCACCGACCCGGCGCGCGGGATCATCGGCAGGGCCGTGCCCGCGGCCAGAAGCGCCGGGCGCTGCATGTCAGGCCGCAGGGTCCAGGCTGCCGCGTCCACCGCGTTTTCCTGGCCCATGCGATCCAGCAGCACCACCTCGGCCACGGCGCTGACCGGGGCGATGGGCAAGGGCTGTCGCGCTGGATCAGCCCAGGCCGACAGTGTCAGGGCAAAGTCCCGCTCGATCAGCACCTTGGAGGTGCGCCCCTCGATCGCGGCCATGGCCGAACGCAGGAACCCCTCCAGCAGCCCGTCCTGCAAGCCGTCATCGGAAAAGCCCGATCCGAGGCGCAGGTGCTCCTTGAACAAACCCAGCGGCAGGGCGCTTTGCGGCACCGTGGTCTCTTCGATCAACATCATCAGCTTTCTCCGAAAACGGCTTGTCGTGTCTTGGGTAAGGTGCCCGGGCGCAGGCCCCCCGCATCGCTCGGACGGAAGGAAGCAGCTGGACAACACGGGGGTGCCCCGCGCCATGCCCGCGCCCGGGCCGGGGGGCGGCACCATCTCCGCCCCCCGTCCGGTGACGGCCTCAGGACAGGCCGAACTTCAGCAGCTTGATGGCGGCAAAATCGCTGACCGCCCCGCCCACGCGCTTGGTGGCGTAGAACAGGACGTGCGGCTTGGCGCTGAAAGGATCGCGCAGCACCCGAAGGTCCGGGCGTTCAGCCACGGTGTAACCGGCCGAGAAATCGCCAAAGGCAATGGCCATGGCCCCCGAGGCAATGTCGGGCATGTCCTCGGCCACCAGGACCGGATAGCCCAGCAGCCGCGCGGGTTCCCCGGCCGTCAGCCCGTCCGACCACAGGAAACGGCCGTCGGCATCCTTGATCTTGCGCACCGCCCCGGCGGTTTTGGAGTTCATCACGAAGGTGCCGCTGGCGCGATACTCGGCGCCCAGCGCATAGACCAGGTCGATGATCGCATCCGCCGGGTTGGCCGCGTCGAAGCCGCCGTCGGCCCCGGTCACGACATAGCCGAGGTTGCCCCAGGACCAGCCGCCGTTGGCCACGGTCGGCGCGGTCAGGAAGCCCTGCGGCTTGTCCACCCCGTCGCCATCGACAAAGGCCGCCGCCTCGGAGCGGGCGAACTTGTCGGCGATGCGCGTGGCCAGCCAGGCCTCGATGTCGAAGGCGCTGTCATCCAGCAGGCGCTGGCTCGCCTTGGGCAGGGCCGAAAGCTCGTGCAGCGCAATGCTGATGCGGTCGATCTGCGGCGTGCCGCTCTCGCTGGTCGGATCGGTCTCGGTGGCCCAGCCCGCGCCCATCTCGGCATGGTCGACCAGCACGTCGTAGGACGTTGCCTCGACCTGAACGACATTGGCGATGGCCCGGATCGAGGCGGTCGAGGACAGCGTCGACCGGATCATGTTCGAGGTCTGCGGATCGACCAGGTAACCGCCATCGGCCGCCACGGCACCGGACATGGCCTTGCCTTCCATTTCGAGGCCGCGCAGCCCGTCATCGTCGCCCGACCGCAGGTAGGCGGCAAAGGCCTTCTGGTGGGGCGCCTCTTCCGAGGCGGCGGTGGCCAGGGCCGGGCGGGCCCCGGCGATGGCGGATTTGCGGTCAAGCTTGCTCATGCGTTTGTCCTGTTCCTGAATCTTCTGGTGAATGTCGGTTGAAAAGGCCCGGAAATCGGACATGAACCCGGCCATCGCCGTTTTCAGATCCCCGGCCGGAGACGTGTCGTCGCCGGCCCGAGCCTTCGTCTCGGGGTTGCTCATCTGTGCGATTCCTTCAGATAAGTATTTGAAACGCCGGGCCTATTTCGGGACCAGCAGGCCACGGGCCTCGTTAAAGACCTGCGCCAGTTCACGCATGACCCGGGCGTCAGGGTCGTCCCCCTTGGCCCCGACCCGCGCATCGGGAAGCATCGGGAATGTCACGAGGGACACCTCCCAAAGCTCCAGCTCGGACAAGAGGCGTCCGCCCTTGTCATTCTTGGCCGCCCGCAACGTGCGATAGCCGATCGACAGCCCGTCGATCGCCCCCGCCTCGATCAGCGCGGCGGCCTCGCGGCCGCGGGCCACGTCGCGCAGGATGCGGCCCTTGACCCAGAGCCCCCGGTCGTCCTCGCGCACCGTGTCCCAGACACCGATGGGCTGTGCCGGGTCATGCTGCCAGAGCATCTTGACGCGCCCCCCGCGGCCTTCCAGCCGGTGCAGCGAGCGGGTGTAGGCCCCGCGCTCGACCACGTCACCGCCCTTGTCGGGCGCCCCGAAGAGCGAGGCATAGCCCGCCACCTCGGCGCCATCGACCACCAGTTCGGTGCCGAAACCCATGTACTTGTGTTCCAGGTTCATGCCTTTCTCCTCTCACGGGGCCGTGGCCAGAAGCGATTGTGCCGCCTGCGCCAGGATCACCCCCACCACGCCGAAGACCGTCAGCCACAGGCGGCGTTCCAGCCGCTGCATCATGTCCTCGATCTTGCTCAGCTGTGTGTGCAACTGGCTGAATTGCAACGCCGTCAGGCGCTCCTGCGCCTCGATCCGCATGGCCGGGGCACAGTCGAAGGCCTCGCGCGGGAAGGGCCGGTCATCCATCGCCAACCTCCTCTGTCGGCAGGCCCAGCAGGCGGCGCTTCTCCGTGTCCGTCAGGAAGTCGGCCCCGCCGATGCGGGCCCATTGCGCCTCGCGTTCAGCCGCCAGTGCCGGAACCTGGTCCAGGTCGGGGCGCAGCCTCACGTCGTCGCCGGTGAAATCATTCAGCCAGTCGGACAGCGCGCCGGTCACGCGGGCCGCCAGCGGCAGCACCGTCAGGCGGTAGAAGGCGCGGTTGGCCTCCTGGTAGTTGGCGTAGGTGGCATCGCCGGGGATGCCCAACAGCATGGGGGGCACACCGAAGGCTATGGCGATCTCGCGGGCGGCGGCCTCTTTCGTCTCCTGGAATTCCATGTCGCTGGGCGAGAACCCCATCGGCTTCCAGTCCAGCCCGCCTTCCAGCAGCATTGGCCGGCCCGCGTTGCGCGCGCCCTGGTGCTGGCTTTCCATCTCCAGCAGCAGGCGATCGTACTGATCCGGACTCAACTGCCCCTGCCCGTCGACCCCGGCATAGACGATCGCCCCCGAGGGTCGCGCGGCATTGTCCAGCAAGGCCTTGGACCAGCGGCTTGCCGCATTGTGCACGTCCACCGCATTGGCGGCCGCCTGCATCGGCGACAGGCCATAATGGTCGTCCTGCGGGTGAAAGCTCTTGATATGACAGACCGGGCTGGGGCCATCGCCGACCTGAAAGCGGTGCTTGCGCCCGTTCACGGTATAGTCATAGGCCACGGGCCAGCCATCGGCCCCGGGCACCAGCGCCATCCGGTCCGAGCGCAACACGTGCAGTTCCACCGGCGTGCCCTCGGGGCCGGGCACCGCCTCCAGGTAGCCGTTTCCGGTCAACAGCACCTGGCCGATCAAGGCCTCGATCAAGTCTGCCCGGCCCTGCGCGCCGTTGGGGCGGCGCACCAGATCGATCACCGGGTGGCTGTCATAGCGGCGGTCGTGATCCTGCAACACCAGCGGGAGCGCGGCCACGGCTTCGGCAATCATCCTGACCGTGCGGAATCCGATGGGGTTCGCGGCAAAGCCTGTCCTGGTCAGGGTGGCGCTGTCGCGCGCGCTCCAGGTCACGCGCCCGGCACTGCCCCAGGCCGCCACCCGGCCCGCAGCCGAGGCCTTGACCTCGGGCGCGCCGGTCGCGGGCACAGATCCTGCCCCGGTTTCGCCACGCTTGAGAAAGTCGAACATCCAAATCTCCTCGATCCGCCCGATCCGTCATCTTGCGATCCAACGAGGCACAGACTCGGGCAAAGCCCTGAACGGGCCGGAAATGTCCCGTGCGCTGAGGGGGCAACAGAACCAACCCCATGCCGCAAAACGAAAAACGCCGCCCCGAAGGGCGGCGCGGCATGGCACGGGGCGGGGCGTATCTACAGGTGACGCAGGCGCGGGCTGCGATGCGCGCGCGCTGGAAGAAGCACCAGGTCGGTGATCGCCCAGACCAGCGCGTCGACCCGGTCAGGCGACCCCGTCCCGCTATAGCCTTGGGCGGTCATCTGGCACATCTGGTCCTCCAGATCGCCCAGTCCCCGCAGATGCGCCACGCGGCCCTGTTCGTAAAGGGCTGCGACTGGCTCGGCCCGCGCCGCCTTGGACCGGCCCGCGTGGACCGCCTTGTAGGGCACCGTATCGTCCAGCGATCGCACGATGCTCTCCACCATGGCCCCGCCCTGGTTGACCTCGGCCACGAGCCGGTCGGCCCCGTGCCGCGCCATGGCGCGCAGGGCGGCCGCGGCCCAGCCATTGGGCGACAGCCCCTGCACACTGGCATCCTCCAGCACGTAGACGCGCCAATCCTTCGGGGCACCCTGCGTGCAGGCCCCGACCACCACGATGCCGCAGGTATCGGCCTGTGGCCCCTGCCCGGCGGGCGGATCGACGGCGGCGACAACACGGTCCAGTTCCGGCGCCACGTCGACCCGCGCGGCCTCCAGCCCGTCGGTGGTCCAGAGTGCGCCATCGACATCCGACAGAAGCACCCCGTCCAGTTCCTGCCGCCCAAGCCGGGTGCCGGCATATTCGGCCATGACCTCCTCAAGGAAGGTATCTGCCAGGTAGGCGCGGTTCGCCTCGGTCGGGGCATTGGTCTGCACCGTCGAGGGCCGCGCCAGCAGGTCGGTCAGTGCCCTGACCCGGCGCGGCGTGGTGGTGACGCAGGCGCGTGGCTGGCGCCCAAGCCGCAGCCCGAATTGCAGCATCGGCCAGACCGCGTCCGCCTTGCGCCACTTGGCCAGTTCATCGGCCCAGGCGGCGTCGAATTGCGGCCCGCGCAGGGAGTCCGGATCATGGGCCGAGAAGACCCGCGCCGTAGCACCGTTGGGCCAGACAAGCATCTGCCGCCCCGCGATCCATTTCGGCCGTCGATCGTCCGGTGTGCAGGCCAGGATACCGCTTTCGCCAAAGACCATGACCTCGCGCGCCTGGTCCATGGTCTCGCCCACCAGGGCGATGCGCCGCGCCATTCCGGGGTCGCGCGGACGCGACCCCTCTGCCATCGACCTGACCCATTCGGCCCCGGCGCGGGTCTTGCCCGCGCCGCGCCCGCCCAGGATCACCCAGGTGCGCCAGTCCCCCCCGGGCGGCAACTGGTGGCCCAGCGCCCAGAACTCGAACAGGTAGGGCAGCGCCCGCAGTTCATCCGGCCCCAGGGTCCTGAGAAACGCCTTTCTCTCGGCAACATCTGCGGATGCGAGCAAGTCTGCACCCGATCTCAAATCGGGCCCGCTCGAAGTCGATCTCGCCGCTCTCAAGCCCGGTTCCGAACCTTTCATTGAACTCCGCCTCCAGTTTCTGGGCCTGGGCCATGGCCGTCTCCAGCTGTTTCTGCTTGGTTGCCAGGTCCCTGACCTCGCCCAGCCGGCCCGCCTGCAGATCGGCAAGGATACGGCTGAGGGTCTCGTTGATGCTTCGATTGAGCTGCCTAGCCTCCTTGATACGTTCAGCAGCGATTTCCTGATCGGCGGGTCTGCCGCCGCATTGGTTGCTCATAAGGGTCCACCCCACTGGTTGCTCCGCCCAGCGAGCGCGCGATGAAAACGGCCCCCGGGGTCGATCCCCGGGGGCCCTCACAGCCTGTCCAGCATGGTGGGACTCTACGTCCGACCGCGCGACCGGTCAAAACTTGCCGGGACGTGACCGGGCGTTGCATTCACTCGGCCTGTTCGGCCTCCAGCGCGCGGTAGGCCGCAACATTGCGATTGTGCTCGGCCAGGGTGGTAGCAAAGTTGTGTCCGTCTCGCGGGTCCAGCGTCTTTGCCACGAAGAAGATATAGTCGGTCTCGCCGGGATTCATCACCGCCTCGATGCTCAGCCGGCCGGGGTTGGCGATGGGCGTGGGCGGCAACCCGTCGATCACGTAGGTGTTGTAGGGCGTTCGGGCGCGCAGTTCGCTCTGGCGCAGGCCCCGGCCCAGCACCCCGCGTCCCTCGGTGATGCCGTAAATAACCGTCGGGTCGGTCTGTAGCCGCATGCCCCGTTCCAGCCGGTTCTCGAAGACGCTGGCCACCGTGCGCACCTCGTCATAGCCGCCGGTCTCCTTCTCCACGATCGAGGCCAGGATGAGCGCCTCCTGCGGGGTCTCCAGCGGCAAGCCCTCGTCACGCCCGGCCCAGGCCTCGGCAAGGATGCGCGACTGCGCCTGCTGCATTCGTCCGACCAGCGCAGCCGCGTCATCGCCGGGCACAACCTGGTAGCTTCCCGGCGCCAGGCTGCCCTCATCGGGGACTTCGCCGATCTCGCCCGACAAAACCTCGAGGCGGTTGAGCGCGGTCATGACCTGCCAGCTTGTGACCCCCTCGGAAACGACGACGCGATACTGCGTGTCCGGGGCCTGACGTTTCTCGGCATAGATCGCCGGGCGTTCATCCGCGGTGGGATCGAACTGCGCCAGGTCCTCGTATTCGCGCGTTTCGGGGTTCAGTTCGCGCACCTCGGACAACACCCGCGTGACCCCGATGCGATGCACGATCTCGGTGCCGCAGGTGCTCTGACCGCTGGCCGTCACGATCTCGATGATCTCTTCCATCGAGGCCCCGCGGGGCACCAGGAAGGACCCGGCCTTGAGCTGTGACGCCTTGTCGGAATAATCCGCGCCGATGCGAAAGATCGCCGGCTGGGTAATCGCGCCGATCTCTGCCAGCTCCTCGCTGACCCCGCGCATATTGGAGCCGCGCTCCACCTGAAGACAGATCGCGGTCTCCAACGGGCCCCGGGCGGTGTATTCGCGATTACCCCAGCCAATCACGCCGGCCAGCAGGAAAAGCAGCACGATCAGGAAGGTCAGCGCATTGCTGGCGATATGTCGCCACATCTAGCCGGCCTTTCCGAAAAGCACGCTCGCGTTTGTGCCCCCGAAGCCGAAGGAATTGGACAGCGCCACGTCGATCTTGCGCGCGACCTTTGCGTTCGCGGCCAGGTCCAGCGGCGTCTCGACAGCCGGATTGTCCAGGTTGATCGTCGGCGGCGCGACCTGGTCGCGCATTGCCAGGATCGAGAAGATCGCCTCGATCGCGCCCGCGGCGCCCAGCAAGTGCCCGGTCATCGACTTGGTGGACGACATGGTGACATTGGCCGCGTGATCGCCCAGCAGGCGTTCCACCGCCCCCAGTTCGATCACGTCCGCCATGGTACTGGTCCCATGGGCGTTGATGTAGTCGACTGCGTCCGGGGCCAGCCCGGCATCCTCCAGCGCGGCCTGCATCGACCGGTAGCCCCCCTCGCCATCCTCGGACGGCGCGGTGATGTGGTAGGCGTCGCCGGTCAGACCGTATCCGATCACCTCGGCATAGATTTTCGCGCCACGCGCCTTGGCATGCTCGTAGTCCTCCAGCACGACCATGCCCGCGCCCTCGCCCATGACGAACCCGTCGCGGTCGATGTCATAGGGGCGACTGGCCGACTCTGGATCGTCACCGCGCTTGGTGGACAGCGCCTTGCAGGCGTTGAACCCTGCGATGCCGATTTCGCAGATCGCGGCCTCTGCGCCGCCTGCGATCATCACGTCGGCCCGGCCCGCCTTGATCAGTTGCGCCGCATCGCCGATGGCATGCGCCCCGGTGGAACAGGCCGTGACAACCGCGTGGTTGGGCCCCTTGAACCCGTACTTGATGGCGATCTGACCGGAAATCAGGTTGATAAGCGCCCCCGGCACGAAGAAAGGCGAGACCCTGCGCGGCCCCTTTTCCTTCATCATCACGGCCGTATTCGCGATCGAGTTGAGCCCGCCGATCCCCGAGCCCGTCAGAACGCCAGTGCGCAATAGCGCCTCTTCCGTATCGGGCGTCCAGCAGGCGTCCTTGACGGCCTGTTCGGCGGCCGCCATGGCAAAGAGGATGAAGGTATCGACCTTGCGAACCTCCTTGGGCTCCATGTAGCGATCGGGGTTGAACGTGCCGCCCGCGCCATCGCCGTAGGGGACTTCGCAAGCATAGGACGTGGCAAAACCCTCGGGGTCGAAGCGGGTGATCCGGCCGGCCCCGCTCTGCCCCTCAAGGAGGCGCGTCCAGCTTTCTTCCACCCCGTCGGCCAACGGCGTGACAAGACCCAATCCGGTTACCACTACTCGACGCATGCTCTGCCCCTAGACTTCCTGTTTCGTCGAAACCTGATACCCCGGTCCGGGGCCGCGGGGCAAGGCCCACCGGCGCCCTCGGCACCCCCGTGCCGGCCCGTTTCCCGGCCACTGCCAGACCCGGAAACCCACGAAAAAGGGCGGTGCCGCGCGGCCCGCCCTCGTTCTTTACGACCTGAAGCGCCCCGGCGGGGCTGCGCGGTCAGCTCGCCTCGTTGATGAACTTCACCGCATCGCCGAACGTCTGGATTGTCTCGGCGGCATCATCGGGAATCTCGATGCCGAACTCCTCTTCGAAAGCCATGACCAGCTCGACGGTGTCCAGCGAGTCGGCGCCCAGATCATCAATGAAGGACGCCCCCTCGACAACCTTGTCCTCCTCGACACCCAGGTGTTCCACAACGATCTTGCGGACGCGATCTGCGACATCGCTCATGATAGTTCCTCACTTCGCTTCGGGGCTTTTCGCCCCCTGTTTGGGTTGCCCTCGCCGGGGTTGATGCGGCCGGGCGGCTCTTGCGGCCCTGCTCTAGGACCCGGACGGGCGGGAAAGACACCCGTCCGCGAAATCTTTGCGGCCTATATCAGAGATTCCCGGCGACGCAAACGCTTTCAGACCCGCCATCGCGGCTCATAGCATGGCCATGCCGCCGTTCACGTGCAGCGTGGTTCCCGTGACGTAACCCGCCTCCTCGCTGGCCAGGTAGAGCACCGCCGCCGCGATCTCTTCCGGGGTGCCCATGCGCGCCGCCGGAATCTGCCCGTTGATCGCCGCCTTCTGATCGTCGTTCAACTTATCGGTCATGGGCGTGGCGATGAAGCCGGGGGCGACGCAGTTGACCGTGATGCCCCGTGTGGCGACCTCCTGGGCGAGCGACTTGGACAGCCCGACCAGGCCGGCCTTGGCAGCGGCATAGTTGGCCTGGCCCGCGTTTCCGGTGGTGCCCACGACCGAACTGATGTTGACGATGCGCCCCCAGCGGGCCTTCATCATCGGCCGGATGGCCGACTTCGACAGCCGCATGGTCGAGGTCAGGTTGACCTCCAGAACGCTGTCCCAGTCCTCGTCACCCATGCGCATGAACAGGTTGTCGCGGGTGATCCCGGCATTGTTGACCAGGATGTCGACCCCCCCCATCGCCTCGCCAGCCCGTTTGACCAGGCCATCGACCGCCGCGCGGTCGGACAGGTTGCAGGGCAGGACGTGGGCGCGGCCGCCCAGATCGTCGGCCAGGTCCTGCAAGGGCGCCTCGCGGGTGCCCGAAAGGCCCACCGTGGCCCCCGCACCGTGCAGCGCGCGGGCTATGGCCCCGCCGATGCCGCCCGATGCGCCCGTGATCAGCGCTGTCTTTCCCGTCAGATCGAACATTGTGCTTCCTTCCCGTCCGCCCCTCGCTCGGGGCAACAAAATCCCAGACCTCGGGTCGCCCCGCCCGACGGCGGGGCCCCGGATCAGCCGTTCAGCGCCCCGACGGCCGCTGTCACGTCTTCGGGGGTGCCGACCGCGCGGGTGGCGACCGCGCGGTCGATGCGCTTGATCATCCCCGACAGCGCCTTGCCCGCGCCGATTTCCCAGGCCTCCGTCACGCCTCGCGCGGCCATCCAGGCCACGCTCTCGCGCCAGCGCACCGATCCCGTGACCTGCGCCACCAGCAACGCGCGGATCTCGTCGGGATCGTTGACAGCCTCGGCCCGCACGTTGGCCACCAGCGGCACCGCGGGCACGCCAATGGCGACCTCTGCCAGGGCCGCGGCCATACGGTCTGCCGCCGGCTGCATCAGGCGGCAATGGAACGGGGCACTCACGGGCAGCAGCATGGCACGTTTCGCGCCTTTGCCCTTGGCGATCTCGACGGCGCGTTCGACCGCGGCCTTGTGGCCCGAGACCACCACCTGGCCGGGATCGTTGTCATTGGCCGCCTGGCAGACATCGCCCTGCGCGGCCTCTTCGGCCACCGCCGTTGCAGTCGCGAAATCCAGGCCGAGCAGGGCGGCCATGGCGCCCTCGCCCACCGGCACGGCCTCCTGCATGGCCTCGCCACGAATGCGCAGAAGGCGCGCGGTGTCGGCGATGCTCAGGGCTCCGGCTGCGGCCAGCGCGGAATACTCCCCAAGGCTGTGCCCGGCGACGAAATCGGCCGCCTCCATCGTGACGCCCTCAGCCTCCAGCGCGCGCATCGCCGCCAGCGAGGTCGCCATGAGCGCGGGCTGCGCGTTGCGTGTCAGGGTCAGCTCGGCGATCTCGCCCTGCCAGACCAGCCTGGAGAGAGGTTCGCCCAGGGCCGCGTCGACCTCATCGAAGACGGCCTGCGCCGCCGGATAGGTGTGGGCCAGCGCCTGCCCCATACCGATGGCCTGGGCGCCCTGGCCCGGAAATACGAATGCCCGCATCGATGTGCCGTCCCGTCTGTTTATACGTCGCACCCGACCTAGCGGAAGCCGGCGGGCGGCACAAGAAAGGAGGCGCGTCTCAGGCCCCGCCCGGCAGGCGCAGGTCGGCCGCCAGACGCGCCCGCAGCGGTTCCAGGTCCGCCGGATCGCCGGTGCCCGCGGGCAGCACATCACCGCAAGCCAGCCGCACCTGGAGCTGGCCGCGCGCCCCGGCGCAGTGCAGCACCACCCCGCTGACGGCATCGAAGCCGTAAACCCCCAGAACCGGCGCCCGGCCGATGCCGGGGCCCGTGACCTCGCGCAGCTCGCCGCGCGCGGTATCGACCTGCAGCCGGACCGCACGGTGCCCCTCCGCCCGGGCATGCAGCGCCGCGGCCGCGCCGCCCAGCATCGCCGAAAGCACCAGGCGCGGCAGCGGGGCCAGCCCGTCCGCCGCCGCCGGGATCAGCCAGATACCCGCCGCCGCCAGGCCGCAGGCCAGGGCAAGCAGGATGAAGACCCCGCGGGCCAGCGCCAGCGCGCCACGTTCGGACTCGGCCGGGCCAATCTCGTAGCCCCAGAACTGCTGCTCGACCTGCGGCTGATCCGGCCGCACCGCGCCATGAACGGCGCGGGATCCAACAAAAGCCTGTTGCGGTTCGGTGAAAGATACCATCGTGCTGACCCCCGTGAGTGACCTGCACCGTCCTGCCCGCGCAATATGGCCTGCGCGCGGCGCAGCGGAGGAAACATTGCGCCCTCCCGCGCCCCTTTCGCTCCGGGCTTGAACCGCGGCCTGCAACCTGTATAAGGCCACATCCTTCCGCGTTGATAAGATGAACAGCGCAGTCTCTCGTGGGACGGGTGCGGAAGGCGAGTTGCCCGCCCTTTGAAATGCGCCGAAAATGAATGGAGTGCACATGCCGCTTTACGAGCATGTTTTGATTGCGCGTCAGGACCTGTCCAACGCGCAGGCCGAAGGCCTTATCGAACATTTTGGCACCGTCCTTTCGGACAACGATGGCAAGCTCATCGATTCCGAATACTGGGGCGTCAAGACGATGGCCTACAAGATCAACAAGAACCGCAAGGGCCACTACGCCATGATGCGGACCGATGCCCCGGCACCGGCCGTGCAGGAGATGGAACGCCTGATGCGCCTGCATGACGACGTGATGCGCGTGATGACCATCAAGGTCGACGCGCACGAGGAAGGCCCCTCCGTGCAGATGCAGAAACGCGACGACCGTCGCGAACGCCGTTAACAAACCGGATCAGGAAAGGACCATAAATCATGGCAGCCAAACCGTTTTTCCGCCGTCGCAAGACCGATCCCTTCGAGGGCGAGAACGCCCCCAAGATCGACTACAAGGACACCAAGCTGTTGCAGCGCTACATTTCCGAGCGCGGCAAGATCGTTCCCAGCCGCATCACGGCCGTGGGCGCCAAGAACCAGCGCAAGCTGGCCCAGGCCATCAAGCGCGCCCGGTTCCTGGCCCTGCTGCCCTACTCGGTCAAGTAAGGAGACCCGCACAATGGATATCATCCTGCTCGAACGCGTCGCCAAGCTGGGCCAGATGGGCGAAGTCGTCTCCGTCAAGAAAGGCTACGCGCGCAACTACCTCCTGCCCCAGCGCAAGGCGCTGCGCGCCAACGAGGTGAACATGAAGGCCTTCGAGGATCAGAAGGCCCAGCTCGAGGCCCGCAACCTCGAAACCAAGAAAGAGGCCAACGCCCTCGCGCAGAAGCTCGACGGCGCCAAGTTCGTCGTGATTCGCGCGGCTTCGGACGGCGGCTCGCTCTACGGCTCCGTCTCGCCCCGCGACATCGAACGCGAGGCCGCGGCCCAGGGCTACGACATCAGCCGCAAGCAGGTCGTCATCGGCGACCCGATCAAGGAGCTGGGTCTGCGCGACGTGACCGTGCACCTGCACCCCGAGGTCGAGGCGACGATCACCCTGAACGTGGCCCGGTCGCCCGAAGAGGCCGAGGTCCAGGCCTCAGGCAAGTCCATCCAGGACCTCGCCGCCGAGGAAGAAGCCGCCGCCGAATTCGAAATCCAGGAGCTTTTCGAGGACATCGGTGCCTCGCAGCTCGACGAGCTCGAAGAAGGCACTTCCGGCCTGGTCGAAACCCCCGAGGGGGAAGAGGACGACACCGACAAGGGCTGACGGTCCACCGACAGCAGAGCGACACTTGAACCGCCCGCGGCCCCGGCCGCGGGCGGTTTCTTTCGTCATGGGGCCGGAAACGCGGGCAAGACACGCCGAACGCAAAAAGGGCCGCCCGACGACGGCGGCCCTTCCGAACAACAGCCTCGCGCCGTTGCCTATTCGTCTTCCAACGCCTCGACGGACTTTTGCAGGTCGTCCTTGGTGACCTCCTTCTCGGTCACGTCGGCCTTGTCGAGAATCAGATCGACGACCTTGTCCTCGAACAGGGGCGCGCGGATCTGCTGCTGCATCTGCTGGTTCTGCTGCACGAACTCGAAGAACTGGCGTTCCTGGCCCGGATACTGGCGGGCCTGTTCCATCACCGCCTGGGTGAATTCGCTGTCGGAGACCTGGACCTCCTCCACCTGCCCGACCTCGGCCAGGTAGAGACCCAGCTTGACCCGGCGGCCGGCCAAGGCCTTGTGCTCTTCGGTGGGCTCGATCTCGGGGTGGTCGTGGCCTTCGACCTCCGGATGTTCCTCGTGCCAGAGTTGATGGGCGATCTGCTTGGCCTCGGTCTCGACCAGGCCTTCGGGAAGCTCGAAATCGACCGCCTTGTCCAGCTCATCCAGCAGGGCGCGCTTGGCCACGGCCCGCGCGGCGGTGCCGAATTCGTTTTCAAGCCGTTCGCGGATCTGGCCCTTGAGCGCGTCCAGGTCCTCGGCGCCGTACTGTGTGGCCAACTCGTCGTTGATCTCGGCCTTGGCCGGAGCCTTGACCGCCTTGATGGTGCAGTCGAACGTCGCCGCCTTGCCGGCCAGGTGCTCGGCGCCGTAATCCTCGGGGAAAGTGACCTCGACGGTCTTTTCCTCGCCGGCCTTCACGCCGACCACCTGCTCCTCGAAACCGGGGATGAACTGGCCCGAACCCAGCACCAGCGCGAAATCCTCGGCCGAGCCGCCCTCGAAGGCCTCGCCGTCGACCTTGCCCACGAAGTCAAAGACCACCTGGTCGCCGTCCTTGGCCTTGGACCCCTTCTTGCGGTCCTCGAAATTCTGGGCGCTCTCGGCCAGGTTCTCCAGGGCCTCGGTCACGTCGCTCTCGGCGGGCTTGACCACCATGCGCTCGAGCTTGATCTGGCCGAAGTCGATCTCGGGCACCTCGGGCAGGCGCTCGTAGGTCATCTTGACCTTGACGTCCTGACCCTCTTTCCAGCTCTCGCCATCCACCATCTCGACGGCGGGTTGCGCGGCGGGCTTGTCGCCGGTGTCCTCGAAGTGCTGCGACATCGCACCGTCCACGGCCTCTTGCATGGCCTCGCCCAGCAGGCGCTGGCCGAACTGCTTTTTCAGCAGCGGCAGCGGCACCTTGCCCTTGCGGAACCCCTTCATCTCGACGTCCGGCTGGGCCTCGACCAGCTTGTCGGTGACTTTCTGGTCCAATTCGTCGGCGGTAACGGTGATTTCGTAGCCGCGCTTGAGACCTTCGTTGAGCGTTTCGGTGACCTGCATGTCGTCCTTATCCATAGCATGGGGGCCGCGGAGGCGTCCGCGGCGGTCAAAATCAGGGGCCTTCTAGGGGTCGGCGCGGGATGGCGCAAGCCGATTCAGGGCCGCGGTGACGGCACGCCCGGGTCCCGATGGTGCGGGTGGAGGGACTCGAACCCCCACGCCTCGCGGCGCTTGGACCTAAACCAAGTGCGTCTACCAATTCCGCCACACCCGCACATCGCCCACCGGACAGGGCGTCGCTCGCATAGCAAAGCCGGACCCGGGACGCGAGCGTAAAATCGTTCAGGCCATCACCAGCGCCGCCTCGGTGCGGCGCAGCATCCGGCGCGCGGCATCAAAGGGAGCGCGGTCCAGCAGATCCTGGCCGGGGAACAGGGCCTGCAACTCCTCACGCGCGGCACGGTCCATGTGGCGCAGCACCACCGGGCCGGGATTGAAGCTCTCGCTGGGCAGCCCCTCGGAGATCAGCACCTCGTGGGCGGCGCATTGCAGGTGAATGTAGGTGACTTCGCACACCTGCGCGCTGCGCAGCACCGTGTGGTCGTTGACCAGGTGGGCCGCGGCCGCCAACACCTCGGATTCACCGAACAGCATCTCGGCGCGCCAGCCATCAACGAGGATCCGGTGCTGGGGCGAAACCTGCAAGTCGCGCGCCGGACGGCCGTGGCCAAGGGCATGGGCCCGGATCAGGACGGGGCGCAACTGCGGGTGCAACGCGAGCCTCAGGCTGGAGACATGCGTCCGCCCCACCCAGATCAACTGCTGCGGCCCGCTGTCCACCGTCAGAACCATGTCGCCCGCGGTCAGGCTCTCGACCGGGCGCGGGCCGTCCGGTGTCTCGATGAGGGTGCCTGTCGTGAAGCAGGGCACCGCCAGGTCGTCCACCTGGACCGCGGGCTGACCCAAGGACCCCGGACCCTCGCGCGCATCGGTCACGTTCAGCGCCACGCCGACAGGCGGCAGGACATCGACGAAGACCAGCCCCTCGACCGTGGCGTAGGCGGGCGAGGAATTGTCGAAGTTCAGCGCGATGGCCTCGTACTCGATGCCGGTATCAGGGTCCTCGAGGGTGAGCTGGTATTCGAATTCGACCGTGGAGTTCTTGTCGTAACTCTGGCCGTCGAAGTCCTGATCCTTGTGCAACCTCTGCTGGCCGTCGTTATCATCGACGGTCCAGTCGTTGTCCTTGACCGTCAGTTCCTCGTAACTCGCGGAATTGAGGGTGATGGTCAGCCCGACAAGATGCGACCCGTCCCCTTGGGTGACGCCATCGAGTTGTCCGCCACCGGAAACGGTGACGGAGGTCTCGCCCAACGCCCAGAAATCGTACTTTGCCATTGCCTCGCAGGCGCCGCTTCAACCGACGCATCTTTATTCGACGCCACCTTAGCAGAGTCTTCACCGCAACACTGCTAGGAAAAACCGGGGCGGTAAGGGGCTGTGGCCGCCCGGACACATCGAAAGGACATGACAGCACCGTGGTTTTGACACAATCTGCCGAAAAAAATCGAGGCAACGACAGCAGGAGCGAGAAACGCCATGCAGCAGGACCTGAGAGACAAGACCGCCGATCCGATCGCGCAGACCACGACCTTTGCGGGATTGACCGCTGGTACCATTGTACTGACGCTGCAGGGTGAAGCCCTGGTCGAGGACCTCGTCCCGGGCTGCAAGGTAATCACCCGTGACACCGGTGTCGCCGTGCTCAAGGAACTCCGGCGTCAGGACGCCACCCTTGCCCCGGTCGAAATCAAGGCCGGGTCGCTGGGGCACACCCGCCCCGGCAAGACCATGCTGCTTGGCGCTGAAACGCGGCTGCATGTGCGCGACTGGCGCGCCAAGGCGCTCTTCGGAACCGAGGTGGCGACGGTCAAGGCCCATCGCCTGCTGGACGGTGAATTCGTTCGTCAGCTGGCGCCGCGCCGCCTGACGCTGTGGGAACCGGTCTTCGATGACTGCCATATCCTCTATGCCGACGGCCTCGAGGTCGCCTCGGCCGCGGATTGACCCGGCGGGGCGTTGTTCCCCGGACTACAAGGTCCGCAGAACCCCGGGCAGGCGCTCCGGAATATCCTCGGCGATCAGGCCCGGCCCGAAGGACAGCGCGCATTTGCTGTGCAGCCAGGCCGCAGTCTCGGCAGCCCGGTGCGGGGCGAGTCCGCGCGCCAGCAGCCCCGTGACGAGCCCCGCCAGAACATCGCCGGACCCGGCCGTGGCCAGCCATGGCACCGCCCGGTCATATGCGCTGGAATTGATGGCACAGGCGCCGCCGGGGCTGGCAATCACCGTATCCGGCCCCTTGAACAGAACCGTGCAGCCCGCACGACGCGCCGCCTCGCGGGTGGCGTCGACCTTGCCATAGGCCGGGCCACTGGTCGCCGGGGCGTCCAGTTTCCTGGCGATTTCGGGGAACAGGCGCGCGAATTCACCGCCGTGGGGCGTCAGGACGCAGGTGTCGTGCAAAAGGTCCAGAAGCGCGGCATCGCCCGAGATCAGCGTCAGCGCATCCGCATCAAGCACCGTGGGACGGTTGCACCGCAAGGCGGCCGCCACCAGGGTTGCCCTGTCCGCGCTCACCCCCAGCGCCGGGCCGAGGCAAAGCGCGTTGATGCGGTCGTCCGCGAGGGTCTTTTCCAGGGCTGGCCCGTCCGCCACCCTTTCAAGCATGATCGCCGTCAGCTGCGCCGCGGCCTCCTGCAGGGCCGCGGGCGGCACCCCCAGCGTCACCAGCCCCGCCCCGATCCGCAGCGCCCCGCGGGCGGCCAGCCGCGCCGCGCCGGTCCGGCCGGGCCCGCCCGACAGGACCAGCGCGTGGCCATGGGCGTACTTGTGGTTCAAACCCGCCTTGGCCCCTGCCTCCCGCGCCGGATCAACCAAGGTGACAGCCCCCGCAGGATCGCCCGCCCCCCGTTTCCGGTCCTCCAACCCGATGGGCGCTACCACGATCCGCCCACAGTGCGCCGGGCCTTGCGCCAGATGGTGCCCGGGCTTGGCCCGATGGAATGCGACGCTCAGATCAACCGTGAAACAGCCGCCCAGGGGCCGCCCGCTGTCCGAACACAACCCCGAGGGCAGATCGACCGCGACCACCCGCGCGCCTTGCGCACGCATCCGCGCGGTCTCGGCCATCACCGGCACGAGAGGCCCGCCCAGGGGGCGCGCCAGCCCGGTGCCGAAAAGCGCATCCACCAGCAAGTCCGGCGCGGGCTGCCCCGCCATCGCGCCAGGCGCCGCCAGGTCGCGCACCACGCCGCCCCAGCGGTCATGGTTGGTCCGGGCGTCCGGCGGCAGCCGGTCCGGGCCGCCGAAAAACAGGACCTCGACCGCCCAGCCCCGCTCCGCAAGCAGACGCGCCACGACAAAGCCATCACCGCCGTTGTTGCCGGGCCCGCTCAGTACCATCGCTCGATGCGGCCCGCGCGCCAGCTCCGGCCATTGCGCGAACACGGCCGCAACCAGCCCTTGGCCTGCACGCTCCATCAGGTCCAGCCCGGTCACGGCCCCGGATTCCATGGCCGCCCCCTCTGTGGCGCGCATTTGTGCGGCGGTCAGCAGTTCGGTCACGTTCTCAGCACCCCGACGATTCAATTACGCACGCACACGCGGCGATCTGCCTAAAATTTAAGCAGCGTTTCCGGATTCGCTCCGGTCCAACAGCCCCGTGCAGCCTATCGGATTGAGGCAGCTTGCGGGAAGTGGTCTGACAACCCCGAAGCAGACCTTGGCAAGGGGAGTCGCGCCGATGAAGAAGATCGAGGCAATCATCAAACCGTTCAAGCTGGACGAGGTGAAAGAAGCCCTGCAAGAGGCCGGCATTCAGGGTCTGTCGGTGGTCGAGGTCAAGGGCTTCGGCCGGCAGAAGGGTCACACCGAGCTTTATCGCGGCGCCGAGTACGTCGTGGACTTCCTGCCCAAGGTCAAGATCGAGCTCGTGCTCGCCGACGACCAGGCAGAGGCGGCTGTCGAGGCCATCGTGGATGCGGCCAAGACCGACAAGATCGGCGACGGCAAGATCTTCGTTTCGCCTGTCGAACAGGCGATCCGCATTCGTACCGGGGAGACGGGCGAAGAGGCCCTCTGATCCGATCCACACCACCCAATCTGATAGCAGGGGAAGACTAGAGACATGAGCAAAGCTGACGTTCTCAAGACGATCAAGGACGAGGAAATCGAGTATGTCGATATCCGTTTCACCGACCCGCGCGGCAAGCTGCAGCACGTGACGCTGATCGCGGACGAGGTCGACGAGGACTTCCTGGAGGAAGGCTTCATGTTCGACGGCTCGTCCATCCAGGGGTGGAAGTCCATCGACCAGTCCGACATGAAGCTCATGCCCGACACCGACAGCGCCTACATGGACCCGTTCTATGCCGAGAAGACCCTGTGCATGCACTGTTCCATCGTCGAGCCGGACACCGGCGAGGGCTATGATCGCGACCCCCGCGGCACCGCCGAACGCGCCGAGGCCTTCCTGAAGTCCAGCGGCATCGGCGATACGGCCTTCTTCGGCCCCGAAGCGGAATTCTTCCTTTTCGACGACGTGCGCTATTCGGTCGCCATCAACAAGGTTTCCTACGAGATCGACGCGCTCGACGCCTCTTGGAATACCGACACCGAATACGAGATGGGCAACACCGGTCACCGCCCGGGCGTCAAGGGCGGCTATTTCCCGGTCAACCCGATCGACGACGGCCAGGATATCCGCTCCGAGATGCTCTCGACCATGAAGCGGCTGGGCATGAAGGTGGACAAGCACCACCACGAAGTGGCCTCCTGCCAGCACGAACTGGGGCTGATCTTCAGCTCGCTGACCAAGCAGGCCGACGAGCTTCAGAAATACAAGTACGTGATCCATAACGTGGCGCAGGCCTATGGCAAGTCGGCCACCTTCATGCCCAAGCCTGTCGCGGGTGACAACGGCACCGGCATGCACGTCAACATGTCGATCTGGAAGGACAACAAGCCGCTCTTCGCGGGCGACAAGTATGCCGACCTCAGCCAGGAAGCCCTGTGGTTCATCGGCGGTCTTCTCAAGCACGCCAAGACGCTGAACGCTTTCACCAATCCCTCGACCAACTCCTACAAGCGCCTGATCCCCGGCTTCGAAGCCCCGGTCCTGCGCGCCTACTCGGCCCGCAACCGCTCGGGCTGCATCCGCATTCCGTGGACCGAGAGCCCCAAGGCCAAGCGTGTCGAGGCCCGCTTCCCCGACCCCGCTGCAAATCCCTACCTTTGCTTCTCGGCCCTGCTGATGGCCGGCCTCGACGGCATCAAGAACAAGATCGACCCCGGCCCCTCCTCGGACAAGGACCTCTACGACCTGCCGCCCGAGGAACTGGCCGACATTCCCACGGTGTGTTCCAGCCTGCGCGAGGCGCTGGAAAGCCTGGAAGCCGATCACGAGTTCCTGCTGGCCGGCGATGTCTTCTCGAAAGAGCAGATCGAGGGCTACATGGAGCTGAAGTGGGAAGAGGTCTATGCCTACGAGCACACGCCTCACCCGGTCGAGTTCAAGCTCTACTACAGCTGCTGATCCGGCCTCGACCGGATCCTGCGAGGATCATGAAGGGGGCGCGCCAGGTTGGCGCGCCCCTTTGCCTTGGGTCAGTATTGTCGCCCGGCATGGCACAATAGCGTTTCCAGATCGGACACAATACTGGAATTCAGGCCAGATTGGCGAAACTCACCCGTTCCGGATGTGCCATTTGCTCCCAATTTAACACAATTGCTTCCTATCGCGGACATTTTTGACAGCTTTGTTGACGGTGCACTTGTTGCAGGAGATCGAGCAATGACCCATGATGCAAGAAGTACGATTGCCGCGCTTTGTTTTGCGAAACCGACCAAGATCGACTTCCAGTCCCTCAAGCGGGAACTGGGCGTCGCCTTCACGGCCTCTCACGGGGCGACCCACCGCATCACCGCCGAGTATGACGATTTCGTCATCTACGATCTCGAGGGGGGCCGGGTCTGTCTCGGCTATGCGGATTTCACCGAGGACCTGTCCGATGCGCTGGGTGCGCCCGGTCTGCCGGCGGAGGGGCTCATCGTTTCCGTGGGCACCGGCCCAGCCACGCCCGCCAGCGGCCCGTTCTATTCCAACCGCGAGGACCTCTGCCGCGGCCTGGCACGGGAAATCGACCGCGCCGCACCGGCCGATCACCTGATGGTCTTCGACCGCGAGGAAATGATCACGGGCGACATCTATGACGAGCTTGTCGACATGGTCCGCCGCCTTGCCCGGCAGGACGCCGCGCAGAAAATGGGGCCCGAGGACGCGGACGAGGCCGAGCGCGTCTCGCCGATCCTGCCCGAACGGCCCGTGGCCTCTGGCAAGACCCACAGCCGTCCGCAACCGCCGCGCCCGCCGCGCCCGACCCACGCGGCGCAGGCCGCCGATCGTGCCGGGGCCGAGGCCGTGGCCCGGGCAGACGCGACGCAACGCGCAGAAGCCGCCGCCCTGCGCGAGGCGCTCCATGCCGCCGAGGACGAGGAAGCGGAACTGGAACGCAAGATGGCGCAGCGCCTGACGCGGCGCCTGGCCATCTACACGATGAACGGCAGTGCGATCATGCTGTCGGCCCCCCTGGGCATGGCCGCGCTGACATACTGCGTTCTTGGCCGAGAGGATGCCAGGATACCCGCGCGGGCCCTGGGCCTGGCCGGGGCGGCCATGGGCTTGATGCACGCGGGAGTGGGCACGCCCATTCTGTCCTACCTGGTCTGAGGCGGCGCCATCACCCGCATGACCGGCAAGGACCACGGCAGCGATCCGTGATCGCCGCCCCGCACCCATTCCACGGGGCGCGGGCCGTGATGAGCCGGCGAGGGATCGCGCCGTGCGGCTCCCCGCCGACGATGAGATGGTGATCGGGCCACCTGGGACGCGCCGCTTTCCCACCGGGTTAAGCCCGCCGGCGGGGGACAGCGCGCACTGGTGCGGGCCGGTCACCTTCCCGTCACCCCGGCGACACGGGCCTTGCGAAAGCACGCCGGGGCGATCACCTCTGGGTCATAACCGCTCAAACACAGGCCCGACATGCCAACCGAGAAATTCACCTTCGAGGGCCATTCCGGCCACGACCTCGCCGCCCGCCTGGACCTGCCCGACGGGCCGCACTTGGCAACTGCACTCTTTGCGCATTGCTTCACTTGCGGCAAGGACATCGCCGCCGCCCGCCGCATCGCCGCACGGCTGACCGGGCTCGGCATCGCGGTGCTGCGTTTCGATTTTACCGGGCTTGGCCATTCCGAAGGCGAATTCGCCAACACCGATTTCACCAGCAACGTTCAGGACCTGAAGGCCGCCTGCGACGCGCTCGGAGACCGCGGCATGTCGCCCTCGCTGCTGATCGGTCATTCGCTGGGCGGGTCGGCCGTGCTCAAGGCGGCCGCGCAAATGGACCAGATAAGGGCCGTCGCCACGATCGGCGCCCCCCGTGACCCCGCGCATGTCACCCAGAACTTCGGCGCCGCTGTCGAGACCATCCGCGAAGCGGGCACGGCCGAGGTCAGCCTGGCCGGGCGGCCCTTCCGCATCGGTCGCGACTTCCTCGAGGATGTGGCCGAGACGCGGCTTGCCGATGACATCGCCAGTCTCGGGGCCGCGCTTCTGGTGCTGCACGCCCCGCGTGACGAGGTCGTGAGCATCGACAACGCAGCCGAGATATTCACGTCCGCAAAACACCCCAAGAGCTTCGTCACCCTTGATGATGCCGACCACCTGCTCACCCGCGAGGCCGACGCGCACTATGCCGCCGACGTCATCGCCGCCTGGGCCGGGCGCTACCTCGACCTCAAGCGCCCCGCGCCGCCTCCCGGCGCACCCGAGGGCGTGGTGCGCGTTTCCGAGGCCTCCCCGAAGGGGCTTTTGCAGGACATCCAGTCCGGCCCGCACCACCTGCAGGCCGATGAACCCGAAAGCTACGGCGGCACCAACCGTGGCCTCTCTCCCTACGGGCTGCTGGCCTCGGCGTTGGGGGCCTGCACCTCGATGACGATCCGCATGTATGCCCGGCGCAAGGGCTGGCCGCTGGATCATGTCAAGGTGGACGTCACCCATGACAAGGTCCACGGGCAGGATGCCGGGACCGAGGGCAAGGCCAAGATCGACCGTTTCCACCGCGCCATCAGTTTGACGGGCGATCTCGACACCGAGCAGCGCCAGCGCCTGCTCCAGATCGCTGACAAGTGCCCGGTCCACCAGACGCTCGAACGCGCAAACGAGATCGTCACCGACCTGGCGGAGTGACCCGTCCTTCCACCTGTGCCGGCAAATTTCCCAGGCGCGCTCGATGGCCACCGCCCAGCATTTCGCCGCCAGAACGGCAAAGGGCGGACCGACAGGTCCGCCCTTCTCGTTTCAACATTCGGTGACGCGGATCAGCCGCGGGCGCGGCCCAGCAGGTTCCACAGCCCCGGCACCAGCAGCGCCGCCAGCACCAGCTTGAGCCCGTCCCCCACCAGGAAAGGCGTGATGCCCCATTCCAGCGTCTGCGCCCAGCCGTTCGCGAACTGGTGCAGCCAGAGCAGCCCGGGCACGTAAATCAGCGCGTTGCCGATCAGCATGGCAAGCGCCATCCAGGCGATGCTCCGATCCCAGCCGCGACGGGCGAAGTGGCCCAGCGCCGCGGCGGCCAGCGCATAGCCCACGAGATAACCGCCGGTGCCCCCCATCATGTAGGTCAGGCCGGCCTCTTGCCCTGCAAAGACCGAGGCGCCCAGCGCCCCCAGGGCGAGGTAGCCCAGGACGGTGATCAGTCCCAGCCGCGCGCCGTAGGCCGCCCCGATGGTCAGCACGCCGAAGGTCGTCATGGTGATCGGCACCGGGTTTCCCGGCAGGAAGACCTGAACCTTGGCAGAGGCCGCCAGCGCGGCGATGCCCAGCACCACCATCGCCGCCTGCTTGGCACGCAGGGCAGTGCCGTGCGTGGCGCCGAAGGTGTCGAACAGAACAATGTTGTTTTCGGTTGCAGCCATGTCCCGGCTCCTTTCAGGTTTGCTTTACCGGCCTGAATGCCTCAGTCCCCCCGGCGACGCAAGAAATTTGGCCGATGAAGCGGCAAATATGCAAAGCTTCTGCAAATCAAAATGTGGGTTTTGCAAATCATGGCAGCGGCATATGTTCCGTCCGGCTGACGTAGTCCTTGCGCGGTCCCCTGACCTGCCAGGTGGCCCGCCAGCGCGGCCAGCCACTGAAATCATAGTCCACCCGGTAATGATCGGCGCCGCAGGGGTGATCCGTGCCGTTTCCCCACCCCGCGGGCACGAAGCGGTGAAAGGGACGGCCATCTTCGAAAAAGACCGCGACGCCGGTGGTGTCAAAGCGCCAGAGGTATCGCCGCTCGGTCTGCATCGGTGCGTGCCCCGGCACGCGCAGGTGGCCGCTCTCCTGGTAGACCAGACCCGCCGCGTCGGGGGTGAACCGCACAACGCCCTCGGCCTGCAGCACCTGGCCCGCGCGCGCATCCTCGATCTCGCGCACGAACCGGAAGGCTTGCCGGAAATCCTCCGCGCTCAACCACTCCGCCATCTCGCCAGGCTCTCCCTTGCCCCTTCTGCGCCCCCCTTTTAAGAGGCGTGCAACCAATGCTCCAGTGATGAAAGGGTTCCGCCCATGATCCCCCGCTATGCCCGCCCCGAGATGACCCGGATATGGGAGCCCGCCACCAAGTTCCGCATCTGGTACGAGATCGAGGCCCATGCCTGCGACGCCCAGGCCGACCTCGGCGTTATCCCCCGCGAAAGTGCCGAAGCGATCTGGAAGGCCAGGGACGTGGAGTTCAACGTCGCCCGCATCGACGAGATCGAGGCCGTGACGAAGCACGATGTCATCGCCTTCCTCACCCACCTGGCCGAGATCATCGGCAACGAGGAGGCCCGCTTCGTCCACCAGGGCATGACCTCGTCCGACGTGCTGGACACCACGCTGAACGTGCAGTTGGTGCGCGCCGCCGACATCCTGCTGGACGACATGGACAAGCTCCTGGCCGCCTTGAAGAAGCGCGCTCATGAGCACAAGGACACGGTCCGCATCGGGCGCAGCCACGGCATCCATGCCGAGCCGACCACCATGGGCCTGACGTTCGCGCGCTTCTACGCCGAGATGGACCGTGGCCGCAAACGGCTCGAAGCGGCCCGCGCCGAGATCGCGACCGGGGCCATCTCGGGGGCCGTCGGCACCTTCGCCAATATCGACCCGGCGGTCGAGGAGCATGTCTGCGCCAAGATGGGCCTGCACCCCGAACCGATCAGCACCCAGGTGATCCCGCGCGACCGCCACGCCATGTTTTTCGCCACGCTCGGCGTCATCGCAAGCTCAATCGAGAACATCGCTACCGAGATCCGGCACATGCAGCGCACCGAGGTGCTGGAGGCCGAGGAGTTCTTCTCGAAGGGCCAGAAGGGCAGTTCGGCCATGCCGCACAAGCGCAACCCGGTGCTGACCGAGAACCTGACCGGGCTGGCCCGGTTGGTGCGCATGACCGTGACCCCGGCGATGGAAAATGTGGCACTGTGGCATGAACGCGACATTTCCCACAGCTCGGTCGAGCGGGGAATCGCCCCCGACGCCACCGTGACGCTGGATTTCGCCCTGAACCGACTCGCCGGCGTGATCGACAAGCTGGTGGTCTATCCCGACACCATGCTGGCCAACCTGCACAAGTTCCGCGGGCTGGTCATGTCGCAGCGCGTGCTGCTCGCGTTGACCCAGGCCGGGGTCAGCCGCGAGGACGCCTATGCCCTCGTCCAGCGCAACGCGATGAAGGTCTGGGAAGAGGACAAGGACTTCAAGACCGAGCTTCTGGCAGACGCGGATGTCACAGCCGTGCTGAGCGCCGCGGAGATCGAAGAGAAATTCGACCTTGGCTACCACACGAAGCACGTCGACACGATCTTTGCCCGGGTCTTCGGCACGACATGACCGCGGGGCCCGCGCCCCCCAGGCGCAGGCCCCTTCCGGTTGCAACCATCACGCGCGTCAGGCGGCCGGCGCGTGCAGGATCGACGGCCGAGCATGTTGACGCGAGGCTGCCGGAACACCGGACGGAACGCCGACCTGGCCCGCGGGCAGCGACATCTGCGCGGGCATCGACAGCACCGCGTAGCGCCGTCCGTCGCCCTCGTTCTTATAGGCTTGGCCGATCTTGCGGGCCGCAAAGCCAAGCTGGCGCAGCGCCCGCACCAGCGACAGTGGCGACAGCGAGATCATTTCGCGCGCGCCGGCCACCTCGGCCTCGTGCACAAGCCCGTTGACGATCAGCCAGAGGCAGTGGCTGCGATCGGCCTGGGTGCGCAATTCGTCCGAAACCACGAGCCGGGTGCATTCCCAGACGTCTCGCGATTTGACCAGGCTGGGCATGACATCGGCGGGGATGTCGTCCAGCTTGCTCTCGAAGGCATCGCGCAGCATGTAGGTATGCTGGCCCCACCGGGCGTCGGTGGGCATGGTCCGGGCCCCGCCGACCACCCGGCCTTCGTGCACCACCAGCGAGTAATGCGCGGTGGGGTTGTCGTACTGATCCATCTCCATGTCGTTGTCATGGGGAATGTCCCAGCCCAGTTCATCGACGAAGAAATGCTTTCTCAGCCTCAGAAAGCCGAAGAAGGCATCCCCGTGCTGATGCAGGTCCGACAAGCGAAACGTGATATTTTTCATGGTGACTCTCCTTTGTGGAGAGTCCATTTAGCCAG
>Ga0102940_1000123_pt1 | contig 52166 bp, 40 predicted proteins | sample SalPonR2_C_D1_MG_FD_78215 | JGI IMG/M metagenome (GOLD analysis project Ga0102940, IMG submission 78215) | Salt pond soil microbial communities from South San Francisco under conditions of wetland restoration - Salt Pond MetaG R2_C_D1_MG | ecosystem: Environmental > Aquatic > Marine > Intertidal... | reverse complement strand
CGGCCGTCACCGATCTGCAGGGCATTAATCTGTACTACGGGCATAATTTTCTTGGTGGAGCCAGTCAGAAAAGCTTCGCGGGCCTCGCTCAATTCGTCGAGTTTAAGGTCACGTACCTCCACTTTAGTCAGTGGAGCAGCAAGGTCGAGCACCTGCCGGCGGGTAATCCCCAATAAAATATCTTCTGCCTGCGTCACCAGGGTACCATCTTTTTTCAAAAGAAAAAAATTGGAACGGGTCGATTCGGTAATCCTATCGCCGGTATGGTACAATACTTCCTTAGCTCCCGCTTCTTTTAGTTTAGGCAGCATACGAATTCCCATCATGTAGTTGATCGTCTTGACTTCGGGGATTTCCCGGCTAAACGGAGCAGTAAGTAGTTTCACACCGTCCGTATAGCAATGCTCCGGGTGCGATGGCCACGGATGCTGCATAATGATCAGGTTGGGCTCTACTGGCGTATAGCCGTCGGGCGTGTAACCTCCCGTCAGGACCAGTCGGATACCGCCACGCTCGGCCTGATTAGCGGCAATAAGTTCCAGAACAGCACGGTGTAATTCCATTTTCGACATCGGCGGAGTCAGATGCATCAATGCCGCTGAGCGGAAAAATCGCTCCAGATACTCCTCCACGTACAGAGGTTGAAAATGATCGAACAAGAAATAATCAAAGATGCCGTACCCCCGCAAGATAGCCAGGTCATTTACAGCCAGGGTGGCCGACGATGCCGGTACTATCTGGCCATTTACATTGTAGTGCATAGGCAATGGTAGTAATTTATCTCAAGGTAAAAAGATTGCTGTAACCTTCCGCTACCACCAATAAAAATCACCAAACCGGGGTAACATTTCGCATGAGTGTCCCGCAACAGGGGTTGTAATTTTCTACCCTTTACGAGAAATAAGGGGAAGCCATTCGTTGGCGGAGCCTGTTCTCCACAGGTTATTTTATTTTTTATACTTACGCAAAATCTTTTTGCACATATTTTTCGCGAAAGCCAAATAATTGCAACATGAAATACACCACTAAGAACTTACGTAACGTCGTTTTACTTGGCCACTCCGGTGCGGGTAAAACCACTTTTTCCGAATGCATGCTTTACGAAGCCGGGGAAATCGACCGGCGTGGCCGTGTGGAAGACAATAATACAATTAGTGACTTTACCGACATCGAGCAGGAAAAACAACACTCCCTGATTACGAGTCTGATGCATGTAGACTGGAAAGATTCCAAGATCAATATTATTGACTCTCCGGGTCTCGATGATTTTTCCGGGGAGATTGCGTCCTCCATGAAGGTAGCCGCTACGGCCGCCATTCTTCTGAATGCCCAGAACGGCGTTGAAGTCGGCACCGAATTAATCTGGGATTACGTCGATCAATTTCACGCCCCCACGATATTTATCATTAATCAGATAGACCACGAGAAGGCTGATTACGACATGACCCTCGAACAGGCACAAGCCCGTTTCGGCAATAAGGTACTACCGGTACAATACCCCATGGAGCAAGGCCCGGGATTCCACCGCATTGTGGATGCACTGCGCATGGTGATGTATGTCTTTTCCGACGAAGGCGGGAAACCGGAAAAACAACCTATTCCCGAAAGTGAAATGAAGCGAGCCCAGGAAATGCATAATGCACTGGTAGAGGCAGCCGCCGAGAATGACGAAAGCCTGATGGAGATTTTCTTCGAAGAGGGCACACTCTCCGAAGAAGAGTTGGCGGAAGGCCTGCGTATTGCTATGGCCAAACACGAAATATTCCCTGTCTTTATCACTTCGGCTACCCGCAATATGGGTAGTGGACGCATCATGGGTTTCATCAACGACATTGCTCCTTCCCCCGCCGACCGCAAACCGGTGGCCCTGGAAAGCGGAGGAGAACTGGCCTGTACCGCAGAGGATGACACGACCGTGTTTATCTTTAAAACAACCTCTGAGCCCCGCGTAGGGATGGTGTCTTATTTCAAGGTGTATTCTGGTGTTCTGCGCCGGGGCGACGAGCTGGTCAATGCTCAAAACAATACCGCCGAACGCTTTTCGCAGTTCTTCCTGACTAATGGAAAGAACCGCATTCCAGTCAATGAGCTTAAAGCCGGCGATATTGGTGTTGCCGTCAAGCTAAAAAATAGCCATACCAACAACACCCTGAACGCCGAAGGCGTAGAACGGGTCATCCGCCCGATCGAATTTCCCGAACCCCGGGTACACGTAGCCGTCAAAGCCGAAAACTCCCAGGATATGGAGAAGCTGGTAAAAGCGCTGCACCAAATCGAAGAAGAAGACCCAACCCTGCATCTCGAGCAGTCAGCTACCTTGAAGCAGACCATTCTCCACGGTCAGGGACAATTACATCTCGACATCGTCAAGACCCGCATTGCTGAAGAAACGGGCCTGAATATTCTATTTGAAGCACCCCGTGTTCCTTATCGCGAGACCATTACCCGACAGGCGGAGGCCAGCTACCGCCATAAAAAGCAGTCGGGCGGTGCCGGACAGTTTGCCGAATTGGCTATGCGCATCGAACCCTGGCAGGAAGGTATGCCCGATCCGGAAGGGCTAAACGTACGCAATATAGAAATCGAAGACCTCCCCTGGGGTGGTCAGTTGGCCTTTTACTGGTGCATCGTTGGTGGGGCCATCGATCAGAAGTATAGTAACGCCATTAAGAAAGGTATACTGCAACGGATGAACGAAGGGCCCCTCACCGGCTCCAATTGCCGGGATATTCGCGTAAGCATCTTCGACGGTAAGATGCACTCCGTCGACTCCAACGATATGGCCTTTATGATTGCCTCCTCTCACGCCTTCCACGATGCCTTCGAACAGGCGGCCCCAAAACTGATGGAGCCCCTCTTTGATGTGGATATTCTCTGCCCCGAGGATACCATGGGCGACATAATGAGTGACCTGCAAACTCGCCGGGCCATGATCATGGGAATGGATACCGAAGGGCATTACCAGAAGATCAAGGCCCGCGTTCCTCTGGCCGAGATGTACATGTACAGTAGTGCTTTGCGATCCCTGTCGCAGGGACGTGCTAAATTCCATCGCTCCTTCGCAGAGTACGCGCCGGTGCAACCCGAGGTTCAGAAACAGCTGATTAGCCGGCACCGGGAACAGGTGGCCGGATAACCAAAAGCCCCGGTGAATCGAGCGATCCACCGGGGCTTATTTTTTCCCTGAAAAAGGTTGAGGAATTATCCTTCGTCGTCCCCGGCACAGCTTTCTTTCAGCTCGCGTACCTCTTGCGGGCTATGGACCGTCGTGGTCGTACCATCTTCAAATTCAACCTCCATCGGAAAAACTAACTTGAGGCGGTTTTTTGGCCCTGTGTTATCTTCTCGCCATGCCTTTCTTAAGGCCCTCAAGGCTTCCACATCCGCCACTTCTTCCATGGTACCATCCGGAAATTCTACCGAAAGTGGAAACACCGGCTTAAAGCAAAACATAGGACGCTCACCGTGGCCTCGTGGTCCACGGCGATCAAAGAAGGTACGGGCACACTGACGACGAAGTTCGAGTAGGTTCTGACGGTTTTCTACCGTAATAATCTCTCCATCTTCAGTCATTACCTCAAATGGAAAAGCAAATCTCGCCCGGCCCCTGACATCCATGTTGGCCTCGCGCCAGGCACGAACCGTTTCTTTCAACTCATCGTAAGAAGCTACTTCGGTGGTCGTACCATCAGGCAGATTTACCGTAATCGGAAAGATCAACTCGTAGCAGCCGAAGCGACCACAGTTGGCCTCTCGTTGCATGTCATAGAGCGTAGAATCGACATAGTTCTCGACGGACACTACCGAGGTGGTCAGGTCCCCGTCTTTCTCACAGGAAGAAAAAACAAATAGGGTGGAAAGAGCCACCGCTAATACCGGAAGAATTACAGAAATGCGCATAGTTGATTAATTTTGGTGTATTGATGAAATTCACCCCGATAAGACTGGCATGTGAAAAATGTACTCATGCCTAATTGTTAAAATTTTCTTAAGACCAAAATCATGCACTCTTCCAAATAATTATGAGTTGACTGCGTTTGAACGGACAACCACATTTTGAAATCGTAACGAACATGACCGATCAGGAACTCTGGGATCAATTACGCCGGGGCGATAAGTCTGCCCTGGAGCGTATTTACCGTGTCCACATCGAGCATTTGTCGGAATATGGCCTGCGGTTTAGTGGCAATCGTCCCCTGATTGAGGATTGTATTCAGGACTTATTTGTGGATTTGTGGCAAAAGCGCAAGAAGATCAGGGCCACCGATCAAATTAGGCCTTACCTGTTGGTGGCTCTGCGGCGGCGCATTGTGCGTGCCCTGCAAAAACAAAGTCGCCGGCAAGACGAGCGTCCCGCCGAGGAGCTGGCCTTTTCCGTCGAGCTGGCCATTGATGAGTTACTGATCGCCGAAGAGGTATCTGAGCAACAATCACAGCAACTGCAAGCAGCTTTTTCTACCCTGTCCACCCGGCAAAGAGAAGCCCTTTACCTGCGCTATTATCAGGGATTAAGCTACGACGATATTGCCGAGATTATGGACCTCAACAATCAATCGGCCCGCAATCTGTCGTCCTCAGCCCTTAAGCGGTTGCGTAAACACATGACCGCCGGAAGTTATTTGCTGCTTTTTTGGTTGTTTTTTTGAGTACAAAAATCATCTTGTTGTCTTATAGAATAAAAGGATTATGATGCGTAAATGGACATGCTTAATGGTAACGCTGCTGATATTAGCTGCCTGCGAGCAAGAGGATGTGATACCGGCACCGAACGTCGATGCCGAATTACAACCCTATCTCGACCGCTTTATGGCAGAGGGCGAGGCCCGTCAGTTCAGCCCCGTTCTCGATGTCGAACTGCTCGACCTACGCTTTGGTTCCTTAGAAGAGGCGGTACGCGGGCAGTGTCAACTTTTCTCCGATGGGCGCCGCGCGATTGTTATTCAGCCATCGTACTGGGCGAACGCCGATGAATGGAGTAAAGAATTACTCATCTTCCACGAGCTGGGCCACTGCTTACTCGATCGCCGTCATCTGGAGACCGCCGACGCCGACGGTAACTGCCTCAGCATTATGCACAGTGGTGAAGGTGACTGCCGCAACCTGTACGGCCCCACGACCCGCACCAGGTATCTCGATGAACTCTTCGGCCAATAACCAGAGAATTATGAAGAACAAATACCGCAACTATACCGCCGATGACCTGGTACAGGATGACGACTTCCTGGCCTGGCAGCGACAGCCGGAACGCACCGAGTTAAACCGGAGGTGGCAGCAGTGGCTCGAGCAAAACCCTGAGCAAAAAGAGAAGGTTACCGAGGCGAAACTGCAGCTTGATCAGCTGCGCTTTCGCCCCACGGATACTACCACCATCGATCAGGATGCTCTATGGTCGCGCATAGATAAGGCCACTTCCCAGCCTTCTGCCCGCATTCGCCCCCTGGGCTGGGTGGCAGCGGCCGCAGCGGTAGCCGTATTAGCCATCTCATTTTTCTTTTTATTTCCCCGGACAACAACTATCGACGTAGCCCGCGGACAGCAGCTTGCCTATACCCTACCCGACAACTCCCGGGCATTTCTAAATGCGGAAAGTAGCCTGCGCTACGCACCCCAAAAATGGGACAATAACCGTGCGGTGCAGCTCGACGGAGAAGCCTACTTTACGGTGGAAACAGGCTCTTCTTTTGCGGTGGAAACAGCCCGGGGAAGCGTAACCGTTCTCGGTACCCAATTCAACGTTTTTCAGCGTGGTAACCGATTTCACGTCAGTTGCCATGAAGGTCGGGTGGCGGTGCGTACCGGTACAGCAGACACTATCGTACTCACCCCTGGTAACGGATGCCGCCTGGTCGACGGAACCTTACAGCGGTTTGTGCTGGCCGACAGCCTGGAGCGTCCGGCTTGGATAGGAGGGCTATTCTCCTTTGAGCAGGCCCCCCTACAGCAGGTATTTGCCGAACTGGAGCGGCAATACGACGTACAAATCGATTATACCGATCGCATTGGCAAGCGCACCTATTCCGGCTTTTTTGAAACCGGCGACCTCGACGAGGCATTGTACGAAATCTGCTGGCCGATGGGGCTAGACTACCAGATCAATGGGCCCTCTGTACGCATTCGAACCAACGAATAATTATGAGCGGCCACCCACAGATAAAAACCGGTCTGTACCTACTCAAAACAATGTTCTTTCTGGTGCTCACCACCACCCTGCATAGTCAGACCACCACGTATAACACTCAGGTGCAGTCGGGCGATTCCTTACTCCATATATTACAGGAGCTGGAGCAAAAATATGACCTACAACTGGCCTATCCCGGACTACTGAGCGATTACACGATCGACAGGTCCCGCTCGGTAACCGGAGTATCCCTCGACGAGTTTTTGCGCGAGCTGCTGCTGCCTTATCAGCTTATATATGAACGGCGTTCGTCGGGTCGGATTCTTATTCGCCGGCAAAAAGCCACTGACAAGCCACTGCTCAGCGGAGTGATTTTGGAATCCGACAACTCTACGCCCCTGGCTAATGTTGCAGTCATCCATCTGTCATCGGGAGTGGGTGTTTTTTCGGATACGTCCGGTCAGTTTCGGCTTTCACCAAAATCTGGCTGGAATCCTTCCGATACTATTTTAGTACAACGTCTGGGCTACCAGCCCCGGCGCATCTTTGCGGCAGACCTATCACCTCGGCAACCGATTGTCTTACAACCTATGTCTTTCCCCTTGCGGGAAATTGTAGTGACGGAGCCCCTGGCGACGCTACCCCACTCCCGTTTTCGCGTACGGCAAAACAGCAATCCTTCGCCGTACGCTGGAATTGGCCCCGTAGCCCCTCTATTGGGTGCTGACCTCTTCCGGCAAATCCAGCTCCTGCCCGGCATTTCCACTACCGATGACCGCAGTACAGAATTGCGCATTCGCGGCAGTAGCGGCAGTGAAACCTATATACTACTCGACGATATTCCGCTGTACCATACCGATCATTATTACGGTATTTTCTCCTCCATTCAACCGGCCTGGGTAGCCAATACCGAAGTATACAGCAACAATTTACCAACCATTTACGACGGACGCACCGGAGGCATGGTGCTCATGCAGGCCCCCGATAGCCTGCAAAGATCCGTTTTTGCGCTAGATGCCAATACCCTGACAGGCTCCCTGCAGGCACAAATAGCTCCGTCACCCGACTGGGGCGTGCAACTGGCCGGCCGTACGACCTGGCAATCCATTCCCGACGCCCCGTTATTTAACAACGACCTGAATCCGGCAACCACTAACGATGCGGTGCTGGATCGCCTTGCCGTATTTTCGCTACAACCCGATTACCGGTTTTATGATCTACACGGGAAAATTCACCGAACCGGAAAAAACCAATATGCTGCACTAAGTTTTTTTCACAGCAGTGATCGACTGGACAACACCAACGAGAATACGTTTCGCTCGCGTCGCCCCGACGCCATTCGGGTAAATACAGAGCTCTTTTCCCAAACCGGCCGCTGGGATAATTTGGGGGCTAGCTTGCGCTACGAACGCGACCTTTCCGCCGGGTTCTCTCTTTTGGCGAAAGCCTGGACCAGCAAGCACGAGCAATCTGCCGAGATTCTCAATTCCTTTACCCAACGACTACAGCCCTTCGACCGGGTAGTGCGCACGGCCTCTTTTGGCAACAGCCGGTCCAACCGGATAATCGATGTGGGGGGCATGATTTATCTGTCGCACCGGGGAGGAAGTCAATTTGGTCTGACCTGGACGTATCCGCAAGCCAATGCCCGACTCCAGCAAGACAGTAGTATGATCTTTACCCAATCCGCCCGGGGGAATATCCTGGCGTTATTTGGGCAACAACGCTGGCAGGGAGAGTACTGGAGTATGGAGGCAGGACTCCGGGTGAGTCGCTATGATGCCGATGAGGCTATGCGTTTAGCCCCCCGGTTACAGGCTACCTATCATCCTTCGCCGGCCTGGACCATAAAATCTTCGGTCGGTCGTCACTATCAATACCTGCGAGAATTGACGTATGAGAACCGCCTGGGAGAGCTGATCGGCTTTTGGGTGCTGACCGGCGACAACGAATTGCCCGTGGGAGCCTCCTGGAATACCATGCTGGGCGTATCCTGGCAGAAGAAAAGCTGGGTATTCGACGTAGAGGCCTATTACAAACGTCCGGAAGAAGTGATCGAGCTAGCTGCCACCATGCCCGGGTTTCGCACGAATCAGCTCACCCCGGGCACCGACCCTCTGTTTCAATTCTTCCGCGGTCAGGGCCGCATTGCGGGAATTGATGTTTTGGCCCGGTACGACCGCGCCACCTGGAGTACACAGCTTGCTTACACCCTAAGTAAAAGCGAACAACAGTTCGACGGGGTAGCCCGCGGACGGTGGTTTGCGGCGCCCGACGACCGGCGTCATCAACTGAGTCTGACTCAGACGATGCAATGGGGCCAATGGACCCTGGCCGGCACCTATATATTCAACTCTGGTCGACCCTATACCGATATTTCACGCCTGAGGGATGCCCGTGAGCGGCGTTTACTCAGCCCCGAAGAGCGGCAAAACCGCTTGCCCGCTTACCACCGGGTTGATCTCGGAGCATCCTGGCAAATCAAGCTCGGTAAAAGCCAGGCTGAATTGGGGCTTTCTGTATTCAACATGTTAAACCGCAACAATGTGGCTTACCGGCAATACGTACTGGCCCTCCCCATATTGCGTGATGGCCTCGAACGCAACGAAGTACTCGGCACCGATGCCGGCCTGCTACCGCGCACTTTTGCCCTTACGGTAAAATGGCAATGGCCGTAAAAAAGCCCTACCGCTATGGCGGCAGGGCTCTATTATTGAGTAATATTGCTTGCGTATTAATTGCATTCACTGTGTCCACAGCTCTTGCAGATCAGACATCCCTCTTTGTAGATCAGACCGTCGGGATCGCCACAGGAAGGACACGTTTCTTTAACTGCTTTGGTACCGTCGGGAATGAACTTCTTGAGCGCGCGTACTACACCATTTTTCCAGGTATTGATGTATTCCTGCTCCACGTTAAGGCCGTTGACCAGATCCACTACATGGATGATCGGCATGCCGTGGCGGAGTACTCCCGAAATCAGTTTGGCATAGTTCCAGTATTCTTTATTGAACGAACGGCTGAGCCCTTCGATGGTTACGCGGTAGCCCTCGCGATCGAGGTATTGGAAATCGTAGCGATTTTCCTCACGTTCCTGATCGCGTGACTTCATCACCCAGCCCTGACTTACGTAGGAGGGCAAACGGAACGTATCGACCGCACGACCGGTAAATATTTCGTAGGGTTTGCCATCGAGCAGACCAATCACGCCAATCCAATCTTCATCATTATTTCGGAAGCGGACGATTTCGGCTTCCAGCCGGTCGGGACGCTTCGGTGAAGCGGTTTCGCGGAACGTAGCCGAGCCTTGTTCCTGTTCTTTCTTTTCGTCATTACTGATCAAGACTCCGGAGCGCGAACCGTCGCGATAGATGGTACAGCCTTTGCAGCCAACTTCCCAGGCCGTCTGGTAGATTTCTTTAACCATATCGACGGAGGTATCGGCCGGCACATTGACCGTAACACTAATGGAGTGATCAACCCACTTCTGGATAGCACCCTGCATTTTTACTTTTTGTACCCAATCAACATCATTCGCGGTCGCTTTATGATAAGGAGAAGCCTCCAGGATAGCCTGCAGCTGATCGCCCTCCATCTTGCGCACTTCCTCTACATCATGACCGTTAGCGTCCAACCAATCGATAAACTTATGGTGGAAAACATTATACTCTTCCCAGTGGTCGCCCACCTCATCGACGAAGCTCACAGTCACGTCTTTATCGTTAGGGTTCACCTTGCGCCGGCGCTTGTAGCTAATGAGGAAAGCCGGTTCGATACCGGAGGTGGTTTGGGTCATCAGGGAGGTGGTACCGGTAGGCGCAATGGTCAGCAGGGCAATATTGCGGCGACCGTGTTCAGCCATCAGTTCATAAAGGGCCGGATCAACCTCTTTGAGGCGATTGATGAATGGATTATCTTTTTCTCGCTCCGTATCGTATACGGGGAATGGTCCGCGATCGCGCGCCATTTCAGCGGAAGAGCGGTACGCATTGATGGCCAGGGTGCGGTGCACATCGACCGAGTGGGCAATGGCTTCGTCGCTACCGTATTGCAAATCCAGTGCAGCCAGCATATCGCCCTCGGCGGTGATCCCCACCCCGGTGCGGCGACCGTTGACACAAGCTTCGCGAATTTTCAACCACAGTTCACTCTCCACCTGCTTGATGGATCCCTGCTCGGGGTCGTGATCAATTTTGTCAATGATGCGATCGATCTTCTCGATTTCCAAATCAATAATATCGTCCATGATGCGCTGTGCATACTGCACGTGCTGACCAAACTTCTCAAAATTGAATCGAGCTTTACTGGTGAATGGATCGTCGACGTAGCTAAAGAGATTAATGGCCAACAGGCGGCAGCTGTCGTAAGGGCAAAGCGGAATCTCTCCACACGGATTGGTGGAAATAGTGCGGTAGCCCAGGTCAGCATAGCAATCCGCTACCGATTCACGAGTCACCGTATCCCAAAATAACACGCCCGGCTCTGCGGATTTCCAGGCATTATGAATAATTTTCCCCCACAATTTCGCCGCGTCAATGTCTTTCGTCATCCTGGGGTTATCGCTATGAACAGGATATTGCTGCGTGTATTTATCACCACTCAACGCGGCTTGCATGAAGTTATCATCAATGCGGACGGAGACATTGGCTCCAGTTACTTTACCTTGTTCCAGCTTGGCATCGACAAAATCTTCGGCATCCGGGTGACGTGATGAAACGGTAAGCATCAGTGCTCCGCGACGACCATCCTGCGCCACTTCGCGAGTAGAATTAGAATAGCGCTCCATAAACGGCACAATCCCGGTAGAAGTCAGCGCTGAGTTCATCACAGGACTGCCTTTGGGACGGATATGGGACAAATCGTGCCCGACGCCACCCCGGCGCTTCATCAATTGTACCTGTTCCTCATCCGTGCGGATAATACCGCCATAGGAATCAGCATCATTACCAATTACAAAGCAGTTGGACAGAGACGATATCTGAAAATCGTTACCAATCCCGGCCATAGGACTGCCCTGAGGTACAATGTATTTAAATGCTTTCAGTAATTCGTATACCTCATCTTCGCTCAATGGGTTGGGGTACTTCTGTTCTACCCGGGCAATTTCCGAGGCAATACGGCGATGCATGTCATCGGGGTTGCGCTCGTAAATATTTCCGAATGAATCTTTCAGGGCATATTTATTTACCCATACGTTGGCGGCTAGCTCATCCCCAGCGAAGTACTGGGTGGCGCCCTGTAGGGCCTCCTCGAAGGTGTATATTTTTCTTTGCTTGTCGGCCTGTTTCCTGGCAGTCAGTGGTGCATCCATAGCAGGTGATGATTTTTAATTTTGGGTTAACGCAGGACAAGATCAGTCATAAATGTGGAATAAACAAACATTATTTTTTACATATTAACACGTTATCCACATTGAATAATCGGTTATACACATACTTATACACATTAAGTGGCAGCACTTCACCGGAAGTGTTGCGGATGCGTTATCGATCTTATTTCTTGGGGAAAACTAAAGTACAGCTTCTTGTCAAGTTATGGGAAAGAAGTTTTCCACATGACGTTGGGAAGGGGTAGGGTGGGGAGCGCTTGAGCCTAATGTATAGTTGATGTTCCTGCCTCAATACTTTCTTCCGCAATCCGCAGGATCACGGTCCAATTCCCTTCGTCGAGTGCTTCTGTTGGAGACGCGGCAATGCCTCCTCTGTACGGACGCCTCTCCGTCCCTCCGTCGCTTATTTTCTCCGCGATTCCGATCCCGCAGTCAATGCGGAACCAGGGTCCAGTAATCTCTGGCCCCCTGGTTCGTGCTCGTTAATCTTCCTCCATTTCGTCCAGAAGCTTATCGATATCGTCCATAAACTGGTCAACCGACTCGGGATCGGTGCCGTCGCAGAAAGAGCGCACGCGTCGATTTTTATCGACAAGAATCAGGCGTCCACTGTGATCAAAACCGCCGGGAGAGTCAGGATCTTCGATAGCAATACTGAAGTAATCGTCAGCAATCTCGTAGATCTCGTCCTGATCGCCGGTAACAAAGTGCCATTTATCAGACGTGACGCCCAGGTTACGGGCGTAATTAGCCAGGCGTTCTACTGTATCGCGTTTGGTGTCGATGGAGTGGGCTAGCAGCAGCAAGCGATCGTCTCCCTGAAAGCGGTTGTGAATACGCAGCATTTGCTTGGTCACAATCGGGCAAATGGTTGGGCAGGACACAAAGAAAAAATCGGCCACATAGGCTTTATCCGCAAAGGTCTCATTATTCACCACCTGACTATCCTGGTTGATAAAGGAGAATTCGGGAATGGTATGGTAAACGGTATCGCCATCGACCACGTCCCGCTCGCCCAGGATGGGCAGCGTGTTCGATTCCTCTATCCCGGGTTGCAGGCAGGAAAAGGTAACTAATGCTAAGATGGAAAGTAGGAAATAGTTGCGTGACATCTGTTTGGTTTTGTAATGATTTGGCAGTGAGGTAGTGTAGCAGTGGTCGGACGACTTGGAGTCGTCCGACCCACCAACCCTACTCTTCCCTATCCTGTGGCATTGATTTCTTCAGCTCTGTGGCTTTTTCGATACTACTGTTGATTTGTTCCGCCACCTCGTTGATCAATTCTTTTTGTTCTTTGAGGTAAGCCATGATCTCCTCATGGGTCTTTTCCTCACGGAGAGTACCTGGCTGCTGATAATTGGCCATCCACCCCATCATACCGTCGTCGGCTTTTTCCAACTCGCGCTGTACCAGCTCGATTTGACCGTCAAGCTCGGCCGAGATAGTTTCTTTATTAGCCTCGTAATAGTTGCCTAATTCCCGGCTTAAACGGTTGACCTCGGCCATTTTGGGCATCACCTCGTCGTGCACCTCCATGACTTCACTGGCCAGTGTGTTCTCTTCTTCCATGAGCGCCTCGGTGTTGTTACCGCAGGCTGTCGCCAAAAATAGCATAGATAGAATAAAGAGCAGATTTTGTGTTTTCATAAGCTAAATATTTTGTCTCAAAGGTAAACAGATCAGGCAAATCGAAGTTGACTAAACTGGACGGAATACGCAGGATAATCCTCTTATGACGTTTGCTAGAATAAACCTTATTTTTGCGCAAGCGAAAAAAATGCACAAACCAATAAAACCAACCAACACATGAAGGACGCCTATATTGTCGATGCTATTCGTACCCCAATCGGAAAATTTACCGGCACCCTGTCCAAAGTCCGCACGGATGATTTAGGAGCCCACGTCATTAAAGCCTTAATTACCCGTCACCCCAACCTGCCCCACGACGTCATTGAAGACGTCATCATGGGGTGTGCCAATCAGGCCGGGGAGGACAACCGCAACGTAGCCCGTATGGCACTGCTGCTCGCCGGTCTGCCCTGGTCCATTCCCGGCGAAACGGTCAATCGCCTGTGCGCCTCGGGGATGTCGGCCGCCATTCACGCCAATCGGGCGATCAAAACCGGAGACGGAGATGTGTTTATCGTTGGCGGTGTCGAGCACATGACCCGTGGCCCCTGGGTCATTTCAAAAGTATCCAAAGCCTTTGGCCGCGATGCGCAGATGCACGATTCCTCTTTTGGCTGGCGCTTCGTCAACCCTAAAATGAAAGAGCGCTTCGGCACCGACAGTATGGGACAAACGGCCGAAAATCTGGCCAGCCGCTTTGACATCAGCCGTATCGATCAGGATACCTTTGCCTACCATTCCCAAATGAAAGCTGCCGCTGCCCAAAAAAGTGGACGCCTGGCCGAAGAAATCATCCCGGTACCCATCCCACAACGCAAAGCAGATCCTATCTCCTTCGAGCGGGATGAATTTATCCGCCCCGAAACCACCAAAGAGGTGCTGGCCAAACTGCGCCCGGCCTTTAAGAACGTAGAAGACGGTGGCTCGGTAACCGCCGGCAACGCTTCCGGGCTTAACGACGGAGCGGCGGCTATGCTTATCGCCTCGGAAGATGCACTGAAAGCACACGAGCTTACCCCCAAAGCACGTATTGTCTCCTCCGCCGTGGTAGGGGTAGAACCTCGTATCATGGGAATTGGTCCGGTTGGTGCCTCGCGCAAAGCCCTAAAAAAAGCCGGCCTCGCCCTGGAGGATATGGATATTATTGAAATTAACGAAGCCTTCGCCGCTCAGGTTCTGGCTTGTACCCGCGAGCTGGGACTGGCTGATGACGATGAACGCATCAATCCCAACGGCGGTGCCATTGCCCTGGGCCACCCACTCGGCATGACGGGGACGCGTATTCTGCAAACGGCAGCTATTGAACTGCACCAGCAAAATAAAAAATATGCCCTGGTTACGATGTGTGTGGGAGTAGGGCAAGGCTATGCCACTATTTTGGAGCGCGTATAGGCCCAAACGCCATGGAGTGAACGCGCAGCCCGGCCATAGTTACAACAGGTTTCCCTTTTCAGATTCGTATTCGTCAATATATTCGGCTACGATGCGGTCAATAACGTCGCGCAGGTACGCTTTTTCCATGCGAGCTATTCGCTTAAGCTTGGAGAGTTTTTCTTCGTCAAAGGCCACCGTCATGCGCCGTATGGCTTTGCTTTTGGTATCTACCCGTGAGGTGGGCTCCACCGTAGCGCGAATAAGAGCATCTAACCCACTCATCGGCTTGGCCCGGCGCTTCTTGATATCGGCGGAATAGTCTGCCTTCTTGCGTTTTTCAGTTTGGCGCTCATAGGATTCGTCAAAGGCCGTTTGTAGGAAAGATTGCAGATCGTCGGTAAAATTCTTACCGGTAGCCGATCGTTTTTCATCCTCTTCTGAAGAAGCCGCCGATGATTTACGGACCCCGGAAGCTGATTGCGACGTATCCTTTTCCAACGGTTCGTCGTTGAAAAGGCTCTCCATTCCTTCGATAAATTTTTTCTTACTCATCTCCAATTCGGCTTGGGTCCAAAACCTTAAGCATCCAAAATTTCTTGCTCGGCGCGCTCCATGATTTCCCGGCTCAACGCCAGGTAATCTTTCGCCCCCGAACTCTTTGGATTGTAGGTAAAAATATCTTGTCGTTGGGCCGGTGCTTCCGCCAAAGCCACGTTATCGCGGATCATGGTCTCAAAAACGGCGTCACCGAAGTACTTCTTGATGGTAGAAACCACATCGCGGTTCAACACCTTACGGTGATCGTACATCGTCGCTATCACACCGCCTACCCGCAGCTGTTTATTCAGGCGTACTTTTACCTTTTTAATCACCTGCTGAATCTTAGCCAGGCCCTGCATCGCCAGAAACTCCGTCTGTAATGGGATCAGCACCAGGTGGCTACTCGTCAGGGCATTCAGGGTCAGTAAACCTAAAGACGGCGGACAGTCAATAATGATATAATCGTAATCTTCCAGCAGGGGATCAAATAACTCACGCAGGATAAACTCCCGGCCGGCCTCGTTAATCAACTCCATCTCTGCTCCTGACAAATCCAGGGTAGAGCTCACAACATCTAACCCTTCGCGCACACTATATGGCACCAAAGGGCTTTCGCCCCGTATCGACTCGTAAATGGTATTCGGCTGGCGCGGTATTCCCAGGGAAAGCGTTAGATTGGCTTGTGGATCGAGATCGACCAGCAGCACCCGTTTTCCCAACTCTACCATTCCGGCACCTATATTAATGGCACTGGTCGTTTTACCAACACCTCCCTTATGATTCAATAACGAAATAATGGTTCCCATAATTCCCGTAAACTAAATAAATCTGACGCTTTTCAGCTTGTGGCGGCAGCTCTTGTGCTTCGCATTAGCACCGCCACCCACCATAAAAAACAACTATACGATTTCCGTTGCGGGAAAATACGAAAATCGCGCTTATGTACCCTAAAAAAGCGGTCAGTTCCCTATTTTAACCCAAATCAAGTATGGACTCCAACGATGAATCGACCGCTTTATTCTTTTTTATTCTTTTGCGCAAGCCTATTTTTCATCCTTCCCGGCTATAGCCAAAAAGGTACCTTGTTTATTATTGGTGGTGGAAGCCGCCCGCCCGCTATGGTACAGGAAATGATCAACCTGAGCCGCCTGAACACGACCACCGCAAAGGCCGTAATTTTGCCGCTGTCGAGTAGTCAGCCCGATACCTCAGCCTATTACGCCATCCGGCAATTCACCCGGGAGGGTATTCCGGAAAGCGCATTTATGACCCTGATTATCAGCGCAGAATACCCCCCAACACAAGATGACCTGCAGGCTATTCTAGACGCCGATCTCATCTATCTGCCCGGTGGGGATCAGCGCAGGTTTATGCGCGCTATTGAGGGCACAGCAATCAAAGCGACCATCCAACAAGCTTATCAGGAAGGGGCACTGATTGCCGGCACCAGTGCGGGCGCAGCCCTAATGAGTGAAAAAATGATGACCGGAGACGAGCGCAACCGGGCCGAGTATACGGGAGAGTTCCGTACCATAGAAGCGGATAATATGATCATCAACCCCGGCCTGGCCCTGTTGCCGCAAGCCATCATCGATCAGCATTTTGTCTGGCGTATGCGGTTCAATCGCTTACTCTCCGTTATTGCCGAACGCCCCGGCATGCTAGGCATTGGCATTGATGAATCGACCGCCATCATAGTCGAGGGCCAACAGGCTCGCGTCACAGGTGTGGGGCAGGTTCTCGTACTGCGCAACCGGAATGGCTACCGTATCGAGGACGGGCTGCTCGGCGCGCGCAACCTACAACTCGATCTTTTATTGGCTGGAGACACTTTTTCTCTGACCCCCTAAATCAATGAAGCTTGCCCAATGGATATTCTTACCCTGATTAGCCAATCCATTATTTTGCTGCTGGCCTTCGGGCTGGTCTATACCGTGCGTTTTGCGCTGCGTAAAATGCTGCTCGCTGCCGGTATCACCCCCGCGCGAACCAACCAACTGGTACGCCGGGTACAACTGAGTCTTTATTCCTGGCTATTGCTATTGGCAGCGTTGAGTTTGCGTGGTTGGTTTCAGGCTGACGAGGGACAGCCCGACCGTTTGCTACTCATCCTAATTCCACCCTTCATAGCGATTATTTGGCTACTGGTGGATCCAAGATTCTTCCGCCTGCTGCAAGCATTACCCCCATCCTGGTTGTTGTACGGACAATCGTTCCGCTTCCTTCAGGATCTATTTCTCTACCTTGGCTACAGCATCGGCTTTGTACCCCTGCAAATGACCTTTTTGTGGCTTAATTTTGATTTTACGGTAGGCCTGACAGCTCCGCTCGCCGGATATATCTTCTTCGGTAAGCAGCGGTTTCAGCGTTTTGAGGCCATGATTTGGAATATATTCGGAATAGTCTTGTTGATCCACAATTTTCTAATTGCCTTTGTCTCCTACCCGGGGCCGCAGCAAGTTTTTATGCGCTGGCCCAACAGTTCTTTTCTCGCCGATTTTCCCTACAGTTGGATGGTGGGCTTTTTTCTACCCCTTGCCCTGCTCATGCATCTGCTTTCGCTAAAACAACTCGTGCGTTCCGACCAGACGAGGCGACGACAGTTCAGTCTCGACCGCAGCCGGCGGGGCAAGTCATAAAAGCTATTCGTTTTTTTCCGGTTATTACCAAAAAATAGTAACATAGCGGAAGAATACTCATTATATTTTGCCGACACCTGCTTTCGCAAAACGCATTTCCGCATCAACTTTGCCATTCTGCCGGAATGCTCCTGTTTAAGCAACCATCAAACCTGACCGAACTATGCTGAATTTATCCGTACTACTCGAAGACAGCGCCCGCCGTTTCCCCGACAAAGAAGCGTTTATTTTTGGCGACAGCCACCTTACCTATGCTCAGGTAAACGGCGCCGCCAACCAAATTGCCGCCGGCCTGCGGGCCAAAGGGATTCAACCCGGCGATAAAATTGGTTTGAGTTGCCTGAACATCCCCTATTTTCCGATGGTATACTTCGGTATTCTTAAAGCGGGGGCCGTGGTAGTACCTCTCAGTGTACTGCTCAAGCGCAATGAGATCGGCTACCACCTGAGCGATTCGGAAGCAAAAGCCTACTTTTGCTTCGAGGGTACGCCGGAGCTGCCGATGGCTCAGGAGGGTCATGCCGGTTTTCAGCAAGCCGATCAGTGCGAACACTTTATGGTGATTACCGCTAAGCCCGATGCACCTTCGCCCATCGAAGGCTGCCCTACCCTGGGCCAGGTCATGCACAACCAATCGCCGGCAGGTAATACATACCCTACCGGAGCCGAAGATACCGCCCTGATTGTCTACACCTCTGGCACCACCGGCAAACCCAAAGGTGCCGAGCTGACGCACTCCAACCTCCTGCTCAATGCTATTTTAAGTGCTGACTTACTCAAGGCAACGCCAGAGGATCGGATACTTATCGTGCTGCCCCTATTCCACATTTTTGGCATGACCGTACTTATGAACGCCGGTATTTACCGGGGTGCCACCAGCATTTTATTACCCCGCTTTGAGCCCAAACCAGTGATGGATCTGCTCTTTAAACACGACATCAGTATTTTTGCCGGTGTACCTACCATATACTGGGGGCTGCTGCACGCTAAAGGTACCGATGAACATCTGGAAGATATTCAGCAAAGCCTGCGCCTCTGTGTTTCAGGCGGAGCGAGCCTGCCGGTCGAGGTTCTTCGCAAATTTGAAGAAAAATTCAAGGTGCCCATCATTGAGGGTTACGGCATGTCGGAAGGCTCGCCGGTCGTCACCTTCAATCACGCCGACCGCAAACGCAAGCCCGGCAGTATTGGCACGCCGGTATGGGGCGTAGATGTCATGATTGCCGATGCCAACGATCAGCTGCTACCCGCCGGCGAAAAGGGGCAGTTGCTCTACCGTGGGCACAATGTAATGAAGGGCTACTTTAACCGTCCAGACGTCAACAAAGAAGTCCTTAAGGGTGGGTGGATGCATTCGGGCGACGTGGCCTACAGGGATGAGGAAGGCTACTATTACATTGTCGACCGCACCAAGGATATGATCATCCGCGGCGGACTCAACGTCTATCCCCGGGAAGTGGAAGAAGTAATGATGGAGCACCCCGCCATCAGCATGGTTGCGGTGATCGGGGTGCCCCACGAACAGCACGGGGAAGAGATCAAGGCCTGCGTGGTGTTACAGGAAGGAGCGACCGCTTCCGAAGAGGAAGTTATCGGTTGGACCAAAACCCGTATTGCCGCCTACAAATATCCCCGTATCGTGGCCTTCATGGATCAACTACCGATGAGTGCCACGGGGAAAATTCTAAAGAAGGAACTGCGCGATTAATTTCCACCCAGAGGTATTGCGTATCCCGCCGACAGGATAAAGCCCTGATTGCGCAGGCTTTCCGCCACCAGCGGAATATCGTACAGCTGGGTGAAGCCGTGCTGGTAGCGGGCGTCAATTTGGACCGTACCGGTACCAGCCGGTATGGCAACGCCCCCGCCGACGATTCCGCTAACCTCAAATTGCTCGTAACCGATCGTTGACAAATCAAGATTAAACGAACTCAAATCCAGCTCGACAATACCGACGGTACTTACTTTAACCTGCCCCACGGTCGCATAACCGAAAGACGGCCCGGCCACCGCATAAAAACGGGTGTTCCCTTCGCCGAAGTAGACCTTACCCAACAGAGCGGTTTCCAGGTAATCAAAAGAGGTATTGGTACGTACGCCCACGGGCAACTCAATGCCAAACAGATCGACCCCCATCCCATCGGCAAACTGAAAACCTTTACGGTTATAACTTAGCTCGGGCTGAAAAGCAAAGCTGCCTGCAACCGGAATATCAGCAAAGGCAGAAGCCTGGAAACTCGCAAGGGTATTGAAATCAGGAGCAGCCACATCGAGAATTTCGGTGGCACGTACGTTACCCAGGTTAACTCCCGCGCGCAAGCCCAACTGTACCTCCTGTGCCTGTACAAAAGTAGCTGCAAAAAGAAGTACAGCAGCCAACATCATGTTTTTCATACGATTTGTCATATCTAATTGGTTTGTTTTTGTGTAATTATTCTGTCTACCATAGCCACCGCCACCCGTGGCCAGATGCACAAATCAAAGATGCAGTAGACAGTTGTTAAGTTGGGTTATACGAATGTTAGGAGTATATTAAAATTAATGAGGGGGAGGAAATAGTATATTTAAGACTAAAAAAGATACCATATCACAAGGCCACGTCAACCTACAAATGCTGATAAAGCAACTCCGGATCAATATCAAAGGGATAGAAAACCTCATGACCGTCAAAGTCTTCCAGCGTCTTTCCTACCTGAGGCCAGACCAGAATACCTTCATCGACTGCAAAAGCCCGGAATAATGCGAGATCATAATACAATCATTCGGTACCTCGTGGCCGATGGTCCATTTGCTTTTCCCGAAATATTATTCTACTTTATTAAGACCAATCAAACATTATTTTTAACCAGCACATAAGAATCACTCAAACACCATAAAACCAACCTAACCGTGGATCAATGGAAAAGGTGCCTGCACTGCGGCACTTTAAACGTGGCAGAAACCTTCAGTTGCTCCTGCGGAGCAGATTGGACGGATGAGTACCGTTCGGTTGGCCTCCACTTCAATCTGTACCAGCCCGATGTCGAAGCCATTCGGCAGGCGATTTATGCTTACCAGTTCGATAGTGAAGCGGGGGTCTTACAATATCCTTTACTACCCTATCGGCACCACGCACCAGCCGGCCTGTTTACGGTTGGCGGAACGCCTTTATACCGCCTCGATGGATTGGGAGACTACTACGAGCGCGACATCTACATCAAAAATGAAGGAGACAACCCCAGCGGCTGTTTCAAGGACCGGGAAACCCTGGCCTGCCTGTTGAATACCCGTCGTAAAGGGATAAACAAGGTCGCCATTTATTCGTCGGGCAATGCCGCAGCTTCCGCTGCTCTCTTTGCCCGCCATCTGAATCTACAACTCATCACCTTCGTCGCCGGCGACACTTACGAAGAAAAGATCCGCTACATTCAGGAGCAGGGCTCTGATGTCATTGTGGTTGGCGACCAGGACACTACTTTCGAAGAAGGATTTCGACTGTATTCCCGCCTCAGTGGGCGGGGCGTATTTCAGGAACAGGCCTTTGACAATTGGGCTGTACGCAACCCGTTTCGCGTACAGGGCGACAAAACAACCGCCGTGGAAATCAGCCGCCAACTACTAGCCCTCGGTGAGGCCGCGGTGCCTGATTATGTGATTGTTCCCTCGGCCAACGGCAGCCACCTGGCGGGCCTCTGGCGCGGATTCAAAGAGTTACATCAGTTGGGAATCATCGACACACTACCCAAAATGGTGGTAGCAGGTATCCGCCATGCCAACCCCATCTGCGAGGCGGTACGTCGGGAGCAACAAGACCAACCGGTAATTTGCAGCCTGCATGATCTGCACCCGCAAGATGCTAAAATGGGCAGCATTATCGTCGCCCAGGAAGGCTACGACTCGGTAGAAGCCGCCAAAGCCGTACTGGCCTCAGGGGGAGTAGCCGTGGAGGTCAGCGCACCGGCCATCCAACAGAGCATGCACGATTTTTTGACTCGCGAACGGGAGCTGGCACTCGACAAAGCCATCCTGCCCGAGCCGGCTTCCTGCATAGCATTGGCTGCCGTCAGGCAACTGCGCGAGCGCGGCTTCCTGCAGCCCGGTGAGGTTTCTGTACCCGTGATTACCGGACACGGTGCCAAAGCTAAAGAGACGCTGCACAACCTGCTGCGCGACGAGCCCAAATTGATCCGGACGATGGATCGTATCGTGCAAAAGAAGATCCCTCAGCTTAAATCCCGAAAAGCAGGGCAAGCGGGGCGGCGACTGAGCGTACCCGCCGGTTACGGGTCAGTACAGCAAGCCTTCTTATCGCTATGTCGTGCGCAGGCCGTATCTTCCCCCTAAAAACTGCTCATGTTTCACCAATATTCGGAGACGGCCCCTTTACGCCGGGTAATTATCGGACGCTACCAGGGTTACCTGGCCCATCCGGCTTACCAGGAAATTATCAATGAAGACCAAAAGCAGGGGTTTCCCACGGAAGCCGACCTGGCACCGGAATTTAAGGCCTTTCGTCGTGCACTCGAAGCGGAAGGAGTTGACGTACTCGAACCCCAATACGTGGGAAAGCTGGTCTACGATCAACTCACCCCGCGCGACACAGGCATGGTCATTGGTGAACGTTTTCTGATATGTAATATGCGTTATGCCAGCCGGCGCTATGAGGTTGCTGGTATCTTCCCCTATATTCTGCACGAAACAGCCCATGAGCCCAATATTCTACTGCCTAATCAATCTGATGCCTTTGTGGAAGGTGGAGATATTATTATCGACAGGGGAATGCTTTTTGTGGGGGTCTCACAGCGCACCAATGAGGCTGGGCGAGCGTACCTGGAACATACCTTCGGTGATGAATTTACGGTAATACCCGTGCGCTGCGCCGCCCTGACAGAAGGTGAAAATGTACTACACCTCGACTGCACTTTTAATCCGGTAGGGCGAAAACATTGCTTAATCTATCCCGATGGTCTGCAGGAAATCCCCGCAGAAATCCACGATAATTATGAATGGATTGAGGTGACGCATGAGGAACAGGCCGCCCTGGCCACCAATATTCTGTCCATCGATTCCGATACGGTCATTAGTCGCGATCACCGCGACTGCGCACGCGTCAATGAAGCCATGCGCAACGCCGGCCTCCGGGTCATTGAAGTGCCGTTCAACGCCGCCCCCTCCACCGGTGGGTCGTTTCGGTGCTGTTCCCTACCGTTGGAACGGCGGTAGAGGTAGAGGCGCAAGGCCTTGCGCCTCTACCTCTACCCTACCGTAAATCTTCCACGTAATAATCAGGGTAGTTAGCGGCGTTGAAGGTGAAATCATCAGCACTCATCGATACATTACCCCGGGCCTCGTCGAGAAAAAGAGTAAAGCGGCTACCGTCTTTACCAAAGGCTTTCACCCGCACGAAAGCGGCATCTTTTTTTGCGAGCGTTAAGCGAAGCTTGGAATAATCCGAAAAGTCATCGAGGGGCTTGAATTCAATTTGTTGCACGCGCTGTCCATCCTCGGTAAGCTCGTTGGCCAGCACATAGACAAACTCATCCGACTCGTAGATGCGAAATAGGGACTGGGGCGACATGATGCCGGTATCCGTTCCTTCTTCCGGCATATTGGTGATCTGTACTTCTTTATTGTTGTGCATGATCATCCATACAGCAGATCCGTCTGATAGCATGGTCCGTCCGGGCATCTCCACTTTATACTGATCGCCTTTTTGCCAGACCTCAATATCCTGCGTTTCGACGGGCTGATTAGGAAATTCAATATCCAATCGAAAACGAGCATTCATACTGGAGTATGCTTCGTATTTGTTACGCATTTTTTCCAGTACCGCTTTGGCTTGCGGATCCGAATCGGCCGCTGCCGTCATCTGATTACTGCTTTGGGCCGAAAGCGTGGTTGTCAGCAGGCAAAACGTCAGGAAAGAAAAGAGGATTCTCATAAGTATCTGTGATTTTTTCTGTTCACAAAACGCACCAAAAGGAAAATGTATTGATAAAACTGCTCCATTTTACCGTTAAATTTTACTTAAGAGCTCACTGCATTGAACAACTCTTTTCGCTTTTTATTAAACCCAATGTAAAAATCTACGTTAATTAAAAGTATGAAATCAGGAATTCCTGATTTCCCCCCGCAAGCATTATGCAATCTTCTGAACAGTACAACGATATGACGGTCCGTAGTAAATCCGGTCCAGGAAGCCTGAAAGATTCTATTGTTAACGAGCTTCGACCACTTTTTGAACAGCAAGGTTTTCTGCACTTACCCAAGTGGGAACAGTTTCGCAAGCCTACGCCTACCGGATTTCAAGCCGTAATCATTTCTCTTGCCAACTACGATGATCTCAGCCTGCTGGAAATTCACCTGGGAGTTCGCCAGGATCCAGTGGAGAATCTGGCTTACCCCTTTACGAATGGCTTGATGGGTTTTCGCGAAAGCAGTATGACCCTGATCACCCCTTTGGCTAAATTGCATGGTCATGCTTATCAGCGTTTCGAGTTGAAGGACGCCTCCGACATGTCTGCGCCGCTTACGCAAATTCAAGATCAACTCGAGAAAGGCGGCCTTTCCTTCCTAAAGAAATATACCCGCCTGGAAGAAATGGAGCAGCTTTACAACCGCCACCCCAAGCACAACCTTCCGCTCGTACACAATCAAATCAATCGTTGCTTGCGTGGCCTCGTCCTGGCCCACCTCAACCATCGTAAGGATTTTGCTGACCTGGCTACCATTTACCGCGAACGCCTGCAAGAGTTGCGGGCTCCGGAAGTGACCATCCAAAAATTTGAACGCCTGCGTGATTACCTGCGCGCCTACTCGCAAAATTAGCCTTAAACAACATTTCCCGTCCTGTCTAGTTATACCAGAAGAATGATCAGGCAACCGAGTAGAATACCCGTCACCGAGCAGAGTCGAGGTGAAACGGCCTCCCCAGTTGCCTGATAGAAACGATAGTAAACCATGAAAATTCAGGACAAAAGCGTAGTAACCCTTTCTTACGTAGTACAGGAAAATGATGAAAAGGGGGCAATTATTGAGACCATGGATGTCAACTATCCGTTCAAATTCATGTTTGGAACCGGAGAGTTGTTGCCTGCTTTCGAAGAGCATTTGAGCGGACTAAAAGAGGGCGAGTCATTCACTTTCACCCTCCCGGCCGAAAAAGCATATGGTCCCGTACTAGACGAAAACATTATTAATGTACCCATTAGCGTCTTTAAAGTTGGGGGTGTATTGCAGGAAGAACTTCTCGAAAAAGGTAAGTTTGTCTCCCTGACAGATGATCAGGGGCATACCCACAACGGTAAAGTACTGGATTGGAACGAAGAGCAGGCTACGGTTGATTTCAACCACGCGATGGCGGGCAAAACCTTGTACTTTCGCGGAGTTATCCTCAATGTGCGAGAAGCCAATGCCGAAGAGCAGGCCCGCAACAATTACGTAGAAGACGACGGCGTACGCCGTAACACATAATAAATCGATGGATACAACAACGGAACAAGCCGTGCGGTCGCGTACGGAATCGCTACTCAATGCACTAGGTAAGGGCCTCTACGAACGGGAACCTGCCGTCCGCCTTGCCCTGCTCAGTACGGTAGCCGGAGAAAGTATTTTTCTGCTTGGTCCTCCGGGTGTAGGCAAGAGCCTGATCGCTCGCCGCTTAAAGTACGCCTTCCGCGATGGTACTTCTTTTGAGTACCTGATGAGTAAATTTAGCACTCCCGATGAGGTATTCGGCCCCGTTTCCATTAAGAAATTAAAAGAGGAAGACAAATATGAACGCCTGACCGAACGCTATATGCCGGGCGCTAATATTGTGTTCCTCGACGAAATTTGGAAAGCAGGTCCAGCTATTCAAAATGCCCTGTTGACCATCCTTAACGAAAAGATATACCGCAATGGAGATACTGACGTCAGGGTAAATATCCGCGGTATCATTACCGCCTCCAATGAGCTGCCGCCAAAAAGTCAGAGCCTGGCCCCTATCTGGGATCGCTTTCTGCTTCGCCTCGAGATGGGTAATATCCGGGAGTTTAAGAACTTCCTCAATATGATCGTCGATACAAAAGATGTTTATGAAGACGATATACCGGAAGACCTCAAATTTACTAAGGAAGACCTCGACACCTGGAGTGAGCAAATTAACGCCGTCGAGGTGCCACCCGAGGTGCTTAATACGGTGCAGGTAGTCAAGATCAAATTGGAAGAGCACAACGCCCGGCCTAATAACGCCGATCAACAAATTCACGTATTTGATCGACGCTGGAAAAAAATTATCCGTCTGCTGCGAACCTCTGCCTTTCTCAACGGCCGCTCCAGGGTCGATCTGATGGACTGTTTCCTGATGACCCACTGTTTGTGGAGTAAACCCTCCCATAAAGACATCCTGAAAGAAATTATCCGCGACGCGGTGCGCAAACATGGGTACACGATGGCCGTCAACCTGAAAATGATCCGTCAGGAAGTTCGCGATTTTGAGCAGGACGTACAGGACGAAATTCGCGTAAAACACACCATTACCGAGGAGCAACTGATGCCCGTGGCCGAGGAATACTTCCAACTAATCAATGAAGACAATCGTTTTGAGGGGCAACTGATCTCCGTCAAGCAGTGGCGACAACTGCGGATGGATGAGTTGCAAGTGACCAATTTCTACGATGAAGAGCTCAACCTCCGCAATCGTCTGAAAGCCCGCCGCGGCCAGGAACAACATACCATCGATGTGGAATACAATTCGGAGGTAACCACCTACCGCATGCGTACCAAAAAAGCGGAGCGTACAGAAATTATCTTTAAAAAGCCACACGACATCGTCGCTAAATACTGGGACGATCGCCATCAACGCCTCATCGAATATATTGATAAGCAGGAGACTAATATCAAAGAACATGCTCCGAGCGAGCTAAATCACCTCGACAACAACCTGTTTGTGTCTTCCGAATACGCCGAGGTGGTCACCCGCAACCTGGAAGAAGTACGCGAGGCCCTGGGTAAAGCCAGGCTGCAACTGGAAAAAATTCAATACGCCTACGCTTCCCTAACCGACGACAATGCCTGAGCAAGCTATTCCACAAACGACCATTGCCGATAAACTAGATCAGGAATACGAGCGGTTTATCGAATTCGGACAACTGCTCGACCGACAGACGCGTAAGTATCTGGTACAATATCTGCAGAATCAGCTGGAACCCGGGCGATTTAATGTCCCGGAAGAGCTTAACGATCAGTATTTTGACTACTTCAAACAGGCGCTGGACGACCTGTTCCGTATTAAAACGCTCGTGCCCATCCTGCAAAAAAATGAACGCATTACTCAGCAAGTAGTGCTTGACACCCTGTACTGGATACGAAAGACGTACGATAAGGTGCGCACTCAAAATCCCTATGAGGATGAAGTGAGCCGTCTGCAAATGTGGTCGATTACCCCTATGCACGTATTTGTCAAGCGCTGGTTTGTGCTGGTTAACTATATCCGGCAGGTCTATTCCCGTGATCAGTTGGATAGCGATTTTTATCAAGCGCGTTTCGAAGAGCTGATCGGCAATAAAAAGCTGGAAGACATTCCAAAAAAAGATAAAGAACGCATCGAGCTCATACTTACCGACTTACTGGCGCAATGGGACGCGCTGCTCAATACTAAAATGCTGGAATATCAGCTGCAAAAGCTGGAAGAAGAGATTGAGACTTACGTAGAGCTGATGGAAGCTAAAGCCAATGAATACAGTCAGCTCACCGAGCTGATCACCCCCTTTACTGATTACCTGGGCTGGGACACCTCCCGTTCTTTGTGGGAAGACACTTCCTTCAACATTTTACAGCAGTATGATGCGCTGTTGCAAAATGAAGCCTCCCTGCAAGAATTGGCTGACCTGTTGGGCCGTATGCGCGAAGCAGAAATTGAAATGGAGGAAGAGACTTTTGAGAAAACAATTATCCGGCAGGAATGGGTGCCTGATGAAGATGCCAAATCAGAGATCGTGGGCATCCACGAAAGCGATGACCTGAGCAATATGCTCAGCTCAGAGGCCGGCATGCTTTCCGACAGTGATACGGAAAATCTTTTCCTGGCCCGCTTTGCGGAAAAGAATCTCCTCACCTTCCGCTACGAAGATAAAAAGCTGGTCAGAAGCGAGGACAACGTCACCGAAGTTAACCAACGGATCAAGCAAAAGGAAAAGGGCCCCTTTATCCTTTGTGTGGATACCAGCGAATCCATGCTGGGACGCCCCGAGCAAATTGCCAAAGTACTCGCCCTGGGCATCCTCAAAATGGCCATTCGCGAAAATCGCCGCGCCTACCTGATCAACTTTTCCATCGGCATTAAGACCGTCGACCTCTACGACATTGCTGATTCCATTGATGATCTAGCTAAGTTTCTACGCATGTCATTTCACGGCGGTACCGACATCAGCCTGCCCCTCTACGAGGCCATCCGTCAGATCAAGACCAACGATTATCAGGATGCCGATGTGCTGGTTATTTCCGACTTCATCATGTATCGGGTAGATAAAGAAGTGCTCAAAGACGTGGAACACTTTCAGCTGAATAAGGGCACCCAATTTCATAGCCTTACCCTCAGCAGCGATCCCAATACCCGTATTCTTGAGCATTTCGATACCAATTGGATTTATGACCCGCAGGAAAAGGGCGTAATGCGCGAGCTCACACACGGATTGGAGGAGATTAGGAATAGGTATTAATCCATACTTAACGTGATGTTGGGGGTAAGTTGGTTGTTAAATGACCGACTGTCACAACCGCACCTGGTATTTGGTAGAGGGTATCAGGTAGCAGGAAACCATGAAGTCTTTATCCCTTCTACCTGATACGTAATAATAAATAAAAAGGGCACCCACAATCGGGCACCCTTTTTTTTACAAACTAAAATATAGAAACTTTAGTCTTCTACCGAGCCACCAAAGACACTGCTAAGGTATTCACGGTTCATGCGGGCGATATTTTCCACACTAATGCCTTTGGGACACTCCGCCTCGCAGGCGGTAACATTCGAGCAGTAGCCGAAGCCTTCTGTATCCATCTGCTTGACCATATTCTGTACGCGGCGCTCGGCTTCCACTTCACCCTGAGGCAGCATAGCCAGGTGCGACACTTTGGCTCCCACAAATAGCATGGCCGATGCGTTGGGGCAGGCGGCCACACAGGCACCACAGCCGATGCACGTTGCTGCATCGAACGCATTGGATGATTGATCTTTCTCTACCGGAATGGCATTACCATCCTGCGCCTGCCCTGTATTGATCGATACGTATCCCCCGGCCTGAATAATGCGGTCGAATGAATCGCGGTTGACCACCAGGTCTTTCACAATAGGGAAGGCTTTTGCCCGGAAGGGCTCAATAACTACCGTCTCCCCATCATTGAAGTGGCGCATGTGTAGTTGGCAGGTCGTAGTGCCGGCATTGGGTCCGTGCGGGTGGCCGTTGATGACCATGCTACACGTTCCACAGATACCTTCTCGACAATCGTGCTCAAACGCTACAGGCTCTTTCTTGTCTGCAATCAACTTTTCGTTGAGGACGTCGAGCATTTCCAAAAAAGACATGTGCTCAGATACCTCATCAAGTTGATGGGTTTCAAAGTAGCCTTTGGATTTTTCGTTTTCTTGCCGCCAAATCTTGAGCGTTAATTTCATAACGGATAATATTTTGGCGAAAGCCCGACCTTAATCGATCCGGCTTTCGTACTATTTTATTTATAAGATCTTGTTTTCAGCTCTACATTTTCAAAGACGAGCTCTTCCTTATGCAATTTGGGATCTTCGTCCCAGCCGGTATATTCCCAAGCCGATACATAAGCAAAGTTTTCATCATCGCGCAGGGCTTCTCCCTCTTCGGTCTGATATTCTTCACGGAAGTGGCCGCCGCACGATTCCTCGCGATCGAGCGCGTCGAGAACCATCGTTTCGCCTAATTCCATGAAGTCGGCTACCCGTAGTGCTTTTTCCAGCTCGGGGTTATAGTCCTGAGCAGAGCCCGGTACAAACACATCCCGGTAGAACTCCTCGCGCAACTCGCGAATCATCTGACGGGCGCTGCGTAAGCCATCGGCGTTGCGCGACATACCGCAGTAGTCCCACATAATCTTACCAAGACGACGGTGGAAACTCTCTACCGACTGACTGCCTTTGACGGACATCAGGGTGTCGATGCGCTCGCGGGTTGCCTTTTCGGCTTCCTGGAAAGCCTCCTGATCCGGATCAATCTTTGGTGTACGAATTTCCTGGCTGAGGAACTGCCCAATAGTGTAAGGCAATACGAAGTATCCATCCGCTAATCCCTGCATCAATGCCGATGCTCCGAGGCGGTTGGCACCATGGTCTGAGAAATTGGCTTCTCCGATAGCAAATAAGCCTGGGAGATTAGTCTCCAGGTTATAGTCTACCCAAAGGCCACCCATCGTATAGTGTACGGCGGGATAGATTTTCATCGGTACTTTATATGGATTCTCGCCGGTAATTTTTTCGTACATCTCGAAGAGGTTTCCGTACTTCTCGGAAACGACCTGCTCACCCAATTCGCGAATTTTTTCGGCGCTCGGATTATTGAGCCCCTGGGTGTGGGCGCGAGACTTACCGTAGCGCTCAATAGCTGAACTAAAGTCGAGGAATACAGCCAATCCGGTTGGAGCTACGCCCAAACCTTCGTCGCAGACCGTCTTGGCGGCGCGGGAAGCTACATCGCGTGGCACCAGGTTACCGAAGGCCGGATAGCGGCGCTCCAGGTAATAGTCGCGATCATCTTCAGCGATATCAACCCCTGTCTTCTGTCCTTCGCGAATAGCTTTAGCGTCTTCTTGTTTTTTCGGTACCCAAACCCGACCATCGTTCCGCAGCGACTCCGACATGAGGGTCAACTTAGACTGGTAATCACCAGATACCGGGATACAAGTTGGGTGAATTTGCGTAAAGCAAGGATTCGCCATATAGGCGCCACGACGCACAGCTCGCCAGGCCGCAGAGCTGTTGGAGTTCATGGCGTTGGTTGACAGGTAGAATACGTTACCATAACCCCCACTACCCAGCACCACGCAGTGAGCCGCATGACGCTCTAATTCGCCGGTCAGCAGATTACGGGAAATAATACCCCGCGCTTTACCATCGACCATGACCACGTCGAGCATTTCGTGCCGGTTGAACAACTGCACGTTACCGTTGGCGACCTGGCGCGATAGGGACTGATAAGCCCCTAGCAGTAACTGTTGCCCGGTCTGTCCGCGCGCATAGAACGTACGACTTACCTGTACTCCACCAAAGGAGCGGTTAGCCAACAAGCCACCGTAATCACGGGCAAAAGGTACGCCCTGCGCTACCGCCTGATCGATAATATTGCGGCTAACCTCGGCCAGGCGGTGTACGTTGGATTCGCGGGAGCGATAGTCTCCTCCCTTAATGGTATCGTAGAATAAGCGGTACACGCTATCCCCATCGTTCTGATAATTCTTGGCAGCATTGATCCCGCCCTGGGCGGCAATCGAGTGTGCCCGGCGCGGGCTGTCGTGAAAGGTAAATACTTTTACATTATAGCCAAGCTCACCGAGCGTAGCCGCAGCGGAAGCTCCCGCCAGGCCGGTTCCGACGATAATAATGTCGATCCGGCGTTTATTATTTGGTGCCACCAGGTTCATCGTGGAGCGGTACTGTGTCCACTTATCCGCGAGAGGTCCTGGGGGTACGTTTGGTTTAAAAGGCATGTGTCTTTGCGTTTGGAAGATGAAACGAAATATATGAATCGAGTGATTTATTTAAATAAACTTACCACCATCCCATGTGCTGCCCGTACATGACAATAGGAATAACAGCAAATCCAGCAGGAATAGCAATGGAGATCACTGCACCCAGACCACGGATAAGTGGTGTATACTTTCGGTGATTAAGCCCCAGCGTCTGGAAAGCGGACCAAAAGCCGTGGATTAGGTGCATCCCGATCACGATCATGCTGATAACGTAGATTGCTACGTACACCGGACTGGCAAAGGCCGTTACAACCAGGCTGTATAAATCTTTTACCTGCTGCCCATCCACTTCGACATAGGCCGTATTTCCCATTTTCATTTGCAGCCAAAATTGGTACATGTGCAGGGCGATAAAAATGAAAATGATCGTTCCCAGCCACCCCATATTGCTAGCGGCATTCGCATTGGTGCCTACCGAGCGGGTGACTTTGACCTTATACCCCTGAGCACCGCGAGAGGTCCGGTTTTTACGCCACAATAACCAACCTTGTACGGCATGTAGTAAAATGCCAAAGTATAACAGATAAGAAACTGTTTTGATTACCGGGTTGTGCGTCATAAAGTAAGCATAAGCATTGAATGCATCACCACCGTCACCGGCTAATAGCTGCAGGTTACCGACCAAATGGACAACCAGAAATGAAATCAAGAACAGTCCCGTCAGACTCATGACCAGTTTGCGACCGATAGACGAGGTCAAAAATTTACTCAACCAGTCCAGCCCTCCTGGACTCATTGCACTTGTTGTCGAACTCATGTTTTTTGTTTTTTATTTGATGGTATCAACGGGTATTACATATCTTCGCCCGGATCGAAGTATTACGTCGATAATCCTCGGCGTATCGCAAATCTATAGGATAAAGGCCACACCCCCAATCTTTGTTTACCATATAATATATGGTGCAAATTATTTAGAATCATTCAAAATAAAAGCTAGTATAGCTCTGGCTGCTGCGGCTAACCGGGATTCCCGGTTATTTACGTCATCTTTATCCTGCTTCACCTGTTCTAATAGAAAAAGTATTCGCTGTTTATGGCCAAAACCAACCAACAAGTATCGATTGAAGAGTTTTTGTCGTTCTTCCCCACCATTGAATTGCCTGTAACCCTGACCGATGACCTGCATATAGTCTTCTCAAAACGCAACGAACCTTTCCCACAAGCTGTGTTAGAGCAATATCTCTGGCCCCTGGAAGGCAATGACGTCGATGAGATGACAGAGTTTGTACCCTGCTTTCAATTACCGAACACCTACAATTTCCATGCCTTCGTCTATTGGAAGGCTGAACTTCTGAACTACCAATACGTTTTAGTCACTATCAATGAACAGGGAACCTTAATCGATAAAAAAGTCATTGCAGGAACGTCTTCCGACGGAGATTCGTTAACAACTGCAATAACAACCATCGAGGAAGATTTTGAAATTCTCGTCCTTTCCGGCCACGCAGAACAAGAAAAACGGGCTGATTTTACAGGCAATAAGAGTAAAGCCACCCGCCTCGAACTTTTGCCGGAAGGCCAAATTATCTCCCTGGATGCATAAATTTCAGGTATGTACTATGCCCGTCGCATCCCATAACACATGCCTTTGGCTGCCGTTTCTGGTGCCAATCTAATCACTTCTTCTTACCTTTAGTGGAATTAGACAACGGGTAAAAAGATATCGTAAAAGCTATTTAGTAAATCAATGAGTAAAAACAAAAAGAAAAAAAAGAAAGGGACGAAGCTATCGGCCCAACAATTGCGGAGTGAGGTATTAAAGCTCCTGCGCAAGAATCCTAAGAAACGCTATAACCCAAAGCAAATCGCCAAAAAGCTGAATGTAGTCAATAATAAAGACTCTATCGTTCATGCGCTCAAAACGCTGGAACAGGATAAAAAAGTCGTCGAACTGGGCGATTACAAGTTCAAATTTGATCGCCACGCCCAGGCAGCAAAAAACAATAAAAACACCGCCGTTGGCAAAGTCGATATGACGCGCTCCGGCTCGGCCTACATTGTCTGCCAGGATAAGGAAGACGACGTGCATGTATCGCCCAAAAACCTGAACACCGCGCTCAATGGCGACACGGTAAAAATTCGGGTATGGACGCCCCGTGGCCGCCGACGGCCCGAGGGCGAAGTTGTCGATATCGTTGAACGTGCCAACAGCGAGTTTATCGGTACTTTCTGGCAATACCCGAAATTTGGTGTGGTCGTTCCTGATGGACATAGTGTGCCGCTCGACGTGAAAATCGACAACGACCAGGCCATGAATGCCCGGGACGGCGAAAAGGTCGTCTACAAAATCATCAAATGGACTAACGACAAGGTACAGGAACCTATTGGACAGGTAACTATGGTGCTCGGTAAAGCCGGCAGCAACGACATCGAAATGAAGTCGATCCTGGTCAACAATGGCTTCAACCTGAAGTTTCCGGACAAGGTGATGGCTGAAGCCAAAAAACTCGACGAATCAGCATCCGAAGCGGAGTTAGCTATCCGGCGCGATATGCGTCTGATTACAACCTTTACCATCGACCCTGACACGGCGAAAGATTTTGATGACGCCCTCTCCTATCAGAAACTGGACGACGGTAATCTGGAGATTGGTATTCATATTGCCGACGTCAGTCATTATGTAAAGGAAGGATCCGCTCTCGACAAAGAAGCTTACGACCGGTCTACGTCCGTTTACCTGGTCGACCGGGTATTGCCCATGCTTCCCGAGAAGCTTTCCAATGAGCTTTGCTCACTGCGCCCCAATGAAGATAAACTGACCTTTTCCGCCGTCTTTACTTTTACCCCTAACGGTAAGATTGTAGGACGTTGGTTTGGCAAAACTATCATCCATTCTGATCGTCGCTTTACCTACGAAGAAGCACAGGAGGTCATTGAGAGCAGAAAAGGTGATTATGCACACGAGATCACGGAACTCAACCGCATTGCGCATATTTTGCGGAAGCAAAAATTCAAGAACGGTGCTATCGCCTTCGAATCCGATGAGGTGAAATTTAAGCTCGACGAAAATGGGGCTCCTGTTTCGGTCTATGTAAAAGAACGCAAAGATGCCCACATGATGATTGAAGACTTCATGCTGCTGGCCAACCGCGAGGTAGCCACTTTCATTCAACAGAAAGGCGCAGATCAGGGGCAGGAGATTCCGTTTGTCTACCGTATTCACGATGAGCCCGACTCCGATAAGGTGAATGAGCTGGCCACGTTCGCTCGTAATATGGGCTTTGACATGGATGTCAGCAATCCAGAAATGGTCGCACAGTCTTATAACCGTATGGTGAAGGCTGCGCAAAACCAGCCGGGCCTGAAAATTTTGCAGGATATTGCTATCCGTACGATGGCCAAGGCCGTCTACTCGACCCAGAATATCGGGCACTACGGATTAGGCTTCGACAACTATACACACTTTACGTCTCCTATCCGTCGGTATTCCGATGTATTGGTACACCGCTTACTCGAAAAGAATCTACTTAATACCTTTCGGACCAATCCGGTCAAGCTGGCCGAACAGTGTCAGCATATTTCCCTGCAGGAGCGTCGCGCTATGGATGCCGAGCGTGAATCGGTCAAATATAAGCAGGTTGAATTCATTCAAAAGCACATCGGCGAAACCTTCCGCGGTGTTATTTCCGGTATTATTGATTCCGGTATGTTTGTCGCCCTGGTCGATAGTCGTTGCGAAGGTATGGTGCCTTTCCACACGATGGACGAGCACTACGATGTAGCCGAATCGCGCCTGAGCGTCACTGGTCGCCAAAGTGGCCATACCCTTAAAATGGGTGATGAAATTTCGGTACGCATAACCGACGCCGATCTGGCAACGCGTAAAATCGACATGGAATACGCAAAAGACCAGAAATAAAAAAGGTCGCCAGTTCGTAGTATTGAACCGGCGACCTCCGCTCTAATTAGGAAAACTCAGTGATAAATCACTTCGTATTGGTCATTTCTATAAGGTAGACTCCATTCCGGCATAAAACGCTGCCTGCAGGCTATCTTTTTGTTGAGACGCAAGATGTTGTTGAGACGCAAGATCTTGCGTCTCTATCTGGCTGGCCTATACCCGCTTGCGCAAGCCCAGGAACAAACCCGAGGTAAAGAAGCGTTGCTGAAGTACGTAACCGGGTGTGGTAATCGATTGAGGCCGCCATTTGATGTGTGGCTCAATGAGTAAATCGAGGTCCTCACTGAGGCGGCACGTAAGCCCTATACTTCCGTAAAAAGCCAATCCCAGACGATTGCGGTAAGCGTGATAGGTATCCGGCGTATCTCCGGAAAATTCCACCGGCTCAAAAGTTGCCGGCGAGAGGAACTCTCCCTCTTGGGTAAAAAGCATATTAATAAACGTACCTCCGTTAATTGCCACTCCAAAATTATTCCCGGCCGTAAATTCGTAGCCTAAAATAAGGGGGATATCAATGGTCACATAGCGGTTGTTCACCGTGCGGCGGACCGAAAAATAGTCGACCACGGTATCCGTACCGATGACTTGTCCATTAGAGCCATATTCCGTCGTAATGGTGACGCGTTCCTCCTGATCGTTGCGGTACGAAAACTGCTCATTAATCTGAGAATAATTCAGCCCCGAACGCACAGCCAGCCCGGAAGGGGCCGTGGTGGAAAAGCGGACCCCCGCACTGAAGCCATAGCGGAAATTTTCCGTTGTGTTGCGGGCGGCTGCATATTCTTCATATTGTGGACTTACGGCCTTCAATTCGCGGGACACCAAATCAGGCGAGACGACAAAGTCAACCGTGGAGCGCCAGATCCGGCGTTCCTCAAATTTAGCACAGGTAACATCCTCCGTTCGTGGAGGTTGCTCCAGCGGAGCAGCCCGGCTAGGGAGACGTTCCGTAACCTTAGTAGCTGGAGAAATGATGCCGGGTACGTCCTGGCGAATATCGTTCTGCACCTGCTTAACGCTAAACGTAGCCGTTGGCAATGCTGGCGTAACCGTCAAAGTAGCCCGGCGTTCCGATAGTGGTTCGCTTTTTCGCAGCAGCGCACCGGGAGTAACCTCCGTTTGAGTAAGAGGAGACACCTCTGCCATGATTGGTTGCTCAGGAAATATATCGTGAAGAGTAGCCGGAGTCTGGGGGGCTACACTACGGGTGATCCAGAGCGCAGTACCTATAGTTACCAGCGCAGCAATACTGAATATATTAAGGACTTTATACAGTCTAAAGTGAGGAATATCGGTGGGAGCAGTAGTACTGCGCTGAGCCTCTATGCCCTCCCATAGATGCATAGGCGGCTCATAACTATGATCATGTAGCTGCTGCCTAAAAAACTCATCCATAGGATGCTTCTCACTCATACCGCGATTTTTTGCATTTTTTCCAGTTGTGCCTGAAGCATTTTACGAGCTTTCACCAGTTGAGAACGGGATGTACTTTCCCCAATCCCAAGCATCCCGGCAATTTCCTTATGCGAATATCCTTCGATAGCATAGAGATTAAACACTAAACGGTATCCCTCCGGTAAAGACGCAATCAGGCGTAATAAATCTTCCCGTTGCATATGACCGTAAATACTCGGTTCAGCTCCGTGCTCGCTTGTATACTCCAGGCCGATCTGCTCGTGTGAGAACCGCTTGCGATCGTAATTCTTCAAGGCTGTATTGATCACGATGCGGCGAATCCACCCTTCCAGGGATCCTTTAAACTTGAACTTATGTAGATTATCAAATACCTTAATAAACGAATCCTGCAGAATGTCCTCTGCCTCCATACGGTGCCGTGTATAACGCACACATACAGAAAGCATCTTTCCTGCATAGCGACGAAAGATTTCCTGCTGGGAATCTTTGTCTTCTTTAATGCATCCGTGTATAAGTTCTTCTTCGGTCACAACGATCGCTTCACTGATCGCCTCATAGGATAGAGACGGGATAATCAAATTTCGCTGCCTGTCTATCTGAAAGTACAGAATTTTATGCAAATGCGATATGATTATCCAAACGCATTCTTCCGCTGGAATATTCTGTAGGTCTGGCAAATTGTCTCTAAAGGTAGCGGTACAAATCAATGGCTGGTAATAATTTCTATATTCCTTACTGTATCTTTCGGTAAAAACTATGGCATCCAACGACAAAGCACATAAGATTGTACAGCAGATGATGGGACAAGATGCATTTAGCCAATGGCTGGGTATTCAAATTGAACACATGGAACCTGGACACTGCCGGTTATCGATGGCCATTCGCCCTGAGATGTGCAATGGCTTTGGTATTGCTCACGGTGGTATTACCTTTTCCCTGGCTGATAGCGCCCTCGCTTTCGCGTCCAATAGCCGGGGACGCCATGCCTTGTCCTTAGATACATCAATCGCCCACCTGAGCCCCCTACGCCCGGGGCAAACAATCACGGCCTACACCAAAGAAATTCACCTAAGCTCTAAAATTGGTATGTATCACGTGTTCATTCTCGATGATGCAGATCAGCAAGTAGCGGTGTTTAAGGGTACTGTATATCGAAAATCACAAGACTGGTAAGACAGCAAGATCACCGCTTTGTACGGCCCAAACACTACATCACCATTCCTTCTATTCCTAGAATCGAACCTTTTGTCCACTTATACATAAAAAAAACTCTTATTTTAGCGCATGTGATATGAATGTTTCGCAAATCAGGAATGATTATATGTAACTAATCTGCATCTATACTCGTTAGAAGTGGCTAGGCAAAGGCCCATACCACTTCGCGAGTAGTATATCTCCCCCCGACCTAAAAGCTTTAGAGCTCAGGAATTTGTACAAAACACTCAGTCGACAAGGTCAGCACAAAGAATGCTGTGGTGACTATTATAAAGCAGGCAAGCTCTCCCAGTTGGCTTTACCTGTACGGAGAAAAGACTACGCTATGTCAACACTATGTAAAACACTATGCAAAACCCTGTTATGGGTGTTTACGCCCTTATGCACATGGGCACAAACAGATTATAGCCTCCAGTTGCAATCTGGTGCATTAGACAATGACGCCATGGCTCAACCGGAAGAGATCACCCTGTCCCAGCTCGATGAAACGCGCTACGGGGCATACTACTATTTATTACTTCAGTTCAGTGACATTCCCGATGCGGCTCAGCGAAGTGCGCTAAAAGAGTCGGGAGTTACGCTGTATACCTACATCCCCAATTACGCGTATATAGCCAGGGTGCACCAGGAGACAGACCTGAAGGCACTACCAATCCGGTCTGTCTTCCTATTGTCGGCGAAACATAAGCTATCTGCCGCGCTCACCGCCGGCGATTATCCAATTTATGCGCTCACCGACGAAGCCATTCAACTGAACGTAACTTTATTCCCCGACCTGAACCAGCAACCTATTCTCACCCGGCTGATTGATCGTGGCTACACAGTTTCCCAGGATCAGGACTACCTACAGGTAACCCTTCCACTTGAAGATATTACCTGGCTTGCCGGACAACCCTACGTTAAATACCTCGAAGCCATTCCACCAGAACCTCAACTTGAACCCGACGGCCTCACCGCGCGTGCCCTACAACGGCTAAATCAGATCAGCCGGGGACCGGGTAACGGACTTGACGGAGCCGGTGTACAAATTGCGCTGGGCGACGATGGATCGATCAACCACCCCGATCTGAACGACCGGATCATAGACCTTACTACGACCAATTTTGGCGACCACGCGGAAATGACCGCCGGCATCCTGGCCGGTAGCGGCAGCATTGACCCCAGGGCCATGGGAATGGCTCCGGCGAGCACCTTGCGCCTATTTGACATCGACGGATATAAGCATTTATTCCGTGCACCCCAGCATTATCAGCAGCACCGGGTGGTGATCACCTCCACCTCTTTCGGGGAAGGATGCGGGGGCCTCTATACCATGAACACGCGTCGACTCGACCGACAAGTCTATACCTCCCCTCACCTCTTACACGTTTTCTCGGCAGGCAATAATGCAACCAAAGCCTGTGGGAATAATTATGGTAAAATAGCTAGCCTAAACGGTATTCGTTTTGGAAATATTTCCGGAGGCATGAAGGCTGGTAAAAACGTCCTGGCCATTGGCAATGTGGAGGCATTTGATTACCTGCAAATCCGTAGCAGTCGTGGCCCGGCTGCTGACGGGCGCATTAAGCCCGATCTGTGTGCTATGGGGCAGGGACAATATACCCTGGCCGAAAATGGCTCCTATCAGTTTGGCAGCGGCACCTCGGCAGCGGCACCTTCTCTGGCTGGAAGTGCTGCTTTATTGTACCAGGCCTTTCGGCAAAAAAACAACAATCAGGACCCGACCTCAGCACTCGTCAAGGCGCTACTCCTGAATACAGCAGATGACCTGGGCCGCCCGGGGCCGGATTATGAATTTGGCTGGGGACGGGTGAATATTGCCCGGGCCGTAGAAAGCCTGGAGAATAATCAATACCTATCCGGCTCCATTCGCCATGCCCAGTCCAGAACGCACTCTATACAAGTACCGGCGGGTACAGGACAGTTGCGCGTCATGGTGTACTGGCACGATCCGGCAGGCTCTCCCCTGTCCGGCCGGGCCCTCATCAACGACATTGATCTTCAGGTAGCTACGCCTAATGGACAAAGCATCCGCCCGTGGCGGCTAAGTACCGTGGCCGACCGCGACAGTCTGCTACGACCAGCTTGGCGAGGTGTTGACCGCTTCAACAACGTGGAACAAGTTACGATTAACAACCCCGGAGCGGGGCCATACAAGATCAACCTCAATGGTCATTTAATTCCACAAGGGCCGCAAGACTATGTCGTAGTTTATTACTTCGAAAAAAATGGTATTGCCATTACCTATCCAGCTAAAGGGGAGACGTTAATTCCCAATAAAGACGCCATTATACGTTGGGATGCAACCGGACAACAAGGAGGATATACCCTTGAGTTTTCAGCAAACAACGGGCAATCATGGACTACCGTGACCAACAGCATTCCCGCAAATGGGCACAACACCCAATGGTCTGTACCTAATCAACCTACCGGGCAGGCTCGCCTCCGCTTGAGCCGCGGCAATCAAACAGCAATAAGCGAATCTTTTGCTATTCTGGCCACACCGAAATTTACGCTAGCCTACCACGATGATCAGCACGCTATCATGGAGTGGGAAAGCATAACCGGGGCCGATGTATATGACATTTTTCAATTGCGCAATGGCCGTATGGAAAAAATTGGCTCTACCACGCAGCGCTCATACCTGCTACCTCAGCAGACTGCCGGAAAAAACAACTGGTATAGCATTAGAGCCAAAAATTCGACAAGTAATGCTAGCGGCCAACGGGCTACCGCACAAAGCTATGTCCACCGCTTCTGTGATCGGCAAATTACTCTGCGCCTGAATTTTGACTTTTATCCCGCTGAAACCTCCTGGGAAATCACTTCGGAAAACGGTGACGTATTTGCTTCGGGAAGTGGCTATGATGGTCAGTTTGCCAACCAACAAATTGAATTGACCGAATGCCTGCCGGTGGGATGTTTTAACTTTACCATTTACGATGCCTTTGGCGATGGCATCTGTTGTGCCAACGGAGAGGGCTATTACCAGATCCTGAATGAGAACGGTACCCTCATTGCCTCGGGAGGAAAATTCGACGCCAAAGAAACAAAATCATTTTGCCTGACTGGCCAAAGTACATTAGCCGTGGAGGTTCAGGAATTACAAGCCATTTCCTGCCCCGCAGGCCAAAATGGAACACTATCAGCTATCGTTTCCGGCAATAGTGGTAATGTCAGCTACCAATGGAGCAATGGCGCTACCACGCCGGTCATTACTAATTTGGCAAGTGGCTCGTACAGCGTGACCATTACCGAGGGCAATGCGACCCAATCGGCCAGCTACGAACTGACTGCTCCCGCCCCCATAGAAGCATTTTTCATCCGCGAACACAACGACTGTCACGGTGCCAATCAGGGGCAAATCAATGTATTGACCCAGGGCGGCACCCCACCCTACTCCTACCAATGGACTACCGGTCAGAGCAGTGCTCAGATAAACGACCTGCCGGCCGGCAGTTACACTGTTACCATTACCGACAGCCAAAACTGTATCCTCACACAGACGACCCAAATCAACGCCTCCTCTGCCATAACCGTAGCCGAAAAGCCGTCGCCTCCCGCCTGTTGGAACAGCAACGACGGCAGCATTGAATTAGATATTGCCGGAGGAGAATCGCCTTACACGGTGAGCTGGGAAGATGGCAGTCAGGGCAAGGCGCGTACCAATTTACCGGAAGGCGTCTTCACCTATTCCGTCACCGATAATAAAGGCTGCGCTCTTCAGGGAACGATTCGCCTGACTGCTCCGGAAAAAATATCACTAACACTTACTCAGGGAGAGACCAGTTGTACTACTACTCCTCCCTCCGTATTTTCACAGGTTACGGGCGGTCGGGAGCCTTACACATTTGTATGGTCGGACGGTGTAACCAGAGCCAATCGCTCTGACTTAAGCAGTGGTGTACATACCCTAACCGTTACGGATGCCAATGGCTGCTCAACCAGCCAAAATATAGAGATTGCCGAGACGGCTCCATCGCTATCGGTTTTAATCAATCAATCCGGTGTCTCCTGCTATAATGCACAGGATGGCCGCATACAGGCCATCGTACGGGGCGGGCAAGCTCCCTATTCTTACACCTGGCAAAACAGCAGCTATGGCGATACCCCCATTCTGACCGACCTGACTGCCGGCAACTATCAGCTCACGGTAACAGATGCTCAGGGCTGCTCAACCAGCAGCCAGGTCGTTATTAGACAGCCTGATTCTATCGACTTACGCCTGGATATATCGCCTGCTGATTGTGGAGAATCAACCGGCTCGGCACGGGTAATGGTACGAGGGGGACAATTACCCTATTCGTTTGCCTGGAGTAACGGTAGTACCAACCCTTTATCCGGCGACCTGGCATCTGGTCTACACCATGTAACTGTTACGGATAATAATGGCTGTTTCGCTACCCGGGCCGTCACGATTTCCGAAGCCGAAGGGCCCGCAGTAGCCATCGAAAAAGTCAATCCATCTTGTAGTGATACGCCCGATGGACGATTACAGACTATGGTCTCCGGTGGTCAGCGGCCCTATAGCTACTCCTGGAGTGCCGGAGGCAGCCTTCCCGTACGGTCACAGTTGCGCGCCGGATCCTATGCCGTGACGGTTACCGATGCTACCGGTTGCCAAACGGTGGTAGAAACCCAGCTAGTTGCTCCACCAGCGATCGACCTGCAACTGCAGGTGCGTGATGTATCCTGTGCCGACGGCAACGACGGCCATATAGCCACCGTAAGTAGTGGTGGTACCCGCCCTTTCACGTACACCTGGTCTAACGGCTCGTCATCACCGACGGCAACCGGGCTTACTGCCGGCACCTACGAATTAACGGTGACCGACCAGGCAGGCTGTAGCCAAAACGAAACAGTTACCATTGAGCAACCTGCTCCACTAAGCCTGACGGCAATCGTTAGCGACCAACCTTGCCGGGAAGAAGCATCCGGCTCTATCTCAGTATCAGTGGCCGGAGGACGCCACCCTTATTCTTACCAGTGGGATAATGGACAAAACACAAACCAGCTCTCCGGGCTCAACCCAGGAACGTATACCGTTCAACTTACTGATGCAGCCGGATGTACGCTGGAAGAATCATTTACTATTGAGGAAAAAACAGCCTTAGCGATTGATTTTGAGACCATCTCTCCTACCTGCGCTGCGGGAGACGATGGTATCATTCAAACCACCGTAACCGGGGCTAGTACGCCCTTATCCTATCAGTGGTCAAATGGCAGTCAGGAGGCCGCCCTCATCAATGTAGCCGCTGGAACCTTTCAAGTAACCGTAAGCGATGCGAATAATTGCCTCCGTACCGCTACCGTAACCTTAGATGATCCTGCACCTTTACAGGTAAACGCAGAGGCTATTCCGGCATCCGCAACGGAAGGGGCACAAATCAACGTAACAACTAGTGGTGGCGTGGCACCTTACAATTATCAGTGGTCAAACGATGCTACGACCAGGAATCTGAGCAACCTAACCGCCGGCACTTATACCCTCACCGTCACCGATGCTTCTGGCTGCACCAGCGTAAAAGCGGTTACCATTCAGGGAATCCAAACGGAGTATTGTGACCACAAGGCCCGCAACGCAAATTACGAATGGATTGAATCCGTAGCGATCGGGAAATTCACAAAGCAAAGTGGTTCTGACAATGGCTACGCAGATTTTACAGGTCAGGTCATCGGCTTGAAAACAGGTAACAATTACCGACTCTTGCTCGAGCCTGGCTACAGCCTCCGCGATTATTACGAAAACTGGTATATCTGGATTGACCTCAACGGCGATCGCGATTTTGAGGATGAAGGGGAATTGATTTTACAGAAGAATGAAAAGGGCCTGCTGCACAGCACATTGTCCATCCCCCATTTGACCCGGTCGCTAACTACCCGCATGCGGGTGGCCATGCGTTTCCTTCCGGATACTTCCCCATGCGGAACATTCTCTTACGGTGAAGTGGAAGATTATACCGTTCACCTCAACGCCGGAAATCTCACATATTGCGAGAACCGGGGTACTGACAGTAATGCCGATTGGATACAAGCCGTTCGCCTAAACGATATTGATCAGAACTCGGGTAATAATGGAGGGTATGCTGATTTTACGAATGCCCCCATATACGCTGACCTCAAACAAAATGCCCGCTTAGCCTTAGTGCTCGGAAATAAACGCAGCCGTATTGATCAATACTGGCGCGTTTGGATCGACTACAATCAGAATGGAGATTTCTCTGAAGACGAGATTGTCCTGGCCGAACAAGCACGGACCATAGTAACCCGGACCGATGTAATTTGGCCGGAAGGCCTTCCCAATGGACAATACCGGATGCGCGTACTATTGAAATGGGGCACCCCTACCATGCAGTCCTGTGGTTCGGTGTTTTGGGGAGAGGTAGAAGACTATGTGCTCAATCTACAGCGGGATGCGGAAAGTTGGGTTCCCGCCGTTCACCCGCCTGAGAACAATCACGAAGAGCAGGCTAAGGTGTTCCCCAACCCGACTACCGGACTACTGTCGTTGGCATGGCAACAACAACGAGCCGGTTCGCACAGGATACTTATCGTCAATGTATTCGGAGAAGTCGTCTATCGTAAAGACCTCGACCTGGACGAGGGGCATCAGGAGCTCCAACTAAATATTGGTCATTTACCGGCAGGTCTATACCATATCTTACTCGATACACTGCGCATGCCCGTGACAATTATTCACTAGAGTGGCGGCACCGGCGGCGTTCATCCACGGCAAATTACTTGCAATGCGTCGGCAATATGTTTGGCCTGGCTGCTAAAGAATATCCGGAAATACCTGAAAGAACTGGTAGAGGCAACTAATGGTATGAGGATGAAGGAATTTTCCCTCGCGCAGCATACGCTCAGCTACCGATACAGGATACCGCTCGAGAATAATGGCTTCCCCATTATCCAGGCGTTGTGGCTTACGCCATTCCACATCCAGGGCTGCCCAATGGTGAATGTAGCTATCCATAAATACGGGATTCGAGGCAATCATACCCAGGGAAGTCCACCGGGATGACGTGTACCCCGTCTCTTCAGCTAATTCCCGCACTACAGCCTCCAACGGTTGTTCTCCGGGATCGATAAGTCCACCGGGTAACTCGAGGGTTTCTTTCCCAATACCTACCCGGTATTGCCGGACAAACAAGATGTGCTGATCCGGTGTTACCGGTACTACATTTGCGGAATCGACCCCTTCCAGAATAACCATCCGCTCTACAGCCTGATTACGCGGGTTGCGAATATGATCGAACCGGGCCCGGAACAACTTAAGGTCCGGACCCGGTTCGGATTTTACGACTTCCCAGGTTTTATCGTTGTCCATAAAATGTGGAGAATGGATTAATCGTCATCGCCATCAATGATGGCATCATCAATGACATCATCGCCGTCGCCATCATTGTCCTTAAAACCATGGGTACGGCCTTGTTTGTCTTCTTTTTTATAATCAGGATCTTTATTGATACGCATGTGGCCTTCGCCTTCATTGTGGTAATCCCCTTCTGCGTAGCGCTGTGCCCGCGTGAAGAAATCGTCGTGCTTACCCAGTTCGCTCTTCTTTAGGTCTTCCGAACTGTCCATGAAGGTGCGGTCTTCTTTTTTGAGGTTTTCTTCCAAATCCTCGTTAAGGTCCTTTGCTTCCTTTGTGAGGTCATCCAGATCTTTTCCATCTTCCCGGGCGGCTTCTTCGTTGGCTTTTTCCATGAGCTCTTCACCGGCTTTACGGGCCTTAGCCCAAAGATCTCCTCCTTTATCCATGAGTTGGCCACCCACTTTTTCTGACAGTTCTCCAAATTTATCCATGGCTTCACCAGACTTATCGAGCAACGTATGCCCCATTTTGGCAGAGCTGTTTAAGACGCGCTCTCCCAGCTCTTCAATGGCACTTGGATCCCGTGGCTCCTCTTTTTTACTGCTTTGCGTAGCATCGGGTACATCGTATTTGGAGAAATCCAGTTCGTCATCCTCTTCCTTTTGTGCGGTAGGCGGTTCGGTACTTTCCCTGGCAGCGGGCTCCTCACTGGCTAGCGGTTCCTCTTCATCGTTATCAAAAAGGCCTTCCACACTGTGGATCGTATCATCGGCTTTCTTTTTGATATACTCACCCGCCTGCTCACTCCATTCTTTGCCTTTATCCCGGGCTTTCTTGGAATACTCTTCTGCTTTATCGACGAGTTCTTCAGACTTTTTATCGGTAAAATCAAAAAAGTCTTCGGCCCGTTCTTTCATTTCGTCACTCACGTTATCTAGTTTTTCTTTAGACATTTTATATAACTCCTCACTACGTCGTTTCAACTCATCGCCGGCCTCCTTGCTCTTTTCTTCCGCTTTTTTAGCCGCCGATTTAGAAACCGACTTGGCAGCAAAGAGAGCTTTCTTTATTTCATTTAAAAATCCCATGGTGCTATTGTTTGATCTTTATTTTTCCTTAAGGTAAAGGAAATGATGCTTTACCGCAAGAATATTCTACAATCCTCTAATTCTAATCGATTAGGACACCTGTCGGTTTCGGATGTTCATGAACTTTTCAATTTCGTGTTCCAGGTATAATGCCTGCTCTGGCTTTTTCAACCCGCGCATAAGTTGCGGGCGTTTATCCTTTCCCTTTACTACCGCTCGCAGGCGGAACGCAATATTGGGTCGGCCATTGGTGCGGGAGGCGACATACTCTTCTACATATAATTGTTCCAGGCTGGCTTTTGAAATATTGCGCCTGGGATGAAAAGGAACAGGTATGGGACCATGCTTAACCAATAAGGCGTGTGTAGTGGCGTAAATGTGTGTAGTGTTGATAAATAGCGCAGTAGTATACAACAAGAAGCCCACCCCAATCATAAAGTGGATGCTAATCGCCAAAGCCATCATGAGGTCATTGCTGCTAATAGCGATCCCCACAAAAACAAACGTTATCCCGTTCCAGATGACCGAAAAGAGAACATAAAACCAGACCATGCGCGTTTTGCGCCAGCTTATCCGAATGTCCAGTTCGCTGACGCCCCGTTGCACCTCGAACCCCGCGGGTAACTCGATATGCGGACGCTCCTCCTCGCGGAAGTCATCGCGCTGACGGTTCAGTTCCTCATCCACCTCAAAAATAGCATTACAATTTCGGCATTTGCCGATTAGGCTGTCGATATTGACATCCTCGGCTGGAATGGGAGTGGCGCACTTCGGACAACGCAGTTGTTGAGCCATAGCGGATAGTTTCTGATAGAATATCTACAGGGAAAGTACGCTTTTTATAGCAACTACCCATACCCTACAAGCACCGATTTTTCTGCTTTCGCAAAAAGGAGCATCAACTTTAAGCATAAAGATGAAACCGACAGTGACGCATCCTATTTATTGGGTCGTAGGTCACACACCAATTAACACGAGCCCAATTTCTTTTCTTCCGGCCGATACCATTTGCGGGAAGGAACCGGGTAGGAAATGCTGCCCTAAACGGGGAGCCAACGCATTAAATTACGTAACTTTGCCATAGACAACAGATAGACACATGCAATACACTGAACTGGGACGCACCGGGCTGCGGGTAAGCAAAATATGCCTTGGTACCATGACCTTTGGCGAGCAGAATACAGAAGCCGAAGGCCACGCGCAACTCGACTATGCGCTGGAACAAGGCATCAACTTTATTGATACGGCTGAGATGTATGCAGTACCCGGCCGGAAAGAAACGCAGGGCAGTACCGAACGTATCATCGGCAACTGGATTAACGCCCGCAATAACCGCGACCAGTTTATTCTGGCCACCAAAGTGACCGGTCCTTCTTCCATGACCTGGATTCGCGATCCCCTGCGCTTTACCCGTGACCAGATTATGACCGCTATCGACGGTAGCCTGACTCGACTACAGACCGACCACGTGGATCTCTACCAACTCCACTGGCCGGAACGCAAGACCAATTACTTTGGCAAGCGTGGCTTCGTCTACGATCCCGATGACCAATGGGAAGACAATTTCCTCCAGGTTTTAGAAACTTTACAAGACCTGCAGCAGGCTGGTAAGATTCGACACTTTGGCCTGTCGAACGAAACGCCCTGGGGGACGATGCGTTGCCTGCACCTGGCCGACAAACACAACTTACCCCGCGTCGCATCGGTACAAAACCCCTACAGTCTGCTCAATCGAACGTACGAGGTCGGCATGGCTGAAGTATCCATCCGGGAACAATGTGGGCTACTGGCTTATTCCCCACTAGCCTTTGGTTTACTCTCCGGAAAGTACCACGAAGGAAGTGATCAGCCGGGCAACCGCTTGAACAAATTCAAGCAACTGAGTCGCTACAATGGGCAGCGCACCCGCGAAGCCACCGCCGAATACCTGCGGATTGCCAAAGAAAACGGACTTAGCCTCACACAAATGGCACTCGCCTTCGTGAATTCCAGGCCGTTTTTGACCAGTAACATCATCGGAGCCACTACGATGGAACAATTGAAGGAAAATATTGGCAGCATCGCCATCGATCTATCCCGCGAGGTGCTGGATGCCATTGAGCATGTACAGGAACAATTTCCAAATCCGGCACCCTAAAGGCCATGCCTGATAATACACCAAACCATCATTCGTGCAATTAAAACGGGTACAGCATTATTTCGGAGAATTCGAGCGTTTTTTGCGTAAGCAAGAAGCCGAAGATCGGCTATACATCTGGGAGTCCCAGGCTACTTTTCAGGAAAACTGGCACAATGAGGCTCTCGATTGGAGCGTGATGTACGATAAAGCGCTCCAAAACAGCACCTCGCGTCGCCTATGGAAACGAGAAGCCTTTGAGCCCAAACGCATCATGCTGCTTTTTCTGGAGATGGAACCCGATTACGTCAAACAGGCTTTTCGCGATCTGTTCAACGAAGCCAAATCGATCGATGCCCGCATGGACAGGTTTGTCTTTTATTGTGATGAATTGCTGCGTATGTACCGGGAAAGACACCCCCATTCCATTGAAAATAATCATTATCATGGAAATGACTACGATATAATTTCCCTCTATCTGGCTTTCCGCTACCCGGCCGATTATGCCCCTTATAGCCTCGAGCGATTGATCAATCTGCTGCGTAAACTGGGCGTGGGCAACCTCCCTCAGGCCAACGATCCGGTACGGTACTACAAAGTGATGCGCACCTTGTATAAGCTGATGCAAAAAGAAGAAGGCATTCTGCAGGCCCACCGCAAGCGGTTGGAGTCCGGTCCTTATTACCGGGGAGAAAGCCTGCTGCTTGCTTACGATTTCATCTATTTTGTGACTAGTGAACGCTATATCCGGCAGGGTCTCTGTCGGCCCTTTCCCGGAAGATAAGGCAGATCAGGAACTGTCTTTACCCGACAGACGAAGCTCTGTAGACATCAGCCAATGCCCCATTTCTGCGTAGGTTACCTGCCCGTTTTGATATTGGTATTTATTTTTATTTTTTTGCTTATCCAGAATGTACATTGACGACTTTCCTTCTACCCGGTTGATAGGTTGCCATCTTCCAAATTGCTCCGAAAATACTTCCTCATGATCGTGTGGTTCTTGAAAATATAATTGGATGGAAGAATAGCGAACGGGGGCCTGTATGCTATCTGCTTTTTCACCTTCTTTGAAAATCTGATACTGATTACCATCCCATTTTACTTCGGAGTGATAGTGCTGATTATCGTTTACCTGTACAATTACCTGGGAGTAATGCAAGGTACCATCCTCATAGACTGCCTCCAGTTCGTGTCGTATATCGAATGATTTTAACAGGCTAAATTGGGCCTCGTTCAGGCTACGATAGCGGACACGGTCACCGAGTACTTCGCGTTGTACCGTTAGGTAACCGATGCTATCTCCCCGGCCCATCACGGTGTAATTCAGTACTTGTTTTTTAGGTGTCGGTGGTGTGGCTAGTAGCCAAAACAGCCAGACAAAAAAGCTAATGTTGATCATTTGTTGATTGGTTTACATGATGTCAGGGTATATATAACAACCGTATGGGCTCAAAAGTGCCTTTTTTGCAGGAAGCCTCGGGGCGAGAGCCGCCATTTCCTATAAAATGCAGATATTTAGCTTTATGATGCAAGTCTGGGTGTCCATTTTCCGGACTCACATCTTAAACAATCATATGCGATGCGACAGGTAGATATAATTTCATCTAAGGAAAATCAACGACAGGTCGAAGAGAAACTGGCTATTTTAGACGTTGAGCCCGTGTGGATTTTTCCAGCACTGGATGATGAGGTGTTGCTCAAATTCATTTTACCAACGGAGCGATCGGCCGAAGTGCTCGATGAATTAGAGCAATTCACGGAAAGTGTTGCTTGCCGTATATTTGTTAGTTCTATCGAATCAGCTTTACCACGCCCTAAAGAAGAAGAGGAAGCAGAAGGGGAGAACCAGGACAGCATACAATTGGGAAAGTTAGCCCGCATCAGTAAAAGCGAGCTTTATCAGGATGTAGCCGGCCCGGCCCGGCTTACCCTGAATTATATTCTAATGGTCATTTTAGCGGCTATTGTAGCGGGTATCGGTTTGCTCAAAAACAACGTACCCATCATTATCGGCGCTATGGTTATTGCCCCTTTCCTCTCCCCCAATATTGCGATTGCCTTTGCCACCACGCTGGGCGACATAAAGCTTAACCGCAATGCTTTACTCACTTTACTAACGGCTACCGGCATCGTATTAGCTATTACTGTCCCCTGGGGCTATTTTGATTCTGGGGTGGCCAATATTCAATTCAGTCCGGTGTTGGAATATCGGGACATACTGCTGGCTCTGGCCTGTGGCTTTGCGGGGGTGCTTTCCCTCATCAGCATCGAAGCAGCCGCACTGGTAGGGGTCATGGTAGCGGCAGCGCTGGTGCCGCCCCTGGTCATGGGCGGCTTGTTTCTGGGGGGCGGCATGTATAATGACGCCCTGAATGCTTTGTTACTCTATTCGATCAATATTGTCTGCCTGAACCTTTCCGGTATTATCACCTTTTATTTTGCCGGGCTACGTCCTGCTCGCTGGTGGGAACAGGAACGGGCGGGAAAGTATACACGCAATGCCTTATTGGTGCTATCCAGTATGCTGGTCCTGCTCGCGGTGTTTATTTACCTGACGAACGAAGTTGGGTAGAAACAGCTAAAAGAGGCTTCTACCCGTTTCCGTTACTCATTCTCTAATTCCATAAATGCTGCCGAAATGCTACGGTCCACCCCACGGCCAGTCCATTCCGGTGCACCCGGAATAGTAGTCGTTGCTTCCGCTACCTCCTCCATAGTTTTACCCATGCGCATCTGTTTTTTCACGTATTTCAGCATACTACTCAGGTAGTTCTGCATCGCTTTCAGGTCATCTTGAGTACCGGTCACCTGGTAGCCTTCACCAGAGTGCCCGAAGACAAACAAGGTATCTTTATCAAATGTCTTATGTGCTTGCTGCAGCACCTCGATCCAATTGCTGATTGACGCTCCCGCTGACTTGTCGATGTACGGAAAGCGACGATTGAAAACTAGATCTCCCATATGAACCACATTGGCATTTTCGAAGTGGATGATAGCGTCCCCATCAGTATGGCCCGGGCCAAAGTAACGCAAAGTGATGGTCTCTGACCCCACCTGATCGCTCCACTCATCTAGAAAAACAATGTCTGGATAAAGCTGCGTATTCTCATTACCCCGGCTTTTGGCGGAAGCCATCTGATTCTTCCGGGAATTGAGGTGAGCAACCACCCGGCTAGCCATATCTTTAAACGCAATATTCCCACCGCTATGATCCCCGTGATGATGCGTATTGATAAGCAGATTGACCGCCTGCTCGCCCCGGTCTTTAATCTCACTAATCAGATTCCTGGCCTGATCAGGGAATTGGGTGTCTACTACAACCACCGCACCTTCTTCAATCATCCAGGCAATAGTACCACCGCGTTCGGTATAGATCCCTACGTTATTGCGCAGGGGCGTCATCTTGCCCGCGTCGGGGAATAGATTGTTCAGTAAAAGATGCTGAGTAGGCAATAGCCCAATACCGGCCAGCATGCTACTTTGGCGAAGGAAATTTCTGCGATCCATAGTTTTGGTTTGTGTTGGTTAGATACTATACACTAAATGTACATAAAATGTAGATTGTTCAGAGCCCTGCAGCCCGGGGAGGATTGCGTTTCGCTCCTTGACGTCATGCATAAGGACGCATATCATCGTAGAATGGTTGCACCGGCAGGTATACTTGTGCCTCGTGGAATATGTCAAGAAGAGAGACGAAGGGACGAAGGGACGAAGGGACGAAGGGACGAAGGGACGGAGGGACGAAGGGACGG
>Ga0102940_1000120_pt1 | contig 52508 bp, 57 predicted proteins | sample SalPonR2_C_D1_MG_FD_78215 | JGI IMG/M metagenome (GOLD analysis project Ga0102940, IMG submission 78215) | Salt pond soil microbial communities from South San Francisco under conditions of wetland restoration - Salt Pond MetaG R2_C_D1_MG | ecosystem: Environmental > Aquatic > Marine > Intertidal... | reverse complement strand
GACTGAGTAACAATCTTTTTTTTATAGGAGAATATATAAATATGTCTGGTGGATCTACGGGTGAACGTCCGTTTTCGGATATTATTACTAGTGTACGTTATTGGATTATTCATAGCATTACAATCCCATCACTTTTCGTATCAGGCTGGTTATTTGTTAGTACTGGTTTAGCATATGATGTTTTTGGAACACCACGTCCAAATGAATACTTCACACAAGATCGTCAACAAATTCCGTTAGTAAACGATCGATTTAGTGCGAAACAAGAATTAGAAGATTTAACTAAAGGTTTATAATTGAGGTAAAATAATGGCGAAAAATATTAATCAACCTGTAGCATATCCAATTTTCACATTCCGTTGGTTAGCCGTTCATGGATTAGCAATTCCAACGGTATTCTTTTTAGGCAGTATTACTGCAATGCAATTTATTCAACGATAGAAAATACACTAATACAGAAATAAAAACGAGGTAATCTTTCTTATGACAGGTCCAAATCCAAATAAACAAGCGGTAGAATTAAATCGAACTTCTCTTTATTGGGGACTTCTATTAATCTTTGTTTTAGCAGTTCTATTCTCAAGTTACTTCTTCAATTAAAATCAATCTAATAGGAGCTTAATTATGGCAAATACTGGTCGAATTCCTTTATGGCTTGTAGGTTTAGTAGGTGGTTTAGCAGTAATCACAATGCTATCTTTATTTATTTATGGTTCATATTCAGGCTTAGGCTCATCAATCTAACCTTAAATTTTATCATCGAATAATAATTATTCGATGATAACTTTAATTTTTTATCGTTTAAAAATTCGTTTTAATAGTTTTCGCAGATTTAGATTTAATTGTAAACCTTCTCCTGTTCCGCGCCCAAACCATCCATACCAAAGTTTTGGAAAGAAACGATTTAAACTTTTTTCTTTTTCTTTTGGATCTTGCCATGCCGTTTGACCACCACTGTAAATACTATTTTTTGGTCTAGGACCAATATGTAACTCTGTATTTTCGACAAAAAATGGAATATAAAAATATTGTCCCCAAATAGCATGAAATAAACCAAAAATAATCAACCCTATGTGAGTCAAGACAACACATGTAATAACTACATTTAAAAAGTTCATCTGCACCAATAAATTGGGATCAGTGTAATTTTCATACATTTTTGTCTGTGGCAGTATAACAAACGTTTGAAAATAATATACACGATAAATAAAGTAAACAAAAATTTGTTCAATCATTCCTATGATTAATAGGAAAGTCCAATGCCACCTTACTAAATAAGGACAATATCGTTTCCCAATTCGAGTAATAACAGCATAAGCTGCAACTCCAGAAAGTTGATTCCAAAATTTACTGCAGATATCATAAATTTTTGGGATAATTTTATTATAAACCTTATAGTATAAAGGGAGGACACTTGATTTAGCAGAATCTTGTAAATTTGAAACCGCCATCGAAATTGGATCAATATAATACCGGAATCCTGTTTCTGGATCAGTATGAATTACACCTTTTGTGAATGCATAATATAAAACTTGACCAGGATTATACCAATGAGCATCTTCTCCTAATTTTAAATCGGTCAGTACCATTTGTCGATGCATGGACCGTAATTGAACTGCATCCATTCCAAGCTTATGTAAAAATGGAAGTTTTAATAAAACACTTCGATACATTGAAATAAGATCAATTAAATGGCGATACCATAAATATCCTGCAAAAAGACCAATGCACGTAATATAAAAAGAAGTTTTTAAATTATAACGAAAGGCCAGAATAATAAATCGTATAAAAAGAATAAAGAATAACACATTTTCAATGTCAGCCAAAGTAAGGCCATCCTGTATTTTTTCCCATAAACCTTCAATAATTAGACGAAAAGTTTCAAAAGAAACATTTGTAGATGTTTCAAAATGTGACATACTTACGTCATAACCATATTCAGCTGATTGGTAAACATTCTGATTAGTAGTATCCTCTAGTCCAAACCACCTTAAAACTGTTTCTTGATCAATGTGGATAAAAAGTGACAAAAGTCTAGGAAAATATAACATAAATTAATTCTATAAATTTGTTAAATAAACAATTTAGATACACTGTTACACTGGCTAAACTTACTCAATTTTGATTGAAAAATCAAGACTTTCAGAAAAAACTTTCTTGTTTTTTTTAAGAAGAAAAACAAAAAATAGTACCCCCAAGGGAATTCGAATCCCTGTCTGCTCCGTGAAAGGGAGCTGTCCTAGGCCTCTAGACGATGGGGGCAATTAAAAGTTATTGAGTTACTTTCGCAAAAGTTAGAATTTGAAGCGGGCAACGCGATTCGAACGCGCGACATCAACCTTGGCAAGGTTGCGCTCTACCACTGAGCTATGCCCGCTAACAAAAATTAATACTTTTTAACTTAATTTCAGTATCTCTAAACGATACAATATCGTAACTAGGAAATTTTGTCAATAGTTTTCATCAATTTAGAAATTATAGTTTTAGCTATAATTTCTAAATTGATGAAGCGATACCATCAGCAGCCGCAATTATAATAACAAGAACCACCCAAGCTTGGAAACCTTTTGTAAAATTATCTTTTGAACTTTCCCATTCACCTGGCGTTGCTAAAGCCACTGGTACTGTCACAACTAAACCTAATGAAATTAAAACTAATAAAGCTGTTAAAGCAGTTATCATAAATATTTTGATAAAAAATTTTATATTGATGATCTAAATTTAATAGAAATATTATTAAAGATTACCTTTTTTTAAAGCTAATAAAATAATTACTGCCGGACCTGCTAACATAATAACACCTGTAGCGATAAGTTGCCCTAGAACTTGCCAATTAACCATTTTCTAATCCTTGTTTGCTAATTTTTAATAAAATTTAAAGTAATAAAATAACCTATAATGTTATTTTTCATTTTACTTTAAAATTTCTAAAGTAAAAATATTATTTTAATTAATATTTTTATTTTAGGAATTTTAGTTGAAAAAAGAAATATAGAAAAAAGTGGTTTAATATTTTACCTAAATCATGGTAATATAATAGTATGGGTTGCTAACTCAATGGTAGAGTACTCGGCTTTTAACCGAATAGTTCTGGGTTCGAGTCCCAGGTAACCCAGTTTAAATCTAGGTATTTATAATTATCTTGTAAAAATAGTCTTTTCTAGGAACATTAGGATTAGTTTAATAATCTTCTAAATAATTGATTAGGAGTCGTATAGTTTGTCGTTTTTGTTTTATTAGATCTAGAAATCTTTTCACGAATTCATTTATTTTTATGGATAGATATTCATACGAATGTTATTGGTACATGAAAATTTAGCAAAAAAGAAATTAATTATTAATTCACGACAAGTCATAAATGAGTTAAAAAAATCTATAGATAAAAGATTTTTTATAAAACCAAGATTAAAACTAATTATACATAGCGATAAAGGCACTCAATTATCTAGTAAAACTTACAAGAAGCTCACAGAGAATGATAAAGAGTTTTTGATACCAAGCATGTCAAGGGAAAATACTCCAACCAACAATACCATTGCTAAAAGATTTATGATAACTATAATAGAAGATACGATTTATGGAATTACTTTTAAAGAGAAAATTCAGAGTTACCTATCTTCAGATTCAAACTTTAATTCTTTTAGATTAGTTATTAATCAATATATTAAAAGTATAAACGAAACACCGAACCGGAAATCATTTAGAAAAATATCTCCTCAGAAGCATAATATGAATTCATCTACTGCTTCAATATTAATGATCGAACTCAATAATTCAAAAGCATTTTCCCTACACTGTGGAGAATATCTAAAGAGACATGAAGTTGAACTCTTGAAATATCAGACTAATCATATTATTAGTTATATGAAAGAACTAGCGACTAGAAAAGATGAGGTTATGAATGAGACTCCTTTTGATGTGATAATTATCAAATAAATCTTGACATAAAATTGATGAAAAGAAAATTTCAAGAACTCACTGTACTTATTCAAAATAACCCTGAAACTACTTGAGAGTAAATTGAAAATACTATAAAATTAGTATGAGAAAATATTGAAGAATTAAGTCAGGAATTTAATGACGGAATAGAAAAAATTAAAAGTTTAATAGCTCGAAAACTAAAAAAAATAGGGTAGTACATCTTTTTTAGTTTTCGGTAGCAACTGATCAACTTTCTTATGTAACTCTTCTAAACTTTCTTCATTTGTCAGGAAAGCCTCTTGAATATACTCTCTCGTAATTCTAGGATTCGTTTCAATATTGTAATACTTATAAAGTAGTAAATATTCAATTAGTTTTATAGTGTGAAGAATCATAATACAGAAAATACATCGTTATTTCCTCGTGGCTCTTATTTTCTAATACGTGTTTTTAATGATTGAATTTTACAGTCCAGTTCAGTACTTCTAGAATCAATTTCAACAGAAATAGAAACGGTTGAATTAAAAAAACCTGATGTTGCAAAGGTTTTACTAGATAAAGCTTTTAGAGATAAAAATCTAATCAACGAGCTCTTGTAAAAAATATAAAGTAAATAATTTCTTTTATTGTAGAATTAATTCCTATGTTTAAAACATTGCAAGATATTAGTGTTGCAACAGCTCTAAATCAAGCAGCACAAATACCATTATCCCTATCACTCTCCTTCAGAATTTCTATGCCTGCTTTTGTCGCATTACATATCGCCAAGGTTACTTTCCCCTCAAGTGTGCAAAGAAAAGCTGTTAAATATACTAAAATAATGGTTGGAATTCCGTTTTGTGTTACGGCGGAATGTGTTGATAAAGTTAGTAGTGCCAGTTCAAAAATACTTAACCTTCCTAATACAAGTTTAAATATGCAAAATACTCTTGGTGTACCAAGTGATTTTAAACTCCAAGATGTTCTTAACGACATGGAAAGGTGGAGTGACGAAAACTCTGAGAGCCTTAGCACACTTTCAGATTTTTATAAAGCTCAACGTAATAAAGAACTTGGCCCTAAATGGTACTAGTATACTTACATAAACGACATTAAAAATACACGAAAAAATAAAATGACATCCCTCTTTCAAAAAATGTTCTTAAGTTTATAAAACATACTCAGTTAAAAATACTCTTAGAGGTCCCTTATAGGCTCCACATTGAACAAAAAATCAATTTCAATAGATTATTGTTAAATTTTATTTGGAAAATAAACTTTTTAACCAAAACTTATTAGTAAAACCTAATATGGTTTAGGTAGGAGAAGCAGACTGTACTTCATTGAACTAAAAGGCTAAATCATTTTTTAGTTATTAAGTTTTTGAATTTGTAAAAATTTGTTACTGTTTTCATAACGAAAAGGAGCAAATTCGTTATGGTAACAGTCTCATCGATTAAATTCGAATCTCTTCTCTATATAAAAATGTTAATATTATGGCTAAAAAAATATTTTTGCTATCGACATTCATAGTTTATTTTTAAAGTAATCGAGATTTTTATTTTAAACATTTATTCTTGACAATTTTTTTTTTTCAGTTAAAATTCCCATTAGAAATGGGATAACAAGAGTTAGTAGTAGTAAACTTTTACCGTTGAAAGTGGGACATCTAAAAACTTTCTTAAAGGAAAGTTGAAATTAATGAAATATAAAGATTCATATGTGTTTACATCGGATAAAAAACTAACTTAAATACTTCTTCGAGAAATAATTACGATGGATGAGAATAGAGTAATATATGCTGTCTCTCAGTTTGTTCTATTGAAACCAAAGCTTGTAAGTCACAACTTTCGGATTAGTTATATGTTTCAATTGTAGAAAGATACCAAAGATATTAAGTTTATGAGATAAACAATTAATCATCAGATCTTAAATTCAACTTCGGATTACATCAATCAAATGACATCTTATGTTTGAGATTAAATCCAACGAATAAAGTGATGTAGTAAATAAATAAATTTTTAAGAGTTTAATTTGATTACGCTTTATCTATAAAGTTTTATTATTAGGAGGCTGTACTCTAAATAGGTGATGAAACATATAATTTACTAGTGTGCGATTCTTAGATACGTCTAAATTGGAGGCTGAGAGCATGTTAAAAAATCGTTTCAATCGAATTGTTTTATATTTCATAGTCATAACTTCGTATTTTCTACTTCATTTTGGATAAATCGAGTAGAGAGTAGAGTATGGACTCAACCTAGAAAGTGCTCTTACATCAACGCATCAAACCCTTTCAAAGCATAGAAGGTTAAAGTTTACTATTACAGTTAAATCATATTTAGTTTCTGTACTCATGTTATAAAACTTTCTTTGGGCTGAGATCTTTTTTGAGTGTTTCGCTATCACTCCTCACCACTCTTCTTATAATTCTATAATTGATGTTACGTGAAATTTTGATCTCACAAAATGCCTCTTATGACTGATATACCGAGCAAGAGAAGGAATTACTATAGAACATTTTTAATTGATATACTAGCCTTCTGACAGATTTAGGCTCTCAACTCTCACTTCGTTCAAGCAATCGTATAAAAATTTTTATCTTTTAGTTTTTTTCAATATTTGGTAAACTGAGGTGTTTAAGAAATTTATTTTTATAACTTCATGGATAATAAAAATGAACAAGCAACAAGAATATTGCAAGCTGCAGTTGAAAAAGATATGACTGAACTTTCTAAAGAAGTTTCTTACTTAGCATATACATAAAAAATATAAAAGGGAAACTATTATTATTAGTTTTGTCCAATAACCTTTTTATTTTGTTGTACAATAGTAATTGAATATTGAGTTTTATATTTGTTAAAATTTAAGACGGTAGATAAGACCTCGAAAGTATATTTATTCTCAATTATTTTAAATGTGTTAAATCAAAATGGTAAAAACTAATTTAAATAAAGGTTACGTTAGTCAAATTATTGGTCCTGTATTAGATGTTACGTTCCCTAGCGGAAATTTACCACCTATCTATAGTGCACTTAAAATTGGATTAGAAGATGGCACAGAAACAATTGTTGAAGTACAACAATTATTAGGTGATAACAAAGTACGTGCAGTATCAATGCGTTCAACAGATGGTTTAAAGCGTGGTGTTGAAGCAGTTGATTTAGGTGCTCCAATTAGTGTACCAGTGGGTACTCCAACTTTAGGACGAATTTTCAATGTAATTGGGCAACCAGTTGATGAACAAGGTGACGTTAGTTTTGATGAAACTTTACCAATTCACCGTGATGCTCCAGCATTTACTGAATTAGAAACAAAACCATCAATTTTTGAGACTGGTATTAAGGTTGTAGATTTATTAGCACCTTACCGTCGTGGTGGTAAAATTGGTTTATTCGGTGGGGCTGGTGTAGGTAAAACGGTTTTAATCATGGAATTAATAAACAATATTGCTAAAGCTCACGGTGGCGTATCTGTTTTCGGTGGCGTAGGTGAACGTACACGTGAAGGAAACGATTTATACGAAGAAATGAAAGAGTCTGGCGTAATTAATGAGAAGAATTTCTCAGAATCTAAAGTAGCCTTAGTTTACGGGCAAATGAATGAACCTCCAGGAGCTCGTATGCGAGTAGGTTTAACAGCATTAACAATGGCTGAATACTTCCGTGATGTAAACAAACAAGACGTATTATTATTTATTGATAATATTTTCCGTTTTACACAAGCAGGTTCAGAAGTATCTGCTCTCTTAGGTCGTATGCCATCAGCGGTAGGTTACCAGCCTACATTAGCAACAGAAATGGGTGCATTACAAGAACGTATTACATCAACAACACAAGGTTCAATTACATCAATTCAAGCAGTATACGTACCTGCCGATGATTTAACAGATCCAGCTCCTGCAACAACTTTTGCGCATTTAGATGCTACAACAGTATTATCTCGTAACTTAGCAGCTAAAGGTATTTACCCCGCGGTAGATCCATTAGATTCAACTTCAACAATGTTACAACCAGGTATTGTAACAGAAGAACACTACGAAATCGCTGAAACGGTGAAAGAAACATTACAACGTTACAAAGAATTACAAGATATTATTGCAATTTTAGGTATCGATGAATTATCTGAAGAAGATCGTTTAACAGTTGCGCGTGCACGAAAAGTAGAGCGTTTCTTATCACAACCGTTCTTCGTTGCCGAAATCTTTACAGGTTCACCAGGCAAATATGTAAGTTTAGAAGAAACAATTAAAGGTTTCTCAATGGTATTAAATGGTGAGTTAGATGATTTACCGGAACAAGCATTTTACCTTGTAGGTAACATTGATGAAGCAATCGCAAAAGCAGAAACTCTAAAATAAGGAGTAATTATATATGGTTATGAACATTCGCGTTCTTACCCCTGATCGAGTAATTTGTTCAACAACAGCAGACGAAGTTGTTTTACCTGGTCTGACAGGACAAGTAGGGGTATTAGATGGTCATGCAGCTTTAATAACAGCCTTAGATACTGGATTATTACGTATCAAATTAAATGATAAATGGACCCCAATTATTTTATGTGGTGGTTTAGCTGAGATCGATCGAAATCGAGTGACAGTTTTAGTGAATGACGTAGAAGAGCTTACAAATATTGAATTAAGCGAAGCTACTCAAGAATTAGAAAAAGCAACTTTAGCTGTTGAAAATGCTGAAACCAGCAAAGCTCGTTTAGATGCTTCTGTAGAGTTGAAAAAAGCAACAGCACGATTAGAAGCAATTAATTATTTATCATAAGTTACTTTTTAAGAAGTGGCTTAAAAAACTAAATGGGTTAAATCTTTAACCAATTTAGTTTTCAATTTACTAGAATAGTACGAATGTATTTATTAAATGGCGACTAATTCTAATTTTAATTTTACAAATAATACAGCCATAACACTTGAATTACCTTTCTCGGAACATATCGAAGAATTACGTCAAAGAATTTTTGTAGTGTTTTGGATAATTTTATTATTAACTTGTATAGCCTTTATTGAGGTTAAAAGCTTAGTTAAAATTTTAGAACTTCCGATTAATAACGTAAAATTTTTCCAAGTAGCCCCAGGTGAATATTTTATTTCAACCATTAAAATCTCATTTTATACTGGGTTACTTTTCTCAAGTCCTTTTGTAATTGGCCAGTTAATTTTATTTTTATTGCCTGGATTAACGAAAAAAGAAACAAAAATTATTTTACCTTTATTGTTAAGTTCACTAATTTTATTTGGATTAGGTTTAGCTTTTTCTTACTATACTTTAATCCCAGCAGCTTTAAATTTTTTCTTAAATTATAGTGAAGAAGTTTTAGAACCATTCTTATCTTTTGATCAATATTTTGAATTTATTCTAGTTCTCTTTTATAGTACTGGATTAGCTTTTCAAATTCCGATTATTCAAATTTTAGTTGGATTATTAAATATTGTGTCACCCAAACAAATGTTAGGTGCATGGAGATATATAATATTAGTGTCAACAATTTTAGGAGCAATCTTAACTCCTTCAACCGATCCTTTAACGCAACTATTACTATCGGTAGCGATATTGCTACTATATTTTTCAGGATTGGGTATCTTGTTTTTATTAAAAAATTAATATATATAATTTAATATCCATACTTAGAAAGTATTTAAACTATGGCAACTAACAAGTTTTTTAAAAGTCTTTTATTTGCTTTAACAATTGCTATAACTTCATTTGGTTTTGGTATTCAAGAGTCATCAGCATATCCAGTTTTTGCACAACAAAACTATTCAAATCCACGTGCAGCGAATGGAAAATTAGCTTGTGCAAATTGTCATTTAAATCAAAAAGCAATTGAAATTGAAGCACCTCAAGCTGTTCTTCCAAATTCAGTTTTTGAGGTAGAAATTAAAGTTCCTTATGATGTTACTAAGCAACAAATTGGTGCAAATGGAAAAAAAGCTGACTTAAATGTAGGTGGTATTTTAATTTTACCAAATGGTTTTAAATTGGCGCCAAAAAGTCAAATTCCAGACGAAGTTAAACAAAAAAATAAAGGTGTTTTCATTTCTCCATATAGTACCGAATTTGATAATATTTTAGTTGTAGGTCCCATTGCTGGTAAAACTCATCAAGAGTTAATCTTCCCGGTTATTTCACCGGATCCTGAGAAAAACGCAGATGTTAAATATTTAACATACCCGTTCTATGCCGGTGGTAACCGGGGCCGTGGTCAAGTTTATCCAACTGGAGATAAAAGTAATGTAAACGTATTTGGGGCAAACCAAGCTGGCCAAGTTACATCAATTAAAACACAAGAAAAAGGTGACTGTACTGTTATTATCCGTAATTCAAATGGAACAGAAACATCTCAAACTCTACCAGCGGGTTTAACTTTAACAGTTAAAGAAGGTGACGTTGTAAAAGCTGATCAAGGCTTAAATGCTGATCCAAATGTTGGGGGTTTTGGTCAAGAAGAATCTGAAATCGTATTACAAAACCCAATTCGTATTATTGGCTATCTTGCATTCTGTTTCTCTGTGTTATTAACACAAGTACTTATTGTATTAAAGAAAAAACAATTTGAAAAAGTTCAAGCAGCAGAGTTAAACTTCTAACTATTTAACTATTAAAAAATTAAGGAATAATTTTGTGAATCATTCCTTAATTTTTTCAGATTAATTAGTATAATTCATCTTCTTGGTGTACTAAAATTGTACAATCTGATTTTGGATAAGCAATACAAGTTAAAACAAAACCAGCTTCTACTTGATCATCATCTAAGAAAGTTTGCTCAGATTGATCAATTTCACCTTCTGTTACTTTACCAGCGCAAGTTGAACATGCACCTGCACGACAAGAATAAGGTAATTCGATGCCTTGCTCTTCAGCAGCATCTAAAATAAATACATCATCATTACAATCAATTGTTGAATTGATGTCATGCTCTTCACTTAATAATGTCACTTTGTAAGTAACCATATGACTCCTTATTATTTAATTAATATAAAGCAAACGAACTATTACTTTACTACTTTACATTATACTACGGAAATGTAATAGAGATAACTTTTTTTGTTAAAAATTTAAAGATTTTTTATTTTATTTAAACGATTGTTTTAGTCGACTTGCTTTGCCACGTAAGTTTCGTAAGTAATATAATTTCGAACGACGTACTTTTGCAGAGCTTAATACTTTAATTGAGTCAACTTTAGGTGAATGAATTAAAAAAACTCGTTCAATACCAATTCCTTGTAAAACTTTTCGGACTGTAATTGTGGTATTAACAGAACTATTTTTTTTAGCAATAATTGTTCCTTCATAAAATTGAACACGTTCTTTATTACCTTCAACAATCTTTACACCAATACGTACACTATCCCCAATTCTAAGTAATGGAAGATCTTTTTTAATAAAATTACTTTCTACGTTATTAATTGTTTTTTGGGTATTTAAGTTAAGCATAAGTTCTAGCTATTAGTTTAGTTATATCTGTAAAAACAAGTTTACAACTAGATCTTTAAAAAAACAATATTAAAATATTCTACGTGCATTCGACTGGGTTCGAACCAGTGATGTTCCAGAGGAAAACGGATTATGAGTCCGGTGCCTTCAACCACTCGGCCACGAATGCATATATGGAACTGATGGGAATTGAACCCATGTCCATTTAAAATTATTCAATATACTCGTTCACAGGCATAGTTTCAAAGAACAAAGAATAATAATGTTATTCTAAACTAAATTTAAGAAAAACTCTAGATCTAGCGAACGAATTTTTAAGTTAATTAAAATGCAAATTGTAATGAACGAGCATTATGATTTGCAATTTTCGCGATAAAAGATGTAATAATATTAGCCTTTAATTTATAGTTTGTAGATTTTTACGAAGAGTACAAGCTTCGACCTGATTCATATATCAATTAATTTTAAATGTCGAAACCAAATCAGCCCCAATATCGTGTCGTTAAATTTCCTATCATAAGCATGAAGGGAATCGAACCCTTGACTTTCAGAATCGGAATCTGATGCTCTATCCACTGAGCTACATGCTTCTAGTTTAAAGCCAAAGATTACTGAGAATCAAAGACGTCGTTCAATCAATGGGTAAATCAAATCATTTCCATCCCGCTTACAATCAAGATATTCTACACTATTATGCCTATCCCGTAAACAAAGAACTTTCCAACTCCTAAATAATTAGATATGTAGAAGGGTTATTTACCAACTTTTAAAAGAATACAATGACATTTAGAAGTTAGGTTTAATCGTTTAGTCTGCAAGAATGACGAAAATAGGTTTATAGTATTTTTTTAAATACTATAAACAGTTCACCTTACTAAAAATTAATAATTAGTAGTAAATTTTACCGCCACCCCATTTTTCTGTTACAACTTTGGGTTGTAATAAAATATGACCAGCAATGGCCGTTAAATCTTCATCTGTTACTGAACGCATACGTGGATAAATATCTGCACTTTTAATACTTGGATGTGTTTCCGCAATTGATTCTAATCCATCATAAGTTGTTGGATTTTTCATAAAATCAACTAAACCTGCAATATTGTCACGACGTGGAGTAGCTAAGCTTAAAGCTTCAGGATCTAAACCAACGTTAGGATTTGTTTTTGTAATACCACCTGTGTGACAAGCACCACAAGTTGCATTAAATAATCGTTTTCCACGCTTTACTTGTTCAGGAGTTAAGACAACTGTTTTTCCTGATGAATCTTGTACAACTGTTCGTGTTGCCTCGTCTAAATCAATGGCTGATGCTGTTGCTACAAAAGCACTAAAAATAAAGAAGAATACTAAAGAAAAAAGTTGTGAATACTTTTTAATCATAATTTAAAATAGTTAATTAGCAATTTGAAACCAAGAGATAGATTAGTTACGATATTATTTTCGTTTCTGCTTTTTTAACTTTGCCATATTAGCAATTAATCCACGTAATCTAATATTTTCCCATCCAGCAACAAGTACCGTAACAATAATAAGTACTTGACCAAATAACAAAATTGGATCTAAACGCCATCCATGAACCATTAAAATACAGCTATAAAGTAAACCAATAGTTGCAAAAAAGATATCTTCATCTCTTGCAATCTCTGGTTTCACATTTCGAAGAAAATATAATATTAGTACTCCAAAACTTACGATAATCCCTAAAAAGATATTGGGACCAAAACTAAAATTTAGCATAAAACATTTAATTTTTATTTCACAATTTTGTAATAAATATATTAACTAGAAATAATTTAACTAATTCTTTCATAATTTGTAAATTTCTATGGCTTTAATTAGAGTTTGCAAGTTTGGAGAGAATTCTAAGTATTTAGATATGTTAAAGTAATGATGTAATTAGAAGTTTCGTGTAACACGATCATTTTGACTAATAAAAACTAAAACCCCACCAATAGCAAGGGCGATAACTGCACCTGCAAATAAACTAGCGATAAAATTTCCTAATGAAGGTGTCATTTTTTATTTCCTGTTATTTAAAATAATAAAGTTAAAAATAGTAATAGTGACTACAATAAATATTGTATCAATTTTTCGAAAAAAATATAATAAATATTCAAACATTCTAATAATTTTAAATTCTTTTGATATTTTTATATTGATGAATTTATCAATATTTATTGAATTGTACAATTTAGATATGAATAAACAGTCTTAATTTCAAATAAAAGCTCCCGTTTAGAATATCGCTACTTAGACCTTAAAAAAGACAACTGGAGAAGCATGAATATGATTTAGTGAAGTAGATTCTCAAATGTCTTCTGAAAGAGTCCGAAGTGCCTTTTTTAGGAAAGTTTATAGGGGTACCGATTGGCGCAGTAAACATGGAAGTAGAGATTCGTGTTTAAAAGACTTTCCATTTTGTAAAAGTTGCCACATCGCCAACTTTAGATACTAATCATAATCGTTTAACATTATTTGATAATTCATTAAGATAAATTTCTTTTTAGCATTATAAAATAAGATCAGAGTGTGATTCATTCTAGTTATTCAATTTTATTTTTGATATTCAATTATAAACTAATCTTGCTCAAGATAATAGAAATAAAAAATCGTAGTTTTAATTTTTTTCCTTAGAACTGATTTAACTATAAAAAATTTGGTAGAGGTAGCTTTTGCATATAACTAATGATTGGATAGTTTAGAAATTTATTGAAAAAGTGATAGATATGTTAAAAGTAGCATTTAATTAGCTTAATTTCTTTTTAGTCAATTCATGACTTTCACGAAGAATTGTTCGTTGGCTTTATTACTTTGGCAAATATTTTAGAAATTATTATCATAACAAGATTTGGCAAGCTATAAATTAGTAGTAAGAAATTGGCAAAGCTTCTTTTAGAAAAGTAGGGCACTTTGTACATACAAGTGTTACGGCTGTTTTCAAAGTATCAATGCACCACGGGGCTGATGATTCAGTAATAGATTTATTAATAACTTCTTTTACTTTATTTGCATCATTGTGTTTTAAAAACTTATTCATTTTCTTGATACCTTCATTAGTTAAGTGTTGAGACCAAGGTTCACAATGTGTAAGTGTCTCACGCAAGTGAAAAGCTGTTTGCACTTCATTATCAGTGAAAGTTTTCTTTAACTCATCTTTAGCACCTGTAGCGATACCAGCAAATGCGTTACCACGAAAAGTGAATCTGAAATCAAATAAGAATAAAATCATTTAAAATTCTCCATAATTGTATTCAAATTAGAAAATTACCAATCAATATATTCTAAACATTCAAGTAAATTATCTTTAACTGCTTCAATATTACTCGAGTTAATACTATGTTTAGACGCCAAACTATCCATTCGTGAATAACCGGATATGGCAGTTTTAGCAGTTGTAAAATACAAAAGAGCTCTTGTACCATATCTACCAACCAGATAACCTACTTTATATAAATCAATGTTAATTTCCATAATAATATAGAGTAGAGTATTAGAATGTTTTTTGCGTCAGATTATAATCGATTTCCAAGCTATATAATTTTCAATTAGATATAGATTTAATACTAATTTAAACGCGTGTTTTATGCTGCTATCTTACAATCCTGACATGATAAACATGTTTTCAATTATATTAAATACTATATCCAACCTTAATTATAAGAAAATTACAAGCTATCGTCAATGTTTTCAAAAAACTTATTGACATTAACTTGTAATTTTAGGAAATTTATGTTACTATTAAATGTAATAATAGAATAAGCCCGGATAGCTCAGTTGGTAGAGCAGTGGATTGAAGATCCTCGTGTCACCAGTTCGAATCTGGTTCTGGGCATTTAACAATCACAACTTGAAAATTTCATTCGCTTTTCGTCAAATTGAAGTTTCACCGTTCCAGTAGGGCCATTTCGATGTTTTGCTAATATTAATTCAATTGGTTCAGATTCTACGTATTTTACTGCGTTAAAATTTTCTTTACTAGAAGATTCTTTACGATAAAGCATTAATACAAGATCAGCATCTTGTTCAATAGATCCACTTTCACGTAAATCAGAAAGTACTGGTTTTTTATCAATACGATTCTCAACATTTCGACTAAGTTGAGATAATGCGATAATAGGAATATTAAATTCTCGCGCTACCATTTTTAGCAATCTTGTAATTTGAGATAATTCTTGCGTTCTATTATCTATGTTAGTTTTTGAGATTTGCATTAATTGAAGATAATCAATAACTACTAATCCAATTTTTTTTTGTTCAAATAAAATAGTTTTAATTTTTGAACGAATCTCATTAATAGATAAGTCAACTGTATCATCAATAAATAAAGGAAGTTTCGATACAATTTTTATAACTTTGGTTAGTTTCACCCAATCAGATTGAGATAATTTTCCATTCTTTAATCTAATTTGATTGATATTGGTTTCCATAGATAATAATCGATATACAATTTGTTCTTTGGACATTTCTAAACTAAAAAATAGAATAGGAAGTTTCGAGTCTCTTATTGCAGTCATTGTAAGATTTAAACTAAAAGCAGTTTTTCCCATAGCAGGTCGACCAGCTAAAATAATTAAATCTGACTTTTGAAAGCCTTGAGTCAGTGAATCTAATTCATAGAATCCAGATGTTAAACCTAATAATTTAGGATTAAGTGACTTTTCTTTTAGATCAATAAAAATAGCATTTAATAATTCACTACTACTTAATAAATTTTGAGTCTTCGTTTCGGTTGTTAAATTAAAAATTTTAGTTTCACATTCGGTTAAAATTTTTTCTAATGAAATATTAGTTATATAGGCTGAATTAATAATTTCATAACCAAATTTAATTAGACACCGTCGAAGAAATTTTTCTTTTACTACAGCTAAATATTCATCTAAGTAGGTTAAGTTTGGAATTTGACTGATTAATTCAATTAAAACTTTAATACCTCCAATTTGCTGGAGTAACCCATTATCTTGTAAAAATGTTAAAACTGTTAGCATATCAATGGCTAATTTCTGATTATATAAAAAGATAATCGCTTTATAAATTTCTTGATGATTTTTAAAATAAAAAGCTTCAATGGGTAAAGTTTTGAGAGTAATTTCAACAGCATCAGAGCTAATAAATAATCCACTTAATATCATTTGTTCCGCAAGAAAATTATGCGGTAATTGTTGACTAATGAATAATGGGTTATTGGTAAATTTTGAATGTTCCATTTTAAAGTATAAAATTTAATTAAAATTTAAAACTTGTCATTTGATCTTATTCTTCGTATAGTATATGTAAGCGTCCTTAGTTCAGTTGGTAGAACGCTAGTCTCCAAAATTAGATGTCGAGGGTTCAAGTCCTTCAGGACGCGTTTCTCTTTTCCAAGAGGTTTCTATTTTTTAGTGATAGAATTCAAATAGTGAAACTTTTGTAACAAATCTTTTTTTTTATCAAAATAATAGATAAAGAATATTACGAGAGAAGCGTAACTCTAAATATTAATTTAAAACTTTAAAATGTCGAGGGTTACAGTTAAAAAAAAATTGAATTTAATTAAATAATTACTAGTATTTCATGGCTAAAAAAATTACTGCATTAATTAAATTGGCTTTGCCAGCAGCAAAAGCCACACCTGCTCCACCAGTAGGACCTGCGCTTGGTCAGCATGGTGTAAATATTGCTGCATTTTGTAAAGAATATAATGCTAAAACAAATGATAAAGCAGGATTAATTATTCCTGTTGAAATTTCTGTTTATGAAGATAGAAGTTATACATTTGTTCTGAAAACACCTCCAGCTTCTGTATTATTAGCAAATGCAGCAAAAATTAAAAAAGGCTCAGCAACACCAAATAAAATAAGTGTTGGTTCTATTACAAAAGCTCAATTAGAAGAAATTGCAAATATTAAATTACCAGATTTAAATACTACAAAAATCAGTAGTGCTATGAAAATTGTTGAAGGAACTGCCCGAAATATGGGCATCTCCATTGTAGATTAGGTTTAATTTCAATAAGTTTTAATGGAGAAAATTATGCGAAAATTATCGCGTCGTCAGAAAGAAAATTTATCAAAAATAAAAGACAAAGTACATTCAAATCTTGAAGAAGCTATCTCAATTCTAAAAGAGACAGCAACCACAAAATTTGTTGAATCTGTTGAGTTACATGCAAATTTAAACATTGATCCAAAATATGCTGATCAACAATTACGTACAACTGTGACGTTACCAAATGGTGTTGGAAAGCAAACAACCATTGCTGTTTTAACCAATGAAGAAAATTTCGACGAAGCTAAATTAGCTGGGGCTGATCTGGTTGGAAGCGATGATTTAATTGAAGAAATTACGCAAGGTAACATTAATTTTGATCTATTAATTGCAACGCCAAATATGATGCCAAAACTGGCTAAACTTGGTCGAGTATTAGGACCTAAAGGACTAATGCCATCACCCAAGTCAGGGACAGTTAGTAGCACATTATCTGAAACATTAACAGAATTTAAAAAAGGAAAATTTGAATACAAAGCTGATAGAACAGGGATAGTTCATGTTAACTTTGGAAAATCGGATTTCACTAATAGTCAATTAATTGAAAATTTACAAGCTTTATATAAGTCAATCGAACAAAATCGACCATCTGGAGTTAAAGGTAAATATTTTAAAAGTTTATTTATCTGTACTAGTATGGGTCCGTCTATTAAATTAGAATTAGATTTTTTCGGTTAAGCTTATAGATTTCCTAGAATAAACCTTAAATTATATTATTATCAAAAAATTATTATGTCAGAAAAAATTGATCAAATTGTTGAAGATTTAAAAACATTAACATTATTAGAAGCTTCAGAGTTAGTTACAAAAATTGAAGAAACATTTGGAGTAGATGCTTCAGCAAGTGTTGGCGGTGGTATGGTAATGGCAGCTGCACCAGCTGCAGCAGAAGAAGTTGAAGAGAAAACTGAATTTGATGTAATTCTTGCAGAAGTTCCTGCTGATAAGAAAATTGCAATTTTAAAAGTTGTTCGAGGTATCACAGGATTAGGTCTAAAAGAAGCGAAAGAATTAGTAGAATCAGCACCAAAAGCAATTCAAGAAGGGATGGCAAAAGATGCTGCTGAAGATGCAAAAAAACAAATTGAAGAAGCAGGTGGTAAAGTAGAATTAAAATAAGAATTTAATTTTTACTGAAACAAATTATCTAGGAAAGTAAAAATAATTTTAAAATTATTTTTACTTTATTGACAGAATAGGCTAAAGTATGTTAATATTGGAGATAAAATATTGGAACAAAACCTTATAAATATTATTCCTGACAAATACTTAGACATCGCGGAGTAGAGCAGCCTGGTAGCTCGTTGGGCTCATAACCCGAAGGTCAATGGTTCAAATCCATTCTCCGCTATAAGTTTTGAGAATTTTAATAAAAAAACTTTTTTTTTATTAAAATTATATATTGAACATTAAAATATTTATAAAGTTTTACAGATGACATTAAATTTACAAACACCGTTTCCTACTTTTGGCGGAAGTACTGGAGGCTGGCTACGTTCAGCTGAAGTTGAAGAGAAATATGCTATTACTTGGACAAGTCCAAAAGAACAGATTTTCGAAATGCCTACGGGTGGTGCAGCAATTATGCGTAGTGGAGAGAATTTGTTATATTTAGCTCGTAAAGAGCAATGTTTAGCACTAGGTACTCAATTACGTACTTTTAAAATCAACAATTATAAAATTTACCGAATTTTCCCAAGTGGAGAAGTACAGTACTTACATCCAAAAGATGGTGTATTCCCAGAGAAAGTAAATCCTGGTCGGACTGCTGTTAATAGTCGTGATTTTTCTATCGGGAAAAACCCGAATCCGGCTTCTATAAAATTTAGTGGCACGACTACATATGAAAGTTAATTAAAATTTAAGATTAGTTTTGAAGCTAATCTTTTTGGCGAGATGGCAGAGTTGGTCGATTGCGTCTGATTTGAAATCAGATGAACCTTTGCGGGTTCCGTGGGTTCGAATCCCACTCTCGCCTTTTGGAAATAATTTTTATTGTTTACGTATTTTTGCTTAACGGTGTCAAAAAACTCAAAAATTTTGGTATGAACAAAGTATACGATTGGTTCGAAGAACGATTAGAAGTTCAAGCTATTGCTGATGATATTTCTAGTAAATATGTACCACCTCACGTAAATATCTTTTACTGTTTCGGTGGTCTTGTTTTAACTTGTTTCTTAATTCAAGTAGCAACAGGTTTTGCTATGACATTTTACTACCGACCAAGTGTTGTAGATGCATTTGCTTCAGTAGAATATATTATGACAAGTGTGAATTTTGGTTGGTTAATCCGCTCAATTCACCGTTGGTCAGCAAGCATGATGGTCTTAATGATGGTACTACATATCTTCCGCGTTTATTTAACAGGTGGATTTAAAAAACCACGTGAGTTAACATGGGTTACAGGTGTAACTTTAGCTGTAGTTACTGTTTCATTTGGTGTAACTGGTTATTCATTACCGTGGGATCAAGTAGGATTCTGGGCATGTAAAATTGTAACAGGTGTTCCAGCAGCCGTTCCAATCGTTGGACCACCTTTAGTTTTAATTTTACGTGGTGGTGAAAGTGTAGGACAAAGTACATTAACGCGTTTCTATAGTGCTCATACATTTGTATTACCATTAGCCGCTGCAGTATTAATGCTTACACATTTCTTAATGATTCGTAAGCAAGGTATTTCAGGACCATTATAATTGTTTCATTTACTCACTTTTAAGTTTGTAATGTACATATAATATATATTTAAATTATTAACCACTTTTATCATGTCAGTAATTAAAAAACCAGATTTAACAGATCCTAAATTACGAGCAAAATTAGCAAAAGGGATGGGTCACAATTATTACGGTGAACCAGCATGGCCAAACGACTTACTATACGTTTTCCCTGTTACAATGTTAGGTATATTAACTTGTGTTGTTGGATTATCAGTTTTAGCGCCTACACAGTTAGGTGAGCCAGCAGATCCGTTCAATACCCCGTTAGAAATTTTACCAGAATGGTATTTCTTCCCAACATTCAATTTGTTACGTGTATTACCTAATAAATTATTAGGAGTTTTAGCAATGGCTGCTGTTCCACTAGGTCTAATTACGGTTCCATTTATTGAGAACGTGAATAAGTTTCAAAATCCATTCCGTCGTCCAATTGCAAGTTTAACATTTATTTTAGGCTTCTTTGTGGCAGTTTGGCTAGGAATTGGTGCATGTTTACCAATCGATAAGGCTATAAGTTTAGGCTTCTGGTAAGAAGCGTTGAATAATTATTGTTTTTAATAAACAATAATTATTCAAATTTTCCTTTGACAATATAATTATTTTTTATCTAAGTTGTCTCAAACTTAAATTAGCTGCTTGAAAAGTTTAATTGAATAGCTAATAGTAAATAAACTAAAATACCAAAGGCAGTAACGATATTTAATGATTTTTGTGCTGAACTTGGCGATCCTAATAAATCACTTTTAGTTGCAAAACTTCCTAATCCCACACTTTCTTGTGGAATTCGTAAAAAAATAATTATAATCAAAAAAATACTACTAAGAAATGCAAATAACTTGATCATATTCTTAAGTTTTCTAAAATTATATTTTATAATTTATTTCAAACAATTCTTCATTAGTTAATAAATTAATCTTCGATTTCAAAAACTTCTTTAAAGATTTTTGATACTTTGTCACCAGAATCAATTGATTCTAAAGGATCTTTTCTTAGTCGATGACGTAAACATAGCGTAATAATACTTGCAATATCATCGATCGTTACCTTATTGCGGCTATTATAAGCGGCATGTGCTTTTGCTGCACGGTTTGTTACAATATCACCACGTAAACCATCTACATCAAGTCGACTACAAACTTCAGAAATTTTAATTCGTAAATCATAATCAATTTCAACAGTTGGTAAAACTTTTTGAGCTGCAACTAATTTGTCTCGTAATTCTTGTTGTTTCGCTTCATAGTTTTCAATCCAAACCATAGGATCTTGGTCAAAAGATGTTCGTTCTTCTACAACTTTTACGCGTAATGTTGGATCTTTTACAGTTCTAATTTCAGCATGCATACCAAAACGATCTAATAATTGTGGACGTAATTCCCCTTCTTCTGGGTTTCCCGATCCTACTAAAACAAAACGTGCTGGATGGCGAATTGAAATTCCTTCTCGTTCAACTGTATTCCAACCAGAAGCTGCGGAATCTAATAAAATATCTACTAAATGATCATCTAATAAATTAACTTCATCTACATATAAGATTCCTCGGTTTGCTTTAGCAAGTAATCCTGGCTCAAAGGCTTTTATACCTTCTGTTAAAGCTTTTTCAATATCAATTGTGCCACATACTCGATCTTCAGTAGCACCAAGAGGAAGATCTACCATCGGAATTTTGATAAATTCTGTCGCAATAGATTCATCATTTTGAACAGCTTGTTTTACTTCATTGCCCATCAGATCTAAATCTGATTTGTGTGAATTAAATGGATCATCTTTTACAACTTCAATTTCAGGAAGTAAATCAGCAATTGCACGAATAGTTGTTGACTTTCCTGTTCCTCGATCTCCCATGATCATAACTCCACCAATTTTTGGGTCAATTACATTTAGCTGTAATGCTAACTTCATTTCTTCTTGACCAACAATCGCAGTAAATGGAAAAACTGGGGTACTAAATTTTTTTAACTTTTCTGTTACCATAGCTTATTATAGGTTTTTAGATAAAAAATGTTTAAAACTAGAAATCTTTATTGTGGTTGACTAACTTTTTAATCTGTATTATTCGTAAAGGGTTGAACCTAATCGAATTGCTAAAATCCCAGCTAATAAACCAATACATAATGCAGTGTAAACTTGTGAATCGTAGATCATTAAAGACTCCTTACGTTAAATTAAATTATGTTGAATTCTAAAGAATTTAATATACTAAATTAGATTGAATAGTTATCGTAATTTCATATATTTAATTGTAGATTAAATTCTCAAAATCCGTGAATTTAATTTAATTAAAATTTTTCTTACCAACTTGATTTTTTTACCCCCGGTAATAAACATTGATGAGCCATTTCACGAACTACATGACGTGATAAGCCAAAATCTCTAAAAACTCCTCGTGGTCGACCTGTTTTCCAACATCTATTTCGAATTCGTGTTTTTGCACTATTACGTGGTAATTTTTGTAACTGAGAATGAATTTCTAGTTTCATGTTGAAATTCTCTTCTGCTCTATATTTGTTTAATAAGGTTGCACGTTTTAAAGCGTATTTTTGATTTAATTTAATTCGCTTTGTCTCGCGCTCAATCATACTTTTTTTTGCCATAAAATATTTTATTTATTAAATATAAAAATTTTTATAAATTTTTTCAAAATAATTGTTTTGTTAAGCTTATTCTATCTTTTAGATTTTCGCAAGTATAACCATAATTTATTAATTCTTTTTCAATCAATTAAAAATTAATTTTTTATCTTAATTTTTTTGATCTTGATTTATAATAGTATAGTAGCTAACTTTTATGTAGTTTAGTTGTAAGAAAGTCAAAAACCATTATTTATATTGAGGAATCTATTACTATGGCATTACCATGGTATCGTGTTCACACTGTTGTATTAAATGATCCAGGACGATTAATTGCTGTACATATTATGCATACAGCTTTAGTTGCAGGTTGGGCTGGTTCAATGGCTTTATACGAATTGGCAGTCTTTGATCCATCAGATCCAGTTTTAAATCCTATGTGGCGTCAGGGCATGTTCGTAATGCCTTTTATGACTCGTTTAGGTATTACTGATTCTTGGGGTGGTTGGAGTATTACTGGTGAAAGTGTTTCAAACCCTGGTCTTTGGAGTTTTGAAGGTGTAGCATTATCACATATTGTCTTATCGGGTATGTGTTTCTTAGCTGCTATTTGGCATTGGGTATACTGGGACGTGCGGCAAGTTGTGTACCGTTAACAAGGTACACCTATAAACACCCTTCACAAAGGTGTGAGTAGAACTATATATGATTATGGGTGAAATACCCATCCATCGCGATAGACGATGAGAGATCAATCGGGCATTGGTTTATAAGGAGCAATTCAGATAAATTGGTGAAGCCCCGATTTAAAGTCCATGAAAAAGCAACGGACATGCTTAAGGATGACCCATGGACGGAAATCCGATTTGGGCGAGATCAGAGGCGTGAAGGTTATCTGCCAAGAAAAGATGTGGAATAAAAGCACGTAATTGCCGAACGAGGGGTTAATTGTTCGTATCATACCCTCGTCCTAAATATAGGAATCCTCATATACTCCTAATACAGGTATCCCAATGTATTAGATCTATTCGAGTGAGGCGTGTTAGAGCATCAACCTATCACCTCATAATGAGCATATATGGAACTTGAAGAAATACACTTTCTTCCTCTGTATTAATCTAGAGGTATCACACCCAAACATGGGGTGAAACGAGAAGTGTAGGTAGGATTGCGTACCTCACTAGCAGGGCTAGTAGTCGTAAGGGAGATAATCCCCTTATTGAGCATACGCACCATATCAAATCTAAATGAATTATTGAATTTAATATGTGCTATACACTTAAATTAACAAAAGAAGAGCAATGGCGTAAGGTACCTTGGAACAGGTTTGATAAGCAAATACGCAAGATTCAAGAAAGAATTTATGATGCGAGTTTTCGAAATGATTCTAAAAGTGTAAGAACTTTACAAAAAGTACTTGTAGGGCTGACCCCAGCCAAATTTATTGCAGTACGACGAATAAGTCAGGACAACCGAAGAAAAAGGACAGAAGGAGTAGATGGGATTGCTTCCCTAACACCTGCTCAACGTATTGACCTTGTTAATGAACTTAATATTGATGGTAAAGCGGACTCTATTCGTAGGATTTTTATTCCAAAACCCAATGGAAGACAAAGACCTCTTGGTATTCCAACAATGAAAGATAGAGCAAAACAATTTCTTCTCCTAATGGCTCTCGAGCCAGAATGGGAAGCTAGATTTGAGCCTAATAGCTACGGTTTTCGACCAGGCCGATCTTGTCAGGATGCCCGAGCAGCAATTTGTCAGTCACTTAAACAAAAAGCAAAATATGTGTTCGATGCAGACATCGATAATTGTTTTCCAACTATTGCACATAACCCGCTGCTGGATAAGTTAAATACAATTCCACGATTTAGAAAACAAATCCGTGCTTGGTTAAAAGCTGGAATTACATTCGAAGGAGTTACTGAACCTAATACCATTGGAACACCGCAAGGTGGACCAATTTCTCCTCTACTAGCAAATGTAGCTTTACATGGGTTAGAAGAACATGTTGAAAAATGTCTAGCAACATGGTCAAAGAATGGTGAACTTCCAAAAGGAACAGTGGCGTCAAATGGATTGGTTGTTAGATATGCTGATGACTTTGTGATCCTTCATCCTCATCTCGAGGTACTTGAAAGAATAGTGAAGGAAGTCAAAAAGTGGTTATTCCCAATAGGTCTCGAAATTTCTAAATATAAATCATCTATTCGACATACTCTTTATCAACATAAGTGTAACAACGCTGGATTTACTTTTTTGGGATTTTATTTCTCACATAAAGAATGTGGAATCGGACAAACAACGTGGGTTGTCAATAAACACAAAAGAGTGCCTCTTCGATATTACTTAAGTCAAAAACCAGACAGAGATAGAGTTCAAAAACATATGGACAATGTACGAGATATTGTCAAAAGGATGGAAAAGCGTCCACAAGAGGAATTAATTGCGACATTAAACCCAATTATTCGCGGTTGGACAAATTATTATGCGTTTACGGATAATGCTGATACTTTTCAGTATTGTGAGGAACGTATGTTCTACAGACTTATGCGTTATGCTTGTAATAGACATAAATCAAAGGGCAAAAAGTGGATTATTCAAAAATATTTTCACACATTTGAAGGCCGTAAATGGATCTTTGCGACTCCGGACCGTTCTTCACGACTGAAACTGTACTCTAAAAGAGTTGGTCGAAACAGATACGTGAAAGTTACTAAAGGTAAGTCCCCATATGATGGCGATACAAGATATTGGAACGCTCGCTGGAAAGCGAGTGTTTCTCCCACACAACGTATTTTGCACAACCAACAGAATGGAAAATGTGCTTGGTGCAAGGGTACTATCCACGCAGGGCAAGTTGTCGAAATTGACCATATTGTCCCTAAGAAAGATGGTGGATCAAACACTATTAAGAATCTTCGATTAGTACACGGTCATTGTCATGATTAAATTCATGAATAGACACAATGTACAATTTATTTATAACTATAACTCTTTAAATAAATCCGTAAGTTGATACACCTGTGAATAGAATTTAACAAAAATACATAAGGGTTTAAATCTATTATGGTAAAAGAAGAAGGTGTAGCTCGTGCTACACAGAAAATTATTGAAAGAGCTGGAACACAACTATCTTATATGGTTGGTAATGCAACAGAACAAGCTGTACAGTATGGTGATAAAATTGATCAAATGACAAGAGGGGCCGTTACTATAGAAAGTGGTAGAGCTTTAGGATCTACTGCATATCAAGCAGCAGAAGATATTGCTCGAAACGACAAAATTTGTGCCGGAGCATGTTTAGTCGCTTCAGCTTGTGAAGTTGTAGCTGGAACCTCTGCTATGATTAAATATCCCGGAGCTATGAAGGTATACTTTGTTGCAAAAACAATTAGTGTTGGGTGTATAAGATTTCGAAATCTTTGCAGAAATGCAAAAGGTGAAATCAGTCCATGTTAAAAAAAAAAGTTATAAAATAAAGCTCGTTAGAGATATGGAGGAGCCGTATGAGCTGAAAGGTTCACGTACGGTTTTGAAAGGGAGCTGCCTGAGGTAACTTAGGAAGCTTACCGACCTTAGAATTATTCCGTGATCCACGAACAGGTGAACCTGCTTTAGATTTACCAAAAATCTTTGGTATTCACTTATTTTTATCAGGTTTATTATGTTTTGGGTTTGGTGCATTCCATGTAACAGGTTTATTTGGACCTGGTATTTGGGTTTCAGATGCGTATGGTATTACAGGTAAAGTACAACCAGTTGCACCAGCATGGGGTGCAGAAGGTTTTAACCCATTTAACCCGGGTGGTATTGCAGCTCATCATATTGCAGCTGGTCTTTTTGGTATTCTTGCGGGTGTCTTCCACTTAACTGTTCGACCTCCACAACGTTTATACCGTGCATTACGTATGGGTAACATTGAAACTGTTTTATCAAGTAGTATTTCAGCTGTTTTCTTTGCTGCGTTTGTAACATCAGGTACAATGTGGTACGGTGCAGCAGCAACACCAATTGAATTATTTGGTCCAACTCGTTATCAATGGGATAGCGGTTACTTCCAACAAGAAATTGAACGTCAAGTTGAAGTTTCTGTAAGCGAAGGTTTATCAGAAAGTCAAGCATGGTCAAGAATACCTGATAAATTAGCATTCTACGATTACATTGGAAATAACCCAGCAAAAGGGGGTTTATTCCGTGCAGGTCCAATGAACAAAGGTGATGGTATTGCAGAAGCATGGTTAGGACATCCAATTTTCCGTGATAAAGAAGGCCGTGAATTAACAGTACGTCGTATGCCAGCTTTCTTTGAAACATTCCCTGTAATTTTAGTAGATAAAGATGGTATTATCCGTGCTGATATTCCATTCCGTCGTGCTGAATCAAAATACAGTATTGAACAAGTCGGCGTGACAGTAGATTTCTATGGTGGTAAATTAAATGGTCAAACATTTAAAGATGCTCCAACTGTGAAAAAATTTGCACGTAAAGCTCAATTAGGAGAAGTTTTTGAATTTGATCGAACAAGTTTAGAATCTGATGGTGTATTCAGAAGTAGTCCACGTGGTTGGTATACGTTTGGTCATGCTAACTTTGCTTTATTATTCTTCTTTGGTCACTTATGGCATGGTGGTCGTACAATTTTCCGTGATGTATTCACTGGTATTGGTGCAGAAGTTACAGAGCAAGTAGAATTCGGTGCATTCCAAAAACTTGGTGATAAATCAACGAAAAAACAAGGTGCTGTATAACTTACAGTCTGAGTTCTTTATATTTAAATAGGATCAAACAATGGAAGCGTTAGTTTATACATTTTTACTTATTGGTACTTTAATCGTAATTTTCTTTGCCGTATTTTTTAGAGAAACACCTCGAATTATTAAAAAATAAAACCAATTTATTGGTTTTATTTTTTTAATCCTCATGTTCTTCGAATGGATCACGCAAATTCTTTGCAGCTGGTCCAAACGCTGTATAAACAGAATATGTGGTAATTCCTAAGAGTAAACTTGATACAAAAATTACGAGAATAGTTGCTGTTTCCATGTTATATATTTATTTAAATTAACATTTTAATATTATATAACATATACTAGAAAAATTAATTTATTAAAAGTATAAATATTTTATGGCATTACGAACAAGATTAGGTGAACTTTTACGCCCATTAAATGCTGAATATGGTAAGGTCGCTCCAGGTTGGGGAACGACACCAATTATGGCGGTAGTAATGGGTGCTTTTTTAGTATTTTTACTAATTATTTTACAAATCTATAACTCATCATTAATTATTGAAAATGTAGATGTAGATTGGACAAATGGTATTGTATAATATCTAGAAAAAATAATTTAAGAGGATTTTTTTTAAAACCCTTTTAAATTATAAAACTTAAACAAATTAAAAATATAAATCTATGGATATCTTAAGTTTAGGGTGGGCTAGTTTAATGACAATGTTTACATTCTCATTAGCTATTACTGTCTGGGCTCGAAATGGTTTCTAATTATTTAAACTTTTTATAACATTGAAATTAAAATTATTATGGAATTAATCAAGTCAATATTCCCGTATGCAAGTCAAGAAATTGTTACAGCTGCTGTTGTATGTTTCTTTATGACTTTATTTGGCCTTTCTTTAGGATTTGCTCTATTAAAAGTTCAGGGTGAATAAAAATTCATTTAATAATAATATGGGATATATTATTATTAAATGTTTGATAATTAAACTATATAACAATCTTTTTTAATTACTCAATTATCGGGACTGACGAGACTCGAACTCGCAACTTCCGCCGTGACAGGGCGGTGCTCTAACCAATTGAACTACAATCCCAAATGCTTAATACAACTATATTAAATAAAAATTTCAAATATGTCAATATTTTCTTTTTAATCTTCTATTAGGAGAAACAGGGATTCGAACCCTGGGTACAATGAATTGTACGATAGATTAGCAATCTATTGCTTTCGACCACTCAGCCATTTCTCCTTCTAAAAAAGAAAATTTTTAAAGAGCAGTAGATGGCTCTGGTGGGATTTGAACCTACGACCTTGGGCTTATGAATCCCCTGCTCTAACCACTGAGCTACAGAGCCTTACTCTAACTACCTAATCTAAATTCTACCATAATTTGATCAATTTATGGGACTAATTTCTGGAATCTTTCAGAAATTAGATATAATAATAAGAAATAGTTACTAAATATTTATCAACTATGAGTGATTTTTGGACAAATGTCTCACGTTACCCCCGATTTTTTATTAGTAGTTTAGCTGGTTTAATCTTAATTATCGTAACTCCTTTTCGTAATTTATTAAAATTAAAAAAATTTCGAATTGTTTTTCCTTTTATTTTAATTGGATTCCTTGGAGGTTTATATTTTATTTTAGTCAATATGACTGGTCTTTAATCTTTAATTATCGATTGAATGGGCCGAGTTGGATTCGAACCAACGTAGCGAAACGCAGCGGATTTACAATCCGCCCCCTTTAACCACTCGGGCACCGACCCTTTTTTACTTTTATGATATCATATATATATTTAAAAAACAAGATTAGAATTTTTTTTTTAATATTTCGAAAATTCTAATCTTGACTTACTCTCTTATTTTTTATATAATAAGCTTAACAATGATAATATCGTTTAGACTAAATTTTTAGTGGGTAATTAACTCAGCGGTAGAGTGTCTGCCTTACAAGCAGAAGGTCACAGGTTCAAATCCTGTATTACCCATATAACTTAAATGTGACGGGCCTATCGTCTAACGGATTAGGACAGAAACCTTCTAAGTTTCCAATGTAGGTTCGATTCCTACTGGGCCTAGTAGTTTGAAATTTTAATATTTCAAATTTATCAAAATAAATTTTTTCCTCATTTTAATAGAAAACTAAAATTTGCTGTAATCTTTTTGAGTTGGGATATTTTTATAGTCCATTGATTTTTCAGGTTTGAATTAAAAAAGTCTATAAATTATTTAAAAGCTGGTGAAGGGATTTGAACCCCCAACCTACGGATTACAAATCCGTTGCTCTACCGTTGAGCTACACCAGCATTGTTTCATTTTGAAAATAAATTTTCCTTTACACTTTATATTCTACTATATTATCAAACTTCTTTATCCTAGTCAATAGACCTTTGAAAGTTTTTTTGATTTAAATTTTTGAAGGTATGATAACTTTTTAATTAAATAAATACCTTCAAAAATTTAAAGTTAAATTTCAAATTGGCTACCACGACGATATTGTAAAAAAGCAGCCACAAACAGACCAAAAGCACTTACAGTAATTAAGCCTAAAACTATACCTGATAATAAAGGTTCTACCATTTATTGTTATTTTTTAAATTAAATGTGAATAGTGAATATTATTCTAAGTATAATTATATAGCAATAAATTTCAATTAAAAGTTGAAAATTATCTAAATCCGATCGCTGCTTGCCATACAAAAGCTAATAATAAAAAGAAAACAGGGATAACAGGTAATACGTCTACGATTGGACTAAAAACAACATATGCTTCTGGCAAACGAGATAATAATAAAGTTTCCATAAATAAAAATATTTATATTAAGGTTTCTAAGTTTAATAATATTAATTTTAGTATAAAAATTAATAAATTTTAAATTTATATTAACTTAAAATTTTTAAAACACTTGGAAAATTTTTAAAACTTTGGAATAAAATATTTTTATGAACATTTTATCGAAAATTTATATACAATCTATAATAATAATAATTAACACTAATTTTTGATATGGTAAATTTAATACGTGTTTCTCATTTGAAAAAAAAGGTTTCAAATATTCGAAATCAAGGACGATTAAATCGTTTACGTCTGGAAGCGAAATTAAACAATTCCGAGAAAAGTAACATGAATTTGCGCCGCCGTAAAAAACTAAAGCGCATTCTTGCCCTTGTAAGTCTTTCCATGGTAATTTGTTCTATAGCTTATTTCCATATCCCATCAAGAACTTTTCTTCTAGGAATTAGGTCTACATTTTTAAAAACTGATTCGATGGTTACGGATTCTGACAAATTAGTAGAGACCCCAGAAAAAGGAGGATCGCAACTATGCAAAGTTGGAATTTTATTAGTGATAGTCACAAAGTTACTTATAAGAGTACTCGAGGCTTCAACAGTCGTAGAAGACGTTTATGAACCCGTTGAACCAGTCAAATTTCCTTTACTAGTAGGAATGGTGCTATTCACAGTCATGTATAGTGCTTGGGGAAACTGTTCTCCTGTTTTCATAAGCTTTGTAGCTTCTTTAGTTCAATTATTTCAAAATAAATAAACATTTAAAAAAAAATATATGGCAGCAGCTTTTTTACCGTCAATTTTAGTTCCGATTGTTGGTCTAGTTTTCCCAGCTTTAAGTATGGCGCTATTTTTCATTTACATTTCAGTAGATGATATTGAATAAAAATAGAATTTAGATTCAGGTTAATCATTAATGCTTGAATCTAAAAATAAAAATTTTTTTATAATTTACCTATTTTTTATAAGTTTAACGTATAATTATAGTTACAAGTTGATAAGACTAGAGTAAAATTTTTTATCGTTTACTCTATCAATAATTGAATTAAAGGATTATTAAAATATGACCATTGCTATTGGGCAAAACCAAGAACGTGGCATTTTTGATCTTGTTGATGATTGGTTAAAAAAAGATCGATTCGTTTTCGTTGGTTGGTCAGGTTTATTATTATTCCCAACAGCTTATTTAGCTGCGGGTGGCTGGATGACTGGTACAACTTTTGTTACTTCATGGTATACACATGGTTTAGCAAGTTCTTACTTAGAAGGTTGTAACTTCTTAACAGCTGCTGTTTCAAGTCCAGCGAACAGTATGGGTCACTCGTTATTATTATTATGGGGTCCAGAAGCACAAGGTGATTTCACACGTTGGTGTCAAATTGGTGGTCTTTGGACATTCGTTGCATTACACGGTGCATTTGGTTTAATCGGTTTCTGTTTACGTCAATTTGAAATTGCACGTTTAGTAGGTATCCGTCCATATAACGCTATTGCATTCTCAGGTCCGATTGCGATATTTGTTTCAGTATTCTTGTTATACCCATTAGGTCAAGCAAGTTGGTTCTTCGCACCTAGTTTCGGTGTTGCAGCAATCTTCCGTTTTTTATTATTCTTACAAGGTTTCCACAACTGGACATTAAACCCATTCCACATGATGGGTGTAGCTGGTATTTTAGGTGGTGCTTTATTATGTGCTATTCATGGTGCAACAGTAGAAAATACTTTATTCGAAGATGGTGACGCAGCAAACACTTTCCGTGCTTTCACGCCGACACAATCAGAAGAAACATACTCAATGGTTACAGCAAACCGTTTCTGGTCACAAATTTTTGGTGTAGCATTCTCAAATAAACGTTGGTTACACTTCTTCATGTTATTCGTGCCAGTTACAGGTTTATGGACAAGTTCTATTGGTATTGTTGGTCTAGCATTAAACTTACGTGCATACGATTTCGTTTCACAAGAGTTACGTGCTGCAGAAGATCCAGAATTTGAAACATTCTATACAAAAAATCTTTTATTAAACGAAGGTATTCGTGCTTGGATGGCTGCACAAGATCAGCCACATGAAAACTTTGTATTCCCTGAGGAGGTATTACCACGTGGAAACGCCCTTTAATAGTAGTATCGCAGGTCGCGACATTGAGTCAACAGGTTTTGCTTGGTGGAGTGGTAACGCGCGGTTAATCAATGTTTCAGGTAAATTATTAGGTGCTCACGTAGCACACGCTGGTCTAATGGTATTCTGGGCAGGCGCAATGATTTTATTTGAAGTATCTCATTTCGTTCCAGAAAAACCTTTATATGAACAAGGTTTTATCTGTATGCAACACTTAGCAACGCTAGGTTACGGTATTGGTCCTGGTGGTGAAATCACAACAACTGTACCATACTTTGCTGTAGGTGTTTTACACTTAATCTCATCAGCTGTTTTAGGTTTTGGCGGTATCTACCATTCATTATTAGGTCCAGATACATTAGAAGAGTCATTCCCATTCTTTGGTTACGACTGGCGTGATAAAAATAAAATGACAACAATTTTAGGTATTCACTTATGTCTTTTAGGTGGTGGTGCTTTATTATTAGTTGCTAAAGCAATGTATATTGGTGGTGTTTATGACACTTGGGCCCCAGGTGGTGGTGACGTTCGTTTTATTACAACTCCTACTTTAAATCCTATTGTAATCTTTGGTTACGTTTTCCGTTCACCATTTGGTGGTGACGGATGGGTCGTTTCAGTAAACAACATGGAAGACGTCATCGGTGGTCACGTATGGATAGGTGTATTATGTATTGTTGGTGGTATTTGGCACATTTTCACAAAACCATTTGCATGGGCACGTCGTGCTTTTGTATGGTCAGGTGAAGCATATTTATCATACAGTTTAGCAGCAATCTCATTAATGGGTTTCACAGCTGCATTATATTCATGGTACAACAACACAGCTTATCCAAGTGAATTATACGGTCCAACTGGTCCAGAAGCTTCACAAGCGCAAGCATTTACATTCTTAGTTCGAGATCAACGTTTAGGTGCTAACGTTTCATCAGCACAAGGTCCAACTGGTTTAGGTAAATACTTAATGCGTTCACCAAGTGGTGAGATTATCTTTGGTGGCGAAACGATGCGTTTTTGGGATTTACGTGCACCATGGGTTGAGCCTTTACGTGGTCCAAATGGTTTAGATATTAACAAAATTAAAAATGATATCCAACCTTGGCAAGAACGTCGTGCCGCAGAATACATGACTCATGCTCCTTTAGGTTCATTAAACTCAGTAGGTGGTGTGGCAACAGAAATTAACTCAGTTAACTATGTATCACCTCGTTCATGGTTATGCTGTTCACATTTCTTTTTAGGCTTCTTCTTTTTAGTAGGTCACTGGTGGCATTCAGGTCGTGCTCGTGCGGCAGCTGCTGGTTTCGAGAAAGGTATTAATCGTGCAAATGAGCCTGTATTATCAATGCGTCCTATTGATTAATAATTACTAATTTTTTACCTAACATTATGTTAGGTAAAAAATTAACAATTCTATGTTCTCCTTTACAAATCTAAACTATTTATTTGTTCATCTTTAATAAACTAGAAAATATTTTTTCGTAAAATTAAGAAAACGATCCAGTTTTTAATAGTTAACTTTTTTCCTAAAATTTTTTTTTAAATATTTCTAAAATAGTCGGTTGTAAATCGTGGATCGTTTTCTAAATTAATTTTAACTCTAATTTTTAAAAATACTAAAACAAGACAGACAGTTTAACTATTATCATTTAATCTTCCTGTAACTTTTAACCAGTTTCTTGCTCCAGGATAATTATCTGGAGCTAATTTTAAAGCTTGAATCCAATATTCGGCAGCTTTATCAAATAATTCTTTTGATAATTCAATGTATTCATCTTCTTCTAAACTTTGTGCTCTTAAAGCTTGTGAATGATAAATTACAGCAATATTATTTAAAGCTTGTGGTAAATTTGCATTTAGCGATAAAGCTTGATGATAAAACTCTAAGGCTTGTGTGTATTTTCCTGTATTGCCATAAATTAATCCAATATTATAAAGCGTATAACTTCTATCATAAGGATCTTCTTCCACTTGAAGTGCTTCATAGTAATTTTGCAGAGCTTCCGCGTAACGACCTTTTGATTGTGCACTCATTCCTGCCCGATAATATGAAAAGGCTTCTTTTTCTTGTTTACTTGCAGGTAAAACTTTCAACAAAATATCAGCAATTACTGTAAATGTTTTATCGATAAAGTTTCCCATAAAATTCTCCTTGTAATTTTATAAATTTTGGCACCGATGAAAGCTAAAATTCTAGAGCTATTATATATCAAATATAATAACTCTAAATAATTTTATACAGAATTAGACGCAACAAATGGAAATAAAGATAAAACTCTTGCCCGTTTTATTGCTTTTGCTAATTTTCGTTGTTGTTGAACGGTCACGCCCGTTGCTCGTCGTGGAAGAATTTTTCCTTGTTCCGTCACGAATAATGTTAATAAATCAATATCTTTATAATCAATTTTTTGATTTAAACTAATTGGAGAGGTTTTCTGTTTTTTTAATACCATAATTATTTTATTTCTTTATGTAAAGTTGGTTTATTACAATGTGGACAATATTTTTTTAATTCTAATCTTTCTGGATTATTTCGACGATTTTTTTGTGTAGTGTATCTTGATACACCTGGAGAACGTTTATTAACATTCGACCGACATTCTGTACATTCCAAAGTAATTAAAATTCGAACACCTTTATTTTTTGCCATAAGACTATTAAGTAATAATTTTACTTATTATATTGCCTAAAAATTTGCATCTTATCAAGGGTTAATATCTATTATCGAAAGAAAAAATTTTTACTGGAAAAACTTTTAATTTTTCATTAAATATACTATATTAAGCTAAACTTTAATATACAAAAAATACTAAAATATCATAATATGGCAAATAACAAATCAGCGGAAAAACGTATTCGAACAAATGAACGAAATTGTTTACAAAATCGTTTCTATAAAAGTTCCGTTCGAACATTGACAAAAAAATTTTTAAAAGATTTAGAAGTCTATAAAGATTCAAAAAACCCTGAACAAAGAGAAAAATTAACGAAAATGTTAGGATTAGTTTATAGTCTAATCGATAAAGGCACAAAAAGAAATGTATTTCATAAAAATACGGCAGCACGAAAAAAAGCTCAATTAGCCGCTTCTTTAAAATCCGAGTAATATTTTCTGTTTCATAGTCGAAAATTTAAAAACCTAAAAAAGTACTTGGTTTTTAAATTTTTTATTACTTTATATCCAATTTAGCCATAATTATCCTTTACTTTGCTAACAAAATTATGAAAGAAACTATCAATTATATAAACGCTCTTCCAGATTTTCTAGCGATGCAACGAATAAGTTTTTGTTGGTTTATTACCCAAGGTTTAAGTGAAGAATTAGCTTTATTTTCTCGAATCCAAGATTTTAGTCAAAACACTGAGTATATTTTGTTTGGAGAAGAATATAATTTAATTAAACCATCTTATAGTTTAGTAATTGCTAGAAAATATAGTGGAAATTATCGTGTTCAATTGGTTGTGCCAATTGAAGTAAGAAATAAAGTAGGGAATAATATTCGATATCAGAACCAATTTCCTATTATTACTTTACCTTTAATGACAACTGATGCAACCTTTATAATCAATGGTTGTGAACGTGTTATTGTTAGTCAAATTATTCGAAGCCCGGGCGTTTATTTTGAAAAAAATAAGAATCAAAAAAACCGAACTTCATTTAAACGAAAACTATCAACAGATATAAACAAATTAAAAGCATTTATTCCTGCCGGAGAAGCCTTTATCTCGGAATTTGATTTATTTTCTCCTAGCCCAACATTAACTTATGATACTGTTAAAAAGAGAAAAAAAATTATCCCATATTGGCAAAATGACTCTATTTATTATTATTCAATTAATTATTTACAACAAACTAAATCTAATTCTTCTTTTTACTTTTTGCAATGTTTTAAATTATATCGGGTTATTTCAAAATGTTTTAACAGAAAGCAAAAACCGAAGTTGGTTCAATTATTATTAAAATGGTTAAAATTAAAAACTAACTTTTCAACTGAGACCTCAAATAATTTAAGATATTTATTAGTTTACTTTAACTTTTTAACCAAATTATTAATAAAATACCAGATTGTTCAAGTTAGTTTAAATTCCTCACAAATTGGTGAGAGTTTGTCAAAAGAGCTAAAACTTTCTAAAAGACAAGTTTTAAAATTGTTTATGACATATGAAAAATTAATTATCGATTCTCAAAAAGATGCTCACATTAAATTAAATTCGTCTCTTTTGTTAGTTACCCACCACCCCCAAAGTTGGTTAATCGAAATTACTAAATTTGGATTTTTAAAACAACAAATTAAAAAGATTATCCCACAATTAAATAGTTTAAATGACCTAACGAAACTTAAAACATTACGTCCAACAATTTATTTTTCAACAAGTTTAAAAGAGCAACTAAAGTATGTTTTTGGAAAAAATAAATTTTTTTATAAGCCGGATCGTCATAAATACTTAAAAACTAAAACTCAGTTTCTTTTATATCGAAAAGATCACGAAATTAAAACAAATTACCATAAAAAGTATGACGAAAAAGATTTATATACGGCAACTTTAATTCCTGATTATGGATCATGGATTCGTTTTGGTTTTCAAAAAAATACAAAAATTAATTCCTATAAATATCCTTTAAAAAATCAAGAAGACGAAATTGTTATTCAATTAGATAAAATAAGTCAAAAGCCTATTCTTTCTTTATTAAAAGAAATGGGATTATCGGACTTAGAAATTTATCATAACTTAGAATATTCAGACTTTTTCTATTTTACAAAACCATTATTAATCAATTCACGATACTCAAATCAACCCCTATCTCGATTTCACTTAGATTCAAACTATTTTAAAAATATTTCAGAATTTTCAAGAATTTTTGATTCAACTTATTATCGCTTAGGACGAGTTGGTCGATTAAAATTAAATAGTCGTTTACAACTTAAAATGAGTGATCGCCTACAAGTAATTACTTATGAAGATATTTTTGCTATTATTGATAAACTAATCAGTTTAACTATTTCGAAAACTGTTCAAGATGATATTGATCATTTAAAAAATCGTCGAGTTAGGTCGGTTGGCGAATTATTGCAAAATTTATTTAGAATTGGCTTTCAAAGATTAGTTCGAAAACTGCGTAATCAAACTAATAAAATTGATTCAAATCAATTATTAAGTTTTAATATTATTAATGCTACAGTAAGAGAATTTTTTGGCTCAAGTCAATTATCTCAATATTTAGATCAAACAAATCCGCTTTCTTCTCTAACTCACCGCCGTAGAATTAGTGGCTTAGGTCCAGGTGGGTTTGATCGTGATCGTATTAGTTTTGCTGTGCGCGACATTCATCCTAGTCATTATGGACGTATTTGTCCTATTGAAACACCAGAAGGCCAAAATGTTGGATTAATCGCTTCATTAACTACCTGTGCTCGAGTTAATAGATCAGGGTTTCTTGAAACTCCATTTTGGCGAGTTATTAATGGGAAAATTATTAAAACTGGTCAACCAATTTATTTAACTGCTGAATTAGAAGATTTTTATAAAATTGCTCCAGCTGATATTGCAACTAATAAAGATAATTATATTGTTAAAAATGTAATTCCAGTACGATATAAACAAGATTTTGTAAATGTCACTCCATCCGAAGTGGATTTTATTGCTATATCACCTGTCCAAGTTGTTTCGGTTGCTGCATCTTTAATTCCATTTTTTGAACATGATGATGCGAACCGGGCATTAATGGGATCTAATATGCAACGTCAGTCTGTTCCATTAATTCTTCCGCAAAAACCAATTGTTGGAACTGGTTTAGAAAACCAAATTGCAATTGATTCGGGTATGACGTTAAATGCTCAACAATCTGGAATTGTTCAGTCTGTCACAGCTACAACAATCGTTGTAAAAAATGATAATGGTTCAAAATTAAGTTATAAATTGCAAAAATATTTGCGATCAAATCAACAGACTTGTATAAATCATCGCCCTATTGTTTGGAAAGGCGAAAAAGTAAAATCTGGTCAAATTTTAACAGATGGACCTGCGATAACAAGTAGTGAATTAGCTTTAGGGCAAAATGTTTTAGTTGGTTACATGCCATGGCAAGGTTATAATTTTGAGGATGCCATTTTAATTAGTGAAAGATTAGTTTTTGATGACATTTTCACATCTATTCATATTGAAAGGTACAAAATTGAAATTGATCGAAATTCTGAAACTTCTGAACGAACAACTCGAAATATTCCAAATTTAACACCCACCGAAATAAAACACTTAAATGAAGAAGGGATTGTTATGGTAGGCACTTTTGTTAGACCTGGCGATATATTAGTAGGAAAAGTAATTTCAAATAACACAGCAGAACAGTTACCGGAATCAAAATTACTTCGTGCAATTTTTGGTGCTAAAGCAAAAGGCGTCAAAGATAATTCTTATCGAATGCCAGAAGGCGAGTATGGGCGAGTTATTGAAACTGTTACTTTTAATCGAAAAACAAAATTAACTTATAAGTTTGAAAAAATATATGTTTTTCTAGCACAAATCCGAAAAATTCAGGTTGGTGATAAAATAGCTGGTCGCCATGGTAATAAAGGAATCATTTCAAGAATTTTACCACGTCAAGATATGCCGTTTTTACCAGATGGTACACCTGTTGATATTCTTCTAAATCCATTAGGAGTTCCTTCACGTATGAATGTTGGTCAGCTATATGAATGTTTATTAGGATTAGCAGGCGATAAATTAAATTCAAGATTTAAAATTTTACCATTTGATGAAATGTATGGTTTAGAAGTTTCCCGAATTTTAATTAATAAAAAACTTCGTCAAGCTTCAATTGCTCAAAATGAAAGTTGGCTGTTTAATCCTTATGCACCTGGAAAAATGGTGCTAGTCGATGGGAGAACTGGTAAAGAATTTGAAAATCCTGTTACTGTTGGAAACGCTTACATGTTAAAGTTAATTCATTTAGTAGATGACAAAATGCATGCTCGAGCAACTGGTCCTTATTCTTTAATCACACAACAACCATTACGCGGTAAAGCCCAACATGGGGGTCAACGGTTTGGGGAAATGGAAGTTTGGGCCTTAGAAGGGTTTGGCGCAGCTTTTACTTTAAAAGAATTATTAACAATAAAATCGGATGATATGCAAGGTCGTAATGAAACTTTAAATGCAATTGTAAAAGATCAACAAATTCCAAAATTTGGCATTCCAGAATCATTTAAAGTATTATTACATGAATTACGATCAATTGGATTAGACATGAGTACTTATAAAATTGAACAATTTAGTTCTTATAAAAAATATGAGGTCGAAGTCAATTTAATTGAAAAATATAATGCTTTCTCAAAAACATTTTCTCCTACTTCAAATATAAACGATATTTCATTTTAATAATAATGTTAGACGCTAAAAAAGAATTTGATTACATAAAAATTAAATTAGCTTCTCCATTTCGAATTCTTCAATGGTCAAATCGTAGACTACCAAATGGACAATTTGTTGGAGAAGTTCAAAAATCAGAAACGATTAATTATCGAACATTTAAACCAGAAATGGATGGTTTATTTTGTGAACGCATATTTGGACCAAGTAAAAGTTTAGAATGTGCATGTGGTAAATATAAACGTGTTCGATATGAAGGTTTAATTTGTGAGCGATGTGGTGTAGAGCTTACTGAATCTCGAGTTCGACGACATAGAATGGGATATATAAATTTAATCTACCCAGTTACTCATGTTTGGTATATTAATAGTCGACCAAATTTTATGGCCTTACTTTTAGAAGTCGAAGAGTCGGAAAAGAAAATCGATACTACTTATACTACTCACTCTGAAAAATGCAAAAAATGTGAGGGTTTAAAATTAACAACTTCGACAATTGTTGACTTATGGGATGAAAGAATAAAACGTATAAAATTAGCATCTTTAGCATATTTTATTGCTGAAGATGAAACCTCATTTTATGGATTACATTGGGACTTACAACAATATCGAAGAAGTCGTGAGTTAGGTTATAGTGGTTATCCTTTAAAACCTTACCCAAAACCTCAAAACCGTCGTTATAATACACCGAAATATTTGTTACGTGCTACGCCAAATTTCTTAATTGGTGCTCCTTTAATTAAACGCGAATTAGAAAAACTAAATTTAAAATCAGAAATTTTTAGAATGAGGTACTTTATTTTAGTTTGTACCAAAGTTTTAAATAAAGAAGAACCTATTTATAGTGAGTCGAAATGGTTTAGAAAATGGGAACAACAAAGAATTTATAAAATTCGAGAACAAGCAATAAAACGAATAAGAATTTTGGAAAATTTAGTTGGAACGGGCTCAAGCCCTGATTGGATGATTTTAACTATTTTACCCGTAATTCCACCAGCTTTACGTCCAATGATTCAGCTAGAAGGTGGAAGATTTGCGACGTCCGATTTAAATGAATTATATCGTCGAATTATCACAAGAAATAATCGTTTATTACGATTATTAGAGATTGATGCACCTCAGTTAATAATTCGAAATGAAAAACGATTACTTCAAGAAGCAGTTGATACCTTAATTGATAATGGAAAACGTGGAAAAATTGCCTTAAGTGCAAATAATCGACCGTTAAAATCACTATCGGACATTATCAAAGGAAAACATGGTCGTTTTCGTCAAAATTTACTTGGTAAACGAGTTGACTATTCTGGTCGTTCGGTGATTGTTGTAGGACCAAGTTTAAAATTAAATCAATGTGGATTACCATATGAAATGGCTCGAGAATTATTTCAACCATTTATTATCCGTGAATTAATTAATCAAGGCTTAGCTAGCAATATGAAAATTGCTAAAAATTTAATTCAGCAAAATGAGTCAATTATTGATCCGGTTTTAGAGAAAGTTTTAAAAAGTCATCCAATCTTTTTAAATCGCGCACCAACATTACATCGTTTAGGAATTCAAGCTTTTGAACCTATTTTAGTTCAAGGACGAGCTATAAAATTACATCCATTAGTCTGTTCAGCGTTCAATGCAGATTTTGATGGTGACCAAATGGCTGTTCATATTCCATTATCATTAGAAGCACAGGCAGAGTGTTATATGTTAATGTTAGCACCTTACAATTTTTTATCACCAGCAAATGGCGAACCCATTATTATGCCTAGTCAAGATATGGTTTTAGGTTGCTATTATTTAACTGTCGATAATATACCAGGTTTACTTGGTTCTAGTCATTATTTTGCTGATTTAAATGATGTTATTCTCGCCTATAATCAAAATAAAATTGAACTTCATAGTACTATATGGCTTCGATTAACTAAAAAACAACAACCAACTAATCAGGTATTAAAAACAGTTATTTTAAATGATAATACTGTTATTGAATATTATGCAGATGAACAACTTCGTAAATCAAAAAATGGTGAGATTATAGCTCAATATATAAAAACAACGACAGGTCGTGCAATCTTGAATTATATTGTTCAAAAAACGTTAAATTTAAAAGAAATCTAATATAGATATAATAAGATAAGATTCAATCTATGAAAAATTATACATATCAAAACGATTTAGTTGGTAAAAAACAACTACGTCAATTATTAGCTTGGAGTTTTACTAATTATAATTCAATGCAAGCTTGTGCATTAGCCGATGAATTAAAATATTTAGGATTCAAATATGCAACTCAAGCTGGAATTTCAATTAGTATTGAAGATTTAAAAATCCCTTTTATTAAAAATTTAATGCTTGAAAAAGCAAATCAAGAAATTATAAATGCTGAAAAAATTTATTTAAAGGGAAAAATCACGGATGTTGAAAGATTTCAAAAAATTATTGATACATGGAGTTTAACCAGTGAATCGTTAAAAGATCAGGTAATCTACTATTTTAAAAATTATGATCCGTTAAATTCCGTTTATATTATGGCGTTTTCCGGAGCGCGAGGAAATCTATCTCAAGTTCGTCAATTAGTTGGAATGCGAGGATTAATGTCGGATCCAAGCGGTGAAATTATGAAGTTACCAATTAAAAAAAATTTTCGAGAAGGTTTAACAATTACGGATTATTTAATGTCCGGTTATGGTGCTCGAAAAGGGATTGTAGATACTGCCTTAAAAACAGCTAATTCGGGATATTTAACAAGACGATTAATTGATGTTGGACAAGATATTTTAATTCGAGAAAAAGATTGTTTAGCAACACATTCGTTTTTATTTTCCATTCCTGACCACGAAGATTTAAAATCAAAAAATCGAATTTTTGAAAAATTATTAGGGCGTGTTTTAAGTAAGTCAATTTTTGATCCTAAAACACAGCAGTTAATAGTTCATGCTGGAACTCAGATCACTCCTAACTTAATTCAAACATTTCAAGAAAAAAAAGTTACTAACTTTTATATTCGTTCTCCATTTACATGTAATTTATATAGAGCTATTTGTCAAACGTGTTACGGCTGGGATTTAGCCAATGAAACACTAGTGGATATAGGTGAAGCTGTTGGTATTTTAGCTGGTCAATCTATTGGTGAACCTGGCACTCAATTAACGATGAGAACTTTCCATACTGGGGGTATTTTTACTTCGGAAGCCCGCCAACAAATTGTGAGTCCAGTAAATGGTATTATTCGCTTTTATAAAATATTAAAAACAGTTTTAGTACGGACAAACCGTGGAGAAGATGTTTTAATAACTCGAAATTCTGGATCTATTATTTTAATTCCTGAAGATAAAAACCTTGATTTAATAAAAATTGAAGTTTTACGAAACACTATTTTATTTCCAAAAAATAATCAATATATTTTAAAAGATACAGTTATTGGTGAGTTAGTAAATACTAATAAACAGATAAAGACTGAAGTTCAACCAATTTTAAGTGATACATGTGGTGAAATTTTTATGCCACGGTTAAAAAAAAAAGTAAATCTATTAAATAATAATAAATTACTTTGGATTCTTTCAGGACAACTATATAACAGTCCAGTTAACTCTTTTATTAATTTTTATCCAGATTATAAATTAAATAAAAATAGTTTTATTTTTCGAACAAAGATTGTAAATCATTATAATGGGTTGGTTGAAGTAACGAATAAGAAACCGAATCTATATCAACGTTTAGTTCGTATTAAAAATAATAAATATGTATTGGCCAATACAAGTTTACAAAAATTGAATATACCGGTAAGGCAAAAAAACTATCTTCTTAATTTTGAAAATTTTAAGTCTTTAGTAAAGATTTCACAAAAAAATGCTAGAACGTATTTAAATATAACATCCAATCAACAGTTTGGTATTTTATTAACTAATTCGTTTAAAACATTAACAGGGGGAATTGTTCATTATGATAATCGGAATTTATTTAATTATAACCAATTAAACTCTTCTATTTCCTACATAAATCGAAACCATTCATCGAATAAATATAATCCAATTGTTTTTCATCGTACAATGGTTTGGTTAAATCAAGAAATTCATCAAGTTAATTGTGAACCAAACCTTATTCTTGTTGAACATGGTGATTTTATTTCTGAGAGATTTGAATTAATTCCTGGACTTTTTTCTAAGATGTCAGGGATTGTTCAAATTCGTCAAAAAAATAATCTAGTTCAAACTATTACTATAAAATCAGGATTAGTTTATGAAGGAAAAAAATTTCAAAAGATTTCAAAAAAACTCTATTATCCAGGAGAAGTACTTTTTTCAAATGTTCCCCTTACTACATTAGCATTTTGCGAACAACTTTCAGGCAAAAATAAAGAACAATTACTTGTAAGACCAATTGAAATTTATGAATTTCCTTATAAAGATTTTACTTCATCATTTTCGTCAAAATTAAAAGATTCCAATTTACCATTTAGAATCCAGTCTCAATCTATTTATTCGTATAAACCTAATCAAATGATTAAAGGTACAAAAAATTTAACCTTAGTTTCAAATGTTTTTACCTTTAGATCTCAACAATTATTTACTAAAAATAATAATATTGAAGTATTTCAAGCGAAAAACATCAATTCTTTAAACTTTTGTTTAAGTGAAAAAATTTCTTTTAATAATTATATTGTCCCCGATTTACGTTATAAAAACATTCAATCATCTATCTTGATTCAAAACGATCAATTCATAGATCAATATACTGTATTAGGTTATCTAGAAGCAGTAACTGCCAATTCACTAGAAATAGTAAAAATTAAGATAAAAAAAACAAAAAATAAACCAATTCTTTTAATTTCAAATGATGATTGTTTTGTTTTACCAAAAAAAGATTTTCCAGAGAAAAAATTGAATAGTTTTATTATTAATAATAAAAAAGTAAATTTAACAGGTAAAATTATTATTGAAAACGATAATTTCTTTACGTTACAAAGAGGTAGACCCTATTTTTTCCCAAATTGCAAAAATGATTCTTTTGCTTACAAAACAAATCTTCAATATAAAACAGTGGCTCAAAATCGAATTTTTCCGCGAACAAACATTACTCGAAATATTGCGGTAAATTTTCAAAATACATTAAAACTTTCATTAGAAAAATTAACTCATACAACACAATTATCCAGTAATGGAAATATTTTAAAAACAGAATTTTCAAAATTGTTTTTAAAAAGAAATGGTAAATTATATAGTGCTTTAATGCCACAATTTTTCAAAAAATTCTCAGTGACTCAGAACGCTCTCGGATTCAAATCTCAAAAAATCCTTCGATCGAATGCTTATCATTTTAGTAAGATGGATAGAACATTATTACTTCAAAGCTCTGAAATTATTAAAAACCAACATAAATCAGCAGAAACATTAAATTATCAACTAACTCTTGTAAAATTTTTAGAACAACCATTTTTAAAGACAACTAAATCTGTTGGACTTCATTCAATAACGGAAGATTATTTTGAGCAAGATGTAAATAGCGTGTTTTGTAAAAATAGTGAATTTATTGAAACAGGTGAAACTATTGGTTTATTAAATCTTGAAAAAGAAATTACAGGGGATATTGTTCAAGGTTTACCGAGAATTGAAGAAATTTTAGAAGCACGGAAAAAAAATTTAACGACAAAAAGATTACCAACAAGTCAGAAAAAGGGATTACTTGTTCAAAAAACAAGTTTAGATCCAAATTTTGAATTTCGAAAAATTGGTACAACTGTCAAAGAAAATGAAAGAATTAATCCTCATAAGTTATTAAAAGTTTATTTTAATTATTATGGATTAGGAAAAAAATTTCTTTGTGATCGAACAAAAACAGTTAAATATAATCGCCTAATTCAAAATTATGAAGGAAGTTATAAAAGCTTTAAAAAAGTACAATCTTTTATCTTAAATTCTGTTCAATCGGTTTATCAATCTCAAGGTGTAACGATTAATGATAAACATTTAGAAGTTATTATTAAACAAATGACGACCAAAGTTTTAATTACTTATGAGGGTAATACCCCTTTATTAAGACGTGAAGTTATAGATTTATACCATATTGAGTATATTAATAAAGTTATTGAATCTCAAGGGAAAGAACCTGCTTATTATGTTCCATTATTATTGGGAATAACAAAGGCGGCTTTAAATAATCCGAGTTTTATTTCCGCGGCAAGTTTCCAAGAAACAACTCGAGTTTTAACAAAAGCAGCAATTGAAGGTAGAATTGATTGGCTACGAGGATTAAAAGAAAATATTATTATTGGTCATTTAATACCAGCAGGAACTGGTTCTCAAAATTATCGAAATTGTTTTAAAAAACAAAAAACAAGCAATTTAAAATTCTCGTCAGCCGATTCTGATCTTTTCGAAAAACCTAGACAAGTTTTTTAATGTTTGCTAGGATTTAAGCCATAATCTTATTTAATCTATTTAGTAATCTAAAATTTTATGTCTGATATAACTTTATCACAATTATTAGAAGCTGGTGTTCATTTTGGCCATAAAGCTTATCGCTGGAATCCCAAAATGTTTCCATATATTTATAGTGAAGTAAATAATATTCACATTTTAGACTTGGTTCAATCGGCAACTTTATTAAAAGAGGCAAACAATTATGTTGAAAAAGAGGCTCGTGATGGGAAAACATTTTTATTTATTGGAACTAAACGTCAGGCTACCACATTAATTGCGCAAGAAGCAAAACGGTGTGACTCGTTTTATGTCAATCATCGATGGTTAGGTGGTATGTTAACAAATTGGACAACGTTAAAAGAAAGAATTGAGTATTTAAAAAATCTTGAGCAACAAGAAGCGGATAATACATTTGATCTTTTAACAAAAAAGGAAGCAACCTTACGTCGAAAAGAATTAAAAAAATTACGTCGCCACCTAGATGGTATTAAATTGATGAAATCGATTCCTGATATTGCTATTGTGATTGATCAAAAACGTGAAATGACTGCAATTCGCGAATGTCGTAAGTTAGGAATTCCAGTTGTTTCTATTTTAGATACAAACTGTGATCCTGATTTAGTTGATATTCCAATTCCAGGAAATGATGATGCGGTTCGCTCAATTAAATTGATTTTAAAATCATTAACTGATAGTATTATTAGTGGTAAATCACAAATGAGTTAATTCGATGCGATTAAAAAAATAACTTATAAATATTAATAGTATTTATAAGTTATCATAACATTTTTTAGTTCTATTAAAATTTCTATTAATTTTTAGGGAAACTTAATTTTCGCTTGGATCAAGATAAAAAAAAAAAATTTAATTTCAAGAGAGTTTTCTAAACTCTCTTGAAAGCTTACTAAAAAATTAGTAACGGCTACCTTCTGGGTTAGCTTGAACACTGTAACTCTTAATAGTATAAGAGATACGACGACCTTCCATTTCAGTACGATCTAAGTAGAAACCTGGCTCATTACTAGGACGGTTTACGATAAAAGACATAACACAGCTTTCAGTACCGTAAGCAGCGTTAAATGCGTTAATACGGATATAGCCAGCTGCGCATGATTTACGTGCTTCACGTAATTCAAACATTACTGTAGCAGGGTCTTTTACGTCAAATAATGGTAAACCCCATAATTCCCAGTAGCTGTTACGAGGATGAGGATCATCAGTCCATTCAACGTTCACCGCCCAACCTTTTTGAATACAGTAAGCGATTTGTTTTTCAATTTGTTGATCAGTTAAATCTGGTAAGAATGAGAAGCAACCTTGTGTAAGTCTCACTATTCAAATACTCCTTTAATTTTTTAAAAGTAACTTATTATACGTTTGATGTAGCAGTTGTAGCGAAATCAGCTGTATCTGTCGATGTGTAATTGAAGCTGATATCTTTCCATAAATCTAACGCTGTTTGTAAAGGACCGCAAGTTTTTGCTGCATCACGTAAGATTTGAGGACCAACTTGGTTATTGAAGTAATCAGCGCCTTCGTTACGAGCTAATACCATTGCTTCTAAAGCAACACGGTTAGCTGTAGCACCAGCTTGAATACCATCAGGGTGACCAATTGTACCACCACCGAATTGTAATACTACGTCATCACCTAAGTAGTGAATTAATTGGTGCATTTGACCACAGTGGATACCACCAGATGCAACCGGCATACATTTACGTAAACTAGCCCAAGTCATTTCGAAGAAGATACCGCAAGGTAAGTTAACTTCTAAGTTTGTAGCTAATAAAGTATCGTAAAAACCTTTAATCATTAAAGGATCACCTTCTAATTTACCTACAACTGTACCAGCGTGAATATGATCTACGCCAGACATACGCATCCATTTACAGATAACACGGAAGTTAATACCATGATTCTTTTGACGAGCGTATGTAGAGTTACCTGCACGGTGTAAGTGTAATAACATATCGTTATCACGAGCCCAAATAGCAGCACTTTGAATTGCTGTATAACCCATTACTAAATCGATCATTACAATGATAGAACCTACTGATTTAGCGTACTCAGCACGTTTGTAAACTTCTTCCATTGTACCTGCAGTGATGTTTAAGTAAGAACCTTTAACTTCACCTGTAGCAGCAGAAGCACGGTTAATACCTTCCATACAGTTTAAGAAACGCTCTCTCCAACGCATAAATGGTTGTGAGTTAATGTTCTCATCATCTTTTAAGAAGTCTAAACCACCTTTTAAACCTTCATATACTACACGACCGTAGTTTTTACCAGATAAACCTAATTTTGGTTTTACTGTAGCACCTAATAATGGAGTACCATATTTGTTTAAACGCTCACGCTCTACAACAACACCAGTCGCAGGACCTTGGAATGTTTTTAAATAAGAGTGAGGAATACGCATATCTTCTAAACGTAAAGCAGATACGGCTTTGAAACCGAATACGTTACCAATAATAGACGCTGTTAAGTTAGCTAATGAACCTTCTTCAAATAAATCACATTCGTATGCGATAAATGCAAAGAATTGATCAGTTGTATTTGGAACTGGATCTACACGGTAAGCTTTAGCACGGTAACGGTCACAAGCTGTTAATAAGTCAGTCCAAACAACCGTCCATGTTGCAGTTGAAGACTCACCAGCCACAGCTGCAGCAGCTTCTACTGGATCTACACCTGGTTGTGGTGTAATACGGAATAAAGCAAGAACGTCAGTATTTTTTACTGCATATGCAGCATCCCAGTAACCCATTTTAGCATATGGGATTACACCAGATTCGTAACGGTCACTTTTAATTCGAGTCCGTTCTGATACAGATTGAGACATTGATTTCTCCTTAGAATAAAAAGGCAATATATAATAGATATTTAACTAATTTACTTGAAATTAGTTCTGTCGGTTGAATAAAGTAGAACAACCTTATTTTTCATTATACTATGATTTAAATTGATTTAAAATTGTTGGTTTATTTTAAATTACTATAACTTTTTAGAATATATACTCTGAAGTTATATAATTACTATAAACGTATTTTCCAAAGACTAGATAAGAAAAAGCAAAAATTTCAAAATCCACCCCATTTTTTTGAAAAATATTAATTAGACTGGTAATTTATTTAAAAGTTCTTTTATAATATAAAGTAACTACAATTAATAATTTAAATTTATTTCTATTATTCATCTATACAATTTATTTTAATAATCTTATGGTTAATCAATCAAATAAAGTGTTGAATACAAATATTACAAAATTGGTAAATCAAGATTACCAATATGGTTTTTCAACAACTATCGAGAAAGATATTATTGAAAAGGGATTAAGTGAAAAAACAATTTATCTAATCTCGCAGAAAAAAGAAGAAACAGATTTTTTATTGAATTTTCGATTAAAAGCCTTTAAAAAGTGGAAACAAATGTCACAACCAGAATGGGCTTATTTAAAATTTCCAGAAATTGATTATCAAGATATTATTTATTACTCAGCTCCGAAAACGCAAAAAAAATTAAAAGATCTTAATGAAGTTGATCCTGAATTATTAAAGACATTCGAAAAATTAGGTATTTCATTGACCGAGCAAAAACGATTAGCAAATGTTGCAATTGATGCTGTATTTGACAGTGTTTCAGTTGCGACAACCTTCCAAGAGGAATTAACAAAATATGGTGTTATTTTTTCGTCTATTTCTGATGCGATAAAAGAATATCCTGATCTCATTGAAAAATATTTAGGTTCTGTTGTACCAATTGGTGATAATTATTTTTCTGCGTTAAATTCTGCTGTTTTCACAGATGGCTCCTTTTGTTACATTCCGAAAGATACAATTTGTCCATTAGATCTCTCAACTTATTTTCGAATTAATGACCAACAGTCTGGGCAATTTGAACGAACACTTATTATTTCAGAAAAAAATAGTCAAGTAAATTATTTAGAAGGTTGTACAGCTCCTCAATATGATACAAATCAACTACATGCAGCTATTGTAGAACTCGTAGCATTAGAAAATGCAAATATTAAGTATTCGACTGTTCAAAACTGGTATTCAGGGAATGAATATGGAAAAGGTGGTGTCTACAATTTTGTAACAAAACGTGGTCTGTGTTCAGGTGATAACTCAAAGATTTCTTGGACTCAAGTTGAAACAGGCTCAGCGATTACTTGGAAATATCCAAGCTGTTTATTAGTAGGAGATAACTCACAAGGAGAATTTTATTCAGTTGCTTTAACAAATAATTATCAACAAGCGGATACTGGAACAAAAATGATTCATATAGGAAAAAATACAAAAAGTCGAATTATTTCTAAAGGAATCTCAGCTGGCCATTCGAAAAACAGTTATCGTGGTCTTGTGAGTATAACAAATAAAGCTCTTGGCGCTAGAAATTATTCTCAATGTGATTCTTTACTAATCGGCGATTTATCAAATGCAAATACGTTTCCATATATTTCAGTTCAAAATTCAACTACAAAAATTGAACATGAAGCTTCAACTTCAAAAATTGGAGAAGAACAAATTTTTTATTTCTTACAACGTGGCATTTGTTTAGAAAAAGCAGTTGAATTAATGATTAGTGGATTTTGTCGTGAAATTTTTACTGAATTACCATTGGAATTTGCAGCTGAAGCAGATAAATTATTAACTTTAAAACTAGAAGGAAGTGTAGGATAATAAATATGAGTTCTCCGTTATTAGAAGTACAAGGATTACAAGTTTCAATTAACGAAAATGAGATTTTAAAAGGTTTAGATTTAACCGTAAATAAAGGTGAAATCCATGCAATTATGGGTCCAAATGGCTCAGGAAAAAGTACATTTTCAAAAGTCCTTGCTGGGCATCCCGCCTATGCAGTTTTAGGTGGTGATATTATTTTTAAAGGATCAAGTATATTAGAATTAGAACCGGAAGAACGTTCACATTTAGGTATTTTTTTAGCTTTTCAATATCCAATTGAAATTCCAGGGGTTAGTAATGAAGATTTTTTAAGATTAGCTTATAATTCAAAGCAGAAATTTTATAAGAACCCAGAGGTTGATCCAATTGAATTCTTTTCAATTATTAATGAAAAATTAAAGCTTGTAAATATGTCGCCTTCATTTTTAAGTCGAAATTTGAATGAAGGGTTTTCCGGCGGCGAGAAAAAGCGGAACGAAATTTTACAGATGATCTTATTAGATTCAGAATTGTCAATTCTTGACGAAACAGATTCTGGTTTAGATATTGATGCTTTGCGAATAATTTCAAATGGCATTAACAATTTTATGAATCCCGAAAAGTCGATTATTTTAATTACTCATTATCAGCGATTGTTAGATTATATTAATCCAACTTACGTTCACGTTATGCAAAATGGTAAAATTATAAAAACAGGTTCTGCAGATTTAGCGAGAGAATTAGAAACTAAAGGTTATGAATGGTTACAATAATAAAATAAGAGCTTTTTTATAAAAACAAACCTAGAAGATTTTTGAACTCGGTATACTTCTACATGTTCCTGTATATTTTTTAATATTGGGTAATTTACTAAATTAGTTAAATTTTATGTACCCAGAAATTTTTTATTCAAATACGTTTACGTTATTAGCGGAAGCAGAAGTTGGAAAACATTTTTACTGGAATATTGCAGGCTCTTTAGTGCATGGTCAAGTTTTAGTAGTTATTTGGTTTGTCTTAACTATCCTAGTGGTATTTTCACTACTTGGAACAGCAAATGCAGATCGAATTCCCCATGGTTGGCAAAACTTCATGGAAGCTGCAGTTGATTTTGTTACTGACATTGCTAAAAATCAGTTAGGTGAAAGTTTTTATAAAGAATGGATTCCATTCATTGGAACATTATTCTTCTTTATTTTTGGATGTAACTGGGCTGGTGCAATTATTCCGTGGAAATTAATTGAGTTACCAGAAGGTGAATTTGCGGCTCCAACTAACGATATTAATACAACGGTTGCCTTAGCTTTATTGACATCATTGGCTTATTTTTATGCAGGTCTAAGTAAAAAAGGTTTAGGGTATTTTAAACGATACGTTCAACCAATTCCACTTCTTCTACCAATTAATATTCTAGAAGATTTTACGAAACCTTTATCACTAAGCTTCCGATTATTTGGAAACGTTTTAGCTGATGAATTAACAATTACCGTACTTACATCATTGGTTCCTTTGGTTATTCCATTACCAATTATGGCATTAGGTATTTTTGCAGGTTCGGTACAAGCATTAATTTTTTCAACCTTAGCTGCTGCATATATTGCAGAAGCACTTGAATAAGTTTTCTAAAATTATTGCAATTAGATTTTTTAAAAATTATATATACATACTTAAACTTAAAAATTTATTATGGATTCTATCATTTCTGCTGCTTCTGTTATCGCTGCGGGTTTATCAATTGGTTTAGCTGCAATTGGT
>Ga0102940_1000119_pt1 | contig 52859 bp, 59 predicted proteins | sample SalPonR2_C_D1_MG_FD_78215 | JGI IMG/M metagenome (GOLD analysis project Ga0102940, IMG submission 78215) | Salt pond soil microbial communities from South San Francisco under conditions of wetland restoration - Salt Pond MetaG R2_C_D1_MG | ecosystem: Environmental > Aquatic > Marine > Intertidal... | reverse complement strand
ACTGCAGCAACAGTTACCGTGTCAGTGCCATTGGCTTTGCTAAAGTCATAACGGATGGAGCCAAACACAATTAAACAAAACAGCATAATTAACGGAAGCTGAAATGTTGAAATAGCGGTTTTCCTTTTGATTATAATATTGGCAATTGAGACATTAACCCAATAAATCAGAAAGCTCAGTCCAGCTAATCCAAACAAGGATACTGTTTGAATAAGTGATACATTATCGTGCATAGTATATGCAGCTACGCCCCAACTTGCAAGAGGTGTAAAGGTGTATTGAATCCATTCCATGATGATCATAATAACAGGAAATAGAAACAGCGCGTATTTTTGATTTTTAAATCTACTCCAGATTAGGTAACCAGGTAGATGAAATAAACTAATTGGAATCGAGTAGAGGAAGACCAGAATTAGTGGTATTGGATCGCTGATAATCTTCGCTACCACTAAAGACCAAGCCAAAACCAATGCCAAAAAGAATGTTAATCTTGACTTCCAGCCTTGTGTGAGACTTAGATAAATTAAAAATGGAACACTTGAAAACCAAGCCATGACTTCAATACTAAAGGTCATGTGAGTTAGTGCCATGGTAGCTACTCCGATTGCGAGATACCAATGTGGATTAATTTTACTGACATTAAATCCTTGCGTGAGGGTGCTTAATAAACTTTTCATCTTTCTTTGTTTTAGTACTCTGCAAAGATTGATGATACTGACTTCAAATCCATTAACATTTGTTAAAGGATGACATTTTACTCCATGAGTACTTTTCGGAGTCTGCTCAGGGAAATATTTGTAATTCCCAGATAGGAGGCAATGTCAACATGTGAGATTAGGTTTTCCAGAAAGTGATATTTTTTTCTAAAAAGAATGAGCCTTTCTTTAGCATTCAGCGAAGCAAGGCCAATTTCTTTCTCAACTTTTGCAAGGAGTTCATTTTGTAAAACCATATTTCCAAACTCGCGTATGTCAATGTGATTTATCATTAACTGCTCAAACTTATCAGCGTTTAAACTAGCAACTGTTAGCTTAGTAAGCGCTTGAAAGTTAAGGTGAGATATTTGATTAGCTGTTCTTGTTTTATTCGGAGAAAGTACACTGCCTTCAAGAAAAAAAGATATAGTTACTTCTTCACCTTCTGGGCTTAATAAAAAGCTCCGGCAAATACCTTCGAAAACAAAGTATTCCTTGTTATTTTTTTTGCCTCTATCGATAAACACATCTCCTTTTTCATAATCTTCAATTACGATCAAGTCATTCACCAGATGTAACGACTTCTCCGATACAGTTGAAACCTTGTTGATTAAGGGCCTTGTTTTTTCTTTAATCTGTTCGAAATTCATGATTATTCTTTATTTGCGTACAACTAGGATTTATTCCTAATGAAACTCTCCATTATATTTTTCATCTAACAATTCCACCAACTCTTTGATTGAATTTGAATTACGAGCTTTAGATTTAAATTGTTCAAGTAGTCCGTCAGAGTCCCAATATTCTTCATCTTTCTCGACTATTTGAAGAATAGAAGCTAACAGAAGTGAATAACTTATTTCACTTCTATCTGAAAGATCAAGTTTAACTCTATAAAGTTCTCCTCCAATCAATTTCCAAAGGAAGGTTTTTATTCTTCCCTGATTTATAACGTATTCTTTTTTAGCACCCTGAACAATATATTTGTCACCCTCGAGTGTTACCAATTGTAAGCCATCGTAAAAACCTCCCTTTTTAAAAGCTGATCTTGTAGCAGTGGTTAATTCATCGATATTACGAAAAGTTCCCATCGATTTTTCTCGTTCGTTGATCCAGATTAACGGCATTTTCATAAGCTCATGACTTTATTCTCTATAATTATATTCATAAACCCTTGCAGGGTATGCGACTCCTCCTTTAACGTAATCAGGCGTTCCATACCAAAGTAAATATGGAATTTGTCGATTTCCCCATGGTCCCTTCCCATGAATAGCTTGATGTATTCTCGGGTCCTTGGGCATATTTTTCAGGCTCCATGGCTGGTTTTTATAGCATCATCTACATTCTTTCCAATAGGACCATTTCTGTGTATTAACCAATGATGCACCTGTTGTCTTTTTTTTGCTTGTCCTGTTCTCCCTAACCATGCTCGAGTTGCACTCTATGAATGACCACCTGTTTTCCCAAAAGTCCCAACAACTATTTTACCGCCTCCAACAATAAGAGATTTAACAAGAAATACGTCAGATATTGCCATACCTGAATTAAACAAAGCCCATCCATATCTTCCATTTTGAAAATCATTTTTTGCCATTTGGTAAGACCCCCAATAGGAATGACACTCTCCATAATTAGAACTTCTGGACATGGCGGTTTACCATCGCAGCCACATTTACCATCATCTGTTGGACTTGAATTAAATGCGTTTGTCGTATATTTTGACAATGTAGTTTTTCCACTTTCCTCGTAACTGTCATATTCAGATTGCCAACTACGAAACGCCTGTTGCGCACTAGTCCCATAATAATAATCAATCTCACTATCCCGAAAAGAAAACCCCTCGGGCATAGAACCACTTGGTTGATTTACGCCGGAGATCGACATTCCATTAGGGTCAATACTATTGATAGGATTATTTCCTACGTAATTGTAAGTAGGTTGCCCAATTAAATCTCGCTTAGCGGATCCACTGCCATCCACCTCCCAATACTCGCATCGTACTCCCGCGCTCCGTAGCTACTCCAGCTTAAACCCAGCTCCTTCCCGATGCCAAAACGGGATCTCCGCTGCGCTCCGACATTCAGTTCTTTACCATTGTCAAGATAAGGATTTTCCCGACCAGCGTTCTGCATCTCCACCTGAGGCGGACAGGCACGGGCCCTCCATGGTCATCCCGAAGGGGTAGTAGTGGGTCTCACTGAGGATTTCGTCGGTTTCCGGATTATCGGTAGCATCGATGATACCGTTACCATTTCTATCCGTAAAGGAAAGCCGCACATTCCCCAGGTGATGGGCGATCAAAAGACCTCGGAAGTTTTAAAAACTTACCAGGTCTTGGCTCCTAATGAACAACAGCCACAACTAGTCTTACTGCTAAAAAAATCTTTTCTCCGTCGGAATGCTTGATCTAGTCATCGGAATAATTTAGATTCTGTATTTTGTGCAAAACACAACGACCAAGCGGATGCAAAAAGAAATACTTCGTCCCCACGCGGAAGATGCCTACCAGGCAGAATTGGCTGCACTTAAAGCCATTGATGATCGTCCGCGACCCACTAACTGGCAATTATCCCCCTGGGCCGTGGCCACCTATGTGCTCGGGGGAACCCTGGAGGATGGTACGCTCATCAGTCCAAAATACTTTGGTGAACGGCGCCTGATTGAGGTAGCCATTGCTACCCTGGTAACCGATCGCGCCTTATTGCTCGTCGGTATTCCCGGTACGGCCAAGACCTGGCTGGCAGAACACCTCTGTGCGGCCATCACCAACAATTCCAAACTTCTGGTACAGGGGAGTGCCGGCCTGAGTGAGGATGCCATGCGCTACGGCTGGAACTACGCCGAGCTACTGGCCAAGGGGCCTTCCGAAAAAGCCCTGGTACCCAGTCCCATACTGCACGCCATGCAGAACGGCGCCATCGCCCGTATAGAAGAATTAACCCGTATTCCTTCTGATGTACAGGATACCTTAATTACCATCCTTTCGGAAAAAATCCTACCTATTCCGGAACTCAATACAGAAATCCAGGCCCAGAAGGGCTTTAATATCATTGCCACGGCCAATGATCGCGATAAGGGGGTCAATGAATTATCCAGCGCTCTGCGTCGCCGCTTTAACACCGTGGTCATGCCCCTACCCGCTAATTTGGAAGAGGAAGTGAAAATTGTAAAGAACCGGGTAGAAGCCATTGGCAAATCCCTGGACATTCCGGCTCCCGAAGCTCCCATTCAGGAAATTCAACGGCTGGTGACCATCTTCCGGGAGCTGCGTTCCGGAAAGACGGAGGATGGACGACAAAAAATAAAATCACCCAGCAGTACGCTGAGTGCAGCTGAGGCTATCTCCGTGGTCAATAATGGTCAATCGCTGGCAACCTACTTCGGTGATGGCCAGTTGAAAGCCGATGATATTGCCGCCGGACTAAATGGCGCCATTATCAAGGATCCCGTACAAGACAAGATGATATGGCAGGAGTACCTGGAGACCGTCATGCGCGAGCGCAAAGACTGGGCCGATTTATATCGGGCTTGTAAGGAATTGTTGTAGCGTTTTCTCTTTTTATGAAATTGTCTAAAGTTTCCTTTCTGGGCTGTCAAAAACGTCTTTTAGGGCCACTTTTCGTTAATCCGCCTCAGGCGGACGAAGGGAAAAAAGAGCTGCCGTATTGGCTTTCAATGTGTTGCCAAGGGCTCAGTGAGGCGTTTTTAAACAACTTCATTTTAATGCTACCTAACTATCTGTATACCCGGACAAAAGTTCCGCATAGCCAGTTATATTTCAATATCCCCGGCGGTTGCTTCGCCTCGGTTTCTCCATTAAGATCGAGAAAACCCTGGAGACGCACAAATTAATCCTTGCAATTCCAAGTGATAGGCGCGTAGACACGGTTTCCATTTGTAAGGCTTGTACAACAAGAGCGCGGTACCGATCATGATCGATACCGCGCTCCGAAGTTCAAATAGGCGCTGTCTTTTATCCGCAAGGAATCTTATTGATACGACGCTCATGGCGTCCCCCTTCAAATTCTGTACTTAAGAATACTTTGGCGTATTGCACTGCCTGCGGCTCCGAAATGAATCGCACGGGCAGCGACAGTATATTCGCATTATTATGCTGCCGGGCCAACTCTGTAATCTCCAGACTCCAGCACAGGGCAGATCGTACTCCCTGGTGTTTATTGGCGGTCATATTAGCGCCGTTCCCGCTACCACAGAGGATAATCCCAAAATCAACTTCCCCTTTTTCTACCTTTTCGGCCACGGGATGTACAAAATCCGGATAATCAACCGAGTCGGGGCTGTCGGTACCAAAATCCAGTACTTCGACGCCCTGCTCTTCCAGCATTTGCTTGATGCTGTCTTTGTAAGGAAAGCCGGCATGATCACAGCCAATAGCTACTTTATTTACCTTTTCCATTAGTCTCTCAGGTTTTGTGTTCCGTTATTCTGCTGGGTAGCCAGATAAGGCCCCAATAGTGCCTGGTAGCGCTGGAGTGCCTCCTGATCCTCATTTTGCTGAGCAAAACTCAATAGCGTAGAGGCAGCATTGCGCGCATAAGACTGCTGTTGAGCATAACTTGAACGAAAAACATTAGGACTGACCGAGGCGTAAAACTCCAGTTCATCGACCAGATTATCGGCTAAAATATCCATATATGGCTTCGCCTTTTCATAAGCATCTGCCTGAATATAAACCGTTAGCATATAAGCGGTCTGATAATCGTAAGGGAAGTTATAGTTTGGAAAGCGCTTAAAGAATTCATCCGCCAACTCAACGGCTTCTTCCTGGCGTCCTTCCCGTAGCAGCGCTTCTCCGGTACGAATCATCATAAATTGCTGGGACTGCACGCTTGGCCCGTAACTATTGTCGACAAACAACTCCCGCTGATCAAAGTTACCCCAGCGGAATTTATTGTATACGTTCTCCAATACCTTATCGGTATCTACCCGACCAGCACCCAGCATAGAACCGAATTGACGATCGCCTTCCGAACGTACCGGAACCAATCGCAGGGCCAAGCCCTCCAATTGACAGTATTTATCGAAGCCCATCATTTTATCTACTCGGGTAGTCACCGCGAAATAGATCGGGCGCTCCCAAAGGTTGGAAGAAATGATATCCAGAATGGCAATCTCGTCCTTAGTCAGGTATTGCTTATTCGTTAGTGGAATTGGAATCTGCGGTACGATATTAGCCGTGTCTGCCAGTGGCACGACTCCGGCATCTAACACTTCCTGCTTATTTACCGGAAGGTAGACCTGATCCGTTGGCAGGTAGGTCTCTGTCATGCGCCCACCCTGTAGCGGTACCGGATGTTCTTCCGCGATGAACTGCATAAATTGCTGCAGTGTCAAACGCGGTGCTCCGCTTTGGGGCTTATTCATCAAGATCTGATTCCGCTTGTTACCGCGAATAGCTTCTTCGGGCAGGGTCAATTTTACCGGTTCGGATTCGTTGACTTTCCGCCGTAAGAGATTGATATACCAGTCAACGGCAATCAGACTCAAGTTAACGACGCGAACGTCCGGACGGATATTCTCTACCTCCTGGGCATACCAAAGCGGATAAGTATCATTATCGCCGTAAGTAAATATAATCGCATCTTCTTCTACGGAATTGAGAAAGTTAGATGCAAAGTCACGGGCACCCGTATGGTGCATACGGCTGTGGTCATCAAAATTCTGGAAGCCCATCAACAGAGGAGCAATCAATACAACCACCGAGGCCAGACCAGCCGATACCACGCCGGAGAGTTTGGCACGCTCTCGAATGACATCAAACAAGGCCAGCACGCCCATTCCTATCCAGAAACAGTAGACAAAGAAGGATCCCGCAAATACATAATCCCGCTCCCGGGGCTCATTGGGTGGTGGATTTGCATAAATAATCAGACCAATCCCGGTGATGATGAAGAAAGCCAGTAGCGCCCACATCTCTTTTCGTCCCTTCTTCGCCTGGTAAATCAAGCCCAGAACACCAAAGAGGAAGGGTAATAAAAAGTAGGTATTTCTCGATTCGTCTTCGGCCATCACCTGGGTAATTTCACTCTGATTCCCCAATTTAAATTCATCAAGAAAGTTGATACCCGATATCCAGTGGCCCTTGGATTTATCCCAGGGGTAATAGCCCTGCTGGCCATTCTGCCTTCCGGCAAAATTCCAGAAGAAGTAACGCCAGTACATCCAGTTCATCTGGTAGCGCCACATAAATTCTACATTATCTAACTGATTGGGTCTTCCCGGCGGTAGTCCCTGCTGGGGGTTCAGGCCCATCCATTGCTTGTAAATAGCCGGACGTCCCTGCGAAGGATCATTCATCCTTGGGAAGAGCATTTTATCCCGGTTATCGTATTCGTAGGATACTTTTTGATCGACTACTTCGTAGCGATCTCCTACTCTTCCGTACCGATCTTTATAATTGAAATTGGTAATATTCCCTTCAAAGTGAGGTCCACGCAGTAATTCGCGACCACCGTACTGCTCCCGGGTCAAATAGGGTAACAGGCGAGTAGGATCATCGGGTTTGTTCATATTGATGGGTGGATTCGCATTCGCCCGAATCACCACGACCCCATAAGAGGTGTAGGCAATCACAATCAGCATGGCCGCCACTGTGATCTTTTGAATCAAACCATTCTGGTTCTTTTGGGCATAATACAGGCCAAAAGCCAGAATACCCACCACGATCAGAATGGTAAAGATTAAACCACTATTAAAAGGTAAGCCTAAGGTATTTACGGCAAAAATATCGAATGCGGCCCAGACCCGGGGGATACCGGTAATAATCAGAAACTGAATCAGCCCCAGAGTAACGACACCAATACCCGCTGCAATAGCCATACCTTTAAAGGTATAATCTTCGTATTTCTTGAAGTAGTATAACAGAGCAATCGCCGGAATAACCAGCAAACTCAGTAAGTGTACGCCAATGGACAGGCCCATGGAATAAGCGACGAACAATAACCACCGGTCCGCTTTGGGCTCATCGGGTAATACATACCAACGCACACTCCCCCAAAGGCTAAGTGCCATGAAGAACAAAGACATCGCGTATACCTCGCCCTCTACGGCAGAAAACCAAACAGAAGTAGAAAAAGCAATCGCTAATCCCGATACTAAACCGGCACCCGCCAGCGCTATATTTTGACCCGTGTCGGTAGTTCCCTCTCTTCCGACCATAGAAAGGCGCCCCATAGACATGGTAATCCAGGCACCAAAGGCCGCTGCCATAGCCGTCAATAGGCCCGACATATAATTCATGGCAAAAGCAATGTCCGACAGGTCATTGGATAATAAGTCCGCCACCCAGGTAAACATACGGCCAATCAACAAAAACAAAGGCGCACCCGGCGGGTGAACCACCTGTAACTTATAAGCACCTAAAATGAATTCTCCACAATCCCAAAGGCTACCCGTCCGCTCGGCCGAGAAGTAGTAAACCGTCGCAGCAATGGCAAAGACAAGCCACCCGGTAATTGTACTTATTCTTCTAAATGTATTCATTAAAGTGGTCTTTTATTTTTGAACTGCAAATCTAATAAAATATTGTCGGTTTTAAGCCGCATATTCGATTCATCCTCCCATATCTCTACAAATACCTACTATTTCTATAGCACTAATCAGGCAAGGCAGATAAAACTTCTTTACTTTTGCCTTTTACGTAAGTACCTATATTATGAAATATCTCTTACTCATTGCCGGCCTTTACCTCTATTACCGCTACCGACAAGTAAAACGTCAACAGGTACAGGGACGTCAGCAATCACCAATTGATCAACAAAACCAATACGAGAATCCTCAGGCGGATGATGATGACTCGGAATATATCGACTATGAAGAACTCGACTGATCTCGTAATCGGGGACCTGGTCCTCGCTAAGACCAACCAGTACATTGCCTTCAACAAACCAGCCGAACTGGCCGTAGTAAAAGACAAATCGGGAGATAAAGCCCTGCTTGACCTGGCCCAAATCTACACCAAAAGCATGGTATATCTCACCCACCGCATCGATCGCCCGGCCAGCGGAGTGGTGCTCCTGGCCAAAACCAAAGGAGCACTGGCGGACATCAATGCCCAATTCCAGGAGCGAAAAATCAAAAAGACCTACCTGGCCGTGGTGGGCGAAAAACCGGAACCCAGCTCCGGTACCCTGGTCCACTTTCTGAAGAAAAACGGAAAACTTAATAAGTCCTTTGCCGTAGAAGAGGGTACGGCCGGGGCAAAAAAAGCAGAATTGTCTTACGAATTACTGGACAGTATTGACAATTACCATCTACTAAAGATTGAACTACACTCCGGGCGTCACCACCAGATTCGTGCGCAACTAGCCACGATCAACGCGCCCATCAAAGGGGATGTTAAGTACGGCTTTCGCCGCAAAAACAATGATCGGTCCATCCACCTGCACGCCTGGCAGCTGGATTTCCTGCACCCCGTCAGTAAGGAAGCAGTACACCTGGAAGCACCCATCCCGGAAGAAACGGTATGGCAGGCCTTTAACTTTTAACCCCCACCTATTTCTAAAGGATTTTTATGGAATTGATTAAAGCGTATTTCCCGGATTTAAGCGAATTGCAATACGAACAGCTCCAACGGCTGGGGCTACTCTACAAAGAGTGGAACAGTAAGATCAATGTGATCTCTCGCAAGGATATTGACAATGTGTATGACCATCACATCCTGCATTCCATGGCCATCGCGAAGTTTATCCGCTTCCAGGCAGGTGCTAATGTACTCGACCTGGGTACGGGAGGTGGACTACCGGGCCTACCCATGGCCATTCTTTTTCCGCAGACTAATTTCCGGCTCATTGACGGTACGCGTAAAAAGATAACCGTGGTACAGGCCATTAAAGAGGACCTGGGCCTCAAAAATGTGGTCGCCCGACAAAAAAGGGCGGAAGAAATGAAAGAGCGCTTCGATTTTGTGATTTGCCGGGCAGTGGCCAGCCTCGACAAACTCTTTGAGTGGAGCAGCCCCCTGCTTTCAAAAAAAGAAAAACACGCTTTCCCCAATGGCCTCATCACCCTGAAAGGCGGTGATCTGGATACGGAAGCCGAGGCCTTACCCCGGGGTAGCTACGTGGACATCATTCCCCTAAGTCAATATTACGAAGAGCCCTTTTTTGAAGAGAAGGCCATTGTTTATGTACAAGGGTAACCGGGTGGTCGGGTGTCGTTTGGCCATTTGGTCTTGTGACTGCTCAGCGTAAGCTCCTGCTTGCGCGTTCTGCTCTTGGGCAGGGTGTCATTTGGTCGTGGGTAAATTAATTATCTAAACTTAAATTGCCGTATGAAACGCATTGCCTTTCTATTACTCCTCAGTCTTTGTCTGTCTGGTTGTGTTAGCCTTAAGCGTAACAGCCTTTGGAAGAAAGGCAAGGTGCTCCGGCTGGAAGAGAAAGTCAGCTTTCCCTTCACCGAAAAGTGGGGCATGATTTTCCTGCCCGTCTCTGTCAATGGCCAGTCTTTTAATTTTCTGTTGGATACAGGGGCGCCCAATGTATTGGATCAGGGTACGCTGGAAGCCCTGGGTATTCCTGCCTATACCTACGGCATGGTAAGCGATGCTTATGGCAAACGGGACCGGCTGAGCTTTGCGATCACTAATCGGTTTACCATCGGACCGCTGCAGCATAAGAAAGTAGGGGCGCTGATTGCTGATTTCCGCTCCGTCCCAATTTTTGATTGTATGGAAATTGACGGATTGATCGGAGCGAACATGATGCGCAAGTCGGTTTGGCAGTTTGACTTTCGTCAAAAAATGATCCACGTAGCACCCAGTGTGGATTATTTTGAGCTGGATCAGGCAGAGCAGCTCCCCATACGCAGTAAAAACACGGGCACGCCCGTGACCAATATTCGTTTGGGAAGTACACTACTCAAGAATCAAACCGTAGATTTCGGATCAGGTAATGGCATCACTATTCTAAAAGACAAGATCACTGAACCCATGGTACAGGATACGGTAGCTATTAGCTATGGTAATGCTGGAACGGGCCTATACGGCTCCCGGCAGGATACGGTCTATTACCTGCGAACCGACTCCCTACAAATTGGACTGGATTTTTTATCCAGTGCTGTTTTACGCGTACGTAAGAATACCAATGGCCTGCTGGGCCTTCGTTTCTGGAGAAACTACCGGGTCACCATTGACTGGTCGGCAGGTATCCTTTACCTTGAACCGAACGGGGATAAGCCGCAAATCGTTTCCAGGGGCTTTGGTTTTGGAACGGAGATGAGTGGCGACACCCTCCGGGTCAGTACGCTCACCACCCCTTCACCGGCCAGCGCAGCAGGGCTGTTGCTGCGGGACCAAATTATAAAATTGGGCACCAGGCTCGTATCCGACTTGGATTATTGCCAGGTGCTTCACCAACTGGATACCGCCGAACAGGTACAAGTCACCATCCTGCGTAAGGAGGGCCCCAAAATAATTCAACTAGAAAAGCGCGACCTTTACAAACAGAAAGCCTACTGATTTTTAGTTTTAGGTGCTAAGACATATTAGATCAAGATGACAAAGGCCATTCCGGATGGAGTAATTACCACCGTACCAGCAATTTCGCCCGCTTCAATAGCTTTACCAAACGACCCTTAGACGATTTTTCGGGGGCTAAAGTTACGGTTCCTCCCTTTCATTAGTAGTTTTTGCATCGTTTTCCCGAAAGGGAGAAGCCCCCTGCTGCTCTCTGACCAGACGGATGGAGAAAAACAGGGCTATGCTCAGCGTGAGCAGCGAAAGGATGATCAGGCCGTCATAGACCTCCTGTATGATGAAAAAATCGTACAACCCGTGAATACCAATGGGCAGCAGGAGCCCCATCAGTAAGAATCGCTTTCGTTTGGCCGGATTAAAGCGGGCACGGCCTACAAAATAGCCCATAATGGCCGCAAAAGAAGCATGTGCCGGAACGGCAGTAATTCCACGCACCAGGGTGGTTGAAAGTTCGTATTGATAGGCATAAAAGATATTCTCCAGCATGGCAAAGCCCATCGCAATGGTCGTCGAATAGACGATCCCATCAATTGGTTCATTAAAAAAAGAACGTGTATACGGATAGAGTCGCAGGGTCAGGAATTTGAGGCTCTCCTCGGTTAAGGAGACTAAAATAAAAGAGGATACCAGGGCAGCGACTAGTGTACCACTAACCAACCAACCCAGCCGATCGAAAAGGGCCTGTAATTCAAAAAGGGGGAAGGTGATCAGTACGCCTAATAAGAAACAAATCAGCAGTGGAAAAACATCTTCTTTTTCGTATAAGTCGGCCCGGTATATTAAATATACAATGGCAGCGCAGGGGAGAACAGCTAAGGCTAATTGCAGACCGAACATGAAATTGGTTATAATTATTTTGCGATCATCGCGGCAAAAGCTTCATCGTATTGCGGAGCCATCTGAGACCAATCATAGTGTGCCACCAGGGCCCGTAGCTCAGCGGCCCGTTCTCGAAACGGTTCGATCTGGCCCACAGCCCGTCGCAGTTTCTGATAAAGTGCTTCTGTGCCTTCATAAATATACATGCTTTTTTTTGAATCTGGTATATGTCCCGGGTAGGCCAGCCGATTGGGTAAAAAGGGCCTTACACCACAATACATCGCCTCTACAATACTGCCCCCGAAAAAGTCTTGCCGACTGGTGACTGGTAAAAGGTCAGCCTGCCACAGATACTGCAAATAAGTCTGACGATCCGGCACGTATCCAAAATGCAGGCAATGCTCCTTTAATTCCTTTTTTGCTTTTGCAAAAATCGGGGGCTGGCGTTCGTAATGCTTCCCCATCACAATCAGTTTGAAGGATAAGCCCTCCGCTTTTAATCGAAACACCAGATCAAAGAAAGCCTCGGGGCCTTTGTCATACTCCCAACGGTGGTTCCAAAGCAGGACTGGCGGGCCGCTTCTTACCGGTGGTTGATCCAGATCCAACGCGGCCAGATCCATCCCCAGTGGCAGCACTTTACTTTTTTTAGCCAGGCCAGACAGGGTATCCAGTCCTCGATAATCGGGAAATTGCTTTAGAAAAGCCGGCAAGCCCCCCAGGAAGGAGTCTCGATGGTAGCCGGAATTAAAGAAAAGTTGATCAGCGGCCAGCGCACTGGTATAGTTCAGAAAAGCGTACTGGTTATTACGCCTGCTGGCCAGGTCCGGATCATTGGGTGACCAGGGATAAGTCAACTGGTTCTCGTGAAAATATACCGCTACGGGTAATTGAGCCGTCCGCTGCCGGCTGAGCGCCAAAAAAGTAGTTACATCCAACATATCGGAAGCCAGTAGCAGATCACTATTGCTGGCCTGTGCCCTGAATTGCCGGGCCAGCTCAACCGCTCCACCGTACATGCGCCACTTCCAAAAACGGCCGGGTAAGCTGAGCAAATGAATTTCATGCTGGCTATGGGCCTGTAAGCCTTTTGCCCATTGTGCGTGGCTGCCGGTAAAAAAGGGTTCGACCAAAGTGATTTTCACGAAAATAATTTGTTCCGAAATTAGCAAAAATTATGGTAGGGTGCAGGACCGGGTTCCTTCAGGTCTCCTGTATTTTTAAATGTGAAAAAAGCCAGGCCTAATTGCGAATATTCGCTACAATCGTTTAAATTAGCAGGATATGGGTGCTAAGCATTTAAACGATCGGCTGCTTTTTGGACTTAAGGTGAAACAACTTCGGGCGCGGAAAAATCTTTCCTTTGCCGAGCTATCTGCCCGTACGGGCATCTCCGTCTCCTATCTCAATGAAATCGAGAAAGGCAAGAAATACCCCAAGAAAGACAAAGTACAGTCGCTGGCGATGGCCCTGGAGGTCTCGCTGGAGCATCTGACTTCTGACGACTACGACGAGCATATTGCTCCGGTAGCAGAGCTATTACAATCTAATTTTCTAAATGAGCTACCGCTTGATCTTTTTGGGATAGAACTGAGTAAGGTGGTAGAAATTATCGCCAGCGCTCCGGCCCGGGTGGGTGCCTTTATCTCGGCGCTACTGGAAATGTCCAGGAATTATGCGCTGCGGGAGGAAAACTTCTACTTTAGTGCCTTACGCTCCTATCTGGAGTTACACAACAACTATTTTGAAGACATTGAGCAGGCGGTACTGGACTTCGAAGGTGCAAATGATCTACCGGCCGGGCGTCCATTGCCCGAAGCCGTTTTGCGTAAGCTCCTGGAAGACAAATACGGCTACACCATTGAAGAGCAGGGCATAGAAGAATATCCCGAATTGAATAATTTGCGTGGTGTGTTTTTGCCCAAAAATAAGCGTTTATTACTCAGTAAACACCTCACCCCCATCCAGCGCTCTTTTCAATACGGCAAAGAACTGGCCTTCGAATCAATGAAAATGAAAGAGCGCGCTTATACCTCTTCGTTGTTAAAAACCAAAAGCTTTGAGGAGGTACTCAATCATTCGCGTGCCATTTACTTTTCGGTGGCCCTGCACATGCCACAGTCGGCGGTCGAGAAAGATATGCAGGCTTTTTTCCAAAATGAGACCTGGCAGCCGGAGGCCTTTGTCGATATCATGCGGAAATACGAGGCTACTCCCGAAATGTTTTACCACCGCCTGACCAATATATTGCCCAGATACTTTGGTATTAAGAAGCTCTTCTTTTTACGTTTTGTACACGATTCCAGCCGGGATCATTTCGAGATTGACCGGGAATTACACCTCAATCACCGTCACCAGCCCCACGGAAATGGACTGGCCGAGCATTACTGTCGCCGTTGGGTAGCCCTTAGTATTTTGCACGACCTCGCTAAAAAACAGCAGAATGGCCAGACGCCCGACCTAATGGTTGACGCACAGCTATCCAGCTATCTGGCCAACCAGGATCAATACCTGGTACTCACTTTGGCGCGTCCCGATTATCCAGCTCCGAAGCGTAACGTTAGTGTCTCGATCGGCATGTTACTCAACGACAATCTAAAAAAGGAAATTCGTTTCTTGGATGACCCGGCTATTGAATCACGTATGGTGCACACTACCTGTGAGCGTTGTACCATCATGGATTGCGAGGTGCGGGCTGCGCCCCCCATCATCATTAATAAGAGAACCAAACTCAATAATATTGAGGCTAAGCTCGACGAGCTCATTGGGGAATGATCTAATCCTTTATATTTCCGTAAGCGATAAAATGTGGATTTAAAAGACTTTCTTTATTATAAGTCAAGGGCTGTCTGGTCTCCTGGCTAATAATCTTCCCGCCCGCTTCTTCCAGGATCATCTGTGCGGCACCGGTATCCCATTCGGAAGTGGGCGCTAAGCGCGGGTAAAGATGTGCTTCTCCTTTTGCCAAGATGAGAAACTTCAGGGAACTCCCCTTGGCTACCAGATCGGGTTCATTTAGATCGGCGATAAAATTTTTGGTCCCCTCGTCGAGATGAGATCGAGAACAAACGACCCCCAGTCCCTTATCCTTCATATGAAAACTAGCCGCCTGCAGCTTTGTCTTCTGTCCCTCCCTTTCCAGGAAAGCACCTTGTCCTTTAACCGCCCAGTACATTTCTTTAAGATCTGGTGCATACACGACACCCATTTCCAGCTTACCATGGTGTACCAGCGCAATGTTCACTGTAAATTCTCCATTCTTTTTGATAAATTCTTTTGTTCCATCCAGGGGATCAACCAGCCAGCTGTAGCTAAAAGTAGACCGCTTTTCGTAGGGAATCGCTTTATTTTCTTCCGAGACGATGGGGTACTTAATAGAAAGGGTTTCCAGTCCGGCGCAAATGACGGCATTGGCCGCCCGATCGGCAATCGTCAGTGGTGAGTCGTCTGCCTTTTGTTTGATTTGCAGATCTTCCTTGTCGGCAGATTTGTATATTTCCATAATAGCTGCGCCGGCAGCCCGGGCAATCTCAACAACTTCCTCAGCGAGTTTGATTTGATCCATCTTTAGGTTATTTTGCAGCAAATGTAAGAAAAATCAAGGGCCAAATTTGGATTTTGGAATTGAAGTTGTTTAAAAACTTCATTATAAAATACAGCACTATGCAAAAGATATTAGTCACCGGCGGGACCGGGTACATCGGGAGCCATACTATTGTGGATTTATTACAGAACGGTTTCGAAGTTATTTCCATTGATAACCATCTCAATTCCACAGACGACTGCCTGGACGGGATTGAGCAGATCACCGGGAAGAGGGTAAAAAACTACCCGGTAGACTTAACCGACCTGGAGGCGACGCGGGAAGTATTTCGGAATCACCCGGGTATTGACGGTATTATACATTTTGCTGCCTTAAAACTGGTTGGTGAATCGGTAGAACAGCCTTTGCGCTACTTCCATAATAACCTGAACAGTCTGCTGAATATTATCAGCTGTATGCAAGCGTTCGAGGTATCACATCTGATCTTTTCTTCCTCCTGCAGTGTCTATGGCAATGCCCAGGAGCTCCCCGTAACGGAAAACACCCCACTTCAACAAGCCGAGTCGCCCTACGCCCGCACCAAGCAAATGGGTGAGCAGATCTGCACTGATGTCGCCCGGATCGCCCAGGAGCTCAATTTTATTCTGTTGCGTTACTTCAATCCAGCCGGTGCTCACGAATCGGGATTGATCGGCGAGGCTCCATCAAAAAGGCCCTCGAATTTAGTTCCGGTTATTACAGAAACCGCCATCGGCAAGCGCGACAGCATGACCGTATTTGGATCAGATTACGATACGCGAGACGGAAGTTGCGTACGGGACTACATACACGTCATGGATTTAGCCAATGCCCATACGAGGGCTTTACAACATCTCCTTTCGGGAAAAAATGAGCACAATTTAGATATTATCAATCTAGGAATTGGAGAAGGCGTAACCGTACTGGAGGCTATAAAAGCCTTTGAATCTGTCAGTGGACAGTCCTTGAACTATAAGGTCGGACCACCTCGCCCAGGTGATGTCATCGCCGTCTATGCCGATCCCAGCAAGGCGCAATCCATGCTGGGCTGGCGCCCGGAGCGCAATATTGAAGATATCATGCGTACGGCCTGGGCCTGGCAGCAGCAGCTATAAATTATTTAGGGTTTTCTTCGTGTTACAAGCCATAAGCCACCCCGAGACTAATCTGAATCGTCAGGTTCTTATAATCATCGTTGTTTTCCTTAAAAGAGGTCAGCCCCAGTCCCAGACGAGCGTCGGTATTGAGCCAGATTCTGCTGGCCAGTCGATAATTAAAGCCCGCCCCGGCCGCCAGATCGAGTACTAGGTTGCTGTATTCATTTTCTACTTCTACCCCATTCTCTTCTGCTTTCAGCAAAAAGCCCGGAGCGCCACCTAAATAAATCTTTGGTCGTAAATTTTCTCCCAGCTGACCAAAAAAGACATTGTACAATACCGGAATCCGTAGTAAAGCCAGATCCGTAGTGCGACCATTTTCCTCAAATCCTTCTGAAGAATACAGCGCGTCAATGGTGATCCCACTGGATTCATTAAGACTGTAGGTACTGGTGAGCCCGAGCAGCAATCCAGTCGCACCCTCGGTATTCTCCCGATCTACCGCCGAGAAATTCACCCCTGCACGCGGTCCGATGGAAAGGCGATTCTTTAATTGAGCACTTAAAAGGGTGGGTAAAAACAGCAGTAGCAAAAATACGGTTGGTTTCATCTTATACTTCTTTTTCGTTGGTTAAAAGATTAGCCAGATTTCTGGCATTTTCGTTTTGGCCTATTTGTGACGCCAAAGAAAACAAAGGTAACGGTGTTGCTAAATGAGAACACCTGCTGTCAATAGAAAAAGGCATGACCAGAAATGTTCCCGATCATGCCTTTAAAAAAGCTATGGATAAGTCTTTGACTATTCTTCTTCGTTGCTAGCCGTATTTTGTTGACTACTAGAGCCACCTCTACGACGACGTCTGGTGCGACCACCAGAAGCTTTCTTCTGTGCTTTATCCGCAGAATAAACTTCGTTGAAATCTACCAGTTCGATCAGGGCCATTTCAGCAGCATCACTTCTACGGAAGCCCGTCTTAATCACGCGGACGTAACCACCGGGGCGATCACCCACCTTGGCTGCAATAGGACCAAAGAGCTCCTGTAAAGCCGCCTTGTTTTGCAGGTAACTGAATACGATACGACGATTGTGTGTGGTATCCGTTTTTGCTTTGGTTACCAGTGGCTCAAAGTGTACGCGCAGTGCTTTCGCTTTCGCTAAAGTGGTGTTGATACGCTTGTGCTCAATTAAGGCCAGTGACAAGTTACGCAAAGTAGCTTTGCGGTGTCCGGTTTTTCTACCGAGATGATTGTGCTTCTTACCGTGTCTCATTTTGGAATAAATTTGCTTCGTAACACCTTCTGTGCCGCGGATAGAGATGCGACTGGCAGCATCGGCGGCATTCGGTTATTACCCAATAAAAATAATGCAGGAAATACGGCCAATCAGTATCTCCTGCTCATTAGTTTATTAGACTTTATTAGTCTTCCTCTAATTTATACTTAGCCAGGTCCATACCAAAGGTCAGACCTTTATCCTGGAGCAACTCTTCAATCTCTACCAGTGATTTTTTACCGAAGTTACGGAACTTCAACAGCTCGTGGGTATCGTACTGCACCAGTTCTGCTAGGGTGTTAATTTTAGCTGCCTTCAGACAGTTATAAGCCCGTACAGACAGATCCAGATCTTCCAGCGAAGTTTTCAGCAACTTACGCATGTGCAAGATGTGTTCGTCTACGATATTATCTTCCCGGCTGGAAGCATCATCGAAGGTGATGTTTTCATCAGTGATTAACATCAGGTGCTGAATCAAAATACGAGAAGCCTCCTTGATGGCATCTTCTGGGTGGATAGTACCATCCGTTTTCACCTGCATGGTTAATTTCTCGTAGTCTGTGCGTTGCCCTACCCGGGTATTTTCAATCTGGTAGGCTACATTTTTAATCGGCGTATAAATGGCATCTACCGGGATGACACCGATGGGTGCATCCTTAGGCAGGTTTTCATCGGCTGGCACATAGCCCCGTCCTTTGGTAATGGTGAACTCTAATTCCAGGTTAACAAAGGGCTCCATGGTACAAATCAGTAGGTCTGGATTCATCACCTGGAAACCAGTGGTATACTCTTCGATCTGTCCGGCGCGGAACTCTTCCTTACCACTAACGGTCAGGTAAATTTTATCGCTCGTCACCTCATCATCATCTCCGGTATGCTTTAGGCGTACCTGCTTCAGATTCAGAATGATCTCCACTACGTCTTCTACTACACCTTTGATCGTACCGAATTCGTGATCAACGCCAGCAATACGCACGGCAGAGATGGCGAATCCTTCCAGAGAGGAAAGTAGTACGCGACGCAAAGAGTTGCCAACAGTTTGCCCAAAGCCAGGCTCAAGTGGTTTGAATTCAAAAAGGCCTTCAAAGTCATTGGCCTTCTGCATGACAATCTTATCTGGCTTTTGGAAGTTTAGGATACTCATATTGTGCAAACTTTGATGGATTAAAATGATGAAAGGCCTACGCCTACAAAGAGGCGTAAACCTAAGTTCTTTGGTCCACCCAGGGGGGTGAACCAAAGCTTATGTTACTTAGAGTACAATTCAACGATCAGCTGTTCGTTGAGTTTTTCCGGGATCTGCTCTCTAAGTGGATAATCCAGGAATTTGCCCTCTAATTTTTCTCTATTGAATTCTAACCAGGGGAATTGACGGACATCAGACTTTCCGTTTACACTATCCTGGATGACCAACATATTGTGTGCTTTTCCGTGCACCGTGACTACGTCACCGGGGCGCAATAAAGCAGAAGGTACATTAGTCAGGACACCGTTCAGGACGATCTTTTTGTGCGTCACCAACTGGCGAGCTGCCCGGCGGGTAGGCGCCAGTCCAAGACGGAAAACGACGTTGTCTAATCTCGATTCCAGTAATTGCAACAGGATTTCACCCGTTACCCCTTTCTTACTACTGGCTTTCACAAAAAGGTTACGGAATTGACGCTCCAGCAGACCATAAGTGTACTTGGCCTTTTGCTTTTCCATTAGCTGCAGGGCGTAATCTGATTTCTGTCTTCTTCTACGAGTGTTTCCGTGCTGCCCGGGAGGATATTTCTTACGTTCGAATGCTTTATCGTATCCGTAGATCGACTCTCCGAAAGCTCTGGATTTTTTAGACTTAGGACCTGTATATCTTGCCATTTTGAATAATTTCTAACTCTTCTTATTGATTAAACTCTTCTGCGCTTAGGCGGACGACAGCCGTTGTGTGGCATGGGCGTTACGTCTTTGATGCGCGTCACTTTAATTCCAACGCCGTCGATGGCACGGATAGCCGCTTCTCTACCGGAACCAGGACCTTTCACGTACACTTCTACTACTCTCAAGCCAGCGTCGTAAGCTGTTTTAGCAGCATCCGTCGCTGCGATCTGGGCAGCATAGGGTGTGTTCTTTTTAGATCCACGGAAGCCCGCTTTACCAGCAGAACCCCAGGAAATCACTTGTCCTTGTTTATTGGTAACCGAGACAATGATATTATTGAAACTAGCTTTAATATAGGCATAGCCTTCTGGCTCGACCCTAATGTTTCTCTTCTTAGCCTTTACCTTTTTTACTTTAGCCATTTTTCTATATTGAATTTATGGTATTACTATTTCAAGCAGCAGTCTTACTTGGTAACCTTCTTCTTGTTAGCCACCGTCTTACGCTTACCTTTACGGGTACGTGCGTTTGTCTTCGTACGCTGACCGCGCAGTGGAAGACCTCTACGGTGACGCAAACCACGATAGCAAGCAATATCCATCAAACGCTTGATGTTTTGCTGTACTTCCGAGCGCAACTCCCCTTCTACTGTATATTCATTTTGCACAATAGCCGAGATTGTACGAATATTATCGTCTGACCAATCGTCCACTTTCGTGTTCTCATCTACTCCGGCTTCTGCCAGAATCTCTGCTGCGCGACTTCTTCCAATACCAAAGATATAAGTCAAACTAATGACGCCACGCTTGTTTCTAGGTAAATCAACACCTCCTATTCGAGCCATTTCAATTAATTATTTTAATTACCCCTGACGTTGCTTGAACTTAGGGTTCTTCTTATTAATGATATAGATTTTTCCTTTGCGACGAACGATTTTACAGTCCGCAGAACGTTTCTTTACTGATGCTCTAACCTTCATCTCTTTCGATTTTATGCGGCCCGCCCAGGGCGGACACTATCGTTTTAAAATAATTCGAGTCAGGAACTTGATTTACTTGTACCGATAGGTGATGCGGCCACGAGACAAATCGTAGGGAGACATCTCCACTGCTACCTTATCTCCGGGCAGAATTTTAATATAATTCATACGCATTTTTCCCGAGATGGTGGCCGTTATTTCGTGACCATTTTCCAACTCTACTCTAAACATAGCATTCGACAGTGCTTCTTTAATTGTACCGTCTTGTTTTATCAAGTTCTTTTTTGACATAGCTTAATTTTCGGTGTGCAAAGATAGTGAATTTCGAACAAACATACAATAATTACGAAGCTTTTTGCATAGCAACCACTTTTTGGGCTTCCAAATAGGGGCTCGTCAAATCTGCTTCATATAATTCTACTGCATTTATATTGGGATTGTTCGCTATCACATCTGTAATCAACACATGATTCGATAAAATATCCACTCCGTCGCTACGTAGCGCTACGGAATGCTCGTAATGTGCCGTTGGTTTCCGATCTTTCGCAAATACCGTCCACCCATCGCGGGAAGTACGCACACTCTTCGTTCCCAAATTTACCATAGGTTCAATAGCAATAACCAAACCTTCCTGGAGCTTAACACCGCGACCACGCTTTCCAAAGTTGGGTACCTGGGGCGCTTCGTGCAAGTCTCTGCCGACCCCATGTCCGACCAGATCCCGTACAACGCCGTATTTATGCTCCCGCTCCGCGTAGTGTTGTACTGCGTAGCCAATATCTCCCACGCGATTTCCTACTTTTACCTGATCAATTCCTTTATACAGTGATGTATTGGTCACCCGACAAAGCTCCATCACCTCATCCGAAACCTCTCCAATGGGAAAAGTATAGGCAGCATCGCCAAAAAAGCCGTTCATAATTACGCCACAGTCGATAGAAACGATATCGCCATCCTGGAATTCCATTTCCTTATTAGGAATCCCGTGTACGACTACCTCGTTAACCGATACACAAAGGGTAGCGGGAAAACCCTGGTAGCCCTTAAATCCGGGGACGGCTCCGTGATCGCGAATAAAAGTCTCCGCCAGATCATCGATTGCGTTTCCCTTAACACCCGGCTTCAACTCAGCCGCCACCTGTGCCAAAGTCTTACAGACCAGCAGGCAGCTCTCCCGGATCAATTCGATCTCATCATCCGTCTTGTAAATTATCGCTCTATTTTCCCTCACGCCTATGGTGTATTTATTTATTTCAACACGCAAGAGACGCCAGGCACAGCCTGGCGTCTCTTTGCTATTTATATTGATCCAGCTGCTACCGCTGCTGAAATCTTACTGTGTTTTACATGTTCGCGCCAATACCCTGTACACGACTGGAACCACTACGGCCCTGGATCTTACCAGATTTAACCAGACCATCATAACGACGCATCAACAAATGACTTTCAATCTGCTGTAAAGTATCTAATACTACCGCTACCAGGATCAACAGAGAAGTACCTCCGAAGAACATAGCAAACATTCGATTCACACCGAAGGCAGCCGCAAAAGCGGGCAAGATAGCGATCAGTGCCAGAAACACCGAACCAGGCAATGTAATTCTGGTCGTAACCGCGTCGATAAAGTCAGCCGTTGGTTTACCGGGCTTAATACCCGGGATGAAGGCATTCTGACGCTTCAGGTACTCTGCGTACTGCTGTGGATTTACCATCAGGGCTGTGTATACATAAGTAAAGATCACAACCAGGAAGAAGTAAATAATATTATAGGGTGCAGAAGTAAAATCATTCAGAGCTAACAAGAATGAATTAGTCACTGCTTCTCCACCACTGGAGGCGAACTGAGCTACGGTAGCCGGTAAAAACATCAATGCCTGAGCAAAGATAATCGGCATTACACCAGAAGCATTCACCTTTAAGGGGATATAATCTCTCACACCCGCTTGTGGCAAAGAAGAAGTTCCGCGTCCTACGGCACGTTTGGCAAATTGAATCGGGATTCGACGTACCCCCTGTACAATAAGTACAGTCGCCATAATAATGATGAACAAAATAGCCATCTCCAGGACAAACATCAAGAGGTTCTGGGTCTGGAACTCCAAAGCAAAAGCCTGTGGTAAAGTAGCGATGATACCAATGGTAATCAGTAAGGACACACCATTACCAATACCTCGATCTGTAATACGTTCTCCCAACCACATCGCGAAAATAGTACCGGCAGAAAGTATAATAATATTAGAGAACCAGAAAATACCCCGTGGGATACTGGGATCAACTGCCCCGATCTGGTAAACGTAAGTCAGGTACCCACCACCCTGTACCAGGGTAATTGCCAAAGTAAGCAGGCGGGTAATTTGATTAATCTTTTTACGACCGGATTCTCCTTCTTTTTGTTGTAGCCGCTGAAAGTAAGGTACCGCAAAGCCCATCAACTGAATGATAATCGAAGCTGTAATGTAAGGCATGATACCCAGCGCGAATACCGCAGCATTATTAAAAGCACCACCGGTAAAAGAGTTAATCAAACTCAGCAGGTCTCCGGCATTATTACTGGACTGTTCTTCCAGTACAGCTGGAATAACACCTGGTAAAACCACATAAGACCCAAAGCGGTAGACCATCAATATTCCCAATGTGAATAAGATGCGATTACGCAGCTCCTTGATGCCCCAGATATTCTTAAGTGTCGTAATAAACTTTTTCATGCTTTGCGCTTATACAAGGTTTACGGTTCCTCCTAATTTCTCTACCGCTTCTTTTGCTGTTTGGGAAGCAGCGTGTACACTTACCGTCAGTTTATTAGACAGCTCTCCTGTTCCTAATAATTTAACGCGATCGTTACGACGGATCAAACGCATTTCTCTCAGCGTTTCGATATCAATGGTTTCCAAGTTATGCTTTTCCGCCAGATGTTGCAAGTGGTACAGATTCAGCGGCACATAATCTACGCGATTAGGGTTTTTAAACCCACGCTTTGGCAACCGCATCTGCAGGGGCATCTGACCACCTTCAAAAGCGCGCTTAGTCTTATATCCAGAGCGAGACTTTGCTCCTTTGTGCCCACGAGTAGCAGTACCTCCGTATCCGGAACCCTGCCCTCTGGCGATTCTTTTCTTACTCTTAACGGAACCCTTTGCAGGTTTTAAAGAATGCAACTTCATGCCTTTTATTTTTGATCTATTATGGTGCCTTTTAAGGCAACGCAAATATAGATGATTTTCACAATGGGAACAACTATCCCTTCACTTCTTCTACCTCGACTAAATGCTCGATCTTAGCTACCATGCCCATAATCTGTGGGGTAGCTTCTTTAACCACACTGTGGTTGATCTTTCTTAAACCCAAGGCTTTCGCAGTGTCTTTTTGCTTTTTTGAACGATCAATCAAGCTCTTGATCTGCGTAATTTTTATCTTTTTCATTTCTCTAAAAATTTGCAACTTACCTGAAAGTCAATGCTTCTTTCTTATTTCCGCTATTTTATGCGGAAGCTTACCCGTTGAACAATTTGTCCATCGAGATACGACGGTGCTTAGCAACCGTACGTGGGTCTCTCAACTGAGAAAGCGCTTCGAAAGTCGCTTTCACTACGTTGTGTGGGTTAGAAGAGCCCTGTGACTTAGAAAGAACATTCTGAATGCCGGCCATCTCCAATACAGCGCGCATGGCGCCTCCAGAGATTACCCCCGTACCATCGGCAGCGGGCTTAATCAAAACCTTTCCAGCCTTATAGCGTCCTTTTACTTCGTGAGGAATCGTTCCCTCGCGGTTAATGGGCACTTTGATTAGGTTCTTTTTCGCATCATCCACTCCTTTGGAAATGGCTTCGGCTACGTCACGTGCCTTACCCAGGCCGTGACCTACGGTACCTTTACCGTCTCCCACAACTACGATAGCTGCAAAACTAAAGGTTCTACCCCCTTTGGTCACCTTCGCCACGCGATTAAGCTGAACCAGCTTTTCTTTCAGATCTGTTTCAGAAGGCTTAACGCGAGATTTATTATTTGATTTTCTATTTGCCATGATTATGCAGCGTTATAAATTTTAAAATTTAAGACCACCTTCACGTGCTCCTTCCGCTAAGGCTTTAACTCTTCCGTGATACAAATAGCCCGCACGATCGAAGACGATATTATCGATGCCGGCTGCTTTACAACGCTCTGCCAGCAATTCGCCTGTTTTTTTAGATTGCTCGATCTTGCTTCCATCATTGGCGACCGCTTCTTCAAAAGAAGAGGCAGCTACCAGCGTGTTTCCAGCTAAATCATCAATCACCTGGGCATAGATAAAGCGATTGCTCCGGTAGACGCTCAGGCGTGGACGCTCAGACGTACCTGTGATTTTATTACGAATCCGGTGATGGATTCTCTTTCTTCTTTTTTGTCTCGTCAATTGCATGTTCTACTGCTTTATGTTTTAGTGAGAGGTACTAAAGGACCCAACCCAAAACGCTATTATTTTAGATAGAAGCCACTTAAGGGCTTTAATAATATGATTATTAACCAGCTGTCTTACCAGCTTTACGTCTGATCTCTTCTCCTTTGAAGCGAATACCTTTTCCTTTGTAAGGCTCTGGCTTTCTGAAGGATCTAAGCTTGGCAGCTACCTGGCCAATCAGCTCTTTATCGTTTGACTCCAGGCGAACGAGCGGTGGCTTACCTTTTAAGGTCTCCGTAGTTACTTCCACTTCTTCTGGTACCATAAAAAATACCGGGTGAGAATAACCCAAAGTCAATTCCAGCAGCTGACCGTAGTTGGAGGCTCTAAAACCTACCCCAACTAATTCCAACTCTTTGACATAGCCGTTGGTTACGCCTTCCACCATATTACTAATCAGTGAACGGTACAGGCCATGCATAGCGCGGTGGCGCTTTTGATCCGTCGGACGCTTCACCGTCAGTTCTCCATCTTCCACTTCTAAAGTCAGATCCGGATCAATTTGCCGCTTTAATTCTCCTTTTGGTCCCTTTACGGTCACCTCATTTCCTTTACTGACGCTAATCTCAACACCTTTGGGCAGTGAAATAGGCGCTTTTCCAATCCTTGACATGATATTTGATTTTTGTAACCGTTCAACAAATTAATATACGTAGCAGAGTAATTCCCCTCCGACGTTCATTTCTTTGGCCTGCTTACCCGTCATTACGCCCCGGGAAGTAGATACAATAGCAATACCCAGACCATTGATGATCCGTGGAATTTCATTTGCTCTCGCATACTTACGAAGACCAGGCTTACTGATACGGCCCAATTCGCGGATGATTGGTTTCTTGGTATTCGGATCGTACTTTAATGCGATCTTGATAACCCCCTGGTTACCTTTACCACCCTCATCGAATTTATATTTAAAGATGAAACCCTGATCATAAAGGATTTCTGTGATTGCCTTCTTTGTTCTAGAGGCTGGAATCTCTACGATACGGTGACCAGCCAGTTGGGCATTGCGGATACGAGTTAAGTAATCCGCTATTGGATCTATTACTGCCATTATTCCAAAATTACGTCGATTGGTTTTTCCGCTTTAAGCGAAAACCTTACCAACTGTTAATAAATTTACCAACTACATTTTGTGATACCTGGAATTTTACCTTCCAGCGCCATTTCGCGGAACTTCACCCGGCAAAGACCGAACTGACGCATGTATCCTTTTGGACGTCCGGTCAAACGACAACGATTGTGTTGACGGATGGGGTTAGAGTTGCGTGGAAGCTTATCCAGCTCCTCCCAGCGTCCTTCCTCTTTCAACTGCTTACGCAAATCGGCGTACTTAGCAGCTAATCTTTCTCTCTTGCGTTCGCGTGCAATTACTGATTTTCTTGCCATGATATATCAATTATTATTTATTCTGATTTTTAAACGGAAGCCCCAGTGCTTTCAAAAGAGCCAGTGCTTCGGCATCTGTCTTAGCAGTCGTCACAAAAGTGACATCCAGCCCAGTGATGTTAGATACCTTGTCTAATATAATCTCTGGGAAGATGATATGTTCCTTTACCCCCATGGAATAATTACCGCGACCGTCAAAACTACGATCGTTGATTCCACGGAAATCCCGTACCCGGGGCAAAGCAACGAAGATCAGACGCTCCAGAAATTCATACATCTGGTTGTGGCGCAGGGTTACCCGGGCCCCAATGGTCATTCCCTCTCTCAACTTAAAGTTAGAGACTGATTTTTTAGCTCTGGTAGGAACTGCCTTTTGACCGGCGATTTCGCTCAGTTCGTGCAGGGCGTTTTCTACCAGCTTCTTATCCTGAGTTGCACCACCAATTCCCTGGTTGATACAAATCTTCTGTAAGCGAGGTACTTCCATGATAGAACCATACTGGAATTGCTCCATCAAGGCAGGAACTACCTCTTCTCTATATTTCTTCCGAAGTGTTGGAATATAACTCATTACTTAATTATTTCTCCAGATTTTTTAGAATAACGAACCAAATTACCATCGTCGCCTTTTTTGCGGCCTACTCTGGTTGGTTCGCCTGTTTTTGGATCGGCTAGCATCACATTAGAAATGTGGATCGGAGCCGGAACCTCCTGAATCCCACCTTCGCTATCTTGCGTAGGCTTCAGGTGTTTCTTCACGATATTCACCTGATCTACGATTACGCGTTGCTTAGTAGGGAATACTTCCAGTACTTCTCTGGCCGTATCCAGGTTTTTATAGGCACCCGCGATTACGAATACGCGATCTCCTTTTTTAATTTTCAGCTTAGGAGCGAAGCGTTTTTGTATATTTCTATTATTAGCCATTTTCTCTTTGATTAGCGTTGCGTAATGAGATCTTATTAAAGTACCTCGGGAGCGAGTGAGACAATACGCATATAGTCTTTTTCACGTAACTCACGTGCAACGGGTCCAAAAATACGTGTACCTCTGGGCTCATCGGTAGCATTCAGCAGTACACAAGCATTATCATCGAAGCGGATATAAGTTCCGTCGTTGCGACGAATTTCTTTTCTGGTGCGTACAATAACTGCTTTAGAAACGGTACCTTTCTTTAAACCACCAGGAGAAGAGTCTTTCACACTAACGACGATTTGATCTCCGATGGAAGCGTATCTACGCTTCGAGCCGCCCAGTACACGGATACAAAGGACTTCCTTTGCTCCACTATTATCAGCTACTCTTAATCTACTTTCTTGTTGAATCATGACGCCGGATATTTTTAATTTTTAGCCTCCGTGAAGGCCAAAAAGGATAAAACAATTATTTTGCTCTTTCGATAATTTCGACCAACGTAAAGCGCTTGCGCTTGCTGAGCGGACGCGTCTCTTCGATGCGTACTTTATCGCCAGGATTGCAATCATTGTTTTCATCGTGCGCCATGAACTTTGTCGATTTCTTTACGAACTTACCATAGATAGGGTGACGTAAGCGGCGCTCTACCACTACAGTGATAGACTTATCCATTTTATTACTTACGACGACACCCACACGAGACTTTCTGTGTGCAACTGCCTCTTCTTGCGCTTCCTGATTGGTTTGGTTGTTATTATCAGCCATTTTCTTAATTTTTAACGATGAGTGGAACGCCTAAGCTCCCTCCCCAATCCATTAATTACTGCTTATTTTTTCTTTGTCTTCTACGTCTTGAACGAATCTTCGTACGATCCGCCAATTCTTCTTTACTCATCTCTGCCACTTCCCGGCGACGGATCTCCGTCTTCAGGCGGGCAATATCCTTGCGTACTTCGCGCAAAGCCAATGGATTATCCAATCCTCGTATCGAGTGATCGAAGCTGAGTCGCTGGAACTGAGCCTCGGTTTGTTGGAGCTCATTGGCCAGTTCTTCAGCGGTATAATCCTGAAGCTCAAGAAATTTTTTAGTTGCCATCACAAAATCAATTAAACGATCAAAAATTTATTAACTATCGGCGTACAGATTGATCCGCCTAGGGCGAATAATGTCTGTAGCCTCCTATACTATCCTTCGTAATCTGGACGTACCACAAACCTGCACTTCATAGGCAGCTTCTGAGCAGCCAGGCGCAATGCTTCCGCAGCGACTTCTTCGGAGACCCCATCGATCTCAAACAACACACGGCCGGGTTTGATCGGTGCTACCCAGTGATCCAGGGCACCTTTACCCTTACCCATCCGCACCTCTAATGGCTTGGCAGTGATTGGCTTATCCGGGAAAATGCGAATCCACACTTTACCCTCCCGTTTCATGTAACGGTTCATTGCAATACGAGCCGATTCAATCTGACGGTTAGTAATTCTACCTCCAGCCAGTGCCTTAAGACCGAAGCTACCGAACGACACTTTAGTTCCCCGCTGCGCTAAGCCGTTATAACGCAATTTCTGCTGCTTGCGGTATTTTGTTCTTTTAGGTTGTAACATTGGTTACGTTTTTTGGCAATTTCAATAGAATATGCTTTGCTGCCTGCCTTTTCTCAAAAGCTCGGCAAAGGTAAAGCATTTTTATTAGAAAATCTAGCGTCTACGCTGATTTCTTCTGCGTCCGCCACGACCACGATCATTACGACCGCCCTTCTTGGCATCTTTCTTCTGTACACCTACGTGTGGAGACAAATCGCGCTTCCCAAGTACTTCGCCTTTACAGATCCATACTTTGACACCAATAATACCGTATACGGTATGTGCCTCTTTCAGCGCATAGTCAATATCGGCACGGAAGGTATGCAAAGGCGTTCTACCTTCTTTGAATTCTTCCGTACGAGCCATTTCTGCTCCGTTCAGACGACCGGCGATTCTAATCTTAACCCCTTCTGCCCCGGCACGCATCGTCGACTGGAGGGCCATCTTGGTAGCCCGGCGGAAATTAATACGTGCTTCCAGCTGCTTAGCAACCGATTCGGCAACGATATTCGCATCCAGTTCGGGCTTGCGGATTTCTACGATATTGATCTGTACATCCTTCCCCGTCAGCTTCTTGAGCTCTTCCCGGATACGATCTACTTCCTGTCCGCCTTTACCAATAATGATACCAGGACGAGAGGTGTGGATAGTAACCGTAATTCTCTTCAGTGTACGTTCAATAATGATTCTGGCAATACCGCCTTTGGAGATACGCGCATGCAGGTAAGTACGGATTTTTTCATCCTCTACCACCTTATCGGCATAATCTTTACCCCCGAACCAGTTTGAATCCCAGCCACGGATGATACCTAAGCGATTACCAATTGGATTTGTCTTCTGCCCCATGTTATGGTTGTATTAAGTTTATTCTTCTTCTGATAAATCATTCACTAAAGCATCCGCTCCTTCATCGGGTAGTTCCACTCCATTCTCCACGATAATGGTTACGTGGTTAGAGTGTTTACGAATCCGATGAGCTCGTCCGTGTGGTGCCGGGCGAAAACGCTTCAGCATTGGCCCCTGATCCACAAAAGCGGTCTTGATATACAAATCATAGTCATCAGGGTTCTCCAGACCATCCAATTTATTTTCCCAATTGGCGATCGCAGATAGTACCAATTTTTCTAACCAAACCGCTGCTTCTTTCTTAGTGTAGCGCAGAATGCTCAACGCATCATCGACGTTTTTACCGCGGATGTTATCAACGACCAAACGCATTTTGCGAGCGGACATTTGCACATTTCTTAGCTTAGCTACTGCTTCCATTTTCTATAAGGTAGTATAGCAATCGCACAAAAACGTCTGTTGAGACCCGAGAGTGCGCTGCCAAAATGATTTAACAATTAATTATTTTCTGTTTCCAGTATGCCCCTTGTACGTACGCGTGGGAGCAAATTCTCCCAGCTTGTGGCCTACCATGTTTTCTGTAACAAATACAGGAACGAAGGTCCTTCCATTGTGTACCGCTATTGTCTCTCCCACCATGTCTGGAATGACCATGGAAGAACGTGACCAGGTTTTAATCACTGACTTTTTCTTCGACTCTTTCGCCTTCTCCAGCTTTTTCAGCAGCTTGTAGTACACGTAAGGTCCTTTCTTAAGAGATCTTGCCATCGTTGACTATATTTTATTGGTAGTATCCACCTTGCGGCAAAAAGACTACCCTGAATAAATTTATTTACTCTTACGCTTCTTGCGTCGTGAAATAATGAGCTTAGAAGAGTGCTTCTTATTATTACGCGTCTTCTGTCCCTTAGACATGATCCCGGTACGAGAGCGTGGGTGACCACCTGAGGCGCGACCTTCACCACCACCCATGGGGTGATCGACTGGGTTCATCGCTACACCTCTTACGCGAGGACGACGTCCTTTCCAGCGATTTCTACCCGCTTTACCCATGATCTCTAAGGCGTGATCCGGATTGGAAGTAGAACCGATGGTTGCTTTACAAGTAGCCAGGATACGACGCGATTCACCCGAAGGCAATTTCACAACGACGTAGCGACCCTCTTTACTGGTCACGACTCCGTAAGTACCGGCACTTCTGGCCAGTGCGGCTCCTTTTCCAGGTGTCATCTCGATAGCGTGTACCGTAGAACCTAAAGGAACTTCACTTAAATACAAAGCGTTGCCCGTGACCGGAGCGGCTCCTTTTCCAGACATAATTGCGTCCCCTACGGTCAGACCATCTGGTGCGACAATGTAGCGCTTCTCTCCGTCGGTGTACTCAATTAGGGCAATAAATGCCGTACGGTTAGGATCGTATTCAATGGTTTTTACCGTTCCGCTTACCCCTTCTTTGTTACGCGTAAAATCGATAACGCGGTAACGACGCTTGTGTCCACCACCACGCTGACGCATAGTCATTTTACCGGCGTTGTTACGACCACCTGATTTCTTCAGGGGAGCAAGTAAGCTTTTTTCGGGCTTGTCCGTAGTGATAGCCGAGAAAGTATTTCCCATGTGGAAACGAGATCCCGGTGATACTGGCTTATACTTTTTAATTGGCATTGTATGGATGTTTTTAGTTCATCGCTCGCGAAGGCTGGCCATACACTTCTGCCTTCGGGCACGAACTTGTTAATAATTATAAATTTATGAGTGATGGATTGTTGAATTAATTTTCAATTCGACAATTCAATAACTCAACAATTGACAGGTTACAAGTCGCCAAAGAAATCGATCTCATCGCCGTAAGCGAGGGTAACGATTGCTTTTTTAACGTGTCCTTTACGACCGGAGAACATACCAGCTTTGGTAGAACGAACGACCATTTTACCTGGCATGACCGCGGTATTTACTTTATCGACAGTGACGCTGTACATATCTTCCACTGCCTTTTTTATCTCCACTTTATTGGCACGGCGATCGACGATGAAGCTGTACTTATTATCATCTTCGGCCAGTCGCTCTGACTTCTCCGTGATTAGTGGTTTGATTAAAACATATTTTTTAGACATTGCGCTTTGATTTTGCAGATTCTAAAATGGACGCCGTTTAGCTCAATTGGGTAGACAGCTTATCAACTGCCCCTTCCGAGATCAATACTTTATCGGCATTCAGAATATCATAAGTACTCACCTCGTTGGCGTTCAGCACCTGTGCCTTTTGCAAATTGCGGGCAGACAGGTAAACCTCTCTTTCGTAATCCGCTGTAATCAGCAGACTTTTCTTACCGGCTACTTCAAAAGCCGACAGAATATTAACAAAAGAGCTGGTAGCTGGACTTTCGAAGGAAAAATCCTCTACGATCGCCAATGCGTCGTCTGCTATTTTACCGCTCAAAGCGGACTTACGAGCCAGCTGCTTCACTTTTTTATTGATTCGGCTGCTGTAGGTGCGCGGGCGAGGACCGAATACACGGCCACCTCCTCTGAACAGTGGGTTTTTGATATCCCCCGCACGAGCCGTACCCGTACCCTTCTGTCGCTTGATCTTTCTGGTAGAACCGGCTACTTCGCCTCTTTCCTTTGCTTTGTGGGTGCCCTGACGCTGATTAGCCAGGTAGTGCTTTACCGCCAGGTACACAACGTGTTCGTTTGGCTCGATACCAAAAATATCATCAGCCAACTCTACGGATCTGCCGGTCGTTTCACCCTGAATATTAAATACTTCCTGTTTCATCTTTTAAGCTTTTTTAAGGTGTATCCGACACACTTAGTTTTTCTTTTGTAGAATGACATAAGATCCCTTGTGACCTGGGATAGCGCCTTTAACCAGCATCAGGTTCTTTTCAGGGAATAATTTCACCACTTTAAGATTCTTGATGCTCACGCGACGAGCGCCATCTTGTCCGGCCATCCGCATACCTTTAAATACACGTGCTGGATAGGACGCCGCACCGATAGAACCCGGTGCCCGCTGGCGGTTGTGCTGACCGTGTGTGGCATCGTTTACCCCACGGAAGTTGTGCCGCTTAACGACCCCCTGGAAACCTTTACCCTTAGAGGTACCGGTAGCCATGATCAGCTCTCCTTCGGAGAAAATCTCATCCACCTTGACGACATCGCCAAGTGCTTTTTCGATCGCGTCGAAATCACGAAATTCTACTACTTTTCTTTTCGGCCCAGTACTTGCATTATCAAAGTGACCCTGCAGTGCCTGTGATGTGTTTTTGGCTTTAGCTTCCCCAAAACCGAGCTGTAACGCGTTGTAACCATCTGATTCTTCTGTCTTTACCTGGGTAACGACACAAGGACCTATTTCTACAACTGTACAAGCCATATTGCGACCAGCTTCATCATAAATGCTGGTCATTCCTATTTTTTTACCAATCAATCCGTTCATCAGACCAATGTTTTTTGGCTAACCATTTATCGGGAGACTGAAGTAATAAGCCTAGGGCCTATTCAACCAGTCAAATGAGTCAACCTTGATCAAATAATGTATTCCGCTAAGGGAAACTTACTACGTCAATTTCACTTGAATATCTACACCACTCGGCAGCTCCAGCTTTGACAGGGCGTCGACTGTTTTTTGTGTAGGCGTGTAGATTTCGATAAGGCGCTTGTGGGTACGCAATTGGAACTGCTCACGAGATTTCTTATTGACGTGCGGAGAACGCAAGACGGTAAAAATCTTTTTTTCTGTGGGCAGCGGAATCGGACCTGTAACTACAGCGCCACTGTTTCGAACCGTTTTAACAATTTTCTCCGTTGACTTGTCCACTAAATTGTGGTCATAAGAACGAAGCTTAATTCTAATCTTCTGATTCATGCCTAATCAATAAATTTTCAAAGTTATTGGAAAGCTGCCCGATTCATTCACCGGGCAGCTATTTGTAATTTTCAGTTATTTCACTGTAACGTGGAAGGCAGCCTAGGCTACTTCCCCTTTCGATTTCTCAATGATACTCTTCGCAATACCCTCCGGTGCTGCTGCATAGTGAGAGAATTGCATAGTAGAACTCGCACGACCAGAAGTGATGGTACGCAAGTGTGTTACGTAACCAAACATTTCGGATAATGGTACATCCGCTTTGATAGAAACGGCGCTACCGGCACGTGGCTCCTGGCCTTTCGGCAAACCGCGACGGCGGTTCAAGTCACCGACTACGGGACCTACATACTCTTCCGGAGTCGTTACCTCCATCTCCATAATGGGTTCCATAATCTTGGGATTCGTTCTTGGTGCCGCCGCTTTAAAACCTTCTTTTGCACAAAGCTCAAAAGCAATTGGCTTAGAATCCACCGCGTGCATAGATCCGTCGTATATGCGAACCTTCATGCTCTCAATATTGTAACCAGCCAGTATTCCATTGTCCATGGAAGCCAGGAATCCATCCCGGATGGGCTTCTGATAGTTCTTATCAATCGAACCACCGGTAATATCCCATACAAACTGTAATTTTTCCTTACCGCTCTTGAACTCATCGCTTTCCAGGAATTCTTCATCGGCAGGTCCGAGTTCAAACTCCATATCAGCAAAGAGACCAGAACCACCAGACTGCTTCTTCAGACGCTCCCGGTGTGTCAGTGTATCGGTCAGCGCTTCTTTGTAGTTCACCTGAGGTTCCCCCTGGTTACATTCTACTTTAAATTCGCGCTTCAGACGATCTACGATAATCTCCAGGTGTAACTCACCCATACCGGAGATAATGGTTTGATTCGTCTCCTCATTATAACTTACTTTAAAAGTAGGATCCTCTTCGGCCAGTTTGGCTAAAGCCATACCCAACTTATCCATATCTTTCTGAGATCTTGGCTCCACCGCTACTCCGATTACCGGATCGGGGAAAGAGATAGACTCCAGAACGATTGGTGCTTTCTCATCACAGATCGTATCCCCCGTACGCAGATCCTTGAAACCAACACCGGCAGCAATATCTCCCGCTTCCACTGCGTCAATTGCATTTTGCTTGTTGGAGTGCATCTGGTACAAACGAGAGATCCGCTCTTTCTTACCAGAGCGCGTATTCAATACGTAAGACCCCGCGTCCAAACGACCGGAATAAGTACGGAAGAAAGCCAGACGACCCACGAATGGATCCGTAGCGATCTTAAAGGCTAGTGCCGCAAAAGGCTCGTCTACGTTTGGCTTGCGCTTCTCTTCTTCTTCTGTATCTGGATTCAAACCAACGATGGCTTCTACATCCAGTGGAGAAGGCAGGTATTGACAAACCGCATCTAAAACAGCCTGTACTCCTTTATTTTTGAAAGCAGATCCACAGAAGATCGGCATGATGCTCATATCACAGACCGCTTCGCGAACTGCGTTACGCATATCTTCTACAGAAATAGAATCTGGATCTTCGAAAAACTTCTCCAGTAGCGTATCGTCGTATTCGGCAACCGCTTCCAGCAGCTCTTCTCTGCGCTGAGCAACGGTGTCTTTCAAATCTTCAGGAATATCGATGACATCGTAAGTCATTCCCATATCGTCATCGTTCCAAACAATAGCCTGGTTGGTAATCAGGTCGACTACCCCTTTAAAAGTCTCTTCGGCACCAATAGGAACCTGAAGAGCAATCGCGGGCGCACCCAATTTTGCTTTGATATCTTCTACTACGGAAAAGAAATCTGCACCCGAACGGTCCATCTTATTAACGAAACCAATACGAGGTACTTTATAGCGATTCATCTGACGGAAAACCGTTTCAGACTGAGGCTCTACACCAGAAACAGCACAGTACAGGGCAACTACACCGTCCAATACACGCAGTGAACGCTCTACCTCCACGGTAAAGTCAACGTGTCCTGGAGTATCGATAATATTAATCGCGAACTCTTGATCTTTCCATCTCCAAGACGTTTTGGTAGCTGCCGAAGTAATGGTAATACCACGCTCCTGCTCCTGCTCCATCCAGTCCATGGTCGCTGCACCATCGTGTACCTCACCAATCTTATGGCTGATACCCGTGTAGTACAGGATACGCTCCGTCGTCGTTGTCTTACCCGCATCGATATGCGCAGCAATACCAATGTTACGGGTGAATTTTAAATCTTTTGTTGCCATGACTCTGCCTAAAAGAATTTTATTGTAATAATATTAATTTGCATTACACTCTGAAGTGTGCGAAGGCCCGGTTCGACTCGGCCATACGGTGCGTATCTTCTTTACGCTTTACCGCACCGCCTTCACCTTTGCTAGCGGCCATTAGTTCGGCAGCTAATTTTTCTGCCATCCCCTTACCACTACGCTGGCGAGCGAATTTGATAATCCACTTAATGCCGATAGACATCTTCCGCTTGGCGCGGATTTCCGTCGGAATCTGGAAGGTCGCACCACCAATACGGCGAGAGCGTACTTCTACCTGAGGCATCGCATTATTTAACGCTTTTTTCCAGATCGCGTGCTCGTCTGCTCCGTCGGAGCGCTCCTTGATCAGATCCATAGCGTCGTAATAGATGGCGAAAGCAACAGACTTTTTACCATCCAACATCATCATGTTCACAAACTGAGTCACCAACGTATCTCCGTAACGGGGATCCGGTGATGGTGCTTTTAATTTTGGTTTTCTTTTTCTCATTGCTAATTAGCGGTTTCTAATTGGATGAAACATAATCGATTACTTCTTAGGACGCTTAGCTCCGTACTTAGAACGGCTCTGCAGGCGACCCTCTACACCGGCGGTATCTAAGGCACCGCGCACTACTGTGTAACGTACACCTGGTAAATCCTTCACACGACCCCCGCGTACCAGCACAATAGAGTGCTCTTGCAAGTTGTGTCCTTCCCCAGGAATGTAGGCAATCACCTCAATTCCGTTGGTCAGACGCACCTTAGCAACCTTACGCAAAGCTGAGTTAGGTTTCTTCGGAGTAGTCGTATATACCCGAGTACATACACCACGGCGCTGTGGACAAGACTCCAGTGCCCGTGATTTACTCTTCTCCACGATTTGCTTTCTCCCTTTGCGTACGAGTTGATTAATTGTAGGCATATCCTTATTACACTTTAAATCTTTACCTAATTTTACTTCTTTCAATAAACAATTGGGCCGGATACAGCATGCACCCCGCTCAAAAGCGATTGCAAAGGTACACGTTTTCTTTTATAAATCCAAGGTTGATTTTAAAAAATATAAATGGCTCATTTTATTGGAATTATTCTCCTTTCTTTACGCCCAAATTTCCAGCCAATTTCAACCTAAATCGATCCAAATGAAAGACCTTACCTTAGAAGCCTGCGTCGAGTCTTTTTCTGAAGCCCAGTCTGCCCAGCGGAAAGGCGCACAACAAATAGAACTCTGCGATCGACTCGATCTGGGAGGCATCACCCCGACACACCACCTCATCCGACGAGCTAAAGAGCAACTGACACTAAATATTAAGGTAATGATCCGGCCCCGGGGCGGCGATTTCCTGTATACGGCCGCCGAATTGGACCAAATGAAAGCCGATATTCGCTTTTGCAAAGCAATGCATGTGTATGGTGTCGTATTTGGCGTACTCACGCCTAAGAAAACGCTTGACATCCCCCGCATCAAGACCCTGGCCGATCTGGCGGCGCCCATGCAGGTCACCATTCATCGCGCCATTGACGAAACCATCGATATACTGGCTGCGGTCCGGGAACTGAGCTTACTCGATAACGTACATTGTATTCTGAGTTCAGGACAAGCCGCTACCGCCAGGGATGGTGCCGATACTTTACGTAAAATGATAGAGATCGCCGGAGATCGGTTGACCATCATTCCTGCTGGTAAAGTAACTTCGCAAAATATAGCAGAATTGCATAACTTGGTAGACAGTACCATCTATCACGGTACTAGGATCGTCGGCCTTCTTTGATGCCCGGTCTTTTTACGAAAGTAATACCAACATCATGATCATCATCGTCATCGGATTACCCGGTACTGGCAAAACCACCTTCTCCAAAGGGCTGGCCGACCATCTGGATGCCTTGCATCTAAATACAGATATCATCCGCGATCAACTCTGCCTGCGGGGACAATACGATCGCAAGACCAAAAACCTGATCTACAAAACCATGCAGGAAAAAGCCGCCACTGCCCTGAAGGAAGGACAAAAAGTAGTGCTGGATGGTACCTTCTATAAAAAAAGGTTGCGGAAGAACTATATCGCTTTTGCCAAAAAACTGGAAAAACCCATTAAATGGATTGAATTAAAGGCTACCGAAAAAGCAATTAAAGAAAGGGTACAACAAAAGCGGACCTACAGCGAGGCCGACTACGAAGTCTACCTAAAAGTAAAAGCGGCCTTCGAACCCATGCATCAGGAATGCCTCGAACTCTGGAATGACAAAGACACCCCAATGGCTGTCCTGTTAGAAAATGCCATGGCTTATTTGGAAAAACCAGCCGAATAATGAGAAAATCAAGCGCATGACTACCAAAGAAATTAACTTACTACACCGCGATTTGATCGTCCTTTATAATATAAATGAAGTTCGGCTCATCACCACCCACGCTTCCTGGGTGCTGTTGACCCCCGAATACGCCTATAAAATCAAAAAACCGGTTCAGTTTTCTTTTCTGGACTATTCCACTTTGGAGAAACGCTACGAGGCCTACCATAAGGAACTCCGCCTCAACCAAAGACTAACGACGGGTATGTACCTCGATGTCGTACCTATCCGTAGTAATGCCAACCGCTTTGCCATAGCCTCAGAAGAAGGCGAACTTATCGACTATGCCCTGAAAATGAAACGCATGGATCCCGAGCGGCAAATGGACCACCTGCTGCAAAAAGGTGAAGTCAGCTTTTCGGATATGGACGCCATCGCCCAACAACTGGCGGTCTTCCACCAGAAAGCCGAAAGGAAATACGAAGTAGTTGATCTGGCGACCATGAAGGAACAGTTTAATGATCTACAGGTCATTCAGCCACTGCTACAGCAGCACTTTTCCGACGAATCGTCGAAATTAATCAAAGAAAGTATCCAGCTATCTGATCATTTCCTGGAACAGCACATAACCCGAATGCTGGAACGCCAGCATTCGGGTTATGTGCTCGACGGGCACGGCGACCTGCATTCTCGCAACATATTTCTGATGGAGGAACCCATCATCTTTGACTGCATAGAATTTAATGAGGCCTTTCGGCTGATGGACATCCTGAACGAGATCGCCTTTTTTTGCATGGATCTCGATTTCTTCCAAGAGCATCAGCTGGCCGCTCATTTCCTGCAGGCCTACCTCAAACACCTGCCCTGCATTGAGAATATTGAGGACTGGAATATCTTCCACTATTTCAAACTCTACCGGGCTAATGTGCGCCTCAAAGTAAATGGCTTAAACGCCCTGCAGGCCGAATCGGAGGAAGAATCAAAGCCGCTACTGAAAGTGACCGGCGATTACCTGCATCTGTTCCGGTATTATTTCGAAGCCCTTGGGGGAGGTCACTAAGTGGTCAGGTGGTCAAAGTTAACGGTTATTTCTACTCCTGTATCATCCCAAAAGCTCCTTCGCCGAGGAAGCGATCCTGAGTGGAGAAGTCTCCCGCATTGAGTACCTCCACGAAGTCAGCTGTCCGTCGGCCCGGGTTTACTTTCTTTTGCGTAAAGCGATAGCCTTGCTCTGCGTCGGTCTCCAGAACCAGGACGTAGTAGCTATTGTCCAGCTCTACCACCGCCTGGCTGGGTAGCGCCATGGCCCGACTGCTACTGGTCAGGATTTCTCCCTCAATATAATTTCCGGGATGAAAAAGACCGACCTCGGGTTCATTTTTCAGGTGGCCGTGCACCATGAGCTTACGGCTTTCCTTATTTACATTGGGGTTGACCAGATAGACTTCCGCTTCGTAAGTCTCCCCAGGCAAGTTGGGGGTCGAAAAGCGAATGGTCTGTCCCTTTTCCAGCTTGGGTTGATCCTTTTCAAAGATACTTAATTCCAGGTGTAGGTGGTCCTTATTGATGATATTTAAGGCCTCCTCTTCCGGTGTCAACAGTTGACCTTTGTGTACCAGCACATCCATGATATAACCACTGATGGGTGCCAGGACTGTAATCCGGGTGCGAATATTCTCCTCATTGAGCTGCTCCGTATCGATACGCATCAATTCCAACTCTTTCTTCAGAGCAGCGTACTGTACCCTGGTCAGATTATAGTCCGCCTCGGCCTTCAGGAAGTTTTTCCGAGCGGTGCCATTTTCTTCCGCCAGGGCTTTCAGGCGTTCGTACTCTGCTTTTAGATAAGTCAGTTGACTGCTGGCTTCCAGAAATTCCCGCTGGGTCTGAATAAAGGCTGGGTTCTCCAGGGTAAATAGCACTTGTCCGCGCTTTACGTATTCACCGGGCAGTAAATCCAGCTGCTGTACGTAGCCACCGTAGTAGGCACTGACGGATGATTGGTATTTGGGGGGCACCTCAAAGAGGCCGTTAGCGATAATACTTTCGTAAAAAGGCTGTTCGGACAGGCTGGTCAGCTCCATCCCCGCCGATTCAAACTGCTGATGGCTAATTAAAGTCCCCCTGGTGGTTTCGGTACTTGATGCCCCCGGAGTGACCGCAGGCGTTTCGGATTCCTGCTGGCAAGCAGAGACGAATAAGGCGAGGAAAATGATAACTTTATAGTTCATTGGTATATAATTTTAGTAAAAGTCTTTTTTAGAGCTGTTTGAGGCGGAAGTCATTCTTTAGGGCAGCAGATATTCCATCTCCAGCACTGTCTGGTTGTACTCAAAAACAGATTTCAGGTAATTGATCTCAATCATGCGGGCACTGTCCAGCAGCTGTACGTATTGGAGGAAATTAATCTCGCCGGCTTCGTAGGACCGCTGGGCGTGCGTTAATAGCTCATCGCGGGTCGTCTGTCCCGTCGTCTCATAATAATCCAGTTCTTGCTGAAATTTATCGAGCTGGGCCTGGAGCGATGCGTAGTGCCCCAGGAGTTGTCGCCGGTAGTTTTCTTTGGTGTCGGCTTGCGCCAAAACCCGGGTTTGGGCCGCACTGATCCGGGCTTTATGGGCCTTCTGCCAAATCGGAATCCCTACGCCCAACTGAATTCCCCAGAGGCGCTCGGCATTTACCCCGTTATTATTTCCCGAGAAAACGTCCAGATTTAGATCCGGCAGTCGCTCCCGTTTGGCCAGAAGGATCTGCTCTTCGGCCGATTCGATCTGGTGCTGATAGAAACGCAGTCCCGGATGATTCGCCGTATCAATGGCCGGTGGGTCTAAAACCTCCGACTCCCGAAGCAGAATCTGCACTTCCTGGTCTGTCTGCATCCACTGGTTTAGCTGTACGTATGCCTGGTTAATTTCGGATTGAATGCGTTGCCGTTCCAGGGCAATTTCGCGTTGTTTATTTTGGGCAACGACTTTCTCCAGACGGCTACTTTCGCCGTATTGCAGACGCGTCTCTGCCGCCCGGGTGAATTCAGTGTAAATACTATCCAGGTAATTGTATTCCGTCCGAAGGTTCTCCCAGTATAGAATGGTCTGATAAATCTGGCTGACCTCTTTGGCGACCATCCGTTGTCTAAGGCGCCACTCGTCCTGCGCCAGTAAGACTTGCTTTTCCTGTACTTGCTTGCGAGCCGTATACACACTGGGAAAGCGAATTGATTGCTGTACACCAAAGACATTTAGCGGCAGGTTGTTGGGGGCGATATTTGCCTGATCGTGCATAAAATAAAACTGGGTCGGATCCACATCGTAGGCACCGTTGATCAGTTGCTGCTGCTCCACGATTTTTTGGGCGGAAGCCCGCAGCCCGCGATGATTTTCCAGCGCCAGCTCGATCGCCCGATCCAAATTAATTGGCGTGGGTTCATTTTGCCCCCAGGCCGTACCGAAACCGACACAAAGTAATAAGGTAATCACCGTTGATTTCATCGATTTTCGTTTTTGACTGCGTTCTTCCATCCAGGCGTACAGCACTGGTAGCACCAATAAAGTCAGGATGGTCGCAGAGATCAGTCCACCCACCACGACCGTCGCCAGTGGGCGCTGTACTTCCGCACCAGCTGAAGTGGACACCGCCATGGGCAGAAAGCCCAAAGCCGCCGCGGAAGCCGTCAGCAATACCGGACGCAGCCGCTTTTGGGTACCAACCAGAATACGTTCTCTTACCGTTTTCATTCCTTCTTCCTTTAGCGATTTAAACTCTTCGATCAGAACAATTCCGTTCAATACGGCAATACCAAAGAGCGCGATAAAGCCGACGCCGGCCGATATACTAAAGGGCATCCCCCGTAGATAAAGCAATAGTACCCCCCCTACCGCCGATAAAGGAATAGCAGTGTAGATTAAAGCTGCATCCCGTACGGTACCAAAAGCAAAATAGAGCAGGATAAAAATCAAGACAAGCGCCACGGGGACAGCTACTAACAAACGACGTTTTGCCGCCCGCAGATTCTCAAACTGACCACCGTAACTAATATTATAGCCAACGGGCAGGTCTACCTCCGCTTCAATGATCGCCTGGGCATCCTGCACCACCGATTCCAGGTCGCGATCGCGCACGTTTACGCCTACTACAATACGACGCTTGGTATCATCGCGCGAAATCTTGGCGGGACCTTTGGTGTAAGTGATACTCGCAAACTCACTCAGCGGCAGTTGCTCGCCATCGGGCAGCAAAATATTGGCTTTTTCGATATCCTCGATCCCGCGTCGATGGGCTTCATCAAAGCGCACCACCAGGTCGAATTGCTTCTCGCCCTCGAAGATCATACCACTGGCCTTGCCGGCAAATCCCATAGAAATGATATCATTCAGCTCGGCCACGTTCAGACCGTAACGGGCGATCTTATGCCGATCGTAGGTTACGGACATCTGGGGTAAGCCCTCGGTTTTTTCTACGGTGATATCCGCTGCTCCCGGCACCTCAGCGATCGCTTCCTGTATTTCCAGGGCTTTGTTGTATAGGATATCCAAGTCTTCTCCGAATATCTTAATGGCCAGATCAGCCCGCACCCCCGTGATCAGTTCATTGAAACGCATCTCGATGGGCTGGGTAAACTCAAAGTCCACGCCGGGAATATAGGCACTTAGTTTGGCCTTTACCACATTAACCAATTCGTCCTTACTCCCCGCACTGGTCCATTCCCCCTTGGGATGCAGCGTAACAATCACATCGGTCTCCTCCATCGACATAGGATCGGTGGGCACCTCGGCGGCACCGATACGGGTCACAACCTGATTGACTTCCGGAAATTCCTTAAGTACTTGCTCGATTTGAGTAATCGTCTCGACGGTTTTACTCAGGGAAGTACCCGTTTTCAATACGGGTTGGATGACAAAATCTCCTTCATCCAGGGTGGGTACAAATTCTCCGCCCATACGGGTAAAGAGAAAGACCGTTCCGACCAGCAGTAGCATGGCCAGACTCAGAACCAGGGCCTTTTGGCGCAAAGCCCAGGCAATGGAGGGACGATACATACCGGAGAGCAGATTCATTAACCGTTGGCTAATCGTCTTTTTATCAGGATCCGTCGGTTTAATAATGAGGGCGGCCATGACCGGCACGTAGGTAAAACACAGCAGCATGGCTCCAATCAGCGCAAAACAAAAAGTCAGGGCCATCGGTCGGAACATCTTCCCTTCTACGCCAATCAAAGACAAGATGGGAATAAAGACAATGATGATAATGAGCTGGCCGAAGACGGCTGAATTCATCATTTTACTGGCACCTTGCATGGCAATGCGATCCATCAGACTGCGGCGCTCGGCTTTCGCCAAATCCATCAGCTGACTGCGCTGCTGGGTAACTCGATAGGCAATATACTCCACAATGATCACCGCTCCGTCGATAATAATTCCGAAGTCTATGGCACCCAAACTCATCAAATTGGCATCTACCCCAAAGATATACATCATGGTCAGGGCAAAGAGTAAACTCAGGGGGATTACCGAGGCAACCACCAGGCCCGAGCGCAGATTCCCCAGTAAGAGCACGACTACGAAGATCACAATCAGGCAGCCCAGAATGAGATTCTCGGCAATGGTATGCGTGGTACGGCTAATGAGTTCGCTACGCTCCAAAAAGGGATTGATGTAGATCCCTTCCGGGAGAGAAGGCTGAATCTGAGCAACCCGTTCTTTGACCGCATCAATAACGGCTTTGGCATTTGCCCCTTTCAACATCATGACTTGTCCCAGCACCTTTTCGCCCTCTCCATTACCGGTAATGGCTCCAAAGCGCGTGGCATGGCCAAAGCCCACCGACGCCAGGTCTTTTATGTAAATGGGCATCCCCGCGCGACGCTCCACCACGATATTTTCGATATCTTCTATACTGGAAGCCAGTCCTTCTCCGCGAATGAAGTAGGACTGACTCTCGCGTTCGATGTACCCACCGCCCGCCACGCTGTTGTTGGCTTCCAAAGCTCGAAAGACCTGTCCTACGGAAATGTTCAGGCTCCGCAACTGCGCCGGATTGATGGCTACTTCGTATTGCTTGAGAAAGCCGCCCCAGGTATTGACCTCTACCACCCCGGGGATACCCGAGAGTTGTCGCCGCACGATCCAGTCCTGAATGGTGCGCAGGTCCATCAGGGAATACTGATCGCGGTATTCGGGCTCCACGTCGATGACATACTGGTAGATTTCCCCCAGACCGGTGGAGATAGGCCCCATGAAGGGCTTACCAAACTCGGCGGGAATTCGCTCTTCGGCGGTTTTGATTTTTTCGGCAATCAACTGGCGCGGCAGGTAGGTGCCTATGTCGTCTTCGAAGACAACGGTCACAACGGAGAGTCCGAATTTTGAGATAGAGCGGATTTCCTTCACGCCAGGCAGATTGGCCATTTCCAGCTCCACCGGATAGGTAAGGAACTTTTCCACGTCTTCGGTGGCCAGGTTGCGGGAAGTCGTGATGACCTGTACCTGGTTATTGGTAATATCCGGCACGGCGCCGATGGGGATTTGGGCAAGAGAATACAGTCCTGCCCCAATGATCCCCGCTGCGAACATCAGGACGATCAGTTTGTGGCGGATACTATATTGGATGATTTGATCCAGCATGTTAATGTGTTTATAGTTTATGTGTGCAATCTAATACCCTTCTCTTAAGACTGGCTGAAGACTTCCTTAAGATTCGCTTAAAATGCAGTTGTTGTCGCTAAAAAAGGATGGTAAAACAAGTACCCTGGCCTACTTCGCTATCTACTTCAATCTCTGCCCCTGCTGCACGTGCGGCTTTCCTCGCAATCGATAAGCCCAGACCCGTACCTGGTATTTTCCGTTCCTGCACGGCATCGGCTCTAAAAAAATTTCGGAAAGCGCGCTCGATATCTTCTTCCTTCATCCCCATGCCATTGTCTTGGATTGTGCAACGCGGGCGATCGTTCTGTGTATCGATGGCTACCGATAATATGCCGCCTTCCGGGGAGTACTTAATTGCATTGTGCAGAATATTATCAATCACCAGTTCTGCATAGTACTGAGGCACCTGCCCTTCTGTAGACTGAATATCAAGTCTCACCTTAAGGTCTTTGCCCTGAATTTGCTTTTTATATCTGCCCAGGCAATCCTCTATTAAGCTGACTAATTCGATTGTCCGATGATGAGCAGGCAGGTGATCGGCTTCCAGGCGAGCCAGTAGCAGTAATTGCTCTACTGTGTTACTCATCCGGTCGATTTCGGAAAGGCTGTAACGGATTTTCTTTTCGTATTCCTGTGCTTCGCGCTGTTTGCGGATTAACACCTCGAGGGTGCCCCGCAAAGAGGCCAGGGGGGTACGCAATTGATGGGAGGCATCGGAAGTGAATTGTCGCTCCCGCTCCAGGGTGGAGGCGATACGTCCCAGTAACTTATTGAAGCCGGTAGCCAAATCGTATAGCTCGTCGCGATTGGCCGGTAATTCGACCCGCTCCTGTAGATTATTTTGGGTAATGCGATTGATGGTATGTGTCATCTCCTTAATCGGCAGAATACTCCTACCCGCCAGGAAACGCGAAGCGAAATACAGGCCCGCCAGTACAAACAAATAACAACCAATCAAAGTGTTACGCAGATCACGCAAAATGGATTGGGCTGATTCTGAGGACATCGCAGTTAGGATGTGCCCCTCTATCCTGCCCTGATCAGTTATGGGTAATTGTATTTGCCGTATACTTCGCCCCCCGAGTTTTGTATCAAAAAAGTCTCCGTAATCTTTATCCCGGTACAGTAGATAATCCGACTTTAAGTTGGGCGATTTATCCATGGGGAAGCCCTGTCTGTTGACCAATTGCACAAATACCGGATTAAATTGTATTTGCTGATGCTCCCGTTCCTCGAGTTCGGCCTTATTTCGAAACCAAATACTATCGCCCGCCACTTCGATGGCTTTGGAGTGCTTGCGCGCTTCAAATAAGATATCTGCCTCCAGATTTTGGTAGACGGTCTCATTAACCACCCAGTAGACGGTACCGAATACCAGTGCCATGATTAGCGCCGTAGCAATCATATAGTGAAAGGCTATCCTGTTTTGAAAGCTCAATTTCATAGATTAATCTTTGGCGATATACCCTACTCCTCTTATGGTCTGTATATAGGGTTCCGCTTCGCTTAATTCGAGTTTTTTGCGTAAAGCATTAATATAAACGTCAATGATGCCCGTATTATAGTCAAAATGAATGTCCCAGACCCGCTCAATGATTCGGCTACGCCGGCAGACGGTTCCTTTGTTGCGAATCAAATACTCCAGTAAAGCAAATTCTTTTTGGGTGAGATGGATTTCTTGATTCCCTTTTTTGACCTGATGGCGAGCGGTATCTAGAGAAATCGGCCCCAGTGTAAAGACCGTCTGATCACCAGAGGCAGGCCTTAGCTGTACTCGTATTCGCTCTAGTAGTTCTTCAAAGTGAAAAGGCTTTTTGATGTAGTCGTTGGCCCCCGCTTGCAGGCCAAAAACGGTTTCTTCCACGGTATCTTTGGCCGTCAAAAAAATAATTGGCGTGGTCTTAAAGTCTTTCCTGAACTGACGACATAACTCAATACCACTTAAGCCTGGTAGCATCCAGTCTAGCAAGAGTAGATCGTACTCACCGGCACGCGCATTGTCGAGTCCCGTTTTTCCATCCAGGGCCACATCTACCCTGTAGGCCTCTTCCTCCAGCCCCTGCTTCAGGAAGTTGGCGATCCCAGGCTCATCTTCTACAATCAGGATTTTCATAATTCAAAAATGCGGCTTTAAGATTAAAAGCATCTAAATACTGTCTTAAGATTTGCTTAAAATGTACTTGGTTTACTAGCTTTCGCTAAAACAAAAAGGCATCTTACAACCAGTGCAAGATGCCTTCAATATTCCCTAAAATCACCCGAATTATTATTCTCAGTAACAAATATAGAACGATTGACCAGGGTCTTCAATGACATCAGTCACACTATCCGGTGACCCTTGTCATTATTTCTCTATCCCTTTTTAGGGGCCCTGACTGAATTCACCCTTCTCATTGACTTTTCTCAAAGGCACTCAGTATAAAACACTGTAAATTAGATTGTTGTTAGAAAGAAGCAGGGTGCTATATTTATCCCTATTCGCGCTGCATCAAAAATAAATGAGCTAAAACACAATAACCATGGGTGATCTAACCGTAAAATCCTTTACCGACCAGGCGGCGCGTCATCGTTTCCTGGCCTCTTTACTCCAGGATGTCGAAGTACTGGACATCATGCTGAAACGGCAACTCTTCGAAAAAACCCCGATTCGGATTGGGGCGGAGCAAGAACTCGCCGTAACCGATAATGATTTTTCTCCTTCGGGCCGCAGTCAGGAGATATTGGATATCTGTAGTGATGAACATGTCACCTCTGAAATTGCCCAATACAATCTGGAAATCAATCTCGACCCCTACGTTTTGGAGCAACACTGTTTCCGGCAAACGGAAGAGCAATTACAGCAGTTGTTAGCAAAAGTGAAAAAGCTGGCGGCTAAAAAACAACAGAAAATTCTCCTTACCGGTATCTTGCCCACCATCAATCGGGAGCATTTAAACCGGTCCTATATGATGCCCTACGATCGCTATCATCTGATCAGTGATCTGATGCATCAGCAAAGGGGTAGCAATTTCGAAATCCATATCCACGGTACGGATGAATTAATTGCCCACCTAGATTCCGTTTTATTTGAGGCCTGTAATACCAGTTTTCAGCTGCATCTACAGATCCGCGCCGACGAGTTTGTGGATCAGCACAATTGGGCCCAACAGATATCGGGTCCGGTTCTGGCCGGTATGGTGAATTCTCCCCTCCTGCTGGGGCGGGCCCTTTGGCAGGAAACACGTATTGCCCTTTTCCGCCAAAGCCTGGATACCCGTACGGCCTTTAATCATTTACGCGATAAACAAGCACGGGTATTTTTCGGGAATCACTGGTTGCGCAACTCGGTCTCCATGCTGTTCAAGGAAAATATTGCCCGCTTCCCGCAAATCATCACCAAAGACGATGTAGAAGACAGCATGAAGCAACTACTCGCCGGGCAGGCACCGGCCCTGCGGGCTTTACGCATCCACAACGGTACGGTATACAACTGGAATCGGCCCTGCTACGGACGGGCCAATAACCTGGCGCATTTGCGCATTGAAAACCGCTACATTCCTTCCGGCCCCAGCGTAAAAGATGAAATTGCCAATTTTGCCTTTTGGGTCGGACTAATGAAGGGCATGCCCGAAAAGCATCAGGACTTCTACCAAAGAGAACCCTTCGAAGCCGCTAAGGACAACTTCTACCGCGCTGCCCGCACCGGCCTGCAAACCATCTTCAACTGGTTTGGTCGAACGATTTCTGCCCAGAAGCTCATCCTGGACGAATTACTACCCATGGCCGAAGCCGGCCTGCAATCCGTCAAGGTCGATTCGGCTGATATCGGTACTTATTTGGGCATCCTAGAAAAGCGCATTAGAAAAGGAACCACGGGTGCCCAGTGGCAACTCAATAATTTTAATAATCTAAAACAAAGCTTCGGAGCCGACAATAGCCTGAAAATCTTAACCAAAGGCATGTACGAACTGCAAGAGACCGGGCAGGCCCTACACGAGTGGCCCGACCAACTTCACCAGAAGTACCACCTCACGCCCTCACCAGAAAACAACGTCAGCCAAATCATGAATACTGATCTATTTACGGTACAGGAAGAAGAATCGCTGGCCATGGTAAAAGCCCTCATGGACTGGCACTCGATCCGCCATATGCCCATCGAGAGTAAGGAGGGTAATCTGGTCGGCATTGTCAGTGCTAAATACCTGGATCAGTTCGACGAGGAGCAAACCGTAAGCATTGGTGAGATTATGGTTACGGATATCATCTACGCCGAACGGGAGCAATCCATCAGCTCCTGCGTCCATTTGATGAAGACCCACAAAATCGGCTGCCTACCCGTCGTCCGCGAAGGGAAAATCACCGGCATCATTACCGATACGGATCTGAGAAGCCTGGGATTTGGATAGCGAAACACCTGACCAAACGACCACGCGACAACGTGACCACATGGACTACACGACCGCCTCTGCGTACAGCGGGAAACGCTCCATATACGCGTTCACTTCCTGGCGGATGGCTTTTAGCTCAGTTTCGTTATCAGCGTGGCTGAGGGCGCGATCAATCCATTCTACCGTTTGCAGGGCATCTTCTTCTTTAAAGCCACGGGTAGTAATCGCGGCCGTACCAATCCGGATACCGGAAGTCACGAAGGGCGACCGGGTATCGAAAGGTACCATATTCTTATTGACGGTGATATCTGCGACCCCCAGAGCGGCTTCCGCGACCTTACCGGTGATATCCTTGCTACGCAGGTCGATCAGCATGAGGTGGTTTTCGGTACCACCAGAGATCACCTTATAACCTTTGTCGATAAAGGCCTGAGCCATTACCCTGGCGTTTTTGATTACCTGCTCACCATAAGTTTTAAATGCTGGCTTTAGTGCTTCACCAAAAGCAACAGCCTTGGCTGCGATAACGTGCTCCAGGGGGCCGCCCTGCATACCGGGGAAGACACCGCTATTCAGAATAGCCGACATCTTGATCGGATTGCCTTTTTTCGTTTTACGTCCCCAGGGATTATCGAAGTTTTTGCCCATCATAATAATCCCGCCGCGTGGTCCGCGCAGGGTTTTGTGGGTAGTCGAGGTTACGATATGACAGTGCGGCAGGGGATCGTTGAGCAGTCCTGCAGCGATCAGTCCGGCCGGGTGGGCGATATCGGCCAGTAGTAAAGCACCTACGCTATCGGCGATTTTGCGGAACCGCGCGTAGTCCCAGTCCCGAGAGTAGGCCGAAGCCCCACAGATAATGAGTTTGGGTTGTACTTCTTTGGCTTTCACTTCGACTTTATCCATATCGATCAGGCCGGAATCTTCTTCCACGCCGTAGAAATGCGGTTGGTAGACCTTACCGGAGTAGTTCACCGGAGAGCCGTGCGAGAGGTGACCGCCGTGCGACAGATCAAATCCAAGGATGGCATCACCGGGTTGTAGTACCGCCAGGAACACCGCTGCGTTGGCCTGAGCACCGGAGTGCGGCTGTACATTGGCGTATTCCGCTCCAAACAGTTCCTTCAAGCGATCGATGGCCATTTGCTCCACTTTATCTACGACTTCACAGCCACCGTAGTAGCGCTTACCGGGATAACCCTCTGCGTATTTATTGGTCAGACAGCTACCCATGGCCTCCATGACGGGCTGGCTGGTAAAGTTCTCAGAAGCAATCAATTCAATGCCCTTTTGCTGACGTTGGAGTTCTTCGTTGATAAGTCCGAATAATTCCTGATCCTTGGTCATATTTCTGGTTTGTTTGATGGATTGGTGGATTGGTGATGTATTAATTTTCACGTTTCCATAAATAAAGGGACAAAGGTAAGGTATCTCTTCCTTATGATGCTGCCTTTTTTTGTAAAAAAGGCCGAAATCAAAGGGACATTCCGAGGCTGGATTTGCCTGAGACCGTAAGATGTGGCTCAATAGTTTGCTGAATGAGTCTTCGAAAGTGCGTCTTATCCTGCCCTTCTTTCAAAAAAGAGTTCAATTCCTGGGCAGAACAGTAAAAATCGGTCACCAACTGTAATTGCTGAAAAACCGTATCATAATAATCAGGAAAGGGTGCTGGCCGCCAATATCCCTTTTTTATCAAAGTAATAATGATCACATTAAATTGTTGCTTTCTTAAAACCAACAGGTCCCGGTAATGATTAGCAATTGTGGGATGCGTCCGCATCAAAAAAATAATATCCACAAAAATGAAGCGGTACTGCTGCATCACCTCGTACATACCATCTATGAACTTCGCAAAAAATTGCGTAGACTGATTATCAATGTCCAGCTGCTGGAATAACGCATTGAAGTCTCCAACCAGCGCTTCATAAATAGCCAGATTCAAGTCTTCTTTCTTCTTAAAATGATAGGTTAGATTCCCCGGACTGATGCCCAGTTGCTCCGCAATTTGCCGTTGACTCACATTGGCGAGACCATACCGATTATATAATTGCCGGGCCGTATCCATGATTTTTTGTTTCGTCTTTGCCATTATCCAAAATTAACTAAAAAATAGTACACTTGCACTAAGTTGAATTAATTAGTACATTTGCACTAAATAATCTAAAACACCTGACTATGTATGCAATTATGGGAGGAGGCATTGCTGGTCTCAGTCTGGGTCTTGCCTTTGAAAAACTGGGCATCAATTATCACATCTACGAAAAAGCGGCAGCCCTGACACCGGTCGGAGCGGGCATCTGGCTAGCACCCAATGCACTACAAGTACTGGACCACCAGGGGATATTATCCAGTATCCAGGAAGCAGGGAACTACCTCGATCAGATTGCCATTACCAATGCCCAGCTGAAGCCAGTCAGTGACGTAGACATGCATCCTATTCGACAGGAATTTGGATTTACTACGGTAGCAATCCATCGGGCGGCCTTACAGGCCGAGCTCCTAAGAGCCATCCCCGGGGAGAAGCTTAGTCTGAATAAAATATTCGACGCCTTCCAGGAAAATAAAGACGGCACATTAAGCATCCACTTTCAGGATGGTAGCCGCGCCGTGGCAGATTACCTGATTGGTGCAGATGGTATTCACTCAGGGGTACGGCAGCAGCTTTTTCCGCAAGGGCAACTACGCTACGCCGGACAAAGTTGCTGGCGGGGCATCGCCCAACTATCATTGGGGGATACTTATCAGCACCGGGGAATAGAAGCCTGGGGTGGTCAACATCGCATCGGATGGTCCCCCATAGGCCCGAATCAGATATATTGGTTTGCCGTCAGCCAGCAAGCGGCCGGACTCCGTTCCGCAGCGGAGACAAATCAGGCAATGCTACTACAGCGATACCAGGGTTTTCACCCCATCGTTCAACAAATCATCGGAGCCACTCCGAACCAACAGATTATACAAAATGATATTTACGATCTAAAACCCATTCCCAGGTGGTACCGTGGCCGGGTATGTCTGATTGGAGATGCTGCACACGCCACGACGCCCAACATGGGACAAGGCGGTGCCCAGGCAATCGAAGATGTGCATAGTCTGGTAAGCCTTTTGCGAAAGCATCCAGCTCAGGAAGCCTTTACTCTTTTTCAAGCGCAGCGTCAACAGAAGGTCAACAAAGTAGTACGCCAATCCTGGCAAACGGGGCAACTAGCGCATTGGCAACGGGGGCGTGCGCTACGGGATTTTGTAATGCGATTAACGCCAAAACAGGTGTTTTTGCAGCAGCTGATAAAGATTTATCGCCTGTAAGCTTCCTTGCTTGAAATATAGGACAGCTTACGCCCAGCGGGTCGACGTTCATCCATCTCCCAATACTTGCATCATACTCTCTAGCCCCGTAACTATGCCAACTACCCCATTTTCAAACACTAGCGACCAGCTTTCTGGCCTTAGAAAAATAAGGATTTTGGCTAGGGTTTGGTGTCAATTGACATGCCATTCGGCAGTT
>Ga0102940_1000118_pt1 | contig 52860 bp, 52 predicted proteins | sample SalPonR2_C_D1_MG_FD_78215 | JGI IMG/M metagenome (GOLD analysis project Ga0102940, IMG submission 78215) | Salt pond soil microbial communities from South San Francisco under conditions of wetland restoration - Salt Pond MetaG R2_C_D1_MG | ecosystem: Environmental > Aquatic > Marine > Intertidal... | reverse complement strand
TCGGCCGGATGCGGGTTCTGTTTATCCGATCGCCGCTCCATTTGACCTAAATGATAATGATTTACATTTGCATTGCAACCCGTAGTGTCATCCGTATAAACCACCGCCCGATCGTCGGTCCGCTTGACATGGATCAATGCGGCTGCCGCGGGGCTCCCCGATCATTGTGCACATGGACCGGGACTATCCATCCGCGCAACCCTCTGCTGGCTGTTTGGCGACGCCCCCGATGCATGGATGGATCCGACGGCCGGGCGGCCGGACCGCAGTGGTTCCGGCCGCCCGGCCGCTTTTGATCGAGCATGGCGACAGGCGTAAGGAACGGATGAACTGTTGCAGGCACCGCAGCCATGGCAACCGCACGCTGGCTGTGTTGGCGGGGCTCGCCGTCACGATGGCGGGTCATGCGGCGGCAGCGGAAGAGACGAGTGTGGCTGAGACTATCACCGCCGGTGAGGCCGCCGTGGAACTGCGCTATCGCTACGAGTTCGTGGACCAGGACGGCTTCGACGAGAATGCCAACGCCTCCACGCTGCGCCTGCGGCTGAACTACGAAACCGGGAGGTGGCGCGGCTTCAGCGCCTTCGCCGAGTTCGACCAGGTGATGGAAGTGCTCCTTGACGACTTCAACAGTGGTTCCGGTACCTCGAGCGGCGACCGCGATCGGTATCCCGTGGTTGCCGATCCGAACGGATCGGACCTGAACCAGTTCTACTTCCAGTACTCGCAGGGACCGGAATGGCTCGCACGCCTCGGCCGCCAGCGGATACTGCTGGACGACCAGCGCTACGTCGGCGGTGTGGGCTGGCGCCAGAACGAGCAGACCTACGACGGGCTCTCGTTTACGTACGCGGGCTTCGAACGGACCCGCGTGTTCTACTCCTACGTGGCCAACGTGAACCGCATCTTCGGTTCCGACGTGCCGGCGGGCGATCACGAGCAGGATACGCATTTGCTGAACGTGAAGACCGGGCTTGCCGATCAGGTCGACCTGGTGGGCTATGCCTATCTGATCGACAACGACGACGCGCCGGCTTTCTCGACGGACACCTTTGGCCTCCGCGGCACGGGCCCACTGGACCTCGGCTTCGGCCGGCTCGCGCTGCTCGGCGAGTACGCCGTCCAGTCCGACGCGGCCAACAACCCCGCGAGCTACGACGCGAATTACTTCCGTCTGCAGGCGGACTGGTCCCGCGATGCCTTCTCCGCCGGCATCGGCGTCGAGTCCCTGGGCAGCGACAACGGCCAGGGATTCCGCACGCCGCTCGCCACTCTGCACGCCTTCAACGGCTGGGCGGATCAGTTCCTGGCGACGCCGGGCGCAGGACTCGAAGACCTCTATCTGAAGGCGGGCTACGCGGTCGGCGGCTGGAAGCTGCAGGCCGTCTACCACGACTTCTCCGCCGAGAGCGGCGGGCAGGATTACGGACGCGAATTCGACGTTGCGGCCTCGACGATGCTGGGAGGTCGTTACAGGTTGCTGCTCAAAGCCGCCCGGTTCAGCGCCGATGCCGCCCCGTTTGAAGATACGACGAAAATCTGGATGATGGTGACAACGAGTTTCGGGGACGGGTGACTCGCGCCACGCAGGTATAGACCGATCCCGGAATCACTCGAAGAGCGATATGGAACAACGAACAAAACCCCGCACGAGCCGCAGTGTCCGGGTGCTCTCATTCGCCGTCGCGATCGCGGTGGGAGTGCTCGGCGGGCTCGGTGCCTTCACGATCGGGTACGGCAACGGTTTCTCCTACCTGACCAACGACCCCGAAGCGTGTGCGAACTGCCACATCATGCAGGGCCACTTCGACTCCTGGGTCACCTCCAGCCACCGCGACGTGGCCGCCTGCGGCGACTGCCATCTGCGCCACGACTTCGTCGGCAAGTGGCTGACCAAGGCGGACAACGGCTTTTTCCACGCGCTCGCCTTCACCACGGGCAATTTCCAGGAGCCCATCCGGATCAAGCCGCGCAACCGGCGGGTGACCCAGCAGGCCTGCCTGGAATGCCACGGGGAATTGGTGAACTCCATGCTGCCGGTCGAACACGGCGGCGAAGTACAGAATTGCGTTCATTGTCACAGCGACGTCGGCCACTCGGGCCGGCGCTGATGCAGACCGGAGATATTCAATGAGGAACGAGTCTCGGATGAGTGATCGAAGCATGCACAAACGGCCTGTATCGTCCCGTCACAGGGGCGCCGCGGCGCTGCTGGCACTGGTTTTCGCCGTCGCGGTGCTCGCGACGGCGGGCGTGACCTACGTGCTGATCACGATGTTCACGCACAAGCAGGATGCCAGGCAGCCGTTCGTCCGCGTGGTGGAGGTGAACGAGCTGACCACCGATCCCGAGCCCTGGGGCAAGAACTGGCCGCGCCAGTTCGACGGCTGGAAGTCGACGGCGGGCGGCGAGTTCTACGGCGGCAGCAGCGCCATGCCGGAGAGCAAGCTGGATGCGCATCCGTGGCTGAAGCGGCTCTATGCCGGCTATGCCTTCAGCATCGACTACCGAGAGGCCCGCGGCCATGCCTACATGCTCTACGACCAGGGCGTCACCGAGCGTGTGACAAAGAAACCCCAGGCCGGCGCCTGCCTGCACTGCCATGGCTCCACTACCGTGCTGTATCGCACCGTAGGTCTCGAGGCCATGGGCGAGGAGGTGACCGAGGCGAAGCTCGCCGAAGATTTCAACATGGAGGCCGTGCGGCGCGGCTTCGAGGAACTGAGCAGGATGCCGTACCAGCAGGTGCTGGAGATGCTCTATGCGACCCCCGACGGCACGCCCGGCGAGAACGAACCGGTCTTCCCCCAGCCACCCACCGGCGGCTTCACCGGCGAGTATGCGGGTGAGGGGGTGCCGGAAGGCCATGCGATGGTCGGCGAGGCCCATCCGGTGACCTGCATCGACTGTCACAGCCCCGACGACATGAGCATCCGTGTCACCCGCCCGGGCTTCATGCAGGGCATCGCCGATCTGGCCGCCAGCGACGCGCCGGTGCCGCACCTGCCGAGCGTCCAGCAGTGGCGCGAGGGCGACCGCAGCGAGCCCTACGACCCGAACAAGTACGCCACCCGACAGGAAATGCGCTCCTACACCTGCGGCCAGTGCCACGTGGAGTACTACTGCGCCAACAAGACCACGCTGACCTTCCCCTGGGGCGAGGGCCTCAAGGCCGAGAACCTGGAGAAGGTGTGGGAGGAGACGACCTTCCCCGACGGCACCGAATTCTACGACTACAAACACGGCGAGACCGGCGCCGAGGTCTTCAAGGTGCAGCATCCCGAGTTCGAGCTGTGGAGCCAGGGCATCCATGCGCGGAGCGGCGTCAGCTGCGCCGACTGCCACATGCCCTACGAGCGCGAGGGCGCCATGAAGGTGAGCAACCACAACGTGCAGAGCCCGATGGAGTTCGTGAACAGCGCCTGCCAGACCTGCCACAACGTCTCCGAGGACGAGCTGCGGGCCCGCGTCGACGACATCCAGTCGCGCACGGTCGCCATGACCGAGCGGGCCGGTCGGGCAATGACCGAGATGCTCGATGCCATCATGGAGGCCAAGGCGTCCGGCGCGAGCGACCAGGATCTTGCGCCCGTCTATGCCCTGCAGCGCAAGGCCATGTGGCGGCTCGACTACATCAGCAGCGAGAACTCCAAGGGCTTCCACGCCGATCAGGAGGCCGTGCGCATCCTGGCCGAGTCCATGGACTACAGCCGCCAGGCCCAGGCCGCGGCGCTGCGGATGCGCGCGCCCGACGCGCCGTCGACCGAGGACCTGCCCACTGAAGACGTGCAGGGCGTGACGCCGACGGAGAGGGCGCCGGTGCCGGAGGACTACGAACCGGAGATCTAGCGCAATCCAATGTAGGAGGGCCTTCAGGCCCGACTTGGAAATGGTATCGGGGCTAAAGCCCCTCCTACATGCCTTCCACAGGCAATCAACATTCGATCACGTTCACCGGTACCTCGATGACGTTCACAGCGAGACCGCCCCGGGCGGTCTCCTTGTATTTTGTCTTCATGTCGCGGCCGGTGTCGCGCATGGTCTTGATCACCTTGTCCAGCGAGACGAAGTGCTGACCGCTGCCCCTCAGCGCGAGTCGCGCCGCATTGATGGCCTTGATGGACGCCATCGCGTTGCGCTCGATGCAGGGGATCTGGACCAGGCCCGCGATGGGATCGCAGGTGAGGCCGAGATTGTGCTCCATGCCGATCTCGGCCGCATTCTCCGCCTGCTCCGGCGTGCCGCCCAGACCCTCGGCGAGTGCGCCTGCCGCCATGGAGCAGGCTGACCCGACCTCCCCCTGGCAGCCGACCTCGGCGCCGCTGATGGATGCATTCTCCTTGAACAGTACCCCGATGGCACCGGCGGTCAGCAGGAAGCGCACGATGTCGTCCTCGTCCGCGCCGCGGAAGCGCACGAAATAGCGCAGCACGGCCGGGATGATGCCGGCTGCGCCGTTGGTCGGCGCGGTGACCACGCGGCCGCCGGCCGCATTCTCTTCGTTCACGGCCAGCGCGTAGAGGTCCACCCAGTCCATGACCGTCAGGGGATCGCTCAGCGACCGCTCCGCCTGGGACGAGAGCTGGGCATGCAGCGCTGCCGCGCGCCGCTCCACCTTCAGGCCGGGCAGCGTGCCCTCCGTGGCGCAGCCGCGATCGATGCACTCGTCCATCACGCGCCAAATCTCGAGCAGCCGCTCGCGGGTCTCGGCCGCGGTGCGCCAGGCGGTCTCGTTTTCCAGCATGACGTCGCTGATGGCGAGACCCGTGCGCTTGGTGTGGCCGAGCAGTTCGGCCGCGGTGGTGAAGGGATAGCGGAGTTCCGTGTCGTCCTTTTTGATGGGTCCGCTCTCGGCATCCTCCTCGTCCACCACGAAGCCGCCGCCCACGGAGTAGAACGCGGCCGCCAGCAGCGTCCCGCCGGACTCGTCGAGGGCCGTGAAGCGCATGCCGTTCGGGTGATGGGGCAGCTTCTGGCGCCGGTCGAAGACCAGGTCCTCCCGGTGCGCGAAGGCGATCTCGCGCTCGCCGCCGAGCCGCAGTACGCCGTTCTCGCGGACGGCCTCCACCCGCGCGGGTATCGACTCCACGTCGACGTTCTCGGGACGCTCGTCCTCGAGCCCCAGGATGACCGCCTTGTCGGAGCCGTGGCCGCGCCCGGTGGCGCCCAGCGAGCCGTAGAGTTCCACCTGCACCCGGGCGACGCGCTCGAACACGCCCGCCTCGCGCAGCCGCGCGACGAACTGCCCGGCGGCCTTCATCGGTCCCACGGTGTGGGAACTGGAGGGGCCGATGCCGATCTTGAAGAGGTCGAATACGCTGATGGCCATGACGAGTCCGTGTCGAAGTTGCAGCCTCGTATGATCGGTCCCCGCGCGGCGGGATACAAGGGCGGGGTCAGGCGGAGGGACGAGGCTGCAGGTGGCCGAGCTCCTGCAGCGCATTGCGCACCACCCGCAGCGCCGAGCGCAGAAACAGCACCACCAGCCCGCCGGCGATCAACAGGTCGGGCCAGCCGGACTCGAGCAGCCAGACCGCCCCGGCGGCGAGGATGACCGCCATGCCGTCGAAGATGTCGTTGCGCGAGCACTCCCACACCGAAGCCATGTTGACGTCGTCGTTGCGCAGCGGCGTGAGCAGCGCGAGGCAGACGAGGTTGGCACCCAGATTGAGTACCGCAGCCACGCTCATCGTCTCCACCACCGGCACGCCCGGGTGGAACAGGCTCCAGGCGATCTGGCCGGCCACCGCCAGGGCGGCGGCGGTGATCAGCACGCCCTTGAACAGCGCCACCCTGGCCTTGGCGCCGGCCGCGGCGCCCACCACCGCGAAGCTGAGGGCATAGGTGAGCGCATCGCCCAGGTTGTCGAGGGTGCCCGAGAGCAGCGCCGAGGAACCGCTGAGTACGGAGGCGGCGAGCATCATGACGAACGTGGCAGCATTGATTGCGAGCACGATGGCGAGAACGCGCCGCTGGCGCGTCTGCAGCTCCGCCGTGTCGATGGGCCGTTCGCAGCAGCAGTCGCTCATGCCGGGATGGTATCGCATCCGCGCCTTGCGGTGGCACGCCGCGCCGGCTTCCCCGGCGGCTTTCCCTGGATCGGGTTTGTCCGTATAAGAGTGCTGAAGATCCCCCCCACGATCCCCGGACGGAGCCCCGCCATGCGCATGGCCGATTTCATCGAACAGAACCTGGAGCCGATATTGTCGGACTGGGAGCAGTTCGCCGCGGAGCTGGAGCCGGCGGCCGCAGGGTTGACGAAGCAGGAACTGCGGAATCTCGCCGGGGCGATCCTGCGCTCGATCGCCGAAGACATTCGAATGAATCAGAGTGAAGCCGAACGGCACCGTAAATCACTCGAGGAGCCGAACCGGGACGGCGGGCACATAGGCAGGACCGGCCGCGGCCACGCCGCCGAGCGGCTGGGTGAGGGTTTCACCCTGCAGCAGCTCGTGGCCGAATACCGGGCGCTCAGAGCCAGCGTCATCCGGCAGTGGCGCGAGACGCTGCAGGAACAGGGTGATGGCGAAGTGGAGGAGTTGACCCGCTTCAACGAAGCCGTCGACGAGTCGCTGGTGGAGGCGGTAGGCTGGTATCACGCGCGCATCGAGGATGCCCGCGACCTCCTGAACGGGGTGCTCGCCCACGACCTCAGAGGCCCACTCGAGTCTCTGCTCATCGGCACCCGGGTGCTGATGGATCACGAAGCGGCGCTGGAGGCGGATCAGCTGCGCTCCGTCGTGCTCATCCGCAACAGCGGCGAGCGTATGCGGGCGCTCATCAACGACCTCCTCGATTTCACCCGCACGCGCCTCGGCACGGGGCTGCCGATCGCCGCTGCGGAGGCGGACCTCGGCCTCATCCTGAGGCGCATCTGTGACGAGCTGCGCATGGCCCATCCGGAAGCCGACATCCGCTGCGAGGCATCCGGCGACCTGGCCGGCGTCTGGGACGGCGGGCGCATCGAACAGATGCTCGCGAATCTGATCGAGAATGCCGTCACGCACGGTCGGCAGCGCCGGCCGGTCCGGGTCCTGGCGCGAGCGGATGGCGACGACGTGGTCGTGGAGGTCCATAACGAACACGGCGGCATCCCCGAGGAGATGCAGGAAGTGATCTTCGACCCCCTCAGGCGCGCCGCTCGGTCGGATACGACCGAAGGCCTGGCGGGCTACAGCGTCGGTCTCGGCCTTTACATCGCGCGGCAGATCGTGGAGGCGCACAACGGCTTCATCGAACTCGCGTCCTCGCAAGAAGACGGCACGACGTTCACCGTGCGTCTGCCGCGCCGCAGGCGGGACGGCGCGCATACGGCGGGCCTGACCTGAGCCCGGGCGATCGGCCGCTCGCCGCCAAGCCGGTGTTCCGGCTGGAGCAGCATCCGACCGGCCTTCAAGCCGGCTTGCGCACGCGGACCGTCAGTCGGCCAGCAGCTCGTCCAGTGATTCCCGTACGAGGCCGGCCCAGGCTTCCGCGGACTGCGCCGGCGGCAGGCTGTCCCTTCCCGGCGGCGGCGGCACCCGCTCGGTCAGGTCGATGAGGAAGCGATTCATGGCAACCTCGCCGTCGCCGTCGATGACGAACAGACCGGGCGTCCCGGTGACGCCATAGCCGTAGGCGATCTCGTCGCCTTCCAGCGCCGTCACGAAGTCATAGCCGTTGCGGGCGATGAACCCGGCCGGGTCGCCGTCGTCCCAGACGCTGACGGCGAAGACCTGCACGCCCCGGCCGGCGTAGTCCTCGCGGATGGACTGGAGATGGGGCATGAGTGCCTTGCACCAGGGGCACCAGGTGGCCCAGAACAGCACTACCGCCGGCCGGCCGTCGGCGTCGGCCGGGAATTCCACGGTCTCACCGGAGGGCGAGGGCAGCGTCCACGCCGGCGCGTCCGCACCGTGCGGCAGCGGCGGAGCCGCTTCCCTCGCGCCGAGAGAGGGCGCGGCAAGCAGGATGGTCAGGGCCAGTGAGGTGCACAGTGCTTTCATCGGTCGGGGTCCTTTTGTCGGAGTGCGTCACGGAGGATGTCGGGACCGAGTGCCGCGCGCAGCCAGATGCCGGGCCCGCGACCGACGCTGCTCACGGCTGCGCCTGCCGGGTATCGGGGCCGATGCGGGCGCCGTCCGCGGACAGCAGCGCGTGCAGCAGATTGTCCTGGAAGTGGATATTGCCGGTCAGCTGGTCGTGTTCCTCGCACAGGAAGAACGAGTAGTCCAGCGGGAAGTAGATGTAGCGGTGCCGTGACACCGTAGGGTCCAGCGTCTGGCGGGCGATGAGCGAGGGCTTCGTCACTACCCCGTCGCCGGGTTCGAGCAGCAGTTGTTCGTAGTCGATGCCTTCGTGCCGGTCGCGGATCTCGGAGGGCTCGAGCCGGAGCCTGGAGTCGCCGCCCCATTCCTCGACCAGGATGCGGGCGGGGGTCAGCGTGCAGTCGCCGCCGAAGGTGATGAAGCGCACCGTCGGTTCGGGTTCCGGCACGGTGAGCGACCAGACGAAGCGCCGGGCCCGCTCGATACGCTTCTCGAAGTAAGCCTCGTAGGTGCGCAGACGCTGCTCGGCGCGCTGCGGGTCCTCGATGTCGGCGCAGATCCGCTCGCGCACTCCCCGGTCGTAGACCGACATGCCGAAGCGGCGCCAGAACTCGCTGGAGAAGACGTCGCGTTCCAGGGGTTCGCCGTCGGCCGTGACCAGCCAGGTATTGAGCGGGTGGGGAAGCAGCTGGTAGGTGCTGGGAAATGTGGCGACCACTTCCCGGGGGATCCGGTTCAGCCCCACCTTCGAGCCTTCCCTCAGCGTGCGGAAGGCCTTTACCGTGCCCAGATTGGGCGTGCCCAGGAGCACCACGCGCCGCATGTGCCCGGCGCCGCGGTTGCTCACCGGGAAGTCGTTGTCGTTCAGGACGTCCTGTGTGCCGTAGCGGCCGTAGTAGCGGGCGATCAGGCCGCCCATGCTGTGCGCGATGATGTCGACCCTGAGCTGCGGGTTGTCGTGATCCCGCCGAATCTGCTCGAGAAAAGCGTCCAGCTTCCGCACCGTGCTGACGTTGTCCTGGCGCCAGTCGTAGGTAAACACGTAGTAGTGCTTTGCGCCCTGGCCGGGAGGCTCGCCGGCGGTGGCTCTGCGATAGCCGCCATAGCGCTCGAGCACGCGGAGTATCTCGGAATAGAAATCCCGTCCTGCCGCCTTGTCCGTGAGCCCGGACACCACGAGTTCGTCGGGCAGCGGCTCGAGCGTCTCGGGGTCTATCTCGAGCGCGAGTTCGGAATAGTCGGCGAACATGATCTTCCAGACGGGGCCCGGCCATACCTCCTGCCCGGTGTCCGCGTGGGCGAGCCGGGAGCCGAGCGCGCCCGGGATGAGCACCACCGGCGGCTGGATGTCCGGATTGGACTGCATGGCGTAGAGCCGCGCGAGGTCGGGCGCGGGACCGGCGCAGGCGCCGATCGCGAGAGCTGCCGCAATGACCGCCAGACCACGTCTGACGCTAACCATGAGGCCACGCATGGCTCTAACCGTGAGGGTTACCGATGTTCGCGCTCAGCAGCGTATCCTCCCTGCGGAGCAGGAACAGGGCCAGGCAGGCCGCGAGCATGGGCCAGGCGGCGAAGAACAGGATGTTCGGCCCCTCGAACGGCGCCAGATACTGGCGGAAGGAAGACAGGGTGGAGACGGTGTGCATGGCCAGGATGGCGCCGTAGGTCCAGGTTCGCCAGGCGCCGGCGAGGAAGGCCAGCACCACGATAAGCTGCAGCCCGCCGAGTGCGTAGAAGACGGTTTCGCCCAGTCCGGGCATCGCGTAGAAGGTGCCGAATACGCCGGCCGCATGCTCGGGGCGAAGCAGCTTGTCCACCGACCAGACGAGCATGACGATGGCGACGCCGACGCGCAGTGCGAGCAAGGAGATTCGCAGATTGCGGTTAGTTGATTCCATGTTCGGAGTTCCTCCTCAGACTTTGTAGCCGCCGACCTCGTCTTCGCTGTGCTCGACGCCCAGGCCGAGCGCGATGCGGTTGACGAAGTTGAAATAGGCGACGATCAGGTTGGCCAGCAGGATGTCTTCGTCGGTGTAGCCGCTGCGGCGCATCGTCACCACGTCGCTTTCCTCGACGGCCGCGGGAGAGGCCGTCAGCTTGCTCGCGTAGTCGAGCAGCGCGCGATCGCCGGGCGGCAGGTCCGCCTCCCGGTAGTCGCTGCAGACCCGGTCCAGCAGATCCTCGTCCCTGAGGTATTTCGCCAGCGCCTCGCGGTGGTGGCTGACACAGTACTCGCACTGGTTCTCACGCGATACCACAACGGCAATCATCTCGCGCTGGGCGCGGGACAGCCCGCCGGAGCCGAACAGCAGACCCATGTAGAGGTCCAGGTGATGGGCCAGCGCCGACGGGCGCAGGCTGTGGACCTTCAGGATGTTGGAGACGCGGCCCCGTTGCTCTCGCAGGCGGTCGTACAGCTCGGCGATCTCGCCCTCCGCCCCGTCTTCCGGATGTACGTGTATCCAGCTCATGATTGCTCGCTCCAGTAGATCTGTCCGGCAGATCTATACAACTTGATGCTTGTATTCTGAACTGATCGGTACTAAATTACCACGCCGAGCACGACAGGTTCAATCAGCGCATTGCATGGCGAACCATTACATACCGATAAGCAAAGGAGTTCCCGATGGCCGACGTACTGACCGCCACCCGTTCCCTCTACGACCGTTTCGTTGCGGCGCTCGGTCCAATTGACGGAATAGGGCCGCTGTTGCTGCGGCTGTATCTCGCGCCGGTATTCATGCAGGCGGGATGGAACAAGCTGGCCAATTTCGAGCAGACCGCCCAGTGGTTCGGCAATCCCGACTGGGGGCTGGGGCTGCCTTTCCCGTCGGTGATGACGGCGCTCGCGGCGGGCACCGAATTCTTTGGCGGCATGCTGCTGATCGCCGGCCTCGCTACGCGCCTCATCGCCATACCGCTGGCCTTCACGATGCTGGTGGCGATGTTCGCCGTCCACTGGGAGAACGGGTGGCTGGCCATCTCGGATGCATCCAGCTGGCTGGCCAACGAGCGCGTCATGGAGGCAGCGGAGCGCAAGGAGAAGGCGATCGAACTGCTGAAGGCACACGGCAACTACAGCTGGCTGACGGCACGGGGCTCCATCACGATCCTGAACAACGGCATCGAGTTCGCCGCCACCTACTTCGTGATGCTGATCGCGCTGCTGTTCACCGGCGGCGGGCGTTTCTTCAGCCTGGACTACTGGATTGCCCGGGCGACCGGCGGCCGCCGCGAGGCGGTGTGAGTCAGCCAGGCGCCGCCAGGTTTAGCCAGGTTTAGCCAGGGGTAGCCGGGCTGATCCGGCCTCTGGTTTGCATTATGAACTGATCAGTACTAAATTGAAGGCATGAATAGAGGACGACCACTCGAATTCGATCCCGATACCGCGCTGGAAGCGGCGATGCAGCTGTTCTGGAGCCGCGGTTTCGAGGCCGCCTCATTACAGGATCTGCTGGATTCCATGGGCATCGCCCGCAGCAGTTTCTATCAGGCCTTCGGCAGCAAGCAGGAAGTGTTTCTGCGGGCCGTCGAGCGTTATCGGGACTATCTCGTCGGCGAGCTGCGCACCTCCATGGAGAGCGCGGACTCGGGGCTGGCGTTCATCGAGGGCACGCTGAAGTCGGTGGCCGAGGACACGAAGTGCGCGGATGGCCGCCGTGGCTGCCTCGTCTTCAATTCGGCGGCCGAATTCGGTCAGAAAGACCCCGAGGTGGCCGCCCGTGTGGCCGCGAGCATCGACGCCTTCACACGGGTCTTCACCGATGCCGTGCGTCGCGCACAGGAAGAGGGCGACGTCCCGCCGGAGCGCGACCCGAAGCTGCTCGGCCGCCACGTCGTCTGCACGATGAGTGGATTGCGTACGCTGGCCAAGGCGGGAGCCCGACGCAGCGAACTGGTCGCCATCGCCGATCTGGCGATGCGATCGCTCGGCTGACCCACGCGACAGCCATTCGTCCCGCACGGTACCGCGAGGTGCTGCGGGTACCGACACGAGCAACACAGGAGAGAGATCATGAAGTTCCGCGTACACGACATCGAGAGCGCACCGGAGCAGTCACGTCCCGTCATGGAGGCGGTGAAGGAGAAATACGGCTTCCTGCCCAACCTGTTCGGCGTCTTCTCGCATTCGCCGGCGGCCGCCGAGGCTTATGCCTCCATCGGCCAGGCGCTGGAAAAGGCGGCACTCGACCCCGCCGAGCAGCAGGTGGTGTTCCTGACCGTGAGCGCGAAGAATGGCTGCGACTACTGCGTGGCGGCGCACAGCACGCTCGCGAAGGCCACGTCGATGTCCGACGAGGCGCTCGAGGCCCTGCGCAACGGCGAGGAGCTGCCGGATGAGCGGCTGCAGGCCGTGGCGCGCTTCGCCGCCGCCATGCGCGACCATCAGGGCTGGGTGCCGGAGGAGGAACTGAAGGCGTTCGCCGACGCCGGCTATGAGCAGCGCCACGTGCTGGACGTCATCACCATCCTGGCGATGAAGACGCTCAGCAATTACACCAATCACCTCGCCGGCACGCCGCTCGACGACGCATTCGCCGCCCAGTCCTGGGACGGCGGCCGTCACGCTGCCTGACCGGGTTCTGCCGATGAGCGTTCGAGCAGTGCAGCGCGGTCAGCGTCGACCCCCCTTCCCCGGGATATCCCTGTTCGCGCTGACTGCGCTGCTTCTGCTCGCCCTCGCCGACGGTGCCGGCGCGCAGGGCTGGGAGACGGACATCCTGCGCGATACCTTCGGCTACGGCGAAGGCACCCCGGCGGATGTCGACTGGAACGAGATCGAGCAGGGCTGCGGCGCGCGCGATTGCATCCCGTCCATCGACGAGCCGCGGTTCGTTGCCGCCGACGAGGCGGAATTCCTTTCCCCGGCCGACGTCGTGATGGGCATCGAGATCGACGGCGATGCGCGGGCGTATCCCATCTCCATCCTGAATTTTCACGAGATCGTGAATGACGAGATCGGCGGGCGGCCCGTCGCCATCACCTATTGTCCGCTATGCGGGTCTGGCATCGCGTTCGACCGCAAGTTCGGCGAGCAGGTGGTGGAATTCGGCGTGTCCGGGCTCCTGCGCAAGAGCGACCTGATTCTCTACGATCGGGCCACGGAGTCACTGTGGCAGCAGATTACCGGCAGGGCATTCGCCGGGCCGATGCGCGGGGAAGAGTTGGAGCCCATCCCGGTCTCCATCACACGCTGGGTGCGGTGGCGCGATGCCCACCCGGACACCCGGGTTCTGTCCACGGACACCGGGTTCGAGCGACCGTACTCGAACAAGACGCCCTACGGCGACTACGACGAGAGCCGGCGCCTGCTTTTCCCGGTGGACTATGACCGCAGTCTGCATCCGAAGACCGTGGTACACGGCGTCGAGGTGGGCGATGCCTCCTATGCCGTGACGGAGAGCGTCCTGCAGGCACACGGGGAACTGGAGCAGCCCGGCGAGCCCGGCGTGCGCTGGGAGATGCGGCCTGGCGGCGAGGTGACCGCCGTGCGGGGCGACACCGGCGAGCGCCTGGTCACTCACCGGATGTTCTGGTTCGCCTGGTACAGCTTTCACACCACGACGCGCCTCTATACCGAGCAAGACGACGCAGACGACGGCGGCGGATGAGCGGGACACTGCAGCGCCGGGATCGACGTCACGTGGTGATCGTCGGTGGCGGATTCGCCGGCGTCAGCGTCGCGCGCCGGCTCGAAAAGCGGCTCGATCCGGATTGGGAGATCTACCTCCTCAGCGAGGAGAACTACCTGACCTACAAACCACTGCTGCCGGAGGTGGTCGGCGCCTCCATCCTGCCGAGCAATGTGGTTGCCCCGCTGCGTCAGATGACGCGGCGCACGCGTCTGCGCATGGTCCGGGTGGAAGGCATCGATGTCGCCGCAAAGACCGTGTACTACCGGGGCCGGGAGCCAGGCAGCCTGAACTACGACGAGCTGGTGCTGGCCTGCGGTCAACGGCCGAGGGTGGATCTGATCGAGGGCATGGATCGCTACGGTAATCCGCTCGCGAGCGTGGGCGACGCGCTGCATCTGAGGAACCGCATTCTGGCGCGTCTGGAGCAGGCGACCATAGAGCCCGACAGGTCGACGCGGAACTGGCTCACACGGTTCGTCGTCGTGGGCGGCGGTTTCAGCGGCGTCGAGGTGGCCGGGGAGCTCTTCGACTTCCTGTGTGCCGCCGTCCCTTACTACAAGAACGTCTCGGCGCAGGACTGCCGCGTTACGCTCCTGCACGCCGGTGATCGGCTGCTGCCCGAACTCTCGCCGCGACTCGGTGAAGTGGCCAGGAAGAATTTCGCGAAACGTGGCATAAACGTGCATCTCGATGCTCGCGCCGTCCGCGTCGACCGCGACGGTGTGACCCTCGCGGACGGCGAACGTATCAGCGGCGGGACGGTAGTCACGACGATCGGGACGCAACCCCAGCCGTTCACGGAGGCGGTCGATCTGCCGAAGGACAGAGGCAGGTTCGTGACGGCACCGGACATGTCGGTGGAGGGCGCGGGCGGCATCTGGGCGATCGGCGACTGCGCGCTGGTACCGAATGCCTGGGATGGCGAATACAGTCCGCCGACGGCCCAGTTCGCGGAACGCCAGGCCCGAACGCTGGCCGATAATCTGCTGGCGAGCACCGCCGGCAGGGAGACTCGCGAGTTCCGCTACCGGCCCCGCGGCCAGCTCGCCTCCATCGGCCATACGAAGGCGGTCGTGGAACTGCCGGGCATTCGTTTCTCCGGCTTCATTGCCTGGCTGGTGTGGCGTGCCTTCTACCTGGTGCGCATCCCGACATTGGCGAGAAAGACCCGGCTGTATCTGGAATGGACCTGGGCCATGTTCTTCCCGCCCGACGTCGCCCACATGAATTTCGACCGTACCGGGATGGCAAGCTCTGCCGTGGAGCGGAGGTCTGCGAGTGAAGAGACAGGCAGTGAACGCTATGAAAGGCAGCATCAGAGATCAGCTCAGGCGTAACACCGTCGCCCTGATCAGTCTGGTAGTCGCCCTGGTCGGGCTGACCTACAACACCTGGCGGAACGAACTCACCGAGCACAACCGCAACCTGCGCGCCGCCGGCTTCGAGATGATCCTGACCGTCGGCGAGCTGCAGCAGATCGTCTTCTTCAGCCACTACGACCAGGACCAGTACCGCGGCAATCCACGGGCCGGCTGGACCCGCGTGCTGCTGCTGGACGATCTCTCCGAGATCATGCCCGATCACGTCGAGGTGGCTACGGACGACTTGCGCGCTACCTGGGACGAAGACTGGGCGGCGCTGGGCAGCGAGGCCGAGGCCGAGACGCGAATCACCGCCGCTATCGACCGGGTTCGCGATGAAACGCTGGAGGCGCTGGCCGATCTCGACTGACGACGCTCGCGGAGGGCGGAGAACGTGATGGCACCAGAGACTTCCCGCAAGACCGCACCGGCCGGACGCGGCTCCGTCTTGCTTCTTGCGTGCCTGATGCTCGTGGCGGGCAATGCGGCCGCGGCGTCCTGCCCCGGAGAAGGAATCGCCGTGCAGGTGCTCGGCTCGGGCGGTCCCATTGCAGACGACTCCCGTGCCTCCACGAGCTATGTGGTCTGGGTCGACGGCACATCCCGGATCCTGATCGATGCGGGGTCGGGCGCCTTCCTGCGTTTCGGCGAAATCGGCGCCGATTTCGGCCAGCTGGACTTCATCGGACTCAGCCACTTCCATACCGACCACTCCGCCGACTTTCCGGCGCTGCTGAAATCCGGGTCCTTCTCGGATCGCTCCGTGCCGGTGAGGGTAGTCGGGCCCTCGGGCAGCGACCGCTTCCCGGACCTCGACGGGTTCCTCCACGGCCTGCTCAGTCCCGAAGTTGGCGCGTACCGCTATCTCTCCGGCTATCTCGACGGTTCGGGCGGATTGCCCGCCCTCGACACCGTGGCGGTTACCGATGAGTCCGGCACAACGCGCGTGTTCGAAGGCGAGGACGGCCTCGTGATCGACGCCATGCACGTGCCTCACGGCATCGTTCCGGCGCTGGCATTCCGCTTGCGCATCGGCGAGACCTCAATAGTGTTCGCCGGCGACCAGAACGGCTCGAAAGAGGCCTTCGCCGACTTCGCCCGGGAAACCGATCTGCTGGTAATGCACATGGTCATTCCGGAGGGCATCGGCGGGCCGGCGAGCCGGCTCCACGCGACGCCCGGCGAGATCGGCACCGTGGCGGATCGGGCCGGGGCCCGCAAGCTGGTTCTCAGCCATTTCATGGCGCGCAGCCTGCGCGATCTGGACGGCAACATCGGCCGGGTGCGAGAGCATTACGACGGCCCCGTGATCGCGGCCGACGACCTCGACTGTTTCCGCCTGCCCTGAGCGCCGGCATCGTACCCGGATGGTAACGGAGAGCTGACCGCAGCAGTCTGCCATCCGGGGACTCCGCGGATCTCGGAATAATCCCGGCATTCGGCCGGTCACCTTGAGCAGAGCCGGCGCGAGCCGGGATCCTGCAGCCCGACGACGGAGTCACCCTATGTATCCAGATTATGGGCGGGCGCGAGCCCGCCTGATGCCGCTTGTTATGCTCGCCTTGACGACCACGGCGATGGCCCAGTCGGACGACGGTGGGACGGACGAGGCCGTCGAAGAGATCGTAGTGACGGCGTCTAGGGCCAGTCAGCGCACTGCGTTCGATTCGGCAGTACCGGTCGATATCCTGACCGCGCGGCAACTCCAGAGCACGGGCGCCGTCGCCGGAGAGCTGGGTGAAGCGCTTGCCACGCTGTCACCGGCATTCAACTTTCCGCGCCAGTCGAACTCGGGCACATCCGACCTGGTCCGCGCCGGACAGCTGCGCGGACTGAGTCCCGACCAGATGCTGGTGCTGGTCAACGGTAAACGCCGGCATACCTCGGCGATCGTGAACACCGAGACCAAGATCGGCCGCGGCACGGCTGCCGTCGATTTCAATACCATACCCCTGAACGCGGTCGAGCGGATCGAGGTGCTGAGGGACGGGGCGGGTGCGCTCTACGGCTCGGATGCGATCGCCGGCGTGGTGAACGTTATCCTTGACGACAGTGTCGGCTTCTCGACCGCGGTGAGCTACGGCGCACACCATACCGATGTCGAGCCCATCGACCAGACACTGACGGACGGGCAGACGTTCACCGCCGATGCCAAATACGGCTGGCGCATCGGCGAACGTGGTTTCCTGAAGACGGGCGCAGCCTGGCGGACCCGTAACGCCACGAACCGTGCCGGCTTTGACCAGATCCCGTTCTTCGTGGCGCCCACGCCGGACAATCTGGTGCTGCAGGGGCAGAGGAACTATGCCGAGGGCGATCCGAACGTCGACGAACTCAGCCTCTGGTTCAATACGGAAGTTCCTCTGACCTTGGCGGAGTTCTACGCGTGGGGCACCTGGGCGGACCGGGAGAGTGACGGTGGGGCGGCGTTCTATCGCTATCCGGACAGCGCGGCCAATGTACGGGAAATCTACGACGAGGGATTTCGACCGGAGACGCGGGCCGAGGACCGGGATACTGCCCTTGTCAGCGGGCTGCGCGGCGAGGCGGGCGCCTGGCAGCTCGACGGGAGTGTCGGCTATGGGCGCAACCGATTCGAGTTCGGCGTGGACAACTCATTGAATGCGTCTCTGGGGCCGTCCAGTCCGACCAGCTTCGATTCGGGAACCTTCATATTCGACCAGCTCACGGTAAATCTTGATGCGGTGAGGGAGTTCGAAAGCGGCTGGTTCGGCCGACCGATCAATCTGGCGGCAGGCCTCGAGTATCGCCGAGAGACCTACGAGACCGAGGCGGGTGATCCGGCATCCTTCGAGGCAGGGGTCTTCGACGGCGAGATCGGGGCTCAGGCCGCACCCGGGCTGACGCCGGACGATGTGGTCGACATCGACCGGGATGTGGTGAGCGCCTATCTCGACGCCGGCGTCGACATCACGGACCGGCTGTTCCTGGAGGCAGCCGCCCGGCTCGAGGAATTCAGCGATTTTGGCAGCGCCGCGACAGGCAAACTGGTCGGCCGCTACGAACTGACACCCTCGGTGGCGCTGCGGGCGGCCGCGTCCAACAGCTTCCGCGCTCCCAACCTGGCGCAGCTCGGTTTCTCCGATACCAGTCTGAACTTCGGCGAGGACCGGACCCTGATCCGTACGCGCACGCTCCGCGTCAACGACCCGCTGGCCAGGGCACTGGGTGCGCGCAACCTGGACGAGGAACGCTCGGTGAATCTCAGCGCCGGCGCGGTCGCGCGCCTCGGCGGCCTGTCCCTTTCGCTCGATGTCTTCCGCATCGACGTCGAGGACCGCGTCACGCTGTCCGAACGCCTGTTCAGCCCCGCGCTGAGCGAGTTCCTGGCCGCTCAGCCCAGCGGGGAGAACGTGGAGTCGGTACGATTCTTCACGAATGCGGTCGACACCGAGACGACCGGCTTCGACCTGGTGGCCGACTACGCGAGGCCCTGGGCGAGCGGGGACCTGCAGCTGACAGCGGCCTATCACTATGCCAGCACGGAGGTGGAGGAGATCAAGGAAACGACGCCCGAGCTTGCGGACATCGATACCGACCTGAGACTGATCGGCGTGGAGGAGATCAACACGCTGGAAGAAGCTGCCCCCGAGGACAAGCTCGTGCTGACGGGCCGCTGGTCGAATGACCGGTGGCGATTCCTGACGCGGGTCTCGCGCTTCGGCAGTACGGTGCGTGTGTTCAACTTCGGTGGAGGCTTCGAGCCGCGTCAGGAGTACGGCGCGGAGACCCGGCTGGACCTGGAAGGCGGTTATCGTTTCGATAACGGTCTGTCGCTCGACATCGGCGTGCTGAACGCCCTCGACGAGTATCCGGACCTCTCCTCCGCCGACATCAACTTCTTCGGTAATCTGCCGTATGACATCCTGTCACCGGTGGGGGTAAACGGGCGCTATCTTTATCTTCGCGCACGGCTGGAGTACTGATGATCGGGGGATGGCATTTCGGGCGGCTCGCGGCGGTCACCGTGCTGGCGGCACCGTTCCTCGTGCCGATCATGGCTTCCGGCCAGGGGATCGACCATGATGGCTGGGAGGCGCTGCTGCAGCGCCATGTCGTCGAGACAGGCAACGGTGCCTCGACGGCCGTCGATTACGCCGGGATGGCGTCGGACCGGTTGGCGCTGCAGCGTTATCTGGGACAGACGGCGGCGGTCGACCGCGGGGAATTCCGGCAATGGAGCGAGTCGGATCAACTCGCCTTTCTCATCAACGTCTATAACGCGCAGACGGTAGAACTGATCCTGACGGCGTGGCCCGAACTGGAGTCCATACGGGATCTCGGCGGGCTGCTGGAGTCGCCCTGGGAGATCGAGTTCTTCGAGCTGCTGGGTAAGCGTCGATCGCTGGACGAGCTGGAGCACGAGATGATCCGCGGACACTACGACGAGCCGCGCATCCACTTCGCCGTGAACTGCGCGAGCATCGGCTGCCCCGCACTCAGCCGAGAGGCCTACGAGGGCGGCAGGCTGGACAGGCAGCTGGAAGCGGCGACTCGCCGCTTTCTCGGCGACCGCAGCCGGAATCGGCTGGAGGGCGGGGTGCTTTACGCCTCGCCGATCTTCGATTGGTATCGCGCAGATTTCGAATCGGGATTCCGGGGTGCCGAGAGTCTGGCAGGATTCCTGTCGCTCTACGGTGATTCGCTCGGGCTGGCGGCATCCGAGCAGCGCGCCTTGCGGCAGGGCGATATCGACATCCGATACCTGGCGTACGACTGGCAGCTGAACAGCACGGCAGGAGGCGATCATCCATGACGCTCAACCAGATCACCATCCCCTGCATCGATTACGCCGAATCCGTCGCCTTCTACCGGGCGCTCGGCCTGGTCCAGATCGTCGATGCGCCGCCGCGCTATGCGCGCTTCGAGAGCGAGAGCGGCGACGGCGCCACGCTGTCGCTGCACGCCGTCGACCCGGCGACCGAGTTGGTGGCGGCGGGCACGGTGATCTACTTCGATCACGATTCCGCCGAGGCGCTGGACCGCCACGTCCGGGAGCTGGAGCAGCGTGGTGTGAGATTCGACACGGCGCCGGCGGACCAGCGGTGGGGGTGGCGGGAGGCGCGCCTCACCGACCCGGCCGGGAACGCGGTCTGCCTGATGTTCGCGGGCGGGAATCGCCGATTTCCGCCCTGGCGGATCTGATTCCGCCTGTCGTCAAAAAGGCGGCCCCGGCCGTGGCCGAGTCTCTGCATGATCGCTAAGATACACGCCCGATTTCGGAGACGCCTGCGTGGAAGCACTCCTCGTATCCACCTTCGCCGTGGCGCTGGCGGAGATCGGCGACAGGACGCAGCTTCTCGCGCTCGTCCTCGCCGCCCGATTTCGCAAGCCCGCGCCGATCATCGCCGGCATTCTGCTGGCGACGATCGCCAATCACTGGGTGGCCGCCGAGATCGGTGCGCTGATTGCCGACTGGCTGCCGCCGGACGTCGGCCGCTGGCTGATCGCCGGCGCGTTCATCGTGATGGGCCTGTGGGTGCTCGTTCCCGACAACGAGGACGATGCGGCCGCCCGCTACCCGTATGGCGCCTTCCTGACGACGCTGATCGCCTTCTTCCTGGTGGAGATCGGAGACAAGACCCAGATTGCGACCGTCGTGCTCGCCGCGCAATTCGAGGCGGTGTGGCTCGTGGTAGTGGGCACGACGGTCGGGATGCTGGCGGCGAACGTACCGGTGGTGTTGCTGGGGCACTTCAGCGCCGACCGCCTGCCAATGCGTCTGATTAACGCGATCGCCGCCGCCGTGTTCATCGTGATCGGTGTGGCGGTGCTGTTCGGCGGGGCTTGAAGCCGTAAAGGCCGCTACGACCTAATTCGATTCGGTAATCGCCCGTCGCACGGTGTCGAGGGATGGATAGGCCTGACCGGGCGCCCGGTTGAATCGCTCCCGGAAAGCCCGGCGCTGGATGTGGTCTACGAGATCGACGGGGGAGAGCGCCGCGTCACAGGACTCGACCGATCCGGCTCCGTTTACGCTCTCTGGATTCTGGTTCTTCATTGCCGTTACGCCGGTATTTTCGACCGAGAATAGTCCAGTTCGCCGGTCCCGCAAATGGGGGTATATCGCGGGGGCGGGCAACCTGCTGTTTTTGCGGTTTGTTGCCGTTTCCGGGGCCTCTGCGGTAACCCGTTCGTAACAGAAAAGCCGCGGATTCTCCGCGAACCTCCGCCACCAACCGGGCCCGCCGGCCGCAAGGCGCGCTATATGCGCCGCGCGATATAACGCAATAACAACAAATACGTTCCCGGACCTGCGGAGACTCCTTATTGTGCGATCTCGGCCGGCCACGTTGCCCGCCGGCGAAGAGTGTCAACAGGAGGCGGGAGCCAATGACCGGAGTCGCAGCAGATCGGGCCTCAGATCGGATAGAGCCTCCACTCACGGACGAGCGCCGCGAGCGGCTGCAAGCCGCGGTGGCCGACCTTTCGGAGGCGCAGCTGACCTGGGCGAGCGGCTATCTGGCGGGGCTTGCCGCCGCCACGGGTGCGGCGAATCCCGCCGCGGCGCCATCGCCCGGCGCCGGCGAAGACGCCCGGGAGCGGCTGACCATCCTTTATGGTTCCCAGACCGGGAACGGGCGGCGCGTCGCCGAGGCGATGCAGGCGGAGGCGACCGGCCGCGGCCTGGCGGCGCGGGTAGTCAGCATGGCGGACTACCGCCCGGCCGAGCTGCGGCGGGAGACGCTGCTCGCGGTGGTCGTCAGCACTCACGGCGAGGGCGATCCGCCTGACGACGCGGAGATGCTGCACGAGTATCTCTTCGGCCCGAAGGCGCCGAAGCTCGGATCGCTGCATTACAGCGTGCTGGCACTCGGCGACTCGAGTTACGCCGAATTCTGCCGCACGGGTCGGGACTTCGATGAACGACTCGCCGCGCTCGGCGCCAGCCGCTACGGCGAGCGGGTCGACTGCGACGTCGATTACGAGGACCCGGCGGCGCGGTGGAGCGAAGCCGTACTCGATGCGGCGCGGGAGCGTCTGGGCGAGGCGGCTCCGGCGCCGCGCCTGCATGCGGTGCCGTCCGAGCCGCCGGCGAGGGTGGCGCCGGGGCCGGTCAGGGCCGAGGTGGTGACCAATCAGCGCATCACGGGCCGCGATTCCGGCAAGCGGGTCCACCACGTCGAATTCGCCGTGGAAGGCCTCGCCTACGAGCCGGGCGATTCCGTCGCGCTGGTCACCCGGAACCCGCCTGCCGTCGTGGAGGCCGTGCTCGAGGTCGCGGGGCTCGACGGCGGCAGCAGCCTCGCCGACGGGCGCGCGCTCGGAGACGCGCTCGCCGCCGACTTCGAGATCACGAAAGCGAGCGCCGGCTTCCTGGAACGATACGCCGCGGCCAGCAGCGCGGGCGCGCTCGCCGAGCTCCTGGCGCACGGGCGCCGACAGGAGCTCGCGGCCTATCTCGCCGATCGGCAGGTGATCGACGTCTTGCACGAGCATCCGGCAGAGCTGACTGCGGACGGGTTCGTGGCCTGCCTGCGGGGATTCAAGCCACGGCTGTATTCGATCGCCTCCAGCCCGCTGGCGAACCCGGACGAGGTGCACCTGACGGTGGCGGCCGTGGAGTACGACGCCTGGGGTCGGCGCCATTACGGCTCGGCGTCGACCGCGCTCGCCGCGCTTGCGATCGGCGCGACGCTGGAGGCGCGCATCGAGCCGAACCCCCGATTCCGCCTGCCGGCGGACGCCTCCGCCCCGACGATCATGATCGGGCCCGGCACCGGCGTGGCGCCGTTCCGCGCTTTCCTGGAACACCGCGAGGCGCTCGGCGCGGAGGGGAGAAACTGGCTGTTCTTCGGCGACCGCCACTTCGCGAGCGATTTCCTGTATCAGATCGAATGGGCGCGCTTTCGCAAGCGCGGCGTGCTGGACCGCATGGACGTCGCGTTCTCGCGGGATCAGGCGGAGAAGGTCTACGTCCAGGATCGGCTGCGCGAGCGCGCGCGGGAGCTGTACGCCTGGCTGGAGGAGGGCGCGTACGTCTACGTGTGCGGTGACGCCGCCCGCATGGCGCCGGACGTCCACGATGCCCTGATCGGAGTGATCGCGGAGGCTGGCGGTCGCACGCCGGAACAGGCCGGCGAGTACCTGAAGGAACTGCGCCGCGCCGGCCGTTATCAGCGCGACGTGTACTGAGGAGACGAGATGAGCGGCACACCAAGCGACGTCGAGAGGATCAAGGCGGGCAGTCGTCACCTGCGGGGCACGCTGGAGCAGAGCCTGCAGGACCGGCTGACCGGCGCCATAGCCGACGACGACACGCAACTGTCCAAGTTCCACGGCATCTACCAGCAGGACGACCGGGACGTGCGCAGCGAGCGGCGGCGCCAGCGTCTGGAGCCCGCGTACTCGTTCATGATCCGCGCACGGGTGCCCGGCGGAGTCTGCACGCCGGCCCAGTGGCTCGCCATGGACGAACTCGCGCGAACCCACGCCAACGGCACGCTGCGCCTGACCACCCGCCAGGCCTTCCAGTTCCATGGCGTCATCAAGACCCGGCTGCGTGCGACCATCCGCGGCATCAACGAGTGCCTGCTGGATACGCTCGCCGCCTGCGGCGACGTCAATCGCAACGTGATGGCGGGCGTGAATCCCTGGCGCTCGGTGCTGCACGCGCGGGTGGCCCGACTCGCCGACGAAGTCAGCGCTCACCTGACGCCTGCGACCCGGGCCTACCACGAGATCTGGCTGGACGGGGAGAAACTCGAGTCCGAAGCCGGCCGTGACGAGCAGGAGCCGATCTACGGTGCCACCTATCTGCCGCGCAAGTTCAAGATGGGTTTCGTGGTGCCGCCGGAAAACGACATCGACGTGTACTCCCAGGACCTCGGCTTCATCGCCATCGAGCAAGAAGGCGAGCTGGCCGGCTTCAACGTGGTGGTCGGCGGCGGCATGGGGACGACCCACGGCGAGCCGGATACCTGGCCGCGGCTCGGCGACGTCATCGGCTACTGCACGCCGGAGCAGGTGACCGCGGTCTCCGAGGCGGTGGTGACCACCCAGCGGGATTTCGGCGACCGCACGAATCGCAAGCATGCGCGGTTGAAGTACACCATCGAGGACCGCGGCGTCGACTGGTTCCGCGGCGAGGTAGAGCGCCGCGCCGGCCTCGAGCTGGCGCCGCCGCGGCCGTTTCGCTTCACCACCACCGGCGACCGCTACGGCTGGATCGAGGGTGACGACGGGCTCTGGCATCGCACGCTCTTCATCGAGAACGGGCGCGTTGCCGATCGGGAGTCCGTCACGCTGATGACGGCGCTGCGCGAAGTGGCGGATCCAGGGCGCGGGCGTTTCATCCTGACGCCGAACCAGAACGTGACCCTGAGCGGGCTGGACGACGGCGGCCGGGAACGCGTGTCGGAGATCCTGCGACGGCACGGCGTCGACGGTGCCGGCGCACCGTCGGCCCTGCGCAGCCACAGCCTGGCCTGCGTGGGGCTGCCCACCTGCGCGCTCGCCATGGCCGAGAGCGAACGCTATCTGCCGGACCTGGTGGGCCGGCTCGAGGAACGGCTGGCGGCACACGGGCTCGACGGCGAGCCGATCGTGATCCGGATGACCGGCTGCCCGAACGGCTGCGCGCGGCCCTTCCTCGCGGAGATCGGTCTCGTGGGCAAGGCACCGGGGCGCTACAACCTCTATCTGGGCGCCGGCTTCAGCGGCGACCGGCTGAACCGGCTGCACCGCGAGAACATCGACGAGGAGACCATCCTGTCGGAGCTGGACGGGCTGTTCGCCCGCTTTGCCGCGGAGCGGGACAGTGGTGAGCGCTTCGGCGACTTCCTGGTGCGCGCCGGTGTGATCCGGGCCGTTACCTCCGGACCGGATTTTCGTGCGGACGAGGACAAGGTGGCATGAGAGCGCTCGGCGAGAACGACAGCCGCCGCGTCGCCGCCGAGGCGGCCAGCGCGAGGCTCGCGCCGCTGGCGGCCGCACAGCGTATCGAGTGGGCGCTGGAGTATCTGCCCGGCAACCCGGTGCTGAGCTCGAGCTTCGGCGCCCAGGCGGCGGTCAGCCTGCACCTCGTCACCCGCATCGATCCCGACATCCCGGTGATACTCATCGATACCGGCTATCTCTTCCCCGAGACCTACCGCTTCATCGACGAGCTCGCCGAGTGTCTCTCCCTGCGCCTGCATGTCTATCGCCCGGCGCTGAGCGCCGCCTGGCAGGAGGCGCGTTACGGCCGCCGCTGGGAGCAGGGTGCGAGCGGCATAGACGACTACAACCGGCAGAACAAGGTGGAGCCGATGGAGCGAGCGCTGGCGGAACTCGGCGCCGGCACCTGGATCGCGGGCCTCAGGCGCCAGCAGTCGGACTCCCGGGGCAGCCTGCCGGTGGTTTCCGGGGACGGTGAGCGCTGGAAGCTGCATCCCATCGTCGACTGGACCGACCGCGACGTCCACCGTTACCTCAGCCGCCATCGGCTGCCCTACCATCCGTTGTGGGAGCAGGGCTACGTGTCCATCGGCGACGTCCACACCACCCGGCCGCTGCACGAAGTCGAGGACGCGGCCGGCACCCGCTTTTTCGGCCTCAAGCGCGAGTGCGGCCTGCACGAGATGGATTTCGGCAAGACGGGCTGAGTCAGTGCGCGTCCGCGGGCGCCTCGCCGCAGCCGCCGCGCAACGGCAGGTCGACGTCGCCGAAGATCGCATCCACCTCGGGCTGGTCTGCGGCCGTCAGGCAGCGCTGCACCAGCGCGTCGGTCAGGTGCGGCGCGAACAGTTCCATGAAATGGCTCATGTAGCGCCTGAGCACGGTGTCCCGACGGAAGCCGATCCAGGTGGTGGAGCGGGGAAACAGGCCCTCGGCGTCGATGGCGACCAGGTCGTCGCCGCAGTCGTGGGCCATGCTCGCCACGATGCCCACGCCCATGCCCATCCGCACATAGGTCTTGATGACGTCGGCGTCGCGGGCGGTGAAGACGACGTCGGGCTCGAGCCCTTCGGCGGCGAACGCTCTTTTCAGAGACGACTCGCCGCTGAAACTGAATACATAGGTGACCAGCGGGTGGCGGGCCAGGGCCTCGATGGTCAGCGGACCGTCGAGCCGGGCGAGCTCATGATCCCGCGGCACCAGGATCATGCGGTCCCAGCGATAGCAGGGCAGCATCACCAGGTCGGCGAACAGGTCCCGGCCGCCGGTCGCGATGGCGAAATCGATCTGGCGGGCCTCCACCATGTCGGCGAGCTGTTCGGACGTGCCCTGATGGAGTTCGAGCGCGACGTCGGGATAGTGTTCGCGGAAGCGTGCGATGACGTCGGGGAGCACGTAGCGTGCCTGGGTGTGGGTGGTGCCGATCGCCAGCGTGCCGTCCGCTTCGTGGCGGGTGTTCGACGCCAGCGTGCGGATATTCTCGATTTCCTGCAGGACGGTGCGCGCCCGCGCGACCACCTCTGCGCCGGCCGGCGTGACGCTCGCCAGACTTCGTCCCTTGCGCTCGAACAGCCGGAGATCGAGCTCCTCCTCCAGCAGTCGGATCTGTTTGCTCACGCCCGGTTGCGACGTATACAGCTTCTCGGAGGCGGCCGTGATGTTCAGGCCGTTGTCGACAATGGCCAGCAGGTAGCGCAGCTGTCGCAGCGTCATGGATTGCCCTCTGTGATCTCCGTCTGCTTCTCTCTGCCGCAGAATCATACGGGCTCGGCAAAGGCCGCGTTATAACGGCTCGGCATGTTTCCAGACCCTTTCATTATTTCTGGCGTGCGCATTCGCTCGCTATAGTCGGGGCGTATTGCGAGGCGCGAGCGACGAATGGACTTCCTCCCCGTATTTCTGAGACTGCAAGACGTGCCCTGCCTGATCGTGGGCGGGGGCGAGACGGCCAGCCGCAAGTTCCGGCTGCTGGCTGCCGCGGGCGCGCGGGTGACGGTGGTGGCGCCGGGACTCGTGGCCGAGCTGGCCAGCGCGCGGCACGACGAGGCGCTCGTGCACGTCGACGCCGAATTCGAGCCGGCGCATCTCGACGGCCAGCGGCTGGTGATCGCCGCCACTTCCGATCGGTCGCTCAATCGATGGGTTGCCGAGCTCGCCGACGGACGCGGGGTGCCCTGCAACGTCGTGGACGATCCCGGGTCCTGCCGCTTCATCATGCCTGCCATCGTCGATCGTTCCCCCGTCATGGTGGCGATCTCTTCCGGCGGCACTGCTCCCGTTCTCGTGCGCCGCCTGCGCGAGAAGATCGAGGCGCTGCTGCCTGCGCGCCTGGGCGCGCTGGCCGCGTTGGCGGGGCGGTGGCGATCACGGGTCGCCGGGCGCCTGCGTGAAGGCGGGGCGAGACGGCGATTCTGGGAGGGGGTCTTCTCGGGGCCGGCATCGGACGCGGCGCTGGCCGGACGCGCGGCGGAAGCGGACCGCCTCATCGCGCAGACGCTGTCGTCGGCGGCCGTCGGCCGCGACCGGCCTGCAGCCGGCATCGCCTGGCTCGTGGGCGCCGGCCCCGGCGATCCGGGGCTGCTGACGCTGCGCGCATTGCAGGTCGCGCAGCAGGCCGACGTGGTCCTCTACGACCGGCTCGTCTCGCCGGAGGTGCTCGAACTCACCCGGCGGGATGCCGAGCGCATACCGGTCGGCAAGATGCCCGGCGGACATTGCGTGAGCCAGGAGGAGATCTCCGCGCTGCTGGTCCGCCTGGTGGGGGAGGGCAGGAAGGTCTGCCGCCTGAAAGGGGGAGACCCGTTCATATTCGGGCGCGGCGGCGAGGAGGCCGAGGCGCTCGTGGAAGCGGGCCTGCCGTTCGAAGTGGTGCCGGGCATAACGGCCGCGGCCGCCTGCGGCGCCTACGCAGGCATTCCGCTGACGCACCGCGAACATTCCCAGTCGGTGGTGATGATCACCGCCCACGGCAAGGATTCCATCGACCGGCTGGACTGGGCATCGCTCGCCCGGGACCGGCAGACGCTCGCGTTCTACATGGGTGTGGGCCGACTGGGCGCGATCCGCTCGAGACTCCTTCAGCACGGGCGCGCGCCGACGACGCCGGTGGCGCTGGTGGAGAACGGCAGCCTGCCGGGCCAGCGCGTGCTGAGCGGCACGCTGGCCGAGCTGGCCACGCTCGCCGAGCGTTACGAGGTGCGGCCGCCCGCCATGCTGTTCGTGGGCGAGGTGGCCGCGCTGGCCGGTCGGCTCAGCTGGTTCGAGGGCGCCGGGTTCTCCGGCGGCGCGAACCCGGCGACCTCGAATCCGGTGCCGCCGCTGGCGCTCTCGGCGTAACAGGCTGCCTGTCCGCCCCTGGATCGGTGCCGTGGCGCCAGGTCGCCGGAGTCACTGACTCGCGCGCACGCTCAGCGCGGTCACGGTGAGCAGGATCAGCGCCATGCCGACGATCTGCGTGGCCGTCAGGCTCTCGCTGAGCACGAGGACACCGAACAGCGATGCCGTGACCGGTTCGATCATCGCGACGATGGAGGCCACAGCCGGTGCCGTCTCGCGGAGTCCGACCACGTAGAGAATGAACGACAAACCGGCGCCGAGCACGCCGAGGGCGACGAACAGCGGCAATCCCGGCGCACCCAGCACGGCGGCGACCTGACCGGCGTCGCTCGGCCAGATCAGGACCCCGGCGAGGACCGCGAACGCGATGGCGAGGATCGCCGGCGGGCTGCCGTGGGGTGCCGCGTACTTGAAGCCGAAGATGAACAGCGCGTAGCAGGCGCCGGCGAGCAGTCCGGCCGCCACGCCGAGGAGCGTCACGTCGGCCGCGCCGGCATCGTAGACGCGCGTCAGCAGCACGATGCCGACCAGCACCAGCGCGATGGCGACCCACTTGCGCACGCTGGGTGTCTCGAGTCCCAGCGCGAAGGACACCAGGAAGACGAATATCGGCGCGCAGTACATCAAAGTGGCTGCAACCGCGACACTGCCCTGCGAGATGCTGACGAAATAGAAGGTGAAGTTTCCGGCGACGCCCAGGCCGGCGACCGCCGACCAGAACCACAGCCGCGTGTCGGACAGCCCGCTGCGGTGCGGATGCACAACCAGCCAGCCCAGCACGAACAGCAGGCCGATCGCGCCGCGGTAGAAAGAGACCAGGTAGGCGTCCCAGCCGGCCGCGAGGAGCATGCCGCCGATCCCGCCCGACAGACCCCAGCAGAAAGCGGCCAGCACCACGAACGCGGCGGCCGCAATCGTGGTGCCGCCTCGTTCGCCCATCATGGAGGACCTGCCGAGGATCGGGGGAGGCAGGTCGCGGTAAACAGAGCGTTCGCCCCCTAGCCCGTTTTATCGTCGGCGTTGGCAGCAGCGAGCCGCAGCGCGCCATAGCCCTGCCACAGGGCCGCTTCGAGATCCTGCGCTGCGCTTGCCAGCGCCTCCGCGCCCCGATCTTTCTCCACGGCCTGCCTGAAGGCGACCAGCGCCTGCCAGATATCCGGATAGGTCACCGTGGCCTTCCTCTCGATGGCGGCATGCACGCCCACCTCTTCCCAGTGCTCGATCAGTTTCTCCACGCTCGGCCCGCCGTTGCCGCCGTCGGTCCGGGCGCTCACGATCTTGCGGACGTCGGCAATCAAAGCTTCGATCTCTTCCTCATAGTCGTCCAGGTGCAAGTGGAATTCTGCCAGATGTTGCGAGTCTACCTCGCCGTGGGCGAGGGCGGGCGTGGAGGGCTGCGCTGCCAGAAAGAGCGCGGCGAGTGCGGTTAGCGTGTAGTGACGTGTCTGCATGGTGTTCCTCGGTGTGGTTCTACGACCTCCCGGCACGATTGCGGGGAGACACGATCAGCATAAATATTAATGCGAATCATTCTCATCTGAATGATAAGGTCGCCCCTGATCGTCGTCAAACCTGCCGATGCAGTAACCATCGTCGCGACAACCCTCCCGCCGTTGCGCGAGCCCCCGGATTGCCTTGGACCCGCGCCGCGAGCTCGGGATACCCTGAGGAGGCGGTTATACCCTGACCACGGAGGGAAGGAGGTACTCGAGATGACGGACCGACCTGAAGTAGTGGTGTTCGATGTCCTGGAAACGCTGATCGACCTCGATCCGCTGGGGGCGCGGCTGGAAGAGGTGGGTCAGCCGGCCGCCCTGCTGGAGCCCTGGTTCATGCGCTTTCAACGCGATGCCATGGCGCTGACCCTTGCCGGCGACGACGCACCCTTCGAGCCGGTTGCGCGCGAGACGCTGCGCACCGAGACGCGGCACAGACTGTCCGAGGCCGACATCGATTACGTGCTCGCCGGCTTTGCGAGGTTGCCCACGTTCGACGACGCCGCGCCGGCTCTGCGGACTCTCTGCCAGGCACGAATCGCCGTCGGATGCCTCACCGTGGGCTCTCCCGACAACACCCGCCGCTTCCTCGACGGCGCCGGGCTCAGCGAATTCGTCGACGAAGTCATCACCACGCAAGGGGCGGGCGTCTGGAAGCCCCATCCCGGGATCTACCACTTCGCTGCCAATTACATGCACACACCGATCGAGCGCATGGCGCTGGTGGCCGTGCATGCGTGGGACTGCCATGGCGCCAAGCGAGCCGGAGCGCTCGCCGGCTGGTGCGCCCGTCTCGAACAGAAGCCGGGAGACGTGTTCCTGCCTGCCGACGTTACCGGTGAGAGCCTGGTCGAGGTGGCGGACAAGCTGCTGACGCTGCACTAGCAGCCCTAAGATCAGGTCCTGATCGCTGAGACAAGCGGCGTGAGTCACGGTCAATCGGCGAACTGTTGGCGCACCAGCGGACTGCTCACCGCACGCCAGAGTATCCGTACGTTCTGATGCGCACTGCCGGCGCGGGCGGCTGCGAATGTCAGTAATGTGTCGAGGGCATCGCGGTCGTAGTAGTGCCCGCTGAACAGCAGCGCGTCGATGCGCCGGGTATTGGCGATGTCCTCCAGCGGGTCGGCGCTGAGCAGGAGCAGGTCGCCTGCCTTGCCGACGCTGACCGAGCCGTAGCGGTGATCGAGTTGCATGAAGGCCGCGGCGTCGATGGTGGTGGCGCGCAGCGCTGCCGCTGGCGACAGTCCTGCATCGACGAGCAGGCCCAGCTCGTCGTGCAGACTGAAGCCGGGATAAACGTAGGTGTCGAATGTATCGGTGCCGGCCAGCAGCCGGACACCGGCCGCATGAGCCGCGCCGACGTGGCGCAGTGCCAGACCGTAGAGCGCGGCGCGCACGTTGCGGCCCGAGGCATCGAGAGCCGTTGCGGCATTGCGGTCCGCATCCGGGGTCCACATGAATCGGCGCAGCACGCCGGGCACGTAGCGCCGCCGCTCGTCGTTGCGAAACGCCGGTTCATGCGCCAGGGCGCCCATGCGCAGCGTCTGCAGCGTCGGTGTCCACCACGTCTGTGAACCCGCCATCCTTTTCATCAGCGCTTCACAGAGCGCCTCATCCCGGGCGTCGACCAACTCGGCGATGAATTCCGTGTCGTACGCCGCCAACGGATCCGGCAACGCGCGAAAGGCCTCGGCCCGGCCATGACACTCGAGCGCGAACAGGCGCCCGTGTTCGATGCTGCGTTGCCCGGCTTCGATCGTCTGCAGCAGCGATACCTTCACCGGGCGGTGCCCGGCGAGGGCGAGTCCGTGGGCCGCGGCGGCATCGGCAAGGGCGGCGTAAGCGGCGGGCGAGACGCCCGAGTAGACCTTGAGGAAGTCCGCGCCGGCCTGCTTGTAGAAACGTGCGAGCGCGTCGGCGTCGGCGGCGGTGCGCAGCCTGAGGAATGGTTCGAAACCGTCCGGTATCTCGTCGCCGCCGTCGATCTGGAAGCTCGACTGGCCGATGTAACGCGGCGACAGGCCTGTCCCGGATGCCAGCGCCCGGTTCCAGCGCCGGCGGTCTTCGATGCAGGCGATGAACGGATCGGGCCGCGACGTGCACCCCCACAGATCACGCACGCCCGTGACGCCATTCGCAACGAACAGCGGATGCTGGTACTGATCGGCGAAGGTATTGGAGTGGGTGTGCATGTCCCACAGGCCCGGCATCAGGTATTTGCCGGTCCCGTCTATCTCGCGGACGCGCAGCGGCGCGACTACGTCTTTGCCGATCGCTGTAATGGCACCGTCGCGTACGACGACATCGGCCGGCGGGCGCGTCTTGCCTGATGTGACATCGACGACGCGCACGTTGCGTATGACGATATCGCCGGCGTGCCCCGGGCGCGGCATCTCGGGCGGCGGCCAGGCGACCAGGCCGGCCAACACCAGCATGGTCACGGCTACGAAAGCGACCATAGACAGCACGGTGTAGCGCAGCAGCCTACGCATGATCTAGGCGCCGGCGGCGCGGGCGACGAGGTAGTGGCTTGCCTTCGGCTTCGGCTGCCATACCTCCTCGATGTCGAAGCCGGCATCTGTAATCCATTGCATGAACTGCGATTCCCGGAACACGTTGACCCGCGGCAGCACGCCCAGCGAGCGGCCGAGCGGCGCGATCCAGCCGAGCCAGGCCGCGCTGTCGCCAATGCAATGGGTATTCGAGATCAGCAGGCCGTCAGGCTTCAGCATGCGCCGCAACTGGCGCAGCGTGCGCGGCACGTCGGCGACGAGATGCAGGATGCTGTGTGCGAGTATCACGTCGTAACGGACGGTCGTGTTCAGATCATCGATGCTCGAGACCTCGAAGGCGACATTGCGGATGGCGGCCTCCTCGGCCTTCTCGCGGGCGATCGCTATCATGCGCGGCGAGATATCGGTGGCGAGGATATGCGTGACCCGCGGCGCGTGATGCAGCGCCGTGGTGCCGGTACCGCAGCCGATCTCCAGCACTCGGTCGCCGGGCGCCAGGTGGCCGTCGGTTCTGGCGAGCTTGGCCTCGTAGGCCGCCTGATCGGGAACTGCCTTGCGCGCATAGCGCGGTGCGATGAAATTCCAGAAGCGGGAGTCGGGGTGCGAGCGGGTCACGTCGGTCGTATCCATGGTGTGTCCTCCGGGCCGGGGATGCCGGCGTGGCTATTGTGTCCGATACTGGCAATGCTTGTTAGTCGGCTTGTTAGTCGAAAAAGGCCGCGAGGCGGATCGGCGAGGCGCCCGAGGGTGAATCCTGCGGCACGCAGCCAGCCATCCGCGCGATGCGGATTTGCCAACTGCCGAACCAGCGGCTGAAGACGGGAATGGTGGTGGCGTTCGTGCGTGGCATGACCGGGCTTTTCGTAGGAGAGCGCGCATATTAGTCATGCAGTTTAGTTTATAGAATTGCTAATAATCGGATATGTGGTATACGTAATTGGATGAAGTGGCAGGCCGTGGCATTCGACTGGAATCAGGTACGGGCATTCCTCGCTACGGCCGAGGAGGGCTCGCTATCGGCGGCCGCCCGAGCGCTGGGCCTCACGCAGCCGACGCTGAGCCGGCAGGTCGCCGGGCTGGAGGCCGATCTCGGTGTGACGCTGTTCGAGCGCGGGCGCCGCTCGATGGAACTCACCGAGTCGGGGCTCGCGCTGCTGGAGCACGTGCGGGCGATGGGCGATGCGGCCACGCGGGTATCACTGGCGGCCACGGGCCGCTCGGAACTGATCGACGGGCATGTCAGCGTCACGGCCACCGAGCAGTTCGCGATCCACTACCTGCCGGGCGCCATCGAACGCATACACGAGCGCGCGCCGGGCATCGAGATCGAGATCATCCCGGCCAACGCCTCACTGGATCTGATCCGGCGCGAGGCGGACATCGCGATCCGGCATGCACGGCCAGAGCACGGCGACCTCATCGCTAAACGCATCGGCGCGACGACCGCCCACCTCTTCGGAGCCAGGCACTACCTGGACCGGATCGGCCGCCCGGGCAGGCCCGCGGACCTCGCCGACGCCGACTTCATCGGCTTCGAATACCAGGGGCAACTGGTGGAGATGTACAACGCAATGGGTATTCCCGTGACCCGCGACCATTTCACGGTCTACAGTGCCAGTGGCAGCGTCATCCTCGCGCTCATCGAGCGTGGGCTCGGCCTCGGATTCGTCACTCGCGACATCGCTGCGACGCGTCCGCTGCTCGAAGAGGTGCTGCCGGCGCTGCCCCCGATCGAGGTGCCGGCCTGGCTCGTGACGCATCGGGAGCTGCACACGAGCCGGCGGATCCGGCTGGTGTTCGATACCATCGCGGAGTTCGTTTCGGAGATGACGCAGGGCCGGGTCACGTGAAGCACGTCAGGGAAAGAGCGGGGCCCACGAGCGAAGCGGCCTGGCAACGCGAGCTGCATTCGGTGCGCAAGGTCCGGGCGGACGAGTTGCGGCAGGTCGCCGCAGTGCTCGCCAAGGCGTTCTACGACGATCCTCCCACGCGTTGGACGATCCCGAATGACGAGCGGCGTGAGACGATGCTCTGTCGTGGATTCCACTTCTACCTGAACAAGCTGTGGTTTCCGCAGGGAGAGTGCCTGACGACAGACGGAGTTGCCGGCGCTGCGGCATGGATACCTCCCGGCGGTTGGAAGGTCAGCCCCTTTCGACAGCTGCTGCTGCTGCCGGGTATCGCCCTGGCATTCCGGCGCTCGACCGGCCGGGTTCTCGCTGCCATCGCATCGATGGAATCCAATCACCCGGAGGATGAGCACTTCTATCTTCCGTTTGCGGGTGTCCTGCCGGAATGGCAGGGGAAAGGGATCGGCTCGGCCCTGCTGTCGCCCGTGCTCCAGCGCTGTGATCGGGAGGCCGTTCCGGCTTACCTGGAGGCTTCATCACCGATGAATCGACGGTTGTACGAGCGTCACGGATTCGAGGTGACGGAGGAGTTTCGCTTTGCTGAGGATGCGCCGCCGTTGTGGCGGATGTGGCGGCCGCCCGGGCAGACTCGTCCGTGAGTTCGACCGGCAGCCTGCGGCGGCCGGAGCCTTGTCGGTGCCGATCCCGGTGTGATGAACTGCCGTCGTGAAACAGGGCGTCCGCATCTTCTGGCTGCTGACCGGGCTGACGTCGCTCGCCATCGGCGCTGTCGGCGTGGTGTTGCCGTTGTTGCCCACGACGCCGTTTCTGCTGGTCGCCGCTTTCGCGTTCGCCCGTTCCTCGGAGCGTCTGGACCGCTGGCTGCGAGAGCACCGTTCCTTCGGAACCCTGATCGACAACTGGCATCGGGATGGCAGCATCGACAGGAAGACGAAACAGGTTGCGCTCGTTGTGTTGTTGCTGACGCCGGTGATCACGTGGCTTATCGGCGCTCCGCTCTGGGTCATCGGCGTGCAGGTTGTCGTCCTGAGCGCGGCGGGGGTCTTCATCCTGACCCGGCCATCGCCGTCTGCAGCCCGCCGGAGTGAACAGGATTCGTTCGAGCGCCGGACCCGTGTTCCCGGCAATGACGGCAACGGATAATCATCGATAGACAGGCATAACCAAAACCATGAAAGCACTGTTTCTTGCACTCATCGCTCTCAGCCTGGCCGTGCTTGGTGCGCATTACCTGCGCTACGGAAACGTCCTGGGCGTTGCGGCAGCGCTGGCGCTCATCGGCCTTCTGTTCTTGCGCCGCGGCTGGGTTGCCCGGGTGATCCAGGCAGCGCTTGTTCTGGGCGCGCTCGAATGGGCGCACACGCTTTATGAACTGGTGCAGATGCGCATGGCGCACGGCGCGCCGGTGGCGCGTATGTCCACGATCATCGGGGTCGTGATTGCGGTCACGCTCGGTTCGGCACTGCTGTTCCAGACCCGGACGATGAAGCGAATGTACGGCCTGCGACGGCGCGATCCGGCAGCGAACTGACGCCCCTGCGACCTGGATCCGCTCGGGGTCTGACCCACCGGGCGTTCTTCTCCGGCAACGACAAGCCCGCAGGGAACATGGGAACCCGCCGGTTTCCGTTCCCGCATCGGCGTCCTCAGCTTCCGGCCGGGAACCGTCGGCGCCAGGCCGACAGACCGCCGGCGAGGTTGTGTACGTGGCGGTAGCCCCTTCTTGTCAGGGATTCGGCGGCGACCAGGCTACGTGCGCCCGTTGCGCAGAACAGGACGAGGCGTTCGGAAGACGGAAACGGCACGCCATTTTCGATCAGTTCGGCCAGCGGGATGTGCTGCGAGCGCGGGAGATCGTCGACGAGGCGCTCGTGCGCGTCGCGCACATCGATGAATACCGTGTTTTCTGCCGTCGCCAGCAAATCCGCTGCCTCCGTGGGCGAGAGTTCGGAGATACCGACGTCCTCCGTGGCGCCCCCGCTGCAGAATGCCTGGTAATCCACCAGCTCGACGATGGCGGGGTTATCCCCGCACAGCGCGCACTGGATATCTCTGTCTACCCGGAAGGCCGAAAACCTCAGTGCGAGCGCGTCGTAGTGCACGAGCCGGCCGCTCGCAACCTCACCGATGCCGGCGATCAGCTTGATGACCTCGGTGGCCTGCAGCGTCCCCATGACGCCGGGCAGGACGCCCAGCACGCCGCCCTCGGCGCAGGAGGGAATCAGTCCTGCCGGCGGCGGTTCCGGGAACAGGCACCGGAAGCAGGGACCGCCGTCATGGTTGTAGACCGAGAGCTGACCTTCGAAGCCGAGGATCGATGCCGACACCAGCGGCCGGCCCTCCAGCACGCAGGCGTCGTTGACCAGGTAGCGGGTGGCGAAATTGTCGGCGCCGTCCGCCACCACGTCGTACGCGGCGACGAGTTCTCTCGCGTTGTCGCGGCTGAGTGCACCGGGATGCTCCTCGATCGTGATGTGGGGATTGAGATCCCGCAGCCGCGCGGCGCCGCAGGCGAGTTTCTCCCGCCCCACATGGCTCGCGCCGAAGAGGACCTGCCGATGCAGGTTGGAGGCGTCCACGGTGTCGAATTCGACGATGCCGATGCGGCCGACCCCCGCAGCGGCGAGATACAGTGCCAGCGGCGAGCCGAGACCGCCGAGGCCGACGAGCAGCACGGAGGAGTGCTTGAGCCTCGCCTGCCCCTCGGGGCCCAGTTCGCGCAGATTCAGTTGCCGGCTGTAGTGCGCGAGTTCCGGATCGGTGAATGTTTCGCTGGTCTCTTTCATCGAAGGACTCGGTGGTTCGCTTCCCGGGCTGCCTGCGGCGCGCCGCCTGCCGTGCCCGTAGTCGTGCCCTTGGCGTGAGATCATAGCAATTGTGTCGGGCGGGATTCTGATAGTATTTTCACGAGGGGAGCGCGGAGGACCGTGAGGGTGCCGCGCGGCGCCGCACTCCACCCCGGGTACCGATATGAAAGATCCCAAGCCAGATTCCAAGTCAGATTCCAAGGCAGCTTCCAAGGCTCTCGACAGAAGGCAGTTCATCAAGATCTGCGCGGGCGCAGGCGTTGCGGTTGCGGCCAATCCGGGCCTGATGGCGCGGCCCGCCGGGGAGCTGAGGCCGGGCGAGCGCGTGCGGCTGGTGGATACGGAGGGACGGAAGCTGCGTGCTCGCGATCTGACCGTGGGTGAAAGCTACGTCTTTCACTATCCGTACGTGACGACGCCGTGTTTTCTGATCGACCTGGGAGAGCGGGCGGGAGCCGGTGCCGAACTGGAGACAGCGGACGGCCGGTCTTACCGCTGGTCCGGCGGCGTGGGTCCCGGCAGCTCGATCGTCGCCTTCTCGGCGATCTGCGCGCACCGCATGAGTTATCCCACCCGGGCGGTCACCTTCATCGATTATCGGCACGAGCCGGTGTCCGGCGCCGGCAGCTCGCCACGCGCACGAGGGCAGGTCATCTACTGCTGTTCCGAGGGCAGCGTCTACGATCCGCAGGATGGCGCGCGCGTGCTCGCAGGCCCGGCCTCCCAGCCGCTCGCCGCCGTGCGCCTCGAGTACGAAGAGGGCGAGGACGCGCTGTTCGCCACCGGCATGTACGGTGGTGACATGCTCGACGGGTTCTTCGCAAAATTCGGTTTCCAGATCGCTCTGGCGCACGGCAGCGACGACATCCGGCGTCCGGTGGCGGACGTCGCGACCGTCTGGCCCATGGGCGACTATTCCCGCACCGGAGCCTGTTAGGAGACCTGCCGCGCTCCGGTTCCCGGCGGAGCGGAGCAGGGGGGCTCAGCTGCCGGCTCGCGCCGTCTTTTTCCGGTCCTCGAGCAGTCCGGCCAGTTCTTCGTGACCGGCCGCTCTCGCGACGGCAGCGGGTGTCCTGCCGCGGCTGTCCCGCGCCGAGCGGTCCGCGCCCCGCTCGACGAGCATCCGGACCATGACGGAGTCTCCGGTTGCGGCGGCGACATGCAGGACCGTGGCCCCCGATTCCTGGCGGGCCGAAAGGTCCGTGCCGGGCGCTTCCAGGAGCATGCCGACCACGCCGGGCCGGCGGCTGTGCACGGCGCGCATGAGGGGCGTCCAGCCGTAAGCATCGCGGGCATTCTGGTCGGCGCCGGCGGCGAGCAGGACCTCGGCCACGGCGATATGTCCCTTGACTGCCGCCACGCCCAGAGCCGTCCAGCCGAGCTTGGCTTTCAGCGCAGGTAGCGCGCCGGCCTCCAGCAACAGTTTCGCCACAGCCGGGTCGCCGCCGAGGGCGGCGTACATGAGGGGTGTGCCGAGATTGGCATTTCTGGCATTGGGGTCGGCGCCGGCCGCCAGCAGACGCGCCACGAGGGCCGGCGCGGGCTGCTGAGCGGCGAACATGAGCGCCGTTTTGCCGTCACCGGTCGCCCGGTCCGGATCGACTCCGTCGTCCTCCAGCAGGCCCGCGATGGCGGTCAGGTCCTTGTCAGCCAGGGCCTCGGACCAGGCGTCGCCGCCGCCGGCAGGCGCGGCGATGGCGGATGCGCTCACGAATAGCCCCACGGCCAGCGCCGGCAGCAACGAACACCGGCACCCGGCGGCTGACGGCACGGATTGCCCTTGCGCCGCGCTGGACGTCAAACGCGCTGCAGTCTCAGGTCTGGGTTGCGGCCGAAGCGCCCGCAGCGGGTGCTTCTTGCCGGGCCGGAGCGCCGTGTTTGACCTCTTCGTACCAGACGTTGTGGTGCTGCTTGGCGAAACCCTCGTCGACCTCGCCGCCCACCATGCCCTCCAGCACGCCCTCGACACCAAGGGTGCCCAGGTAGATGTGCCCGAGCGAGACGGCGATCAGGAACAGCCCGCTGCCGGCATGCACGATGTGCGAGAGCTGCATGGTGCTGCGCTCCCAGCCGAAGTTCGGGAACAGCAGGTAGAAGCCCGAGATGGTCAGCGCAATACCGCCGAAGAACAGCAGCCAGAAGAATATCTTCTCACCGGCATTGGCGAAGCCCGCAGGCGGATGGCCTTCGCCGAAGAACCCGCCGGCGGATTTCATCCACGCGAAATCGTAGCCCCTGAAGATGTTCTTGGGAATCCAGATGACCAGCATCACGACGAGTCCCGCGACAAATGGCAACGCGAGATAGTCGTGGACCGGTTTCGCAATCTGGGCCCAGGCGGCGAAGCCTTCCTTGCCCATGAGCGGAATGAGCACGGCGCGGCCGAAGATCAGACTGAGGCCGGTGATGGAGAGCAGCACGAACAGGATGGCGACGTACCAGTGCAGTCCGCGCTCGAAGGCCGTCCAGCGTTCCATCTTCCGCCCGGTCTTCTCCTCCAGCTTCTGCTTGCCGAGCACGATGTGTTTGGCAGCCAGGGCGATGAACGCCGCGATGATCAGCGAGCCGCCCAGGAAAGTGATGGGACCGTTGCGTACCTCCTGCCAGTTCTCACCGCCGTTCTGGATCAGCACCCCGGATTCCGGACCCGGAACCGCCGAGTAGCCGTCCGTGCCCTGGCGCACCGCGCGCCAGTATTCCGCACGCGGGTTCGTCGCCTCGGCATCGGACTCCGCCGACTGAGCGAACGCGAGACCGGTGTCGTGGACGACGTAGCCGATCAAGGGTAACGCCATGGCGAAAAGCGACGACAGTACGATGGTCAGGACCATCGTGCGACGCCGTGATTTGTTGCTGACTTGTCTTGCGGCCATTGCCTGGGCTCCTCTCTGTGCCGCGAATTGCATCAGGTCGCGGCCGTCGATCCGTTCGGTGGGGCGGGCGTGGCTACCGGTCCCACTGTACCTGCCTGAACCGTTCCTCCAGTGCCTTCTGGTGCTGCGGATCCTTCTGCTTCGCCAGCAGGGGATCCGGGCTGCCCTTGTAGACGCCGGGTTCATGCAGGGTCACGTCGACCTGTTCGGTACAACCGGCGGCGAGTCCAACTGACATTACTGCCAGGGTCATCGCCGACGCCAGTCGGCGATGTCTCTTTGCCTTTCCCGTTTTCATTGTGTTCTCGCTTGTGTCGCCGAGAAAATCAAACGTCCCGCTTGTAAGCGGTATCCCAGCCCCAGGTCTCGGGACGACCGCCGCGCTTGGTGATGCGCTTGCGGTAGATATCCGCGACCATGTTGCCGTCGCCGGCCAGGAGCGCCTTGGTGCTGCACATCTCGGCGCACAGAGGCAGCTTGCCCTCGGCGAGCCGGTTGCGGCCGTATTTCTCCAGCTCGGCGGCCGAGTTGTCCTCTTCGGGACCGCCGGCGCAGAACGTGCACTTGTCCATCTTGCCGCGCACGCCGAACGCCTCTTCCTGCGGGAACTGCGGCGCGCCGAAGGGGCAGGCGTAGAAGCAGTAGCCGCAGCCGATGCACAGATCCTTGTCGTGCAGGACTACGCCGTCGTCGGTGGTGTAGAAGCAGTCGACGGGGCAGACGGCCGCGCAGGGCGCGTCGGTGCAGTGCATGCACGCGACCGAGATCGATTTCTCGCCCGGTACGCCGTCGTCGAGAGTCACCACCCGACGCCGGTTGACACCCCACGGTACCTCGTGCTCGTTCTTGCAGGCCGTCACACAGCCGTTGCACTCGATGCAGCGTTCGGCGTCACAAAGAAATTTCATTCGTGCCATGATCGGGCCTCCTAGGCTGCGGTGATCCTGCAGAGCGTGGCTTTCGTTTCCTGCATCTGCGTGACGGAGTCATAACCATAGGTGAAGGTATTGTTCGTTGCCTCACCACGGACGTAGGGCGCGGCCCCTTCGGGGTACTTGTCGATGAGGTCCTTGCCCTCGTACCAGCCGCCGAAGTGGAAGGGCGTCCACACCACGCCGCGCGCGACGCGAGGGGTCACCATCGCCTTGATCTTGATCCTGCCGCCCTCGGGACCTTCCAGCCAGATCCACTGACCGTCCCGCACCCCGGCGTCGTTGGCATCGGCGGGATTGAGTTCCGCGAACATCTCCTGCTGCAGCTCTGCGAGCCACGGGTTGGAGCGAGTCTCCTCGCCGCCGCCCTCGTACTCGACCAGCCGTCCGCTGGTGTGGACGAGCGGGAACTCCTTGGAGTAGTCCTTCGCCTGGATCGAGGCGTAGCGCGTGGGCAGCCGATAGTGGCTCTTGCGATCCTCGTAGGTCGGGTACTTCTCCACCAGGTCTCGCCGCGCCGTATAGAGCGGTTCGCGGTGGATCGGCACCGGATCCGGGAACGTCCAGACCACACAGCGCGCCTTGGCGTTACCGAACGGGGCGCAGCCGTGCTTAATGGCGACCCGCTGGATACCTCCCGAGAGGTCGGTCTTCCAGTTCTTGCCCTCGGCCGCTTTCTTCTCCTCCGCGGTGAGGTCGTCCCACCAGCCCAGCTGTTTCAGCATGTCGGCCGTGAACTCGGGATAACCGTCCTTGATTTCGGCACCCTTGCTGTAGGAGTTCTCCGCGAGCAGGTTGACGCCGTCGCGCTCCACGCCGAACCGGGCGCGGAAATTGAGACCGCCCTCGGCCACGTGCTTGCTGGTGTCGTAGAGCACCGGCGTGCCCGGATGTTTCATCTCGGGCGTGCCCCAGGAGGGCCACGGCAGGCCGTAGTAGTCACCGTCGCACGGGCCGCCCTCGGCCTTCAGTGTCGTCGTGTTGAAGGTGTGCTTGTTCTCCAGATGGAGTTTCAGCCGTTCCGGACTCTGGCCGGTGTAGCCGATGGTCCACATGCCCCGGTTGATCTCGCGAAGGATGTCTTCCACCAGGGGCTCGTCGTTCTCCACCTTCATGTTCTTGGTCAGCTTGTCCTCGAAGCCGAGCTTGCGGGCCAGCTTGTACATGATGGTGTGGTCGGGCAGCGCCTCGAACAGCGGCTCCATGATGCGCTCACGCCACTGCAGCGAGCGGTTAGACGCGGTGACCGAGCCGTAGGTCTCGAACTGGGTCGCGGCCGGCAGCAGGTACATCCCCTCCTGCCGGTCGGGCAGGACGGCCGTGTGGGTCGGATAGGGATCGACGACGACGAGCAGCTCCAGCGTCTCCATCGCCTTCTTCATCTCCGGCCCGCGGGTCTGGCTGTTCGGCGCGTGGCCAAAGAAGAACATCGCCTTGAGCTGGTCGCGCTGGTCGATCAGTTCGGCATCCTCGAGTACGCCGTCGATCCAGCGAGAAACCGGGATGCCGGCGGAGTTCATGGGATTGTCGAAGGGCACCTTCCCCTGATCGTTGCCCGCTTTCGCGTAGGCGGTGTCGAAGCGGTCCTTCAGCCAGTCGAAGTCGACGTCCCAGACCCTGGCCCAGTGCTTCCAGGAACCCTCGGCGAGTCCGTAGTAGCCGGGCAGGGTGTGCGAGAGCACGCCCAGATCGGTGGCGCCCTGCACGTTGTCGTGGCCGCGGAAGATGTTGGCACCGCCGCCTGACACGCCGATGTTGCCGAGTGCGAGCTGCAGCGCGCAGTAGGCCCGGGTGTTGTTGTTGCCGATGGTGTGCTGCGTGCCGCCCATGCACCAGACGATGGTGCCGGGCCGGTTCTCGGCCAGCGTCCTGGCGGCGCGCTTCACTTCCTCTGCGGGGATGCCGGTGACGTCGTGCACGATCTCCGGTGTCCACTTGGCGACTTCGGCGCGGATCTCGTCCATGCCGTAGACGCGCTGCTTGATGTACTCCTTGTCTTCCCAGCCTTCCTGGAAGACATGCCAGAGCATGCCCCAGATGAGCGGCACGTCGGTGCCCGGACGGATGCGCATGAACTGGTCTGCGTGCGCCGCCGTGCGCGTGAAGCGCGGGTCGACGACGATCATCTTGGCGCCGTTCTCCTTGCCGCGCAGGACGTGCTGCATGGCCACCGGATGCGCTTCGGCGGCGTTACTGCCGATGAAGAACATCGCCTTGCAGTTGTGCATGTCGTTGTAGGAGTTGGTCATCGCGCCGTAGCCCCAGGTATTGGCTACGCCGGCGACCGTCGTCGAGTGGCAGATGCGTGCCTGGTGGTCGACGTTGTTCGTGCCCCACAGTCCCGCGAATTTGCGGAACAGGTAGGCCTGCTCGTTGCTGAACTTTGCGGAGCCCAGCCAGTACACCGAATCCGGGCCGGAGCGCTTGCGGATATCCAGAACCTTGTCGCCGATCTCGTCGATGGCCTGATCCCAGGAGACGCGTTTCCACTTGCCGCCTTCCAGCTTCATCGGGTACTTCAGGCGGCGTTCGCCGTGGCCGTGCTCGCGGACGGAGGCGCCCTTCGCGCAGTGCGCGCCCAGATTGAACGGGGAGTCGAAGTCCGGCTCCTGACCGGTCCAGATGCCGTTCTGCACTTCCGCGACGATGCCGCAGCCCACCGAGCAGTGGGTGCAGACGGAGCGTTTGGTGGTGACTTCACCCTCTACTTTCTCCACCTTCGCCTCGGCGCGCCGGATCATCATCGTGGGCAGCGCGGCGGCGGCCGCGGTGCCGCCGATGCCGAGTCCGGCGCGGCGCAGGAAAGCGCGGCGGTCGACGGCGGTCCCAAGGGCGCCGTTCAGTGCGCCGTTGCTTTCAGTGGTCGTGAGCTCTCGCTTCTTGATCAGCTTCATCGCTAATCTCCCCATTCAGTTTTGGATGCGCTGCGGACCTGCCTCGCGGCGGTTCACAGGCTGGCTTTCTCGTAATAAGCGCGGATATGCGGTGTCTCCCGATATCCCTGCCGGTCGGGCTTGGCCGGCGCGCGCGTTCCCGCTGGTTCGGCCATGACTGAACGGCCACCGACGGCAACCGCGGCGGTAGCGCCCCCCGCGACGGCGAGCTTCTTCAGAAAGTTACGGCGTTCGCCGGCGTCTACTCGCGATTTACGACTCATATCCAACCTCCAGTCCTGCGCCGCCCGTCGGCGCTCAGGAAACTCCGGACCTGCCAGGCCCGGTCGTCTGATCCACCATCTCAAGGTGATGCTGGTCCGTTTCGATGAATTGCTCGCCGAGCTGTCCCACAGCCCGGTAGAAGCGCGCCGAACGCGCGGTCTGCATGTCCCGGAACAGGCGCGACATCCACGGTCCGATGTGGCGCTCGAAGAACCGGGCCTGAGTCTGCAGGGAATCCGGCTGCCCCTCGCTGACCAGGAACGCCATGATTTCGCACAGTGCTCCCGCATGATCCTCGGGTTCGCGGATGTCCTGCCGACGCTCGAAGCCGAGTCGCTGCATATCGTCGCGCAGCATGGCAAGGGGCTGCTCCATGAGGAATCCGGTGAGATACCAGGAGGCATAGGGGATCAGCTCACCCCGGCCGATGCCGATGAAAAGGGTCTGGTACTCGTCTGCGACCTGCGAGGGGTTCGCACGCTCCGCGGCCTGAGCGAGCAGGTGCCAGGCGACGCCAAGGAGGCTGTCTTCCCGGTCGGTGCCGCTGGCGGCCAGCAGCTTCAGCATCCCGTCGTCCGGCGGAGCAGCCAGCAGTCGGCCGAGGACCCGGTAGGTGTCGGCACGCAGTTTGTCCTCCGGAACTACGGTTTCAGCGCCGCTCGATGCGGCGGCTTCTGTCGTTTGGTCCGTAGCCGGAATCTCGTTCACTGATTTCCCCCCAGAAACGAACCGATGTATATCAAACCTGACACCGGATTGCACGGAATCGCCATGACAACAGACGCCGCCAGAATCCAAAATACGGGCATTCCCTGAGGGTCCGTCGCGACATTTGCGACAATTTGTCGCGCACTCCGGGAAAGGTCTCTCCCGGTATTACGGAAAGTCCCTACGCCGTATTCAGAGATCCCGCTGGCCGCTTTCCTGCTTCGCCCGCATGAGGTCCTTGACCCGGCAGGTGTCACACATCTCCAGGCGCCGACGGTCTTCGTCGCTCTGGAACATCCAGTGGCTCTCCAGCTTGCGCCTCATCACCTCGATCATCGACCGCGTTGCGAATGGCTTGCCGCAGGAGATGCAGCACATCGGCTGTTCCTCGTGCAGCAGACGCCGCGCGCTGCGCTGCGCATCGTCGTAGAGGAACCGGGGCTCCAGCGTGATCGCGTCCTCCGGGCAGGCCGTGTCGCACATGCCGCACTGGACGCAGGAACGCTCGACGAAATTCAGCTGCGGCAGACCCTGCCCCTCGCGCAGCGCGGAGGTGGGGCAGACCGCGACGCAGCTCATGCACAAGGTGCATGCCGCGGTGTCGACCCGGACCTGTCCGAACGCCGCGCCTGCCGGCAGAGGGACGACCTTCTTCGGGGCCGGCGCCTGCTCCAGCAGCAGATTGAGGGTCGTGCGCAGCAGCAGCCGCTTCTCCGGCGGCGGCGCGAAGCGGCCCGGCCGGCCGATCTCGACGGCGGCACCCGAATGCACCGCCTCGTCCAGTGCCTGAGGGTCCGTCGCGTCCACCGCCTGTACCGCGGCCGGATAGCCCATGCCTTCCAGGATAGTGCAGGTGACCTCGGTCTCCCGGTGGAGGACGTCGCGCACGCTGGCCGGCGTTTCAGTGCCGGTCAGGATCAGGACGCGGCCGGCGCCGTAGGCCAGGCAGGTGAGCCAGGCTTCCAGCCCCAGAGAACCGACTTCCTCGAGTTCGACGGGCAGGACGCTCTCCGGCAGGCGGTCGGCCAGCGCTGCCGACAGCGCGCCGGCCGACGCGGCGTCGAAGAAGACCAGCCGCGGCTTGCTGCCGCCCGAATCCCGATAGAGCCCGAGCACCGTTCGCACGTAGGCGAGGAGATCCTCTGTGGTCGGGTACGCATAGGTGATCGCGCCGGTGGGGCAGACGGAGGCGCAGCTGCCGAAGCCCTGGCAGAGATTAGGGTCGACGGTGATGCGCTCGCCGACCGAGGTGATGGCCCAGGCCGGGCACACCTCGAGGCAACGCGTGCAGCCCTTGATGCCCCGATTGCCGTGAGCGCAGATCTCCGGGTCGTAGTTGAAGAACTTCGGTTTCTCGAACTCGCCGCGCATGTGCGGCAGTTCCTCGAGCGCCGCCTCCAGTGCGGCGGCGTCCCCGCGCGGCGCGTAGTAGCCGGGCGGCGGAGCCTCCTGGCGGAGCAGCGGCGGGTCGCCGAGGTCGAGCACGAGATCGAATCGCGCCTCGTCCACCAGCGCCATGACCGGCGAATCCTCGTCGTCGTCGCCGGATTCCGGCAACGTAATCGCGTAATTGCCCAGGCTGCCGGTGAGCCGCGGCTGCCCGCCCCGGATCAGTGTGAATCCGTCCCGATCGCCGGCAGTGGGCCGCGACTCGCCGGGGGCGAACAGCGTCGCCACGAGGCCCTCGCCGAGGCGCCGGGCCACGGCCAGCGCCTCGGCTTCCTCACCGACGATCAGCACGCGGCCGCGCGAGAGAAAGCTGACCAGCGAGGTCGGCTCCGCGCCCGTCCGATGGCGGCTGTCCAGCGCCTCGGCGCGGGCGCGCCCGTCGGTGGTCTGCTCAGGCAGGGTCAGATCGGTCATCGTCTGTGTCCGGCTCCATTTCTGCATCCATATCCGTCTGCTCCGCCTCCCGGTCTTCGACCGCGGCAGCGGCTACCAGTGCCTCATCCGACGCCTCCGGCTCGTCCGGGGCAGGCCCTTCGCCCGCCCGTGCGGCCAGCCTTTCGACCTCGCGCGCGATGCGATGACGCATCTCGGCCGTGATCACATCGCCCAGCAGCGCCGGATTCGTGTAATCCAGGTCGTAGTCGTCCAGACCGTCGCGAAGGTTGAACTTCGGCGAGTGGAACAGCTTGCGCAGCGCCTGGCGCTGCAGATCGGGAGCCACGTCCGCTGCCAGGAAGGCGCTGTAGTCGGAATCCTCGTCCAGGGATTCGAGCGGCGGTAGCTCCTTGGCTCCTTCTGCGCCGGGTTCGGCGTCAGCGCGGGCTTCCGTTCCGGCACTCGCCTCCGGGCTCGCCGGCGGTGTCGCTTCGAGGCCCGCGGCGGCCGCGGTCGCCGCGGGCGCCGTTTCGGGCTCGGGCTCCGCGGTCTCTGGCTCCGCAGGTTCGATGCCCTCGCGTACCAGCGCCTTGCGGCGCGACCAGCGCGTCAGGAACGGCTCGCTCGGTTCCGCCGTCTCGGTGGCGGTGTCCGTCTTCACTTTCTTCCGGTTATCTTCACTCATCACTCGGGCGCCTCTGACCAGTTCTTTCGCTTGCGCTTGCGGGGCTCGCGAGGCACGAAATGCTGTACCACGAACTGCTCGATGGACTGGTAGATTTCGGGCGGGATCGGCACGGCGAACACCTGGTCGTCACTCTCCAGGCATACCGCGGCTGAATCCTGGTCCGCCGTGACGCGGAACGGCGTCAGTTCGCCCTCGGGCGTCTCGTGGCAGATGACGAACAGCGAGGGCTTCTCGGCGGTCAGGTTGTACCAGTACTCCTCCGCCAGGTCCTTGTAAAGCAGCAGGGAGAAACCCGGGCAGAGGTACTGCGCCTCCGCGCCCTTCTCGTAGATCATCTCGGGTCCCCCGGCGCCGACCGGGAGATTCTCCCCGGCGACGACCGACAGCGCGCTCCAGCTGGGCACGGACCATCGCCCGCGGCTCACCTGGGTGCGCTGCATGATGACCGCGACCGTGTGGATCTCCGGCTGACTCATAACCCGCGATGGTAGCGCAATCCGTCAGCTCTCGTGTGGCCGTTTGGCAGGGATATTTCGTCGCACCGGCCCGGCGACGGTCGGCGGAACCGGGGATGGGCAGGCCGGCCGTGCGCACGGTTGCTGCATAATCCACAATCGAGAGCCGGCCGCCATTTTCGCCAGGGCGTTTTCGCCGGCGCGGCCCCGACTACCGGAGTGCAGAGATGAGCGTAACCTCTGACGCGAGCGATGCGGCGCCACCGCGCCCGCCGGACGGCGAGCGGCAGGACACGCTGCCGCGATTCATGAACGTGAAGCAGGTGGCCGCCTACCTGCAGGTCAACGAAAAGAAGATCTACGCGCTGGTAGCGGAGGGCAAGATTCCGGCCAGCAAGCTCACCGGCAAGTGGCTGTTCCCTCGCGACCTGGTCGACCAGTGGCTGCTCGAGTCCAGCCACGGCGGTCTCCTGACCGACCGCATCGTCATCGCGGGCGGCGACGATCCCTTGCTTTTCCGCGCGCTCACCCGGGTGGCCAATTCGCTGCAGTCACAGGCGCTCATCAGCTACACCGCGACGGGCAGCCAGCTCGGTCTGGCGCTGCTCGCCCAGCGGCGGGCCGATATCTGCGCCATCCACTGGGGCCCGGCCGAGGAGAGCGCCTACCGTCATCCCGCGCTGCTCCGGCAGTTCGGTCATGCGAGCGATTGGGCGCTGGTCCGGCTGTTCCGCCGCGAGCAGGGCCTGCTGGTATCACCGGACCTGTGGTCGGCAGACACCGATGTTACAGGGTTGTTCCGGCGCGGCGTGCGCTGGGTCGAGCGGCAGGAAGGCACCGGCTCCCAGCGGTTCCTGCGTGAGCTGATCACCCGCCATCAGCTCGATCCCGCGGACCGCCGCATCACCGGCCGGGCCGGCAGCGAGCGCGAGACGGCCTCCGTGATCGCCATGGGACAGGCAGAGGTGGGGCCGGGCGCGCGTGCCGCCGCGACGGAGTTCGGTCTCGATTTCGTGCCGCTCGGCTGGGAGGCCTTCGATCTGGCGCTGCACCGCGGCGTGTTCTTCCGCAATTTGTTCCAGCGGCTGCTGGAGCACCTGCGCGGCACGGAGTGCCGGCGCGAGGCCGGCATGCTCGGCGGCTACGATCTCGACGAACTCGGCACGCTCGTGTGGACGGGCACCGACTGACGCCCGCCTAATCCTCCGTCTTGTACACGTAGATCTCGTGGTCCACCACGTGCTCCAGACCGAGCGCGGGTACCGTCAGCGTCAATTTCGCTTCCAGCTTGTCGGTCTCCGGGAATTCACCGGCGGCGAGCGCATCCCGCACGGCCTTCTCGATCTCGCGCTGAGAGGTGATGCCCACGACTTTCAGGAATTTGCGAATTTCGGTGTTCAGGCGGTCTTCGTCGATTTTTCTGTCGTTCACTGTCAGGTCTCCTGCTGATGACGAGAGGGATGACGAGAGGTGCCGAGTTTTCGTTCCAGCGTCTTGCGCGAAACGTCCAGGCGTCTGGCAGCGGCCGATTTGTTGCCGCCGCTCGCTTCGAGGACGCGCGCCATGTGGTGGCGTTTTACCTGCTCCAGCGTCCAGTCCAGCGGGTAATCCGGCGGACCGGCGGAGTGCTCCCCGGGCTGCAGCGAGTCGGGTGGCAGTCCGCCGAGGTGCAGCGTCCGTTCTACCACATTGCGCAGCTCCCGCACGTTGCCCGGCCAGTCGTGCGCCTCGAACGCGGCCAGATGCGCCGGCTCGAGCTGCCGGGCCGGCAGGCCGATGTCGGCCGCGAGCCGGTCCGCGAAATGGGCCGCCAGCAATGGGATATCCCGGCGCCGCTCCCTGAGCGGCGGAACCCGGATGCGGATCACGTCCAGGCGGTGATAGAGGTCTTCCCGGAAGCTGCCCGCCGCGACCAGGTCCGCCAGGTTCGCCCGGGCGGACGCCACGATGCGACAGTCCACGGGGATCTTACGGTCGGAACCCGCCGGCCGCACGGCGTGCTCCTCCAGCGCGGGCAGCAACCTGGCCTGCATGTCGAACGGCATCTCGTTGATCTCGTCCAGAAACAACGTGCCGCCGCGAGCGGCCACGAAAAGCCCTTCGCGCCTGCGCCCGGTGCCGGTGGGTGCGCCCCGTGCACGCCCGAACAGTTCGCTCTCGAGCAGTTCCGGCGCGATGGCGCCGCAGTTGACCGCCACGAACGGGCCGCGGCGCCCGCTCTCCTCGTGCAGCAGGCGGGCGACGAGTTCCTTGCCCGTGCCGGTCTCGCCCTCGATCAATGCGGTCGCCGGGGTTGGAGCGGCGCGTCCGATCAGCGATCTCACCGCCCGGATCGCGGCGCTGTCGCCCACGAGTCTCCGCGACGGCGCTGCGCTGTCCGGCGGGCGGATGAGCGGCGCCTGCATGCGGGCCGGTGCCGCCAGCGCCTCCACCAGTTGATCGGTCGAGAAGGGGCGAAGGAGCACGTCGGCGGCCCCGCCTCGCAGAGCCTCTATTGCCATCTTCGTCCGTTCTTCGCCCGCGATCACGAGAATCTCGCGCGGCAGTCCCCTGGATGCGTCGAGCGCCGGGCGCAGCGCGCCCCAGGATTCCTCCGGATCCACCACGACCAGCCGGTGGAAGCGGCAGCGCTGCATCAGCCTGCGCGCCTCCTCCAGGTCCGGCGCCTGCTCCACGAGAAGGAAATGCCGGCTCAGCGCGCGCAGCAGGCGTACCGCTTCCGCCGGAGCGCCTCCGAGGAGCAGGATCGAGGTGGGTCGGGAAACTGGCTCTCCGGTCATCGTTCCTCAGGCAGGCTCGCCGGCGAAAGAACCGTATCCAGAGTAGGCTTTGCGTCAAAATGACGCAAGACAATGAGCTTCGTCGGACAATTTGTCGCCGTATCACTGGTACGATGCGCGCTGAATGCGGCGGGTGGCTGGTTTGCGATGGGCTTTTCGGGCACGATTCCCGGCCGGCACGACAGACACGATACAACGGGGATCCTGGCGTCATGACAGATATGCGGAAGCAGGTGACCGGCGTCATTCTCGCCGGTGGCCGGGCGACGCGCATGGGTGGCGTGGACAAGGGCCTGGTGCCGGTCAGCGGCAGGCCCATGGTCGCCTGGGTGCTCGACACCCTGTCGCCGCAGGTGGCCGAGGTGCTGATCAATGCCAATCGCAGTCATGACAGCTACCGGGAGTTCGGTTGCCTCGTCGTGGCGGACGCCGACCAGGAGTTTCGCGGTCCGCTCGCGGGCATCGAGAGCGGCCTGCGGGCGGCAGGCACGCCCTGGGTCGTCTTCGCGCCGTGCGATTCGCCGTTGCTCTGCGATGACCTGGTGCTGCGGCTGCACGCCGCCGCCTCCTCTGCGCAGACGCGCATCGCGGTGGCTCACGACGGCCGGAGGCTGCAGCCGGTATTCGCCCTGCTGGAGCGGAGCCTGCACGGCGACCTGGTCCGTTATCTCGACGGGGGCGGGCGCAAGATCGACCGGTGGTATGACGCACACGGATACGCGACCGCCGATTTCAGCGACGTGCCCGGGTCGTTCGAGAATATCAATGCGCCGGCCGACAGGCGCGCGCTGGAAGAGGGCCTTGCCGGACGTATCCGGACCAAGCCGAATGACGACCGATGAATATGAGCAGGAAGATGAACGAAGTTCAAAAGCATGACGATTGCTGCGCCGACGGCCACGCCGGCGCGGCGCTGAAGCTGGCGGACGCGCTCGCGCGTATCCTCGCCGAGGCGCATCCGGTCGGCGGCGAAGAGATGCTGGCGGTGCGCAGCGCGCTCGGCAGGGTACTCGCCGCAGACGTCGTGTCGCGGATGGACGTGCCTTCGCACACGAACTCGGCCATGGACGGCTATGCCCTGAGCGGGACGGAACTCGGCGCCGCAGGCGAGCTCCGGCTGACCGTGATCGGCACCGCCGCCGCCGGCCGGCCGTTCGACGGCGAAGTGTCTGCCGGCGAGTGCGTACGCATCATGACCGGGGCAATGCTGCCTCCGGGCGCCGATACGGTGGTCATGCAGGAGCGGGTCACGCGCGAGGGCGACACGGCCGTGATCGCGGAGGGACAGACACCGGGGCAGCACGTCCGCCAGGCGGGCGAGGACATCGCTGCCGGCGACGTGGCCCTCGCTGCCGGCACCCGCCTCATGCCGGCCGAGCTCGGCATGCTTGCCTCGCTCGGCGTCGGCGAGGTCAGGGTCCGCCGCCGGCCCCGCGTGGCGTTCTTCTCCACGGGCGACGAGTTGAGACCCGTCGGCGAATCTCTCGCACCGGGCCAGATCTACGACAGCAACCGCTATACGATCCACGGCATGCTGACCCGGCTCGGTGTCGAGACCATCGACATGGGCATCGTGCCCGACGAGCGTGAGACGGTTGAGCGGGCATTCGCCGACGCTGCCCGTCTCGCGGATGCCGTCGTGACCTCCGGGGGCGTCTCCGTGGGCGACGCCGATTACGTGACGCAGACCCTGGAGCGCACCGGTTCGATCGGCTTCTGGAAAGTGGCGATGAAGCCCGGCCGGCCGCTGGCCTTCGGACGCATCGGCGACGCGCTGTTCTTCGGCCTGCCGGGCAATCCGGTCTCGGCCATGGCCACTTTCTATCAGCTCGTTCGCCCGGCGCTGGAAGCGCTCGCCGGGATGCCCGACCCCGGGCCGCCGCTCACGGTCAAGGCCGTCGCGGCCGTGCCGCTGCGCAAGAAGCCCGGCCGGCGCGAATTCCAGCGGGGCTGCCTCGAGCGCAGCGGAGACGGCCGGCTGGCCGTGCGGCCCGCGGGCCGCCAGGGATCGGGCGTTCTGAGTTCCATGGGTGCGGCGGATTGCTTTATCGTGCTGCCCGAGGACGCCGGCCCGATCGAGGCGGGCGACGAGGTCGAGGTTCAACCCTTCGCCGCCTTCGTATGAGCGGCGCACAAGCAGAGAGGACGGCATGAGTCATTCCAGCGGCAAGCGTGAATTCGCCCCCTTGAGGATCGCAGTGCTGACGGTGTCAGACAGCCGAACGGAGGAGACCGACAAGTCGGGTCGGCTGCTGGCCGAGAGGCTGGAGAAGGCCGGCCACCGGCTCGCGGACAAGCGGATCGTGGCCGACGACGTCTATCACATACGGGCCGTCGTGGCGGGCTGGATCGCGGGCGACGAAGTCGACGCGGTTATCACCACCGGCGGTACCGGCGTCACGGGCCGGGACGGCACCCCCGAAGCGATAGCCCCGCTGCTGGACAAGGTGATCGACGGCTTCGGAGAGACCTTCCGCGCGATCTCCTTT